>WNGA01007591.1_pt1 | contig 15065 bp, 13 predicted proteins | sample 5400061 | NCBI WGS metagenome assembly WNGA01 (sample SAMN13153366, study PRJNA577476) | soil metagenome | isolation source: 100 cm soil or saprolite under grassland replicate 2 | place: USA:California | collected 2016-06-15
CTGGTTCGCCTACGTGGTGGCGCTGCTCTTCCTGCTGGTGCGGCCCGAGGGGCTGTTCGGCGAAAAGCACATCGACCGAGTCTAGGGAGAAAAGGCAGCGATGCTCTACCGCGAAGCCGGGCAGTTCAAATCCACCTACGCCCAGGACCAGCAGATCTTCCCCATCCGGCAGGACCGCATCGCGGTGGCCCTGATGCTGATCGTCGCCTTCGTGCTGGTGCCCCTGTTCGGCAACCAGTACTGGCTGGGCGCGCTGCTGACGCCTTTTCTGATCTTTGCCCTTGCCACGCTCGGCCTGAACATCCTCACCGGCTATGCCGGGCAGCTGTCGCTTGGCACTGCGGCATTCATGGCGGTGGGCGCATTCATGGCCTACAACTTCGTGCTGCGCATGCCGTGGCTCGGAGTGATCCCGAGCTTCATCCTCGCCGGGCTGTGCGCGGCGGCGGTCGGAATCGTGTTCGGCCTGCCGAGCCTGCGCATCAAAGGCTTCTACCTCGCGGTGGCGACGCTCGCCTGCCAGTTCTTCGTGCTGTGGGCGATCCAGCGCTGGGGCTGGATCACCAATTACAGCACCTCGGGTGTAATCACGGCGCAGAAGATCGTGATCCTCGGCTATGCGTTCGACACGCCAGCAACCAAATACCTGTTGACACTGGCCGTCGTGGCGGTGATGGCACTGCTCGCCAAGAACCTGATGCGCAGCGAGACCGGGCGCGCGTTTATGGCGGTGCGCGACATGGACGTGGCAGCCTCGGTGATCGGCATCCCGATGATGAAGACCAAGCTGCTCGCCTTCGCCATCAGCTCGTTCTATTGCGGCGTCGCCGGGGCGCTGCACGCCTTCTGCTACCTGGGTACCGTCGAGCCCGAGGCCTACAGCCTGGATTTGTCCTTCAGGATCCTGTTCATGGTGATCATCGGCGGCATGGGCTCGATCCTCGGCTGCTTCCTCGGCGCCGCTTTCATCACGCTGCTGCCGATCTTCCTCAACCTCTCCTCCAGGGCGATCGAGGACGCCCTCGGCATCGAGATCTCGCATGCTGTGGTGTCGAACCTCGAGTTCATCATCTTCGGCGGGCTGATCATCTTTTTCCTCATCGTCGAGCCGCTGGGCCTGGCGCGGCTCTGGCAGATCACCAAGGAAAAGCTGCGCCTGTGGCCCTTCCCACATTGAAGGTCTATACTAAACAAAGCATTAGCGCTCCTGAGGAGGAGGCCTCATGAAACGAATTTTGTTGCTGGCCACGCTTTTCACGGCGGCGGTCGTATCGAATCAGACCTTGGCTCAAGCCAAAGAGCAGTTCGTGCCGGTGAACTCGTACTGGGTCGGGCCGTACGCCCCCGGCGGCTCGGGCATCGCGGCCGGCATGATCGACTACTTCAAGCTGTTGAATGCCCGCGACGGCGGCATCAACGGCGTCAAAGTGAGCTGGGAGAAGTGCGAGACCGAGTACCGCAATGACCGCGGCGTCGAGTGTTACGAGCGCTCGAAGAACAAGGGGCCGACCGGCGCCAGCCTGATCCACCCGCTCTCCACCGGCATCACCTATTCGCTGATCGAGAAGGGCACGGCCGACAAAATTCCCGTGGTGTCGATTGGCTATGGCCGCACCGACGCCGCCGACGGGCGCGTGTTCCCGTACGTCTTCCCCATGATTACGACGTACTGGAGCCAGAACACCGCCAAGATCAAGTTCATCGGCATGAAGGAAGGCGGGATGGACAAGCTCAAGGGCAAGAAGCTGGTGAACCTCTACCATGACTCGGCCTACGGCAAGGAAACCATCCCGATCCTCGACGCGCAGGCGAAGCTGTACGGCTTCCAGGTCACGCACATAGCCGTGCCGCACCCGGGCAACGAGCAGCAGGCGCAGTGGCTGCAGATCCGCCAGGTGAAGCCGGACTGGGTGATCCTGCGCGGCTGGGGCGTGATGAATCCCACCGCCCTGAAAACCGCGGCCAAGATCGGCTTCCCGCGCGACCACATCCTGGGCGTGTGGTGGTCGGGCGCGGAGGAAGACGTGATTCCGGCGGGCGAGGCGGCGAAGGGTTATATCGCGGCGGGATTCAACGCGCCCGGGACGAACTTCCCGGTGCTGAAGGAAATCCAGAAGCACGTGTACGCCAGAGGGCAGGGCGAGCTCGAGGACAAGTCGCGCCTGGGCACGATCTACTACAACCGCGGCGTGCTTTGGGGAATGCTCACGACCGAGGCCGTGCGCACCGCGCAGGCGCGCTTTGGCAAAGGGCAGTCCATGACCGGCGAGCAGGTGCGCTGGGGTCTGGAGAATCTCAACATCGACGAAAAACGGCTGAAGGAGCTTGGCGCCGTGGGCTTCATGCAGCCGCTCAAGCTGTCGTGCGCGGACCACGAAGGCGGCGGCCAGGTCAAGTTCCAGCAATGGGACGGCAGGCAATGGAAAGTGATCACCGACTGGATCGCTTCCGACCAGAAGCTGGTTCGGCCCATGATCGAGGCCTCCGCAGCGCAGTACGCGAAGGAAAAAGGCATCACCCCAAGGGATTGTTCGAAGGAAAGGTAACCACGAGGAGGATGTAGAGATGAAGCGCATCACTATCGCGGCCGCGCTGGCGCTGGCTGCAGGAACCGGCACGGCGCTCGCGCAGAACGAGCAGTTCGTCCCGGCGAACTTCTACTGGATCGGCCCGTACGCGCCCGGCGGCTCGGGATTCGGCGGCGGCATGATCGACTATTTCGCCATGCTCAATGCCCGCGACGGCGGCATCAACGGCGTCAAGCTCACCTGGGAGAAGTGCGAGACCGAATATCGCAATGACCGGGGCGTCGAGTGCTACGAGCGCTCGAAAAAGAAGGGCCCGACCGGCGCCACGGTGATCCATCCGCTCTCCACCGGCATCACCTATTCGCTGATCGAGAAGGCGACCGCCGACAAGATCCCCGTGATCTCGATGGGCTACGGCCGCACCGACGCCTCGGACGGGCGCGTGTTTCCCTACATCTTCCCGCTGATCACCAACTACTGGTCGCAGAACACCGCCAAGATCAAGTTCATCGGCATGAAGGAAGGCGGGATGGACAAGCTGAAAGGCAAGAAGATCGTGAACATCTACCACGACTCGGCCTACGGCAAGGAAACCATCCCCGTGCTCGACGTGCAGGCGAAGAAATACGGCTTCGAAATCCATCACATCGCGGTGCCGCACCCGGGCAACGAGCAGCAGGCGCAGTGGCTGCAAGTGCGCCAGATCAAGCCCGACTGGGTGATCCTGCGCGGCTGGGGCGTGATGAACCCGACTGCGCTGAAAGCCGCCGCCAAGATCGGCTTCCCGCGCACCAAGATCGTCGGCGTGTGGTGGTCGGGCGCTGAGGAAGACGTGATCCCGGCGGGCGACGCGGCGAAAGGCTATATCGCCGCCGGCTTCAACCTTCCCGGCACCAACTTCCCGGTGATGCAGGATGTGCTCAAGCACGTCTACAAGAAAGGTAAAGGCGAGATGGAGGATGCCTCGCGCATCGGCTCGATCTACCATACCCGGGGCATCGTCGCCGGCATCGTCACCGCCGAGGCGATCCGCACCGCGCAGGCGCGCTATGGCAAGGGCAAGCCGCTCACCGGCGAGCAGGTGCGCTGGGGTATCGAGCATCTCAATATCGATGACAAGCGCCTGAAGGAGCTCGGTGCAACCGGCCTGATGCAGGCGCTCAAGGTGTCGTGCATGGACCACGAGGGCGGCGGCGCGGTGAAGTTCCTGCAGTGGGACGGCAAGAAATGGAACGTGATCTCGGACTGGATCGCGTCCGACCAGTCGATCGTGCGGCCGATGGTCGAGGCATCCGCCGCGCAGTACGCGAAGGAGAAAGGCATTACGCCGCGTGATTGCTCCACGGAGAAGTAGCCCGAAACCGAAACCTGCGTAGAAAGCGGAACGGCGGGCTGCGGTCCGCCGTTCGGCTTTTTGGAGAGCGAAGCATGTCGCCGGGACGACCATGGCTGCGGTACTGAAACCCCAGGCCGCGCCGCAGGCTTATCTTGCGGTGAGCAACATCGAAGTCATCTACGACCACGTCATCCTGGTGCTGCGGGGTGTGTCGCTCGAGGTGCGGGAGGGGCAGAGCGTCGCGCTGCTCGGCGCCAACGGCGCCGGCAAGACGACCACCTTGAAAGCGATCTCGAACCTGCTGCGCGCCGAGCGCGGCGACGTCACCAAGGGCCAGATCGTGTTCCGCGGCGAGCGCATCGACCAGCTCGACCCCTCGGCGCTGGTGAAGCGCGGCATCTGCCAGGTGATGGAAGGCCGGCACTGCTTCGCCCACCTCACGGTGGAAGAGAACCTGCTCACCGGCGCGTATACGCGCGGCGCGCTCGGCACGGGCGTGCGCGAAGACCTGGAGAAGGTCTACAAGTATTTCCCGCGGCTCAAGGAGCGGCGCGGCTCGCAGTCGGGCTACACCTCGGGCGGCGAGCAGCAGATGACCGCCATCGGACGCGCTCTGATGGCACGCCCGAAGATGATCCTGCTCGACGAGCCTTCGATGGGGCTCGCGCCCCAGCTGGTCGAGGAGATCTTCGAGATCGTCAGGCAGCTCAATCGCGACGAGCGGGTGAGCTTCCTGCTCGCCGAGCAGAACACCAATATCGCGCTGCGCTACGCCGATTACGGCTACATCCTGGAAAACGGCCGGGTGGTGATGGATGGGGTGGCCGCCTCGCTCGCCGAGAACGAGGACGTGAAGGAGTTTTACCTCGGCTTCTCTTCCGGCGGCCGCAAGAGCTTCCGCGATGTCAAGTCATACCGGCGGCGTAAGCGCTGGCTGTGATGCAGTATTTCGACAAGTTGGAGGTCCGTTCCCCGAGACTTCGGGAAAAAGCGCTCATGGCTGCGCTGCCGAAGCAGATCGCGCATGCAAAAAAGCGCGCGCCCGGATTTACTCGCATCCTGAAAAACGTGAACCCCGCGAAGATCAATTCGCGCAAAGCGCTTGCGGGCGTGCCGGTGACGCGCAAATCAGATCTGCTGGCCCTGCAGAAGGAGCTGCCGCCGCTCGGCGGGCTCAACGCGACGCCGCTCGAGAAGCTCGGCAAGCTATTCATGTCGCCGGGGCCGATCTACGAGCCCGAAGGCCGCGGCAAGAACTGGTGGCGCATCGCGCGCGGCCTTTTTGCCGGCGGCTTTCGCGCTGGCGATCGGGTGGCCAATACGTTCGCTTACCATTTCACTCCCGCGGGCTCGATGCTCGAGTCGGGCGCGCTTGCGCTCGGCTGCACGGTGGTGCCGGCGGGCGTCGGCCAGACCGAGCTGCAGGCGGCGGCGATCCGCGACCTGCGGATCAACGCCTTCGTCGGCACGCCCTCGTTCCTCAAAGTGATCGTCGAGAAGGCCGATGAGCTCAGGCTCGACCTCTCCTGCCTGGAGAAAGCGCAGGTCGGCGCCGAGTACTTGCCGCCCGCGCTGCGCAAGGCAATGGGCGAGCGCGGCATCCGCGTCTCCCAGTGCTACGCGAGCGCGGACCTCGGCCTAATCGCCTACGAATCGCTGATGCCGGACGGCACGCTGAACGAAGGCATGATTCTCGACGAAGGGTTGCTGCTGGAAATCGTGCGCCCGGGTAGCGGCGAGCCGGTCGGCGCGGGCGAGGTCGGCGAGGTGGTCATCACCAGCTTCAACAAGGACTATCCGCTGATTCGTTTCGGTACCGGCGATCTTTCCGCGGTGCTGCCCGGAAAAAGCCCGTGCGGGCGGACCAACGTGCGCATCAGGGGCTGGATGGGGCGCGCGGACCAGAGCACCAAGGTGCGCGCGATGTTCGTAACGCCCAAGCAGGTAAACGACCTCGTGCGCCGGCATCCGGAGGTGCTGCGTGCGCGGCTGGTAGTCGAGGGCGAAGCCGGCAACGACCGCATGACGTTGAAATGCGAGGTGGGGGAACATCCCGCAGGACTGGAGGAAGCCTTGGTCGCGTCGATCCGTGACCTCACCAAGCTGCGCGGCGAAGTCGAGCTAGTGGCGCCAGGCAGTCTGCCCAACGACGGCAAAGTCATCGAGGATTTAAGAAAGTACACTTAGCGGTATTGCTTGTCGGATAGGGCGAATAAGTGACTTTCCCGTATCTCCCGCGGGCCCCCATCACTGAGGGGCTAATTGACATTCAGACAAAGCCACGTTCGGAGATTGCGGTTTCCGATTTGGTTCGTTTTGGGGAGAGGATTCGGTCGTCCTATCCCTCTACGAAGGACATTCGGGAATTTCAAGCGCATTTTGCCGTCGGTCCTAAACAATCTCCATCTCAGTCAGTGATCGCTAACCACGTCGGCTATCGATACGAACGACAGGAACCTCCGTTCGTTGTTCATGTGCGCCTGAATGAGTTACTAGTAAGCCGTTTACGGCCCTATGACAGGTGGGAGAGCTTGCTCGCCGAGGCACAGGCTATGTGGGGTGAGTACTGCGCTGTGTGTCAGCCGGAGGCTGTTACACGAATCGCTACGCGTTTCATTAACCGCATCGAGTTACCCAAGGATGGGCTCGACTTTGACGACTACCTCGTCGCAGCTCCGATCATTCCCAAGGGCCTTCCGCAGACGTTTGAGGGTTTCTTGGCAAGAATAGTTGTGCCGCACGCGGAAACCGGCTCGCATATCGCGATGTCACAGATGCTTGAGGCAGCTAACCCCCAAACGGGAACCGTGCCGGTCATCATTGACATTGACGTTTTCAAGGAGACCGAGCTTCCTGTCGATTCGGGCGCACTATGGGAAATCCTTGGTAAGATGCGACACGTGAAGAATCAAGCCTTCTTCGATAGCGTGACTCCGAGATGCCTGGAACTCTTTAAATGAGTGCAGCCGAAAGTCTGCAGCCACCTTCGTTTCTGTCGTTCGGCACTTCGTCGGGGGCGAGCGACGATGCTGCTCGCATTGCGTCTCAGTTTCGAGAGTTCTTTGGTCGCTTTATTCAGTCGGCCACGGGTAGCGAGCGCATATTGGAACCCCGACAGGCCATTTATGAGCTAGCAGCGCGATGCGGGCGTGACAACTGGAACGGCGAGGGTGCGGAGAAAATCACTCAGGAAGCCGCTTCACGTGCGACCGATCTCCTTGTAGCGTTGCCCTCGTATCTCCCTGTGCCAGACATATTCCCCGATCCGTCGGGTGCTATCTCCTTTGAATGGTATCGTCGACCAAAACACCGACTCGTGTTGAGCATCTACGGCAACGGTGCTGTCGAATTTGCGGGGCTGCTCGGGGTGGGGAATGAAATTTACGGTGAAGCGCGCATGGCAAACGGTCTGCCGGAAATTCTTCGCTTTAATCTCCGGCAACTCTTCACCGACTAAACAGTGGATTCCGTTTGACGTCGCGCCGGGCGAGCGATTGTCGCCCTATCTGACGGACCGCGACGAGTACAGCGCCCACAAGAAAATCGTGCGCTTTACAGCCTTCATACCCCCGAAGTCATTGCGCAAATCTGTCTATTGGACATCGGGGATGGTGGAAGATGAAATATGGTCTCTTGGCGATGAATTCGTAGCGCCGTCACGCGGACAAATACACGGTCGCGCGGATTTTAATTCGTACTCGATGAGTACAAATATTCGAGCACTGGCGATCGACCTCACGGGCAAACCACATCCACGACATGCCGATATCGTCGGGTGGGACGATGACCGTAAGAAACGTCGCCTTCAAGCAGAAAGACTTGCTGACGACGCCGTGTTGGTGATGCGACCGCCGCCAGTCTGACTAGGGCTCCCGCCTAAGCTAACGAGTATGGTTAGCTTTTTCTCGCCGCGCCGATGGGCAGGGCATCGACGCGGTGCATCTCCGTATTGTTGAGGACCGTAGGGTCGGCGAGGAAGGCCTTGACGAAGCCGATCGAGTCTGCGCCCCAGAACACTTCGTCTTCGATCACGAAGCTGGGCACGCCGAAGACGCCGCGCGCCGCGGCCCGCTCGGTATTTTGCTTCAGGGCATCCTTGATCGCCGGCGCCGCGAGGCTGGCGGGGTCGACGCCGAGCTGCCGGCACAGTTCATCGAAGCCATCCGTGGCTTCGCTGCCCGTGGTCCAGAGCGCCTCGAAGATCCGCGTCACCACTTGGGTCGTGCATCCAGCGGCGAGCGCAAGGCGCAGGTGGGGTAGCGGGTTGAACGGATGCGAGGCCGGGAAGCGAAACGGCACGCCGAGCTGCTTCGCCCACCAGGTGCACCAGCGGTAGGTCCAGCGACGCTTGGCAGGAATCTCGGCCGGGCCTTTCTGGCCCCAGTGATCGAGCAGCCCGGCAAACAGCACCGGGCGGTACGCAATCTGGGACGACAGGTCTGCGAGACGGTGCAGGCAGAGGTACGAGTAGGGCGATACGAAATCGAAATACCAATCTATGCTAGGCGTCGAGGAGGTGGCCATGGCGGTAAGGATCGAAAAGAAGGGGAGCGTCTGGACGGTGATTCACGCGCGCCCCGAGGCGCGCAATGCAATGGATCCGGCAAGCGCCGATGCGCTGGTGGAAGCATTCAACGAATTCGAGCGTGATCCGAAGGCGGCCGTGGCGGTGCTCTGGGGCGAGGGCGGTGCATTCTGCGCCGGCTGGGACCTCAAGTACTGCGCCACCATGATCGAGGACGCGAAGCAGCTGCATGAGATCGACTATCCACTCGACGATCGTAAGCCAATTCCGCGCGGACCGCTCGGGCCAACGCGGCTCGAGCTCGACAAGCCCGTCATCGCCGCCGTCGCCGGACCGGCGGTGGCGGGCGGCTTCGAGCTTGCCCTTTGGTGCGATGTGCGCGTGATGGAGCAGTCGGCCTACTTCGGCGTGTACTGCCGCCGCTGGGGCGTTCCGCTCATCGACGGCGGCACGGTGCGGCTGCCGCGCATCGTCGGCATGGGTCGCGCCATGGAAATCATCCTTACCGGCCGCAAAGTACCGGCGGAGGAGGCGCTGCGCATCGGCGCCTGCGAGCAGGTGGTACCCGACGGAGCCTCGCGCGCCTTCGCAGAGGCCATGGCGCACGAGATCGCGCGCTTTCCGCAGGCCTGCGTGCGCGCCGACCGGCGCTCGGCTTACCTGCAGCAAGGCCTGCCGCTCCGCGAGGCGATGCGCAAGGAATGGTACAACGGCTTTCCCGCCTTCCAGATCGACGGCGCCGCAGGCGCGGCAAGGTTTGCCTCAGGCAAGGGGCGGCACGGGGATTTCAGAGACATCTAATCTCCGTGCTGACAGTTCTGAGAGGATATGGTCGCGCTCGGCATCGCTCATCGAGCTCCAGCGCGCGATCTCGTCGAGCGAGCGCCGGCAGCCGAGGCACAAGCCGCGCCGCGGATCCATCTGGCAGACCTTGACGCAGGGACTGGTCATTTCTTTTTTTTCGCAGCCAGCGCCCGCCCGACCTTCGAGGAGGATTCTCTGCCGAGGATGCCGCAGATCCACCGGCCCGTTTCGGCGAGGCGCTCGAGATCGACGCCGGTCGCGATTCCCAGGCCATGCAGCAGGTAGACCACATCCTCGGTAGCGACATTGCCGGATGCCCCGGCGGCGTAGGGGCAGCCGCCGAGCCCGGCGACCGACGCGTCGAAAATCGCCACGCCAAGCTCGAGCGATGCGTACACGTTGGCGAGCGCCTGGCCGTAGGTGTCGTGGTAATGGCCGGCGAGCCGCTCGAGCGGCACGCGGCGCGCGCAGGCCTCGAGCATCGCCTGCGTCCTGCCGGGCGTGCCGACACCGATAGTGTCGCCCAGAGACACCTCGTAGCAGCCCATCTCGTATAGCGCCGCAGCGACGTCGGCAACGCGCTCGGGCTTCACCTCGCCCTCGTAGGGGCAGCCGAGCACGCACGACACATAGCCGCGGACTTTGATGCCATGTTTTTTTGATTCCAGGGCAATGGGACGAAAGCGCTCCAGCGACTCGCCGATCGAGCAATTGATGTTCTTGCGCGAGAACGCTTCCGACGCGGCGCCGAAAATCGCCACCTCGGTCGCGCCAGCAGCGCGCGCGGCTTCGAACCCCTTGAGGTTCGGCGTCAGCACCGGGTAGGACACGCCGGGCTTTATGCGGACGCGCTCGAGCACCTCGGTGTGGTCGGCCATCTGCGGCACCCATTTCGGCGACACGAAGGCGGTCGCCTCGACCGCCGGCAGGCCGGCGTCGGCGAGCCGCTCGATCAGCTCGACCTTGACTTGGGTCGGCACCTCGCGAGGCTCGTTCTGCAGCCCGTCGCGCGGCCCCACTTCCACGATCCTCACGAAACCGGGCACGGACCCCATTTCTCTCATTCCAGGGTGATGAGTTCCGCGCCTTCGAGCACCTGCTCGCCGGCGCCGTAGTGGATCTGCTTCACCACGCCGTCGGCCGGCGCAGTGATGGTGTGCTCCATCTTCATCGCTTCGAGGATGAGAAGGGGCTCATCTTTCTTCACCCTCAGTCCCGCCTTTGTAAGCACTTTGACGACCTTTCCCGGCATCGGCGCAGCGAGCGAGCCGGCACGGGTGTCGGCGTCGAAGCCGCCAAGCTCTTCCTTGAGCCGGAGCCGCCAGTATTCGCCGTTGCAGAACAGGTGCCAGTTGGCTGCGTCGCGCACCGCGCGCGCTTTGAATGCGCGGCCGTCCAGCCGCAGCAGCAGCCGGCCGTCCGCCAGCCGCTCGCCGGCGAGCGCGTGGTCTTTCCCGTTGATCGAGATTCTGAAGCCGCTTTCAACGAATTTCAGCCGCACCGGGTGCTGTGCCGCGCCTTCCATGAAAACGAAATCATGGTGCGAGTCCTGGTTTAGCCGCCAACCGTCGACGCCGTGCCAGGGAGAATACGCATCGCCCGAGCCGGCTGCGCGGCTGCGCGCGGCGCGCTCTTCCTCGGCGAGCTCGGCGAAGGCCGCCGCAACGAGCAGTTCATCTTTAATTTCATTTTCTAAAAACAATTCGCCACGATTGCGCTCGATCAGGCCGGTATCGAGCTCGCCCGTGGCGAAAGCGTGGCTCGCAACGACGCGGCGCAGGAACTCGACATTGCTCGCCACGCCCGCGATCTCGACTCCGGCGAGCGCGGCTTGCAGGCGGGCGAGCGCGCCGGCGCGGTCGGCACCGCGTGCGATCAGCTTGGCGATCATCGGGTCGTACCACGGCGTGATCTCGTCCCCCTGCGTGACGCCCGTGTCGACCCGCAACTCGGCGCTTTCGGCGGGAAAGGCGAGATGCACGAGCTTCCCGGTCGAGGGCAGGAACTCGCGCGCCGGGTCTTCGGCGTAGAGACGCGCTTCGATCGCATGGCCCGAAAACCTGACTTCGTCTTGTTTCAGGGGAAGCGGTTCACCGCACGCCACCCGCAGCTGCCATTCGACGAGATCGAGGCCGGTGATCATCTCGGTCACGGGGTGCTCGACCTGCAGCCGCGTGTTCATCTCCATGAAGTAGAAGCGCCCCTCCTGCTCGGCGATGAACTCCACCGTGCCGGCCCCGGCATAGCCGATCGCCTTCGCCGCGGCGACCGCTGCCGCTCCCATTTCATTTCTCTTGCCGGGCGTGAGGCCGGGCGCAGGCGCTTCCTCGAGCACTTTCTGGTGGCGACGCTGCACCGAGCAGTCGCGCTCGAAGAGGTGGACGACATTTCCCTGCGTATCGCCGAACACCTGCACTTCGATGTGGCGCGGCCGCTCGAGGTAGCGCTCGATCAGCACGCGCTCATCGCCGAAGGCCGATTTCGCCTCGCGCCGCGCGGCCTCGAGCATTTCACCGAAAGACTTCTTCCCGGTGACGATGCGCATGCCCTTGCCGCCGCCGCCCGCGCAGGGCTTGATAAGCGCGGGGTAGCCGATGCGCGCCGCTTCTTTCGCGAGCAGCGCCGCGTCCTGGTCGTCGCCGTGATACCCCGGCACGAGCGGCACGCCGGCCTTTTCCATCAGCCGCTTGGCGGCCGACTTGTCGCCCATCGCCGCGATCGCCTGCGGCGCCGGGCCGATGAAAACGAGGCCGGCGCGCGCGCAGGCCGCGGCGAAGGCTGCGTTCTCGGCGAGAAAGCCGTAGCCGGGATGGATCGCCTCGCACCCGGAGGCGCGCGCCGCAGCAAGAATTACATCGATATTCAAATAACTTTCTTTTGCTGCAGCTGGCCCTATGGGCCGCGCCTCGTCGGCGAGCCTGACGTGCAGCGTATCGCGGTCCGCAGCGGAATACACCGCGACCGTACGCACGCCGAGCCGGCGCGCGGTGCGGATCACGCGGCAGGCGATCTCGCCGCGGTTGGCGACCAGGAGCTTGCCGAACACGCTAGCCTTTGCCCTGGGTCCAGGAAGGCTTGCGCTTCTCGAGGAACGCCGCGATGCCCTCCTTGCCCTCCGGCGAGACGCGGATCTCGGCGATGCGCCGGGCGGTATCCGCGATCAGCGCGTCGTCCAGCGCCCGCCCGGAGACGGCCCGGATGAGCTGCTTGATTTTCGCCAACGCCTGCGGCCCGCCCGCGAGGAGGTTCTTCAGCAACGCATCGAGGCTCGAATCGAGCTGGTCGGCGGCGACCAGGGCGGACAGCAGGCCGATGCGGTACGCCTCTGCCGCGTCGAACACTTCCGCGGTCAGGAAGTAGCGCCGCGCCGCCCGCTCGCCGATCGCCCGGATCACATAGGGGCTGATGGTCGCCGGCGAAAGCCCGAGCTTCGCCTCGGAAAAGCAGAACTTCGCCTCGGCCGTGCCGACCGCGAAGTCGCAGGCCGCGACCAGCCCGGTGCCGCCCGCAAACACCGGGCCGTGCACGCGCGCGATGGTCGGCTTCGACATGGCGTCGAGCGACGCCAGCATCTCGGCGAGCGCGCGGGCGTCGCCCACGTTCTCGTGGTAGCCGTAGCCCGCCATGCGCTTCATCCAGTTGAGGTCGGCGCCGGCGCAGAACGCCGGACCGTTTCCCGCGAGCACCACGACGCGCACGGTTTCGTCGCGGTCGAGCTCGGTGAAGGCTTTCTTCAGATCCGCGATGACGGCGTCATCGAACGCGTTGCGCACTTCGGGGCGGTTCAGCGTGACGCGCGCGACAGCGTCTTTCTTCTCGACGAGGAGATGGCTCATGCGATCCTCGGCTCGACCCGGACCTTGGATTTCACCGAGTTGGCGACGAAGCACTTCTCGTGCGCGCGCTGATGCAGCGCCGCGTGCTCCTTCTCGTTTGGTTTTGTCCCCGAGAAGGTCACTGCGGGTTGCAGAGTCACTTTTGAGATCCAGGTCTTGTCCAGCACGCCAACGGCCTCGTCGAGGTAGCGCTCGACCACGAATTTCTTCTGGCAGGCGAGGTGCAGGAACCAGAGCATGTGGCAGGCCGAGATCGCGGCGATGAAGGCCTGCTCGGGGTCGACTCCCGGCGCGCCGGCAGCCGTGGCGGGGATGTTTTCCGGCGCCGCGCTGCCCGGCACCTCGATCGCTCCGAAACGCAGCACGTGGCTGCGCGAATAGGTCTCGTAGCGGAATTCGCCCGAGCGCTGCCAGGTCACGGTCGCGCGGTGCTCGCTCATCTCACATTCGCGCGCTACATCCGAAATACGCCGAACTTCGTTTCCTCGATCGGCGCGTTGAGCGAAGCGGAAATCGCGAGACCCAGCAGCCGCCGCGTGTCGGCGGGATCGACGACACCGTCGTCCCAGAGCCGCGCGCTCGAATAATAGGGATGGCCCTGGCGCTCGTACTGCTCGCGGATCGGCGCCTTGAAGGCCTCTTCAGCCTCCCTGGAGGGAAAATCCCCCTTGACCGTCGCGAGGACGCTCGCCGCCTGCTCGCCGCCCATGATCGAGATGCGCGCGTTCGGCCACGTCCACAGGAAGCGGGGGCCGTAGGCGCGTCCGCACATGCCGTAGTTGCCAGCGCCGAACGAGCCGCCGACGATCAGCGTGAATTTGGGCACTTTCGCAGTGGCCACCGCAGTCACCATCTTCGCCCCGTCCTTGGCGATGCCGCCCGCCTCGTACTTCTTGCCGACCATGTAGCCGGTGATGTTCTGCACGAAGAGCAGCGGTATGCCGCGCTGGCAGGCGAGCTCGATGAAGTGCGTCGCCTTGAGCGAGGACTCGGAGAACAGAATGCCGTTGTTGGCGAGGATCGCCACCGGGTAGCCGTGCAGGCGGGCGAAGCCCGTGACCAGCGTGGTGCCGTAGTTCTGCTTGAACTCGTCGAGCTCGGAGCCATCCACCAGTCTCGCGAGGATCTCGCGGATGTCGTAGGGCTTGCGCGCATCGGCGGGAATCACGCCGTACAGCTCTTCGGCAGGGTAGAGAGGCTCTCGCGGTTCGCGCAGATCGAGCGATACGGATTTTCTGCTGTTCAAATTTCCGACTATTTTTTTTACGAGAGACAAGGCATGCGCATCGTTCAGCGCATAGTGATCGGCGACGCCCGAGACGCGCGTATGCACTTCCGCGCCGCCGAGCTCCTCGGGCGTCACCACTTCGCCGATCGCCGCCTTCACCAGCGGCGGCCCGCCGAGAAAGATGGTGCCCTGGCCTTTGACGATGACCGCCTCGTCGGACATGGCGGGCACGTACGCGCCGCCGGCGGTGCAGGAGCCCATCACGCAGGCGATCTGCGGGATGCCGGCCGCGGACATGTTGGCGATGTTGTAGAAGATGCGGCCGAAGTGCTCGCGGTCGGGAAAGACGTTGTCCTGCTCGGGCAGGTAGCCGCCCCCCGAATCGACGAGGTAGATGCACGGCAGCCGGTTCTGCGCCGCAATCTCCTGCGCGCGCAGGTGCTTTTTCACCGTCATCGGGTAATAGGTCCCGCCCTTGATGGTGGCGTCGTTCGCCACGATCACGCATTCCCGGCCCGAAACCCGGCCGATGCCGCAGATGATCGAGGCCGAGTGCACGTCGCCGCCGTACATCCCCCAGGCGGCAAGCTGGCCGATCTCGAGGAACGGCGAGCCCGCATCGAGCAGCGTGCGCATGCGCTCGCGCGGCAGCAGCTTGCCGCGCGCGCTGTGCTTGTCGCGCGCTGCCTGGTCGCCGCCTTGCGAGACGGCTTCGACTTTCGCTCTGAGATCCGCAACCAAGGCTTGCATGCGCGCGGCGTTCTGCCGCCACTCCGCCGACCGCGCGCTGATCTGGCTTTTGATGGCG
>WNGA01017781.1_pt1 | contig 15064 bp, 12 predicted proteins | sample 5400061 | NCBI WGS metagenome assembly WNGA01 (sample SAMN13153366, study PRJNA577476) | soil metagenome | isolation source: 100 cm soil or saprolite under grassland replicate 2 | place: USA:California | collected 2016-06-15
TGAATTCAAAAGCCTGCAGCGCCGGATCGGATTGCAGCATCGGAATGTTTCGCTGGATTCTCGTGTCCCAAGTTGTAGAGGCGTTCGCCGCGGCGAACGCTTGCCATCTTATCCGATTTGCGTGGTAGGGGCGATTGAGCGTCGTCGACACATATACCGATCTCCTCTTGTTCAACCGCGGAGGCCGCAAAGCAAAATAAACTCTGCGCTCTCTGTGCTCTCTGTGGTTAAATTTGTAACCAGAATGCAACTGACAGCGGATTTCTTCCAGCAGGCGGCCAAGGTTCTTACTGTCTCCGAGCTGACGCGGAGCATCCGCGGCACGCTTGAGACAAAGTTCGCTGCGGTCTGGGTACAAGGAGAAATGTCAAACTACAAATTGCACCCGAGCGGTCATCAGTATTTCACGCTCAAAGATCAACGCGCACAGATCTCATGCGTGATCTGGCGAGACACGATGCAACCGCCGCGACAACCACTGGCCGATGGCGCACAAGTGCAGATTTACGGCACCGTCACGGTTTTCGAAGCGCAGGGGAAATATCAGTTGAGGGTCGAGATTCTCCAGCCGCGGGGAGTCGGCCTGCTTCAGGCAAAATTCGAAGCGCTAAAGCGCAAACTTGAGGCAGAAGGATTATTTGCTCCGGAACGGAAACGGCCGTTGCCGAAGTTTCCGCGTCGGATCGGGATTGTGACTTCACCAAGCGGCGCAGCTGTCCGCGACATTTTAAACGTGCTCCGTCGTCGCGCACCGTGGTTGCAGATTCTGATCAACCCGGTGCGGGTGCAAGGAACAGGTGCAGCGCAGGAAATTGCAGTGGCGATTCGCGAGTTCGCCACACCTAACGAGGCGTTTCATCCTGTCGATCTCATCGTGGTCACGCGCGGTGGTGGTAGCATTGAAGATTTGTGGGAGTTCAATGAAGAGATCGTCGCGCGCGCGATATTCCATTCCGCCGTGCCAATCGTCTCGGCTGTCGGTCACGAAATTGATTTCACCATTTGCGATTTTGTCGCAGACCTGCGCGCGCCTACCCCAAGCGCTGCCGCCGAATTGATTGTCCCCGACGTCATCGATCTGCAGCGGCAGATCGATCGTTGCGCGCGCACGCTGGGCCGCCAATTGCTGAACCGTGTACGCGACGCGCAACAACGGCTCGACCATACGCGGGATACCTTGCAGCGTTGTCTCGCGCATAAAATTGAGAGCTACAAGCGCGGTCTCCTACACATCACCGCCGCGTTGCAACCCCGAAAGCTTTCGGGGGAGCTGATGATGCGCCGCAACCATTTTGCCGATCTCCATCGACGACTAATCGCCTGCCCCGGGCGCTTGATTGAAAACGCAAGACACCGTTTCGGTAGCATCGAAGGGATTCTGCGCGTGCTAGGACCCGACGCGACGCTGCGTCGTGGCTACAGCATCACCATGAACGATCGCGGCCAAATCATACGGACAACTGCAGTAGTAAGGCCGAAAATGAAAATCCGCACTCGTGTCACCGACGGCGAATTCGGTTCGGAAATTCTGTAGCGCCAGCCCGCTAAGCGAGCGCGCCCGCAAAAATTGTGAAGTTCGCTGTGTTGTATGTGATGCTGTAATTGCCCAATACACCCGCGGGACTCAGCGTGGCACTGATCGTGCACGAACTACCGGCGACAGTTTCACCTAGGGAGCGGGATGATTTCCCAGCACTTCATGCGCACAAAGAGCAATGCTCGGTTTGGATCTTGCCCAAGCTGGCAGCGCCCGAGACGGATCTGAATCTGGCGCATGTAGTTGGGGACGGTCACGCAAACCGAGCAAAACCGTGAATGTCCGCCTCATGATTCTACTACGGAAAAGGCGAAACCAAGTTTCAGAAATGGGACTTTTTTGTTCGGCGCGGCGAACTTTACTGATCGTTCAGGACCACTTGCGGTGCAGGTCCGCCACCGCGGATTCGTCCTTTGGCGAATTTGGTCGCTTCAAGTCCGCCACGGGACGGACTCGCTGCGGCGAGCCGACCGGTCATCCTCTGAAGTTGCGCCGCCTGCTCTTCAAGCCGGGCCAACACAACGTGCATTTCCTTTTTTTGTTCTTCAACGGTGGCTTGCAATTCCTCGACTTTGCGGTGCTCTTTGAGAAACTCATTGAGCAACATGGCATTGACCGCTTCGTAGCGGACCGTTTCAGGTTTGCCATACCGGTGCCGGGTCACAAGGTCGGGATCGACCTCAGCCACTTCCTCGGCAATCAGCCCAAAAGAGAGCGAGCGCGTTGGATCAACCTCCTTCTTGTAACGGAAGCTCACCGGCCTGAGGGAGAGGATCGCTTCGCTGGCCTTCGCCATCGGCCTGATCTCATCCTTGTAGCGCCGGGAGGAGGAAAGCGTCCCGATTTTGTTATCGCTGTTGACGTAAACGGCCCGGGCAGTGGCGACAGAATCGTGAACATTGCGGATGCGAGTAGTGTTGCTCTCGCCAGCAACGCCAGCGACCTGGTAACCGATGCAGACGTTGCCGCTGCCGGTGATAAGGCCGCCTGCTTGGAAACCGATGGCTGTGTTGAAGCTGCCAGTGGTATTGTTAACGAGTGCATCGTTACCGTGAGCCGTGTTGAACGAGCCTCCGGTGTTTTTAAGGAGCGCACCCTTACCGTGAGCCGTGTTGAAGCCGCCGGTCGTATTATCATGGAGAGCTGACGCTCCAGTGGCCGTGTTTAAGATGCCTACGTTGTTTAAGAGGGCGGCCGCTCCAACGGCTGTATTGTCGGAGCCGGTGGTGTTAAGTAGAAGCGCCGCCGCCCCAACAGCCGTATTTTCGACTCCCTCTCCCGCACTTTGATTTCCGATGTTAAAAAGGAGCGCAGCAGTGCCGACAGCGGTGTTGTAGCTGCCGTCTGTGTTCCTCCAGAGCGTGAAAGCGCCCAAGGCTGTGTTCCATTGGCCGGTGGTGAGACTAAACAATGCTTTTTGTCCCTCCGCAGTGTTGAAGTTGGGATAGCCTCCGTCTGGTGGCGGGAAAACTGCGTGCGCTCTTGGCAAAAGCCCGAAGCAGAGAAGCGCGAGTGTGATGAGAAGTGGTGGAGTTGTTTTGAGTTGAATCAGTGGATTCATGGTTCTTCCTTTCTTTTTCCCCGCTAGGTTGATTCTGGATTGCCGGGTCCCGAAAGAGGCGAAGAACCTGGCGGGGAAAAGTGTCCCGCCTGATTCAAGATCGGCTTGGCGACGCCGAGTTTGGCAAAAATCTCGCCAACCTGTCAAACCAATTCGCCGCAAGCGTGAATCACCGATTCGAGTTTCAGAAAAGCCGTCAGCTTTTCGTCGGCACGTACAACGAAACGCCTTCCGTCGTCGCGATGTGCGTCAGCAACCCCGATTGTTCGCCCGTTGGAATGAATCGCTGAGACACAGCCCCAACTCCAACCAGCCTTCTTGAGATTGCAGCCTTAGGGATTGTTGACCACTTGCGGCGCAGTTTTGCTCATCTCCATCTGCGTGCTCACCTTTTGCAGACCCGATGCAAGCGCCGCGATTTGCTCTTCCTGGCGCGCCACCGTGGACTTTAGATCAGTAATGGTGGCCCGCTGCTCCTCGTTTTTGTGATGCTCTTTGAGAAACTCATTGAGCAGCATTGCGTTGATCTGCTCGTAGCGGACCGATTCAGGCTCGCCCTTAGGATTGCGCCCCACCAGATCGGGATACACCTCGACAACTTCTTCGGCAATCAGGCAAAAGGCAAGGGTCTGCGTCGCGTCATACTCCTTGTTGTAACGGAAGCTGACCGGCTTGAGCGCGTAGAGCGCTTCGCTGGCTTTCTCCATCGGCTGAATGTCGTGTTTATACCTGCGTGACGATACGTTGCCACGCCCAAGTCTTCCGGTGCTGGTTATGGTAACCGAATCCGGATCGGTCCCAATAATGGGCTGCATATTGGAGTAGAGATTGCCGATAAAGCAACTGTTGTCCACGTTCGCGCCTGCGGCCTGGATACAAATAACGTTACTGGCTGTTGTCACAATACTGGCACCAGCGCCCAATGCGATGTTGCCGTTGCCGCTGGTATTGCCAAAGAGCGCACCATCACCGATAGCTGTATTGCTGGCGCCAGTCTCGTTGCTGTAGAGCGCATGACGGCCGACGGCCGTGTTACCACCACCGTTGTTGGCGAACAGTGTTCCAGCGCCGACGGCCGTGTTACGGGAGCCGGTGGTGTTCAATAAGAGCGCCGTCGTGCCAAGGGCCGTATTGTCGACTCCCTCGCCCGTACTTTGGTCGCCCACATTGAAAAGGAGCGTCCCTGCGCCGACAGCGGTATTGAAGCTGCCGTCGGTGTTGCTAAAGAGCGAAAACCAGCCAACGGCTGCGTTTCCCACGCCCGTGGTGAGGCTAAGGAGGGCAGTTCTGCCCTTCTGCCGTGTTGAAGCCCGGGTAGCCGCCATCCGGCGGGGGGACAACCGCCTGCACCTTTGGCAAAAGCCCGAAGCAGAGAAGCGCGAGTGTGATGAGAAGTGGTGGAGTTGTTTGGAGTTGAATCAGTGGATTCATGATTGTTCCTTTCCTTTTCCCCGCTACATGAAGTTTGAGTGGTGGGTCCGGAAGAAGACGAAGCACCTAGCGGGGAAAGTCCTCCGCCTGATTCAGATCCGTTTAACGGCGTCGAGTATTGCAAGAATCTCGCCGCCTTGTCGAGAACAAATATCCGCGCACAGTTGTAGCCGGGATCGGTGATCCCGGGCCGGCAGGGCGCGTTTGAAGAACCGGCATCAACGATGCCGACTACAGGGATTAGGCATCGATGATCGTTTTACGGATTGTTTACAACCACTTGGGCGGCCGGTCTGCCCATCTCAATCTGCGTCCTCACCTTCTGGATTTGCGCGGCCTGCTCATCGAGACGCGCAGTGAGCTGCGCAACTGTCGCTTGAAGCTCCTTATTCTGATGCGCCACCGTCGACTCTAGCCGAGTGATCGTCGCTTGTTGTTCCTGAACTCTGCTGTGCTCCTTGAGAAACTCATTGAGCAACATCGCGTTCACCTGGTCGTAGCGCACGGTGAGAAGTTCTCCCGATTGGTCGCGCACCACTAGGTCGGGGTTTACTTGCGCTACCTCCTCGGCGACCAGACCAAAACGCCGCGTCCGCGTAGCGTCGCTCTTGTAATGGAAGGTCACGGGTTTTAGGGCCAGAATAGCTTCGCTGGCTTCGTCCATCGGTTGAATATCCTCCTTGAACCGGCGCGAGGAGATTTGTACGCCGAGCTTGCCCAGCGAGTCGACGAGGACGGCGACACCGTCTAGAGCTACTTGTTGACCGAAAATGTTCCCGATATAGCAGCTGTTGGTCTGATTCGAGCCAGCCGTGCCGATACAGATCGCATTGTCAGCTGTGGTGACCCCGGTGCCCGCTGAAGTTCCCACGGCGATATTTCCGTTACCGGTGGTATTGCTAGAGAGCGCCTGATTACCGATGGCGGTGTTGAGGTTGCCAGTCGCGTTGTTGATCAGGGCTTGAAATCCGACCACTGCGTTGTTGCCGCCGGTCGTATTGGAAAACAGGGTCTGAGTGCCGACGGCTGTGTTAGCGGAGCCTTGGGTGTTGCTAATAAGCGCACCAAACCCGGCAGCCGTATTGCCGGAGCCTTCTGTATTGCTAGTAAGCGCGTCGGCACCAGTCGCCGTGTTGCCCCCGCCTGTGGTGTTCTGAGTCAGCGTAGCAAAACCGTTAGCCGTGTTGTCGGTACCGATGGCGTTGTCACGCAGCGCGGAATCGCCAGTTGCCGTATTCCTGTCGCCAACTGTGTTGCTAGAAAGCGCAATAAAGCCGGTAGCCGTGTTGGCGCTTCCAGTGGTGTTGTTGAAGAGCGCCAATGCTCCATTAGCTGTGTTGCTGATGCCGGTGGTATTGAACAAAAGTGCTCCGGCTCCAGTGGCCGTATTTTCATCCGAAGTGTTTAAAGCCAGCGCGCCGGCTCCAGTGGCCGTGTTAAGTTGGCCGGTGGTGAGGTTTCTCAGCGACAAAAAGCCAACTGCCGTGTTGAACCCGCCGGTAGTAAGACTCAAAAGGGCGGCTTGCCCCTCGGCGGTGTTGCCTCCGGGGTAGCCGCCATCGGGCGCTGGAACAACCGCGTGGGCTCCGGGCGAAAGCGCGAAGCAAAGTAGCATCAGTGCGATGAGGAGCAGTGGGGTTGGTGTTTTGAACCGAATTGTTGATTTCATAATATGTTCTTCCTTCTTGCCCCGCTCGAGTTTGATGATTGTGGGTCTGAGAAGAGCAAAGAACCTGGCGGGGCGGGTCCTCAGCCCGAGTCAGACCGATCTAGGATCAAGTTTTACAAAAATCTCCCTGCCTTGTCGAGAACAAAGATACCCGCGCAAGCCGGTAGCTGGCACGACGAAGCCATCCGCAGCGCCAATCTCGAAGATTGGATCAGCCGATGGCGGCTACAGGATTTAGCGTGGCTGTTGCTTTACGGCTTATTGGCAACCACTTGCGCTGGCAGCTTGCTCATCTGAACCTGGGCACTCACCTTCTGGATTTGCGCCGCCTGCTCTTTCAGTTGCGCTATAAGAGCATGCACCTCGTTCTTGAGATCGCTGATAACGGTTTCCTGGTGCGCTCTATCCGATTTAAGCTCGTCACCTGGTCGTAGCGTACGCTGTACGGTTTTCCTTCCTTGTCGCGCGCCACCAGGTCAGGATTCACTTTTTCTACGTCTTCGGCCACAAGCCCAAACTGCGATATGCGAGCCGGATCAATCTCCTTCTTGTAACAGAACGTAACCGGCCGGAGGGCGTAGAGTTCTTCGCTGATTTGGTCCATCGGCTTAATTTGATCCTTAAAACGCAGGGACGAGGTCGTCGTGCCGAGTTTGCCATCCGAATCAATGAACACAGCGATTTCTCCGGAAGATGTCACACCGTGGATCCGGCTGATATAGCAGCTATTGGCCACATTCGCGCCAACAGCGCCGATACAGGTAACGTCATTGGCGGTTGTGACATTGGCCCCGGCATTATTGCCCAAGGCGATATTGCCGGCGCCGCTGGTGTTGTTAGAGAGCGCAAGATTACCAACGGCCGCGTTGCCAGCGCCGGTTGTGTTGAACTGCAGCGCTCGGCCCCCCATGGCTGTGTTAAAATTGGCAGTTGTATTGCTGAAGAGAGCTTGAGCACCTGTTGCTGTGTTATCCAATCCAGTGGTGTTACTGAAGAGTGCAAAAGCGCCGCTGGCCGTATTGAAAGCTCCTAAGGTATTGCTTAGGAGCGCGCCAGCGCCCGCCGCCGTGTTTTGGTCTTGGGTATTGGCAAGAAGTGTGCCGGCACCGATCGCGGTGTTGAGGTTGCCGGTGGCATTGTTTCTGAGTGACAAAAAACCAACTGCCGTGTTGAACTGCCCGGTGGTGAGACTGAAAAGTGCGTTCTGTCCTTCCGCAGTGTTGCCTCCGGGGTAACCTCCGTCAGGCGGTGGCAGAACCGCATGTGCGTCTGGCAAAAGCCCAATGCAGACGATCCCGACCAGAATGTGAATTAAGTTTTGATGTTTCATGTTTATTTTTCCTCTCTTTTAAGTTGTTCCCCGGCGGGTTGACCCTAACAGTGCACGTCTGAAAAAGGGGAAGAAAGCTCCGGGAGCAAGCTTCCTGCCCTGACCGCGGTTCCAGGCGACGCCAAGTCTGGAAGAGTTTCCGTCTGTTTGGCAAGGAGAAATTGCCAGCCTAAAACTTTTTACGGATTATTCAGTGCCAGTTGGGGCGCTGGCTTGCTCGCTTCAATCTGTGAGCTCACTTTCTGGATTTGCGCTGCTTGTTCCTTCACGGTCGCTGCAAGACCCGCAACTGTCGCTTCCAATTTCTCCACTTTGCTGTGCTCCTTGAGAAACTCGTTCAGCAACATCGCGTTCACAGCCTCGTAGCGCACGCTGTAGGGTTTTCCCTCTTTGTCCCGCACGATGAGATCAGGATTTACCCCTTCAACGTCTTCGGCCACAAGGCCGAACTGCGTTGTGCCTGCTGCATCGATCTCGTTCTTGTAACGGAATGTCACTGGCTTAAGCGCCAGGACCGCTTCGCTGGCCTTCTCCATCGGCTTGACCTCGTCCTTGAAACGCTGCGAAGAAACCGCTACGCCAAGTCGGCCGTTGTTGTCCACAACAACTGGTGTCCCTACAACCACTGCGTCGCTAATGCCGGCGATGTAGGTGACGGCGTGAGTTCCTTGCGTGCCAATATGGATAGTGTTGGCCTCGGTAGCCGCACCTACATTCCCGATATCAATATTGTTATCGCCCGTGGTGAGATTCGCGCCGGCATTTACGCCCAATGCGATATTGAGGCTGCCGGTGTTGCTAAAGAGCACACCAAAACCGATGGCCGTGTTGCTGCCGCCGATGGTGTTGCTAAACAGCGCGTTCTGACCGACGGCCGTGTTGAAGTCGCCTTCTGTGTTGTTTAAAAGGGCGGCCGCTCCAGTGGCTGTGTTTTGAACGCCGATGGTGTTGAATAAAAGCGCCGCCGCGCCAACCGCCGTATTAGCGTCTCCGCTGTTGAAAAGCAGCGCCCCGGCACCAATGGCTGTGTTGAAGCTGTTCTCTGCGTTGCTAAAAAGCGAATACCAACCAACGGCTGTGTTCGCAGAGCCGGTGGTGAGGCTAAAAAGAGCCCTAGTCCCTTCTGCCGTAGTGAAGTTGGGATAGCCGCCATCTGGTGCCGGCACGACGCCTTGCACGCTTTGCGGAAGGGCAAAGCAGGCTAGCAGAAGTACGATGAGAAATACTGGAGTTGCTGTCTTGAGCTCAATCAATGAATTCATGGTTCTTCCTTTCTTCCCCGCTGCGTTGAATCTGCGATTGCGGGTCCTGAAGAGGCGAAGAACCTGGCGGGGCGAAAGGCCTCCGCCTGATTCAGATCCGCTTTAGCAACGCCGAGCTTGGCAAAAATCTCGCCAACCTGTCAAACCAATTCGCTGGAAAGCGCGGATCACTGATTCCAGTTCAACAAACGCAGTTAGCTTTTCCTCCGTGCGCACAACGAAACGCTTTCCGTCGTCGCTTGTGCGTCTGCAATCCAGATCGATTGCCCGTTGGAATCAAATCAATGGCAATAAGGCGGCGGCGGAACTGGCAGCGTATCGCCGTAGTAGTGCTCGATGGTCGGTAGGAAACCCTGCCCGAACCCCATTGGGCGCGACCGGTAGTAAAGCTTTGACGTCACCGTGTAGTTGGCTTGGTCCTTAACCGATGCGAGATAGATGATATTGTCCGGAGTGACCGGGGGTCCAGCCGGCGGCAGCCTTCCAATCGGAATCGTTCCCACGTATTCCACGCCATTCCACGACAGGGAGATGTAGCCGAAATCACGAACCGTCGAAGGCCTGGTGTCAATCTGAGAGGCGTAATAGAGCTTCGCCTGATTGATTGGGCTCCCACCGGGAGGAGCGGTCACGTGAAAGACCATCGTGGTCGGCCCCTCGTCCATGCGAACCGCCGGCGTGCCGGGTGGCACCGGTCCATCGTTAAAGCAATAGTTGAACCAGGAGTCGATGCCCTGGATGAGCTGATACAAGTCTGTATAGAGATATCCATCCCTCAGGACCCCGTGCTTGCCGTTCGGGTTTATCATCATCCGCTTCCGGAATCGCGGGCACGTTCCTGCACTGGCAATTCGCTGGTAGGTGGAATTGATGGCCGGTACGGTGAAGTACTGGTCGTGTGTGCCGATGATCGTCAGCAGCGGTCCGTGCTGTGTCGGTGCATAGGCGATCGGGTCAAAATAGTTCAGGAATGTGTTAAGTGTCGGATCGGTGCAGAAGTTCGAGACGGTATTAAGGTGGTCTAGTCCGCTTTGCAGCCCGTCGCGCGTGTAATAGTAGAGACCGTGATAGAGCCAGGCGCCAAGATAGAACGAGATGTGCCGCCAATCACCTGCCACCGCAATTCCCACCGCTCCCTTCACTCGATCGTCGACCCCGTTAATGTAGTAGGTGAACTGTCCCCCCATTGAGGCCCCAATCACGCCCAAACGCGTGCGGTCAATGCGGAAGGGGTTCAGGAAGAGACCTGAAAACTTCTCGAAAAGGGTCAATGCCCGCATGCCTGCGTACGTGTAATGATACAGGTAGCTCACGTAAGGGGCCGGCACATTCATGATTTCTTCGACCGAAATCCATCCCTGTTCCGTGTCCGGCGGTCCGGTAGAAAGGCCCTGCCCCGGTCCGTCGATCGAGAGTGCGACGTATCCGAACGCCGCGAAGAGCATCGCCTCTTCCGGGCTCCCATGCCCATGGTGCCCGTGACCGATAACGATCGCCGGATACGGTCCGCCGACCATTGGACTCGCCAAATACCCGTGGATACGTATGTTCCCACCGGTGTGTATCCCGTACGGCGGGCCCGCGTCAGCCCACGTCGCATTGTTATTAGAGTCGAAGTAGACCTCGAAGTAGCCGGCTCGCGCGGTAATACTGTAGTTCAGCGTGCTCTTGTCCCGAATCCTGAGCTGAGTGTCGGAAGGCCAGAGGTCGAGAGGTGCAGCCTGCGCGAACGTGCGACCGGAAGGACTGCTCAATAAAACAAGGAGGAGCAAACAGAGGATCAAGCATCTTGGCACAAGCTTCATAGTACTCTCCTTTCGCTTTAGCCCGGTTTTTACGGAAAATCCGACCTGCTTGTCAAGACAATTCGCCGCAAGCGCAGATCGCGGCTTCGAGTTCCAGAAAAGCCGTCAGCTTTTCCTCGGCACGTGCAACGAAACGCTTCCCGTCCTCGCGATGTGCATCATCAATTCAGGTCGTTCGCCCGTTGGAATTAACCAGCAATCAGAGATTAGACGTTTGCTGATGTCTTTCTTTGGCGGAGATTAGACGCAGGGCTTTGCATATGCAGGGCGAGGAGTTGCTCTTAACGATTGCGCAAGCGCTATCCTATATTCCAGGCGACGGAAGGTCTTTCTGGAACCTCATTGGTCTCCTGCTGCTAGTCATTGGGTTCCTTATCGCGTTGTGGCTGATTTGGGTAGGACTGCGATGGATTGGCGAGAAGATTGCGGCGGCGTTTCGCAGAAAATGATATTCACTCTTACGCAGTCCGTTCCCGCAAGGATGGCCGCGGCTTCGATCTAATTTCCGATGCGCTTCTTTTTTGTTCTGGTTAGGGTCAAGCCGTAGTGGTGGTCGTATTCGTACGGCCGCCTCCGCGCTTTTGGTTTCGCAATCGAACCTCGCAGGATAGCGGCAAGGCGTTTCTCCAACGCATTAATTTGCCGCCGAATGGATAAGGCCTGTTCAAGATCTCGAACGGATGGTTTCATATTACGTCCGCACCTCTAGCTGACATTTATATGCCTTTGGTCTCCGAGAATACCAGAACAGAAATTGGGATTTCCAAAGTTTCGCAGCCGCTCACATGACGCTGTGATTCGCGTTTACGATGAGACGCGTAATGTGATTGAAAACGCACGAACACGCGGGCGATTTCAAAAAGTGGTAAGTGTTACGCGCGTTATGTCGCCGCTATCATGTTTTGTCGCCCCCCATGATTGCGATGCCGAATTAGGCGAAGAAATCTTCGTGACGTTTTACGAGGATTCGTCCAATCATAGTTAGATGCTAGTTCGTATCTTCGCGATACTGCTTTTCGATCTTGCGGCGTTCATTGCTCGCGCTCAGTCACTCGATCAGCAACTCGTCGGCAGATGGCAGGCCGAAGGTTTCCCCAGCATGGAGATAATATTTCGTGCAGATCACACATACATAGGCCGAAGCGATCGATATGTGTCCACGGGCAGCTGGCGCGTCCATGAGAATCGGCTCACGACCGTTTCTAGCTCACCATCCTCGGGCGAACAGGGCACCGACACGTGTAGGGTTGCGATTCGTGGAGATAGACTTTTCTTGGGACTACACGAAACCACCAAGAATTCCGATGGGCGCCAGATCGGCAAAACTGAGCAGTGGATGCAAGGACTCACCTACAAACGCGTTCGATGAAGCACCGGTTGCATCTCACCAAACGCTTCAGCTAGCCGCTGTTGCCCTCTTTGCCACGTTTACGAAGTCCGACCGCGCAAAGATCATCGCGGCATCGCTTGCGCTCGTTGTAGCTGTGACTGAGCTTCGTGGCTAGGCCGATGGAGAGTCGTCTCAAAAGCTATTTCGCATATGCGATGGTCGCTTTTTTAGCTGCGTGCCAGACAACAAATCAGGGAAGCCCGCGCAACCAGCCTACCGCTCTAAACGGACCGTCACACCCTCTGTCGTCGCGATACGAGACCGAAGATCTTAACCCTTTTCCGGAAAGGATCCAATGGTCTCATGGCGGTAGTTTCAGAGGGCCGTGACAAGCGAAATCGGCTACGCGAAGTTTCGCAGCCGCTCACACGATGCTGTGATTCGCGTTTACGATGACGCTGGCAACGTGATAGAAACGCACGAGCACGCGGGCGGGTTCAAGGAGCCGTGAGCGAGCTAAACAAAAGCCGCCACACGGTGAAGCGTGACGGCTGATTGTGAAATGCTGCTGCTTTACGGATTGTTGACCACTTGCGGCGCAGGCTTGCTCGCTTCAAGCTGTGCGCTCACTTTCTGCAATCCCGCAGTAAGCCGTTCAATTTGCTTCTGCTGCTCCGCAAGCTTGGACTCAAAGTCCTTCGTTAGCTGCTCCACTTTGCGGTGCTCTTTCAGAAATTCGTTGAGCAACATCGCGTTCACCTGGTCATAGCGCACGCTGTAGATTCTTCCCTCTTTGTCGCGGACCACTAGGTCAGGATTCACCATCTCCACTTCTTCCGCCACAAGCCCAAACTGCGATCTGCCTGCCGGGTCGATCTCCTTCTTGTAGCGAAAAGTAACTGGTTTGAGCGCCAGGAGAGCTTCGCTGGCTTTATCCATCGGTTGGATGTCTTTCTTAAAGCGCTTTGAGGAAGTGGTGGTTCCGAGTTTATTGTCTAAGTTGATGTAAACCGGGACTCCGTTGACAGAGGTTTGCCCGAAAATGCTGCGTATGTAGCAGGCGTTACTCTCGCCAGCAACCCCCACCATACCTGCGCCAATATAGACGTTATTTGAACCCGTTGTCGCGCTTAAGCCAGCGACATCGCCCAAGGCCGTGTTGCCGCCGCCGGTGGTATTGCTATAGAGCGCGCCATCACCAACGGCCGTGTTGGCGTTGCCGGTGGTGTTGCTAAAGAGCGCATTCAGACCAACGGCCGTGTTGACGTTGCCGGTGGTGTTGCTAAAGAGCGCACTGTTGCCGATGGCCGTCTTGCCGAAGCCTTCGGTGTTGTTTGAAAGGGCGGCCGTTCCAACTGCTGTGTTGGCAAAGCCGGTGGTGTTGAATAAAAGCGCCGCCGCGCCAACGGCCGTATTGCCGATTCCCACGCCCGTTTTGGTTTCCGAGGTTGAAGAGGAGCGTGCCCGCACCGAGGGCGGTGTTGAAGCTGCCGTCGGTGTTGCTAAAGAGCGAATACCAGCCAACTGCTGCGTTCCCGACGCCGGTGGTGAGGTTGAAAAGGGCGTTCTGCCCTTCCGCGGTATTGAACCCGGGATAGCCTCCGTCCGGTGGCGGGACAACCGCCTGCGCTTTAGGTCCGACAGCCAGGCAGAAGAATGTGAACACCGTGAGAACTAGCCGTATTATTGTTTTCATATCCGGTGAGTTTCGGAAAACTCTAGCCAGCTTGTCGAGGCAATTCGCCGCAAGCGCAGATCGGCAATTCCATTTCGAGAAACGCGGTCAGTTTTTTATCCGCACGCACCACGTTTTCCGTCGCGGTGCGCGTCTGCAATCCAGATGGTTCGCCCGTTGGAATCAATCGCTGAGACGCAGCCCCAACTCCAGCCGGCCTTAGGGATTGGTGACCACTTGCGGCGCAGGTTTGCTCGCTTCAAGCTGGGCGCTCACTTTCTGGATTTGGGCGGCCTGCTCGTCGAGACGCCCAGTGACAGTCTGCAATCCTTTCTGCTGCTGGGCCACCGTAGATTTCAGTTCAGTGATTGTCGCATGCTGTTCCTGAATCTTGCGGTTCTGTTCTTGTACTTTGCGGTGCTCTTTGAGGAATTCGTTGAGCAACATCGCGTTCACGGCTTCGTAGCGCACCGTTTCAGGTTTGCCATCCCGGTCCGGCGTCACAAGGTCTGGATCGACCTCGGCCACTTCCTCGGCGATCAGGCCAAACGAGAGCGAGCGGGTTGGGTCAACCTCCTTTTTGTAACGGAAGCTTACCGGCCTGACCGAGAGGATCACCTCGCTTGCCTTCTCCATTGGCCTGATCTCATCCTTGTAGCGCCGTGAGGAGGAAAGCGTTCCGATCTTGTTGTCTGAATTGACGTAAACTGCTCGCGCGCCCGCGCCAGAAGCGTAAACGTTGCGGATCCAAGTCGTATTGTTCACGCCAGCCTCGCCGAAGGCGTTATCACCGATACAGACATTGCCATCGCCCGTGATATTGAGACCGGCATCATAACCGATGGCCGTGTTGCTGCTGCCGGTAGTATTGTCCTTGAGCGCCCTTACACCGATAGCCGTATTGTTGACGCCTTCCGCATTGTTCAGAAGGGCGGTCGTTCCAACAGCGGTGTTTTGCATGCCGATGGTGTTCAACAGTAGGGCGCCAAAACCAAAGGCGCAGTTATGAGCACCAGTGGTGCTGGCAAAGAGCGCTCCAGCGCCGGTGGCTGTGTTATTAACTCCTTCTGTGTTGCTCCTGAGCGAGACGAATCCAACGGCCGTATTGTAAGTGCCGCCGGTAAGGCTAAGAAGTGCGGTCTGCCCCTCTGCCGTGTTGCCGCCGGGATAGCCTCCGTCGGGTGGCGGATTGACGGCCTGCATTGTCGGCAAAAAGCCGAAGGAAATTAACGCGACGAAGAATACTGCAGCTGCTTGTTTTAGCTGAATCAATGGGTTCATGGATGTTTCCTTTCTGTTTCCCCGCCGGCGGTGATTCTGCGATTGCGGGTCCGGAGGAGGCGAAGAACCTGGCGGGGGTAAATGCCCTCCGCCTGATTCAGATCCGTTTAGCGACGCCGAGTTTGGAGGAAATCTCACCTGCTCGTCAAGCATAATCGCCGGAAGCGCGAACCGCTGATTCAA
>WNGA01015520.1_pt1 | contig 15060 bp, 13 predicted proteins | sample 5400061 | NCBI WGS metagenome assembly WNGA01 (sample SAMN13153366, study PRJNA577476) | soil metagenome | isolation source: 100 cm soil or saprolite under grassland replicate 2 | place: USA:California | collected 2016-06-15
AGGCCGCCGCCGTCGTCGCGCGTGTGCGCGAGCTCTCCGCCGCGGGCGTACCGCTCGAGGAACAGGCCGTCCTCGTGCGGACGAACGCGCGGACGGCGGAGTTCGAGGAGGCGTTCCACGACGCGGAGATCCCCTTCCAGGGTGCCTCGCTACTCGACCGCGACGGCGCCCGGCAGCTCCTGAAGGTGCTGCGCGGGGCCGGCGGCGACGAGGTCGCGGCGACCGTGCGGCGTGCGGCCGAGGCGCAGGGCCTCGTCGCGGAGCCGCCCGAGAAGCTCGGCGAGCGCGAGCAGACGCGGCAGGCGGATCTCGCGCGGCTCGTCCGTCTGGCGGAGCAATTCGGCGAGGGGACCGTCGCCGACTTCGTCGCGAGCTTGCGCGAGCACTTCGGCGCGAGCGCCGGCCGCGGCGTTCACCTGCTGACGCTGCACCGGGCGAAGGGGCTCGAGTTCGAGGCCGTGCACCTGCCGCGGCTCGAGGAGGGCGAGCTGCCGATTCGGCGCGCCCGAGGCGACGAGATCGCAGAGGAGCGGCGGCTCCTCTACGTCGGCCTGACGCGGGCGCGGCGGCACCTGCTGCTCACCTGGTCGGGGCGGGCGAGCCGCTTCCTCGCCGAGCTCGGTCAGTCGCCGGCCGCATCGCTGCCGCGGGCTGCCGCGAAGCCGAAGCTCGAGGCGACGGCTGAGGTGGCGGCGTTAAAGGAGTGGCGCCTGGCGCGGGCGCGTGAGGACGGCGTACCCCCGTACGTCGTCTTCAGCGACGCGACGCTCGCCGAGCTGCTGCGGCTGGCGCCGCGTACGCCGGCCGAGCTGTTGGGGGTGCCGGGGATCGGTCCCGCGAAGCTGGAGCGCTACGGCCGCGAGCTCCTCGCGACACTCGCCACCGTGTCTTAACCTCCCGCCGTGCTGTACCGGCCGGAGCCATTCGAGCCGCTGATGGACGAACCGTGGGACGAGGCGTCGGTGCGCGCCGCCGTCGGCGAGATCGTTGCGGACGCGGACGCCGCCTACGACGAGCGAGAGCTGTGGCCGGCCCACGAGTGGGACGGTTGGGAGTCGGCACTACCGCTCACCCACCTGTACACGGGGGCGGCCGGGGTGGTGTGGGCGCTCGACGCGCTCCGCCGGCGGGGCTTCGCCGAGCCTCGCCTCGACCTCGCCCGCGCCGCGCGGCGAACGCTCGAAGCGTGGCGTGACGACCCGGCCGTGCTGCGAATCCTCGAGCTGCCCCAGCCGGCTCACTCGAGCCTGCTGATGGGTGCGACCGGGATCCTGCTCGTGCTCTGGCGGCTGGAGCCGAGCGAGGAGCTCGCCGACGAGCTGCACGAGCGCGTCCGCGCGAACGTCGACAACCCGGCCGACGAGCTCATGTGGGGAGCGCCTGGCACGATGCTCGCGGCCCGCGCGATGCTGGACTGGACCGGCGAGCAGCGTTGGGCCGAGGCCTGGCGCGACGGTGCCGACGCGCTCTGGGCCCGGCGGGACGCCGACGGCCTCTGGACACAGCGGCTCTACGGCGTCGAGCCCCATCGCGGCCTGAACCCGCCGCACGGGGTCGTGGGCAACGTCGCGGCGCTCCTGCGCGGCGGCGACCTGCTCGGAGACGAGCGCCGCGAGCGGCTCGAGGGCGAGATGCGCGAGCTGCTCGCACGCACCGCGGTGATCGAGGAAGGGCTCGCGAACTGGCCCGCGTGGGAGGGGCGCGATCTCGTCGCCGACGACGGCGAGATCCGCGTCCAGTGGTGCGCCGGAGCGCCCGGGATCGTCACCTCCGCCGCTTCCTACCTCGACGAGGAGCTCCTGTTGGCCGGCACGGAGCTCGCGTGGCGCGCAGGACCGTCGTCGCCAGAGAAGGGTGCGGGCATCTGTCACGGCACGGCCGGCAACGGCTATGCGTTCCTGAAGGCGTTCGCGCGCACCGGAGACGAGGTCTGGCTCGTGCGCGCGCAGCAGTTCGCCGTGCACGCGCTCGAGCAGGTGGACCGGCTCCGGCAGGCTCGCGGGCACGGCCGCTACTCGTTGTGGACCGGGGACGTCGGCGTCGCTCTCTACGCCGCGAGCTGCCTCGACGGCAGCAGCGGTTACCCGGTCGTCGACTGGCTCTGAGGCAGCGCCGAGAGCAGCAGGTCGAGCATCAGGGCCGGGTCCCGCCTGACCCGCCCGGCCTCCGGGGCGGCGTTGCGCTTGCGCAGGTCGAGCGCGCGCGGGTCGGTGAGGGGCTTCAGACGCCCCTCCCGGATCAGCTCCTCGTCGACGCCGCCGAGCCGTCCGCCGTACGTCGTGTAGACGGGGACTCCGAGCGCGGCGGCCTCGCGGTTCATCGTGCCGCCCGCCGAGACGACCACGTCGGCGAGCGCGATCAGGCTCTGCGCGTCCACGGCCTGCTCGGGCAGGATGACCGACGGCAGCGCCAGGCTGCGCACGTACTCGCGCTGCTCCTCCGTCCGTGGGAGCACGAAGGCATGGACGTCCTCCAGGCGCCCGAGGTGGTCGAGCGTCATCGGGAAGAGCGGGTTCGAGTGGCGGTGGTAGAGCGAGACGTCCGGGGGCGGGCGCAGGACGACGAGGATTCGGGTCGGGTCGACGCCGAAGCGTCCGAGCAGCGACCGGTCGGGGTCGAAGTCGGCGAGGTAGTACTCCTCCTTCAGGCCCGGGTAGCGGACGAGCTTCGGCGGCCGGACGCCGTATGGGCGCAGGCGCTCGGGCGGGATCGTCTCCGGGACGACCACCCTCGTCGCGGCCCGGCAGCCGAGCTGGTGCTGCAGCGTGGCGAACTCGTAGTCGAAGGTCGTGGCGGACGGAATGCCCAGGCGGCGGGCGGTCAGGGTCAGCTCGTGCGAGCCGTGTGCGAGCGCGACGTCGAGCCCGCGGCCCTTCGCCCAGCGGCGCAGCGCGCCGAGGCGGTGCGTCATCCGACGCGCCTTCTGGAATCTCGAACGGCCGCCGTGCCGGCCGATCACCTCGGCCTCGAGCCCGTGCAGCTCGAGCAGCTGGAGCGTCTGCGCGTAGTCGCGTGCCGTGATCTGCACCTCGTCGCCGCGCTCCCGCATGATGCGAATCAGCGGCCGGAACACGAGCACGTGCGCCGAGGCCGTCATGTCGATCCACACGTTCAAAGGCGCTCCACGACGCGGAAGCGGACGGCGACGACCTTCGTGTCCGGCTCGAGCGGCTGCTCGAAGAACTGCTCGTGCGCGACGCGCCAGTCGGCCACGGACTCGAAGCCCTCGCCCTCGTCGCGCGCGAAGTCGAGGTCGACCTCCGCTGCGCGCAGGAGCCGCGCCTCGGTCACCTCGACCACCGCCACCGGCTCGTCCTCGTAGTCGTGCAGGGCATACCGCGCGCCCGGCGAGTCCAGCGGCTGCCCCTCGGCCACGTACTCGGACCAGAGCCCCGCCGTTGCCGTCTTCTCCCCCGCCAGGACGGCCGCGACGAGCTGCCGGCGGAGCTCGGTGTGCGCGTGGCCGAGCTCGAAGGGCGGCAGCTCCGTCACCGGACGAGCGCCTCCATCCGGGCCGAGCGCAGCAGCGGCGGCTCGTGCTCGACGTGGCGCTCGTACCAGAGCGTGAAGGCGAGCAGCCCCCACAGCTGCCGGCTGCGATCCTCCGCGCCCGCGACATGCTCGTCGAGCAGCCGCCCGACGGTCTCGGGCCGGAAGAAGCCCTGGCGCCGCACCGTCTCGGCCGAGAGCGTCGCACGGGCGAACGGCTCCAGGTCGCCGCGCAGCCACCGTGCCGCGGGGATCGAGAACCCGCGCTTGCGTCCGTGCACGATCTCGGCCGGCAGCACCGTGTCGAGGAACGGCACCCGCGCCTCGAGCGAGTGCGCCATCGAGGCTCGGTCCGTCTTCACCAGGAGGTCGTCCACGAGATAGACGCCGAAGTCGACGTCCTGGAGGCGGGCGAGGCCGTCCGCAGCCTCGGTCTCGCGGTAGCGCTCGCGGTACACGTCCACCGGGTCGAACGTCGCGGGGCGGCCGGTCAGGTCGGCGCGGGCCTCGGGCGAGAAGATCTCCTTCCAGCCGTGGTGGCGCTCGAGCGGCGGCAGATGCGCAGCGCGCACGAACCGCTTTGCCCTGTAGTCGAAGCTCGCCTTCGCGGTCGAGGTCGGCAGGCGCTCGACGAGCGGCCGCGCGAGCCGTGCCAGCGGCCCGAGACGGTCCGCGAGCAGGTCGGCCGCGTACGTGTAGTAGCCGCCGAACAGCTCGTCGCCGCCCTCTCCCGAGAGCGCGACCTTCACGTGCCCGGCGGCGAGCTGCGAGACGAGGTACGTCGGCAGCGCCGACGAGTCGGCGAAGGGCTCGTCGAACGCGTCGGCGAGCGCCGGCAGCAGCAGCGCCGGCTCGGGGCGGACGAGCAGCTCGTGGTGGTTCGTCCCGTAGCGCTCTGCGACGCGCCGCGCGTCGGCCCGCTCGTCGAAGCTCCGCTCCGCGAAGCCGATCGTGAAGGTGTGCACGGCTTCAGCGGACTCCTGGGCGGCGAGCGCTGCGAGCGCCGCCGAGTCGACGCCGCCCGAGAGGAGCACTCCGACCGGGACATCCGAGAGCAGATGCGCCCGTACGGAATCGCGCAGCCGTGCCCGCAGCTCCTCGACCAGCTCGGCCTCGTCGTCGTTCCTCAGTTCCTCGAGCGCGACGGGCCCGGGCCGCGCGTAGCGCTGCAGCCGCACCGCGCCGTCCTCCTCCCAGACGAGCACGTGTCCCGCAGGCAGCTTGCGGATCTCGCGGAAGATCGAGTACGGGGCCGGGATGGAGTTGAAGGCGAGGAATGCCTCGAGTGCGTCGAGATCGATCTCGCCGCGCGGCAGGGCACGCAGCTCCGATGCGAACGCGAGCTCACCCGCGGCGTGGCGGTAGTAGAGCGGCTTGATCCCGTAGCGGTCGCGCGCGAGCACGAGCCGTCTGCGGCGCGCGTCCCAGATCGCCACCGCGAACATGCCGCGCAGGTGGCGTGCGAACTCGACGCCGTGCCGCTCGTAGAGGTGGAGGTGCACCTCCGTGTCGCAGCGCGTCCGGAAGTCGTGCCCCTCGCGCTCTAGCTCCCGGCGCAGCTCGGGGAAGTTGTAGATCTCGCCGTTCTGCACGACGACGAGCAAGCCGTCCTCGCTGGCGATCGGCTGGTCGCCGCCGGCGAGGTCGATGATCGAGAGGCGGCGCGCGCCGAGCACCACCGGCCCGTCGAGGTGCTCGCCGCCGCTGTCGGGACCGCGATGGACGAGGGCCCTGCTCATCACGGCTAGCCGCTCGGGATCGGGCGGGCCGACGGGCGACGCGATCCCGCAGATCCCGCACACGGCGCCTACTCTACGGACGGCGGCAGCGGGGCCCGCCGGAGCCGACGGTGCGCGCCGCGTCGGCGAACGCGTCGGCGGCGGGCTTCGGACGTGCGCCGCGCCAGACGAGGCCTGACTGCCAGCCAGCGAGCCGCTTCTCGTCGACGAGCTCGAAGTTGAAGAACGCGCGCACGCGCGGCTGGCACGCCGCCAGCAGGATGGCGCGCCTCAGATGCAGCGCCTGGAGGGCGGGCGCCACGGTCGGAACGTTCTCGCGGCCGTGGTAGCGGCGGCGCAGGATGGCAGGCACGCGGGACTGGAAGCCGTCCTCGAGGTACCAGATGTCGAGCGAGCGCTGCCCCGTCCCTGCGAAGGCGGCCGCGAGCGTCGCGACCAGCCGCGGGTAGTCGCCTTCGCCCAGGAAACCGGGCGGGTGCACCGCATCCGGCGGCTCGGCGGACGACCGCGGGTACGGGTTGTGCCCGAAGGCGTCGACGAGCGGCCGCGTCCGGCCGCTCTCGCGGTACGCGCTCCCCAGGGCGCGCAGGAAGGCCGCCGGCGCATGCGCGGACGCCGTCGAGTCGAGCACGGTCGCTCCGAGCGCGTGCAACCGGTCGTAGCAGCGGGCCAGTAGCGCCTCGTAGCCTGCCGCGCTTCCTTGCCAGTCCGTCGGCGAGTTCGCCTCGTTCCAGACGACGATCGCGCGTGCGTGCGGGACGAGAGCGAGCGCGGCGCGGGCGTAGCGGCAGAAGCGCGCCTGCGCGCGTGCGGTGAGGGGCGTGTCGCGTGCGAAGCCGGAGACCGCGAGCACAACGTCCGTGTACCGCGCCGCCGCGGCTGCGCGCTCGAGCTCCGCGCGGCGGACCGCGTCCGGCCTCGCCTCACCGTGCCACGGCACCCAGACGCGCACAGCCCGCGCGCCGAGCCCGCGCTGCCGACGGACGACCGTGAGCGGATACCGAGTCCACTTGAGCGTGTCGTCGTCGACGCCGAGGAGCAGCCGCGGCGGCGGCGGAGGCGGCGCCGTCGGCAGCCGCGGAGGCAACGGAGACGGCGCGGGCGAGCGACCGAGGGCGAGCCACAGCCCGGCACCGGCCCCGGCAAGCGCGAGCGCTGCGGCCGCCGCGAGTCTCAGGCGTCGGGACGTACGAGCCCTCTCAGCGACTGCCTGAGCACGCGCCAGCCGGTGGCGACGATCGTGCGGAGGTACAGGCGCACCGAGCGGTCGGCGATCCACTCGAGGTCGTGCGCGAGCTTCTCGGCCATCGACGTCTCGTACCCGCGCCGCACCTGGGCGAGGCCGGTGAGCCCGGGACGGACAACGAGGCGCTGCCAGTACGCCGGCAGCTCGTGCGCGAGCTCCTCGAAGAAGACCGGCCGGATCGGCCTGGGACCGACCAGGCTCATGTCGCCGCGCAGGACGTTGACGAACTGCGGGATCTCGTCGAGCTGGGTCGCCTTGAGCCACTTGCCGATCGGCGTGAACTCGGCCTCGGTACGGCGCACGAGCTCCTCCCCGAGGTACGGGCCGAGCCGGCTCTCGGCGTCGGCGTTCAGCGTCCGGAACTTCAGCATCGTGAAGACCCGACCGCCGCGCCCCACCCGCTCGCCGCGGTAGAGGATCGGTCGCCCACTGGTCACGAGCACGGCCGCGACGAGCGGCAGCGAGAGCGGCAGCGCGCAGACGAGGAAGAGCGCAGACAGAGCGACGTCGAGGGTCCGCAGGAACACGTCGCGGCTGCGGGCCGGCGTCTCGAGCGCCAGCTGCCGGTAGCCGCGGACGAGCGTGTCCTCGACGCGAGGAGCCGTCGATTCTGGCACCTCTCGGATGGTAGACCCTTGCCTCCATGGCTCAATCCGCGTCTGCCGTGCATAATCAACGCTTATGGACACGCGTCAGCTTGCCGCGTTTTGCGCCGTCGTCGAGCGGCGCAGCTTCTCGCAGGCGGCGGAGCAGCTCGGGGTCACCCAGCCCGCGGTCAGCCTTCAGATCCGCTCGCTCGAGAAGCGGCTCGGCCTGCAGCTGCTCGACCGCTCCGGGCGGCGCGTCGAGCCGACCGAGGCGGGGCAGCGGCTGTACCGGAGCGCGCAGCGGCTGCTCGCCCTCGAGGAGCAGCTGCTGGCCGATCTCGGCGGGGAGGCCGGCGGCGACTTGTCCGGCCGGTTGGAGATCGGGGCCTCGACCGGCCCCGGCGGGACGGTGCTGCCGGTGGTGCTCTGCGAGTTCCAGCAGCGCCACCCGGGCGTGCACGTCGCGCTGTCGGTCTCCGACACGCAGCGCGTCGTCGACCAGGTGGCGCGGCGGGAGCTCGAGCTCGGCGTCGTCGGCGCCGCCCGCCGGCACCGAGGCGTCGTTTTCGAGCCGTTCTTCCACGACGAAGTGGTGCTCGCCGTGCCGCGCGCGCACCGCTTCGCGGGTCGCGCCGTGACGCTCGACGAGCTGAAGGAGGAGCCGCTCGTGCTCATGCAGGAGGGCGCCGGCGTGCGGCAGGTGATCGACGACGAGCTCCGTGCGGCGGGCGTGCGGCCGCGAGACCTCGACGTCCGTCTCGAGCTCGGGCTCCAGGAGTCGGTGCGCAGCGCGGTGCTCGCCGGCTACGGCGTCACCTTCATCTCGCGGTCGGCGATCGAGGGCGACCTCGCGGCGGGCACGGTCGCCACCGCACGTGTCGACGGCCTCGAGCCGTCGCGGGAGATCTGGCTCGTTCGCTCCAGCGGGCGGGCGGAGACGCGCGTCGCGCAGGCGTTCGTCGAGTTCGCGCGGGCGCGGCTGGCGTGATCGTCCGCTGGGGCCTGGACACCCTGCCGGAGGCGCTCGCCGACCTCGGGGTCCGCTCGCCGCTAGTCGTCGCCAGCCCACGCTGGGACGGGCTCGAGCTCGGCCTGGACGCTCACGCGCGCTGGCGCGAGGTGCCGTCGCACCGGGTCGAGGCGGCGGCTGCGCAGGCCCGAGCAGGGGATGGAGTCGTGGCCCTCGGCGGCGGCAGCGCGATCGACCTCGGCAAGGCGATCTCCGCGGCGACGGACCTGCCGCTCGTCTCGGTGCCCACGACGTACTCGGGAGCGGAGTGGACGCCCTACTTCGGCGTCAGGGATCCGGAGCGGAAGGCGCGCGGCGGCGGGGGAGGCGCGCGCCCGGCCGCAATCGTCTACGACGCCGGCCTCACGCTCGACCTCCCGCGCGAGACGACGGTCGGCACTGCGATGAACGCGCTGGCGCACTGTGCCGAGGCGCTCTATGCACATGGTCACAACGAGTCGGCTGACGCGGAGGCGCTCGCAGGTGCCGGCCTGATCGCCCTCTGGCTGCCCCAGGTCGTCGAGCGGCCGCAGGATCGCGACGCGCGCACCGAGCTGCTGCGCGGCGCCTGCCACGCCGGCGCCGCACTCGCAGGGTCGATGCTCGCGCTCGCGCACGCGATGGCCCAGGCGGTCGGAGGGCGCTACGGGCTGCCGCACGGGACCCTGAACGGGATCTGCCTGCCGCCTGCGCTGCGCTACAACGCGCGCTACGCGCCGGAGGCGCTCCGCCGCTTCGGCGAGGCCGTCGGCGGCGAGCCGGCCCCGCGGGTCGAGGAGCTCGCCGCGCTCGGCGGGCCGACGCGGCTGCGCGAGCTCGGCGTGCCGGAGGACGACCTGCCCGAGCTCGCCGAGGCCGCGGCCCAGCGCGGCGGCAACCAGGCGAACCCGCAACCGGCGACGCCGGCGGAGATCGAGCGGCTTCTGCGCTCCGTCTGGTAGCTCGCCCTTTCGGGGCTCCGGCCGAGTCCGGACGAAAGCCTCCGCCTCCGGAGAGGACCACTACTTGTTGCCGGGGCCAAGTGTGTTGAGCCAGAGCCAGACAACGCTCAGGACGATCCAGACGGCGACGACCACCAGCGTCCACTTGACCCATCTGGGCAGACGATTACGGGCTGGAGGTGTCGACACGGGTTCCATCCCCTTTGATGAGGACTCCGACCACCGGGAAGGTTTCCTGCAGGCATATCGTCAGTCCGACGACAGGGACGGTCTGACACAGGCCCCAGTGGCCCTGCACCCAGATGTTCATCTGAGTCCGGCCGGTCCCGTAGAGCGCGACGTAATTGCTGCACGTCTCGTCACACGGGCCGTATGACGTGATCCCGAAGTACTTCCATAGCGAGCCCGGGAAGTTGGGACCGTCGACCTCGACGGTGCGGCTCACCTTGAGGATCTTCCCCTTCTTGACGCACCAGTCGACCTTGGTACGCAGCGCGCCTGCCGTGAGGCCGACCTGCAAGCGCACGGTGTGCTGGTTCGTCTCCGACTTCCAGCGGCAGCCGGACGCATCGAGATTCCGGGCAGGATCCGTGTTCTGGCCGCTGTCAGAGCCGCCGCTCATCTGCTCGTTCGCGGAGAAGACGACAGCCCCCGTACGTGCCGACACACTGCCTGCAGAGTTGCTGCAGGTCAGGGTGTACGTGTAGGAGGCAGCTGCCAGCGCCGGTGTGGTCACCGATCCGTTTCCTGCCAGGTTGCTCCAGGAGCCACCCGACGGGCTCGAGGTGATGCTGCAGCCGGCGGCGTTGCTGCTGTTCCAACTGAGCACCGTTGTGCCGCCGCTCCACAAGCCGTTCGGAGCGGCGCTGAAGCTTGCGATGCTCGGGGCCGGTGGAGCGTTGTTCAGCGTGACCGTCTTCGGCGATCCGGCCAGCTCCCGGTTGCCGGACCCGACCACGCCGCCGCTCGCGTCGACGTTGATGGCGTAGACCTGGATCGTGTGCGCCGCACCGTTCAGGAGATAGCTCGGCAGCTGGTAGGTGTAGCCGTGGTTGCCGGTTCCGGAGCAAAAGATGCTCGCCGCGATATCGGCCCGATAGATGTTGGCCAGCACCTGGGCGACGAAGGCGCCATCGGCATAGACATGGACGTAGAGCGAGGTGCCGGGGCTGTCGGGGTCGCACGACCAGCCACCAACGACGCCACCACTGGTGAGGGTGTCGAGCCACCCCTCAGGGGTCGCGGATCCGCCGCCGCCGCCGCCGTTCACGCCGACGGTGAGGCCCCAGGTGTTGCCGTCGCCGTAGGCGTCCCAGCAGTAGAGCTGGAAGTACGTCGACGACGTGACCGGGCCGGCCGTCCAGCTGCCGCTGGGACCGCTGGTGAAACCGCCGAGGCTCGACGAGACGTTGCACGACAGCGCGTTCGGCGAGCTGGCCGACCAGCTCAGGGTGACGGAGCCGCCGTAGTCCACCGGGTTGGGCGTGGCGTTGAAGTAGTCGAGCGTCGGCGGGACGCACGTGGCCTCGGGAGAGGCTCCATCCGTGACGGAAAGAGGCTCGACCGCCGTCCCCGCGGTGGAAGCCGGATCGGACGCCGGGCCGCTGACCATGAACGGCGGGGTTGATTGTGGGCACGCCTCCGTACTCTGCCCGGGCAGAGGATCCGCGCCGTGCGCGGGCCCTGCTGCGAGGCACGCCAGCACGAGCGCCAGCCCGATGCAGGCGATGGTTGTTGATATCAGGCTCTTCTCACGCGGCACGAGCTGTCCCTCCTTTGCGATCTGAGGCCTTTTTTTGCGATCCGAGGCATTCCTCAGCGAGGCTAGCGTTGTCAACTCAGACAATCAAGATGGCTCTTGCAGCCATGCCGGCGGCGGCGAGCTATTAGCGCATCCTTATGATTCGCATTAGGCCGATGCGCTATAGTCCGGAACCGTGTCGGTGAGCGGCGGATTCGACGTGCTCGTGATCGGGAGCGGTGCCTCCGGCCTCGCCGCCGCCGTCTCGGCCGAGCGTGCCGGTGCCCGCGTCGCGCTCGCGGCGAAGGGCAGCGTCCAGTCCTGCAACTCAGCGAAGGCGCAGGGCGGCATCCAGGCCGCCGTCGGCGGCGACGACTCGCCGGAGCTGCACGCCGAGGACGTCTGGCAGAGCTCGCACGAGACCGCTGACCTGCGGCTCGTCGAGGTGCTGACGAGCGAGGCTCCCGCTGCGATCCACTGGCTCGAGCAGTTTGGGGTCGAGTTCACGAAAGAGAACGGCGGCTACCGCCTCGCCCGCTGCGGCGGCGCGTCGCGCAAGCGCCTGCTCCAGGTCGGCGACCGCACCGGGCACGCGATTACCGCTGCGCTCCGCGACGCGGTCGAGGCCGGCACCGTCACCGTCTTCCCGAAGAGCCCCCTCGCGGAGCTCGAGCAGGCCGAGCACGGCTGGCGCGCCCGCTGCGGCAAGCACGTGCTCGAGGCGTCGACCGTCATCCTCGCCGCTGGCGGCCGCTGCTACGCCGAGGCCGAGGCTCGCGGCGAGCTCTCGACGAACCACCCCGGCGCGACCGGCGAGGTGACGAGGATCGCCGTCGCCGCCGGCGCCGAGGCGCGAGACCTCGACGCGCTCCAGTACCACCCCAACGGCGGCGCGTGGCCGGCGTCCATGCAGGGCTACTCGATTCCGGAGACGACGCGCGCCTACGGCGCCGTCCTCCTCAACGCCGACGACGAGGAGTTCACGGACTCGCTCGGCGCGCGCGACGTCGTCAGCCAGGCGATCGTCGACGAGGTCGCCGCGGGCAAGGGTGTCGAGACGCCCGACGGCCGCCCGGCCGTGTATCTCGACACCACGAGGATCGCGCCCCACGACGCGCAACTCTCCCTGCCGTACATGCTCCGCCGCTACCGTGCGGCGGGAATCGATCCCCTGACGGAGAAGATCCTCACCTACCCCGTCCTCCACTACCAGAACGGCGGCCTCCGAATCGACACCGGCGCGCAGACCTCGCTCGAAGGGGTGTTCGCATGCGGCGAGATCGCCGGCGGCACGCACGGGCGGAACCGGATGATGGGCAACAGCCTTCTCGAGTGCGTCGTCTTCGGTCGGCGCGCTGGGAAGGCCGCATTCGAGAAGGCGAGGAGCTGAATGGCTGTCGACACCACAATTGACCTGCAGCACGCCGTCGAGGACGCGGCCGCGCATCTCTACGTCTGGGCGCTGAAGGACATCCCGCAGGACCTGCGCGACGCGTTGAAGGCCGCGGCCGCGCGCGAGACCTCCGTACCGGGCCGGCGCGTCCTCTCGACGATCCTCCGCAACGTCGAGGTCGCGGACAGCGAGCAGAACCTCGTCTGCCAGGACACCGGCATCGCGGTCTACACCTGCCGCGTCGGCGAGCACTTCCCGCTTCACCCGGCGCGCATCTACGAGGCGCTGCGCGACGGCACCGCACGCGCCACGATCGAGCATCCGCTGCGCTCGAACGCGGTGCACACGATCACGCGCGAGAACACGGGGCCGAACGTCGGCCACCGGCTGCCGATCGTGCACTGGGAGTTCGTGCCGGACTGGGACGGGCTCGACGTGAAGTGCGTGCCGAAGGGCTCCGGCTCCGAGAACATGAGCTTCCTGAAGATGTGCGTCCCCGCGGACGGCGTGAAGGGGATCAAGCAGTTCGTGCTCGAGTCGATCGTCGGCGCCGGCGGCAAGCCGTGCCCGCCCGGGATCGTCGGCGTCGGCATCGGCGGCTCCGCCGACTACGCGATGTACCTCGCGAAGGAGGCGATCGCGCGGCCGATCGGCACGCGTAACGCCGACCCGCACGTCGCGAAGCTCGAGGAGGAGCTCTACGGGCTCCTGAACGAGACCGGGATCGGCCCGATGGGGCTCGGCGGCGACGTGACGGTGCTCAACTGCCACATCGAGCACGCGGACACGCACATGACGCTCAACCCGGTGGCCGTCAACTACCAGTGCTGGGCGGCGCGCCGCGCGAGCGTGCACATCGCCGCCGACGGCACCGCCGACTTCGACCGGGAGGCGTAGGCGGATGGCCACGCACGAGGTCACGTTCCCGATTGCGGACGAGCAGGAGATCCTGAAGCTGCGCGCCGGCGACGAGGTGGTCGTCCAGGGTCACATCATCGGCATCCGCGACCGGACGCAGATCCGGATAGCCGCCGATGGACCTGCGCGGCGCCTTCCTGCTCCACACCGCTCCCGGCGTGCGCAAGCTCGGCCCCGATGCCGACGGCAGAGTCCGCTACGAGAAGGTCTGCATCGGCACGACGACGAGCGCGCGCATGGTGCGCTTCACCGAGCCGCTCGGCGCGCAGTACGGCGTTCGCGCGATCTGCGGCAAGGGCGGCTTCCCGGACGAGGCGATCGAGCCGATGCAGCGGCTCGGGATGGTCTATTTCGCGATCGTCGGCGGCGCCGCGGCGCTCGAGACCACGCAGATCGAGGAGATCGAGGAGGTGGCCTGGGAGGAGCTGATGCCGGAGTGCCTCTGGAAGTTCCGCGTCAGGGACTTCGGCCCGCTCACGGTCGGCATCGACGCGCACGGCAACTCGCTCTACCACGACGTCCAGACCGCGGCCCACGAGAAGCTGAAGGAGCTCTATGCCCGCCTTTAACGACGGTTTCCTCGACCTCCCCCCGCGCCCGGGCAAGCCGCGCCAGGAGGGACTCACGCACGTCATCGACAAGGGCCTGAACCTGCGCGACATCGAGGGGATGTTCGACACGGGCGGCCAGTTCGTCGACATCGTCAAGTTCGGCTGGGGCACGAGCTACATCACGAACAACCTCGAGAAGAAGATCGCCCTCTACCGCTCCTTCGACACGCCGGTGGTCTGCGGCGGCACGCTCTTCGAGGCGGTCTACGCCCGCGGGCGCCTCGACGAGTTCAAGGACTGGCTCAAGGAGCACCGCTTCTCGCACGTCGAGATCTCCGACGGCACGCTCGACATCCCCCGCGAGCGCAAGCTCGAGCTGATCGCCGATTTCGCGCGCGACTTCACCGTCCTCTCCGAGGTCGGCTCGAAGGACGAGGACGTCGTCTATGCGCCGTACCAGTGGGTCGAGTGGATCAAGGAGGAGCTCGACGCCGGTGCCTGGAAGGTGATCACCGAGGGCCGCGAGGGCGGCACTGCCGGCATCTACCGGCCGACCGGCGAGATGCGCACCGGGCTCGTCGACGAGATCGTGCACGAGATCGCCGTGTCCGATCTGATCTTCGAGGCCCCGCTGAAGGCGAGCCAGGCCTGGTTCGTGCAGCACTTCGGGCCGAACGTGAACCTCGGGAACATCCCGCCGGACGAGGTGATCCCGCTCGAGACGCTGCGGCTGGGGCTGCGCGGCGACACGCTCAGGGAGGTATTGCTCGGTGGCGAGCCTGTCCCTTCCTGACGCAAAAGCCGCCGAGGCGTTGAGCGCGGAGGAGATCCTCCGGGTGCTGCTCGAGGCCTTCCCGGGCCGCGTCTCGCTCGCGTGCTCCTTCCAGAAGGAGGAGACCGTTTTGCTCGACATGCTCTTCGCGCTCGAGCCGAAGGCCCGCGTCTTCGCGCTCGACACGCACTATCTCTTCCCCGAGACGTACGAGTACTGGCGCAGCGTCGAAGAGCGGTACGGCTCGACGATCGATGTCTTCGAAGGCCCGTCGCCGGAGCAGCTGGCGACGGCGCACGGTGAGCGAGTCTGGGAACGGAAGCCCGACCTCTACCTCGCGATCGCCAAGGTCGCGCCGCTCGTTAGGGCGCTCGGCGACCTGGACGCCTGGATCACCGGGATCCGCCGCGACCAGTCGCCGACGCGCGCGAACGCGCTGAAGCTCGGCTGGGACGAGCGGCACGAGCTGTGGAAGGCGAATCCGCTCGCGGACTGGACGGACGAGATGTGCTGGGAGTACATCCGAGCGCAGGAGCTCCCGTACAACGTCCTGCACGACCGCGGGTACGGCTCGATCGGCGACACCCACTCGACGCAGCCCGGCGCCGGACGCTCCGGTCGCTGGGCCGGCACCGACAAGGTCGAGTGCGGCATGCACACAGTTGCATCCGCCG
>WNGA01036960.1_pt1 | contig 15058 bp, 8 predicted proteins | sample 5400061 | NCBI WGS metagenome assembly WNGA01 (sample SAMN13153366, study PRJNA577476) | soil metagenome | isolation source: 100 cm soil or saprolite under grassland replicate 2 | place: USA:California | collected 2016-06-15
TTGCAGAAAGCGTGCGTCGGGTCATCCAGGAAATCGATCCGGCCCAACCGGTGACGAACGTCCGGACCCTCGATGATGTCGTCGATGCTTCCGTGGCCGAGCGCCGGCTGACGGTGGTATTGCTCGGCTCGTTTGCCGCGGTCGCATTGTTGCTCGCCGCCATCGGCCTCTACGGTGTTATTGCTTATGTGGTGACGCAACGCACCCGCGAATTCGGCATCCGCATGGCGCTCGGCGCGCAACGCCGCGATGTGCTCCAACTCGTCCTGAGTCAGGGAATGAAGCTTGTCATGATCGGTCTTGTCCTCGGCGTGGTGGGCGCCTTCAGCCTTACGCACCTGCTCACCAAACTGCTCTACGAAATCAAACCGAGCGATCCGCTCACATTCGCCGGCGTTTCAGCAGTGCTTTTGGTCGTGGCGCTGTTCGCGTCCTGGCTGCCCGCTCGTCGCGCGGCAAAGGTCGATCCAATGGAGGCGCTGCGAACGGAATGACCTTAAACACGAAAAACGCGACACATGACCCGTGAACCCAAACGCGAGACCCAAGACCCTATCCCGCCATGAATGATCTCAAATTCGCCATCCGCCAACTGCTGAAGAACCCCGGCTTCACCGCCGTGGCCGTGCTTACGCTCGCGCTCGGCATTGGGCTCGTGACGGTTCAGTTCAGCATCATCAGTGGTGTGTTGTTGAAAGGCCTGCCGTTCGAGCGCTCCGATCGCGTCATGTCGGTGAGGCACGTGGACGACCGCGGCGGCAGGTCCGCGGTGCCGGTGAAGGATTTTTTGCTGTGGCGCGATCAACAGCAGAGCTTCGAGACCATTGCCGCCCATCGAGTTCGCATGCCGCTCACGATCGGCGGTGACGGTCTTGATGCTCGCACTTACCACGGAGCCATACTCGATAGCGCGACGCTAACCGTCCTGCGCGTTCAGCCTGTGCTGGGACGCGGATTTACGCGCGATGATGAGCAGCCCGGAGCGCCCACGGTGCTGCTTTTGAGCCATCACCTGTGGCAGAACGAGTTTGGAGCGGATCCTCAAATTGTGGGACGCGGCGTCCGCTTGGACGGCCAGCCGGCGACGATCGTCGGCGTGATGCCGATGGGTTTTGCGTTTCCGGACCATGCGGCTGTCTGGTGGAACGAGCGCTTTCGGCCGGGAGCGCGCGATACGATCAATGTTATGGGCCGGCTCCGTGCCGATGCCACGCTCACAACCGCACGCGCCGAGTTTGAGGTGCTGGCTCGGCAGGCCGCCGACGCGTCCGAGAATGCGGCCAACGCCCGGCGCCAAGTGCAGATTGTTCCGCTCATTGATACGTTGCGAGATAGCGAGGCGGGTGTCGTATTGGTCCTGCTGTTGGGAGTTGTCCTTGGAGTTCCTCGACTCGTTTCGTCCTTTTTCTCACCGCGAGGCAGGATCCGCTGGCCTTTATTCGTCCGCTGCGGGAAGTCGTGCATGCCCTGTCCCCCGACGTGCCAGTGAACGCCGCGCAAACACTGGCCGCTCGCGTGGATGAAGAGTTAAACGTCTGGCGGCTTCTGGGGAGTCTATCGCTCGCGTTCGGCGTCAGCGCGTTGCTTCTGGCCGCGATCGGTGTTTACGGCGTGACGGCATTCGGCGTGCAGCGGCGCACGCGAGAGTTCGGCTTGCGCATGGCCGTCGGAGCGACCCGTGGCGATGTCCTCCGGCTCGTTTTCAAACATGGCGTGCAACGTCTCGCGTTGGGCATGATAGCAGGTGTCTTTCTTGGCTGGGCGATCAGCCGGCCCCTGGCGCATCTGGCGGCGAGGATTACAGGACCGCCTGGGGCGGTGGTTTATCTGATGGTTCTTTCGGCCATGGCCGTCGCGCTGGGCGTTGCCTTATGGCTGCCAGCGCGACGCGCGGCGAACGTCGATCCGATGGAGGCGCTGCGGTATGAATGAACACCAGACCACAGGACCACGGACCACGGGACTACGGACTTCGGATTACTGACAACGAACTATGAACGACCTCAAATTCGCCTTCCGCCAGTTGCTGAAGAACCCCGGCTTCACCGCCGTGGCCGTGCTCACGCTCGCGCTCGGCATCGGGGCGAACACGGCCATCTTCAGCGTCGTTAATGGTGTCCTGCTTAAGCCGCTGCCTTTTCGGGAGCCGGAACGTCTAATGACACTTTGGGAGCGCAATCCAGCGCGCGGCATCGAACGCGAATACGTGTCTCCCCCAAACCTCGCCGATTGGAAGCAGCAAACTCGGGTGTTCGAAAGTCTCGCCTTCTGGACGGACGTTCAGCGGTTGAATCTCGTCACCGTGGACGGAGTGGAGAAGACTCGATGCGCTTACGTAGAGTCGAGCCTCTTCACCGTGTTGCGCGCGGCACCGCTCGCGGGTCGCACGTTTCTGCCAGAGGAAGACAAACCTCAAGGCAACCCTGACCATCGGCGCGGTCAATGGGCGCGATTACACGATTGTGGGGTCGAACCGACCAGAGAGTTAGTGAGTTTTGAGAGGCACGCGCTCAACTCAAACTTCACTGATTCAAACTTCATTAACTGTTTTATGAACGATTTGAAATTCGCCTTCCGCCAACTTCTGAAGAACCCTGGCTTCACCGTCGTGGCCGTGCTCACGCTGGCGCTGGGCATCGGGGCGAATACTGCGATCTTCAGCGTGGTTCGTGGAGTGCTGTTCCGGCCGCTCTTGTATCAAGATCCGGACCGGCTTGCGATGCTCTGGACCGACGACCCCAGGCACAAGATCCGCGAAGAAGGTGTGTCCTATCCGAACTTCCTCGACTGGCGCGGCCAGAGCCGATCCTTCGAAGACATGGCACTATGCAGCCGCAGGCTTTTTTTCACGCTCTTCGGGACCGACGAATCGCAGCGGATCGACGGCTCCCTGGTCTCCGCAAATCTGTTCCGGCTGCTGGGAGTGGCTCCGGCGCTCGGACGAGATTTCTTGCCCGATGAGTTCGAGCGGGGCGATCCAGTGCTCCTGATAAGCCAGGGCTTGTGGCGGCGCCGCTTCGGAGCATCGCCTGACGCAATCGGAAGCACAGTCGTGCTGGACGGCAGGCCGTATCGCGTCGTCGGCGTCATGCCTGTGAATTTCCGCTTTCCCGACCCAGAGACGGACGTGTGGCAGCCACTGACTGCTTTCCCGCGCTGGCGATCAATTGAAGCGAACAGGTACAACGACTTTGGACGGGTCGTTGGCCGCCTGGGGCCGAACATTACCATTGCGCAGGCTCAGGCGGAGATGAACGCGATCGGCCGCAGGCTGGCTGCACAGTACCCGACGACTGACCCGGACTTCGCAGGCTTTGGCGTGAACGTGGTTCCGCTCCTCGTTCAGGTAACGGGACGAAGCACGCGGCTTGCGCTCGCGGTGTTGTTTGGCGCGGTCGTCGTCGTGCTTCTGATTGCATGTGCGAATCTGGCCAACCTTCTTCTGGCCCGTGCTGCAGCGCGAGAACGGGAGATCGCAGTCCGTGCGGCCCTGGGCGCCGGCCGGGCGCGTCTCGTCCAGCAATTGATGACCGAAAGTGCGCTCCTGTCTCTCGCCGGGGGCGCTCTGGGATTAGCGCTCGCCCATGCGGCCATCCAGGCGCTACTTTCTCTTCGTCCGGCGAGCATCCCCCGTCTGGAAGAGATCAGGACAGATGGTGCGGTGTTTATGTTCACAGTAGGTGTCTCCCTGCTGGCGAGCGTCCTGTTCGGACTCTTGCCGGCGTTGACGATCTCTAGCAGCGAACTTCAGAGTTCCTTGAAGGGCGGGATGCGGGGCGCGACCGGCGTGGCGGGCTCACGTCGGATGCGCGGCGGGCTCGTGGTGGCGGAGTTCGCACTGGCCGTCATTCTGCTTTGCGGCGCGGGTTTGCTGCTCCGGAGCTTCCTCCGCGTGCAGGCTGTCGACCCCGGGTTCCGGCCTGATCACGTCCTTTCGCTGCGGATTGCGCTCCACAGCTCGAAAGAAGGCGACGAGATTGTCAACTACTACCAGCAGGTGCTCGAGCGTGTCGGCTCGCTCCCAGGAGTCGAGGCGACAGGGCTGGCCGAGGACGTGCTCCAGCGTCGTAATCCGGACCTTAACGTCACGGTCGAAGGACGTCCGCCGGTGGCTCCCATCGGGCTGAGCGACGACAGCATCAGCAGCGCCTTTTTCCGAGCCATGGGAGTACGCCTACTGCGCGGCCGATTCTTTACAGATCAGGATCGCCGCGGTTCTCTTCCAGTCGCGATCATCAATGAAACCATGGCGCGTCATTTCTGGCCCGGGGAAGATCCGATTGGAAAAAGATTCAAAGCGGGTGGTGCCCAGTCCGCGACTCCCTGGCTGGCGGTTGTGGGCATAGTCGCGGACGTGCGGCGGCAGGGACTGGAGCGCCAGCCTATCGCCCTCTACTTCCGGCCTTTCCTGCAAAGGCCCTGGGTCAACATGGACCTCATTGTGCGCACGACACCTGACCCAGTCGCACTTGCCACAGCCGTGCGCAACGAGATCTACGCCGTTGACAAGACTGTACCAGTGTATTCCGTAACGACCCTCGAGCAACAGATCGGAGAGTTAAGCTCGCAGCGCCGTTATCATACCTTGCTGCTGAGTCTCTTCGCCGCGCTTGCCCTCGTACTTGCTGCCATCGGGGTTTATGGTCTCTTGCATTATTCCGTGTCCCAGCGCACACAGGAGATAGGTGTCCGGATGGCGCTCGGAGCGCGGGCGGCCGACGTCCTCCGTATGGTAATTGCGGAGGGGCTGGTGCTCGCTGCTCTCGGGGTCGCGAGCGGGCTCTTAGGCGCCCTCTGGGTCACCGAGGCCTTGTCGAGCCTGCTGTTCGGCGTGACGCCGACCGATCCGGTGACGTTCGCCGTTGTCGCGCTCCTCCTCATTGCCGTAGCAGCTGCGGCAAGTTTTGTCCCTGCCCGCCGTGCCGCAAGAGTTGATCCGATGGTGGCGCTTCGTTATGAATGATCTCAAATTCGCCTTCCGCCAACTGTTGAAGAACCCCGGCTTCACCGCCGTGGCCGTGCTCACGCTCGCGCTCGGCATCGGGGCCAATACCGCGATCTTCAGCGTCGTCAATGGCGTGTTGTTGAAGCCCTTGGCTTACCAAGAACCAGAACGCCTCGTCACGATTTTGTACAACGGACGGAGTCCCGTTGCACCAGCGGATTTTCTGGACTGGCGCGCTCAGGGAAAAAGCTTCGAGACCATGGCTGCGGCGGAGGCTTGGGGAGGGACGTTGACTGGAGATGACCGACCCGAAGCGGTCTTTGGCATCCGGTTTGGGGAAGAAATGTTTAAGGTTCTCGGTGTTCAGCCGCTCGTGGGCCGCACGTTCCAGGCGGATGATTTCAAGCCCGGCAACGACCGCGTGCTCGTGCTTGGCTATCCACTCTGGCAGCGGCGATTTGGCGGAGACCCGAACATTGTCGGACGGTCAATCACGTTGAGCGGCGAGTCGTACACGATCATCGGCGTCATGCCGCCGCAGTTTCGCTTTACGCCATTCTGGGCAACGAAGGCAGAACTGGCCGCGCCGCTCGATCTCTCCACACGCGCAATGCAGCGCGGAGGAAATTCGCTCCGGATTTTTGCCCGACTCAAAGCAGGCGTCACTCTCGCTCAAGCGCAGGCCGAGATGAACGCGATCTGCAAACGGCTAGAACAGGCTTTTCCTGCCACGAACACCGGGCGCACGGTTCAAGTCGATCCGCTGTTGGAAAAAGTCGTCGGCAACATCCGGCCAGCGTTGCGCGTGCTTATCGGTGCAGTGATCTTTGTCCTTCTGATCGCTTGTGCGAACGTTGCAAACCTTTTGCTGGTCCGCGCCGCGGCTCGCCAAAAGGAGATGGCGATTCGAGCCGCCCTCGGTGCGAGTCGTTGGCGAACAATCCGCCAGTTGCTCACCGAGAGCGTCGTCCTGTCAGCCGTTGCTGGCGCGTTAGGTTTGCTGCTCGGTTACTTGAGCGTCGAGTGGATCAAAGAATTGCTTGCGGGCGATTCCTCGTCATTTCGCGTCCGGATGCCACGCGTGGCTGAGATCACGATGGATTCCACAACGTTTTTGTTCACACTGAGTGTCGCTTTGGGGACGGGCTTGGTGTTCGGCCTTGCCCCGGCGTTGCAGGCCGCCCGTTCAGATCAACAGGCAACGCTGAAAGAGGGCGGACGTGGCGCGACGGCTGGTCGAACAAGGCACCGCCTTCGTGGCGCGCTGGTCGTGGCCGAGATCGCGCTCGCGGTGATCACGCTGATTGGCGCCGGACTGATGCTGCGCAGTTTCACGCGGTTGGCGGCGGTCGATCCCGGATTTAATGCACGCCACGTGCTTTCAATGGTCGTCTCGCTGCACGGCCAGCCGGAACTGGTTGGCGAGAAACGGGAGGCGTTCTACCGGCAATTGTTTGACAAGATCGGCGCACTCCCGGGCGTTACTTCGGCAAGCGCCATCAATCACCTTCCCTTGGCGGGTGATTCATGGAACCGTGGCCTCAGTGTCGAAGGCCGGCCCAACCCCAAGCCCGGTGAAGGCATCGCTCCGGTCTATCGCGTCTGTCGTCCAGAATATTTCCGGACGATGGGCATCTCGTTTGTGCGTGGACGCGACTTCACCGAGCAAGACAAGTCTGATAGCCCCGGCGCGATCATCATTAATGAAAACCTTGCCCGCAAGCATTGGCCCGGCGAAGACCCCGTCGGCAAACGCGTCACGCTCGACGACCCGCGCAGCAATCCGAAATGGCTGACCATCGTGGGTGTCGTCAAAAATGTGAAACAGATGAGTTGGACGAGTGAAGCGGACGACGAGCTTTACATTCCGTTCTCGCAATCGCCTTACCTGACCGACGCGGCGGGTCACTACTCCATGATGACGCTGGTTATCCACACAGCAGCGGACCCACTTAGCCTGGTCGGTGCCGTGCAAAGCACGGTTTGGAGCTTGAATCAAAGTTCGCCCGTGTCGAGCGTCACGACTCTGGAGCAAGTCATTGCCAACGCGGTTTGGCAGCCGCGCTTCAACTTGATTCTGATCGGACTCTTTGCGGGTCTGGCTTTGCTGCTGGGCGCAGTCGGCATCTATGGCGTAATGGCGTTCGCCGTGGCACAGCGAACGCACGAAGTTGGCATCCGCATGGCGCTCGGCGCACAGACGCAGGACGTGCTCCAGTTAATTGTCGGCCACGGAATGAGGTTGGCGTCAATCGGATTGGTAATCGGAGTCGTCGGATCGTTCGCCTTGACGCGCGTCATGACAACGCTGCTCTACGAAATCAAGCCGACGGACCCCGCTACATTTACCGGAGTGACGCTGCTTTTGACGTTGGTTGCGCTGCTGGCTTGCTGGGCCCGCGCGACGCGCGTTGAAAGTCGATCCGATGGAGGCGCTGCGTTATGAATGATGGGGCAAAGAAGTTAAATAAGTTAAATAGGTTACATCGTTACATAAGCGACAAACCCTCCATGACGCGAAAATCGAGACCTCATTTAACCCATTTAACCATGTAACTCATTTAACTTTTTATGAACGATTTGAAATTCGCCTTTCGCCAATTGCTGAAGAACCCCGGCTTCACCGTCCACCCTCCGCAGTGCCGCCGCCCAGACCGGGTCCAGTTCCCGCAGTGCTGCTCCAGAAAACCGAGCCACCTTCGGCAGTACTGCTACGGAGGACGGGCCGTGGCCGTGCTCACGCTGGCGCTGGGATTACCCGTTTGCCGAACGAAGCATCTCCCCAATGCGTTTAACTGTCGAAAGGACATCAATGAATATGAACTATGGAAACCAGACGGTAAGCAAAATCGGACGGGGCGGTTCTGCTGGAGTTGCCGCAGTGGTCGCTGTTCTGACCTTCTGGTCAGCGACCGTGCGCGTGACGGCGCAAGGCGCTGAACTCAAGCCAACGAATGCCGTTCCAGTCATTCTCAACGCGTTCGACCGCTACCCGATCGTCGCGCTGGGCGACCTGCATGGTTGCGAAGAATTTTGGGATTTTGTCACCTCGCTGGTGCAAACTCCTGAGTTTCCCAACAAGCTCAACGACGTCGGCGTCGAGTTTGGAAATGCGCTCTATCAAGACGTCTGTGACCACTACATCGCCGGACAGGATGTGCCACTGTCAGAGGTTCGACAGATTTGGCGGAACACCACACAATTCACCGCGCTGGACTCCCCGGTTTACGAGCAATTTTTCGTTACGGTTCGCGACATCAACAAGAAGCTTCCCGCCGAAAAACGCCTGCGGGTGCTCCTCGGCGACCCTCCTCTCGACTGGTCCACCACACCGGACTCGAAGCTCAAATTAGAATGGGGGCGCGCGATGTTTCGACGCGATTCCCACTTTGCCGGGGTCATGGAGAAGGAGGTCCTCGCCAAAGGACGCAAGGCGCTTCTGATCACTGGGGGTGCGCACCTTGTGCGCGGCGTGACTACCAACAACACGACGGGACACATCGAGCGACTGAGACCACACTCGATGTTCGTTATCATTCCGCATTCGGGTTTTTACTCGGAACGCAACGACGAACTCGAGGCCAGAGTGGCCTCATGGAAACCGGGAACGCTTGCGCTCATCAAGGGCACGTGGCTTGGTTCGTTGCATCCTGGTTTGCGGTGGCCGCAAATGTCCAAGGCTAAACTTGCCGAGAAGGACGCCCCGAGTAGAGAGCCAGGACTGGAGGATGTTGCCGACGCTTGGCTCTTTATCGGGCTGCGAAACTCACTCACTGAATTGTTGCCGCATCCGCGGATTTATCGCGACGACTACTGGAATGAGCTGAACCGAAGGCACATGATCGTGCATGGAAAACGGGTGGACGACCCTGAGAACTTTCAGGCTGAGTTCAACCAAAGTGCCCGCTATTACGTGAAGCCCAAGTAGCTTTTCTCCAATGACGCGATGCGAGGGCGACGCTCCGCGTGACGCCGCCTTGCGAGCTTTCAACTCGCGGAGCTCTTCGCGATCTCTTTTCATGGGAAAACCTAGATCACCGCGGCGGAGAGCTTTGTCCTGAATCGCTGGCAATCCCTTCATCTCTTTCGGAACAAGACATGCAGATACCGAGCGTGCCTCCTAAGCGCTCCCCTTTTTGGCGAAGCGGGCGCAGTCAAGGTGGAGTCGAGAGGGGGAAGGGGCGAACTACCTTGACGGCGGACGCGAGCCGGTACATTAGGGCGCGAGGCACGCCGGTTCCACCACGCGATAGCGCGCTTACTTCATGGTGTTCGCTCGATACGCGCAAGCGGGTTTCCTACCGCGCGTAATCACTCAGTTCACGGAAGCATGTCCGAGCCTGGAAGTCGTCATCCATGAAGACATGACGGCCAATCTTCTTAAGCTGGTAGATGCTTGCGAACTCGATTTGGCCCTGTTGAGTCTGCCAATCCCGGAGGAAGGCTGCGAAAAGCCCTGGTCATGGCTGGTCTGGGAATGTCGCTGGTACCGCAAATGGCCAGGATCAGTGGGAGAACGCCGTTGGTCTATCGCTCATTGGAGAAGCCAACTCCGACCCGAACCATTGTGGTTATTTGGAGAAAAGGACGTGAGCACACGCGTGCAACCGCTGAGTTCCTCAAACACCTTCAGCAGAGCGCGAAAGCCTCTCGCGAAACGTTAAAAACCGCAGAGTGATGAAGATGGAAATTCACAATTTTGAATTTCCCAGCAATCTCCTCCTTGACACTCTACAGGAGAGGAGTAAGTATCGGTCCTGTCGATCATCTAGGAAACGCTTATGTCAAAAGAAAAAACTGACCTCTTGCAAGGCACGCTGGACATGCTCATTCTGAAGGCCCTTCAACTTGGCTCGATGCACGGGTTCGGCATTTCAGTGCTGATCCGGCAAATGTCCAGAGAAGTCCTTCAAGTCGAGCAGGGCTCATTGTATCCGGCTTTGTATCGGCTGGAAGACCAGGGCTGGATCGCTTCGGAGTGGGGCTTTTCAGATAACAATCGGAAGGCGAAATTTTACAAACTCACCCCGACAGGACGTAAGCAACTCGTCGAAGAGCGATCAAATTGGGAACGGCTTTCAGCGGCCATCAATACGGTCCTCAAAACAACTTAAATCGTTTTGGCCATGAACTGGCTTCACAAACTTCGACTTCGATTCCGCGCGCTGTTTCAGAAGGAAAAGCTCGATGCGCGGATGGACGACGAGATGCGTTCGCACATCGAGATGCAGACGCAGGAGAATATTGAGGCTGGCATGAAGCCGGAAGAGGCGCGCTATGCCGCGTTGAGACAGTTCGGTTGGGTCGAATCGATCAAAGAAACGTGTCGCGAGCAGCGCGGCGTCAGTTGGATTGAAAACTTGGGCCAGGATGTTCGCTATGGTGCGCGGATGTTGCGCAAGAATCCCGGATTCACTACCGTGGCCGTGCTCACGCTCGCCCTCGGCATCGGAGCAAATACGGCAGTTTTCACGCTGATTAACACCCTGGTTCTGAAACCCGTGTCGGGTCGCGATCCTGGACAACTGGTCAGCCTGTACTCACGAGACTCCTCGAAGTCTGACGACGACTATCGCGCTTTCTCTTACCCAAACTTTGTGGACCTGCGTGCGAATAAGGATTTGTTCGATGGCATTCTCGCGATGCAGCCCAATCAAGTTGGGGTAACTGAAGGCGACTTCACACGCCGCATCTTCGCGCTGAATGTTAGCGCAAACTATTTCTCGGTGTTCGGTGCGAATCTTACCCGTGGACGAGCCTTTTTCCCGGAAGAGGAAAAGCAAGCGGCTCCAGTTGTTATCGTGAGCCATCGCTGGTGGCGACAACATGGCAGCGACCCGGAACTCATCGGTCGCAGTCTTAAGATCAACGGTCGGCCCTTCACCATCGTCGGAATGACTTCCGAAGGGTTCACGGGAACCATGCCGATGTTCGTTCCTGATCTTTACCTTCCGCTTTCGTTTCCATTGGTGGCTGCGAGCGAGGCGGGAGCATCGCTTATGGAGCGGAGCAGACACGGTTTGTTTTTGGTCGGACGATTGAAGCACGGAACCAATCTCACCGATGCAAACTCCCGGTTGCAGGTCGTCAGCGATCAACTCGCCAAGGCCTACCCTGACGCAAATCGTGATCAGGTAATTACAGTTGCACCTATGCCCCGCCTTTCGATTTCAACAAACCCGCAGGGGGACCGTGGAACACTCAGGCTCCTTAGTCTGCTCATGCTCGCGATGTCATGCGCGGTGCTGCTTATCGCGAGCTTGAATTTGGCCAACATGCTTCTGACGCGTGGGGCTGCGCGCACCAAGGAAGTCGCTGTTCGAATCGCGCTTGGCGCTCCCAGAAGCCGCATCTTAAGGCAGTTGCTCACGGAAGGACTGTTGCTTTCTGTGTTGGGCGCTGTAACAGGACTTCTAGTTGCTGTTTGTGCCATCAATTGGCTTTCTGGTTCTCTGGGCGTCGTCGCTCCGATGCCAATGACTTTCAATGTCCGTCCAGACTGGCGGGTCCTCAGTGCTACTTTGGGAATTTCGCTAATGGCGACGTTATGGTTTGCGCTCCTTCCATCCTGGAAACTTACGCGACTCGATGTGAATTCAGATTTGAAAGGGAACACCGGTGGGCAGGGTTGTTCGGTCGCGGTGCAATCAAAGCAATGAATGTTGATACGGGATTCCGCGGCGATCGGGGCTTCTATCTGCAACTCGACGGTGGTCTCGTCGGCTACGACGCCCAGAAGATGCGTCAGTCTCTTTCAGAATTGCTTGAACGCATCCGCACCCTGCCAGGTGTCGAATCGGCGAGTCTGGCAGTAACCATCCCGTTTGGAGATCTGACTCTCAGTGAGAGCGTACAACAGGCGAGTGCATCGATCCCTCCCCCGCGCGACGCCACATCACCCGCTCTTGGCCAGGCCATCGGGGCGAACTACAACGTGGTCGGTAATGACTACTTTCGGACGCTTGGCGTAACTCTACTCCAAGGACGAGATTTCAGTCGGACTGAATGCGAGAATACAAATGCGGCGAACGTGGCGATCCTCAACACAGCGCTCGCGCGAAAACTCTGGCCGGGTGAAAACGCGCTCGGAAAACGGGTCCAATTGACCGGGCTGGGTGCTGCAGGCGGCGGTGTCGGACGATCTCTTGGCAGTGGCGCTCGGCTAGGTGTGACAATGGAAGTCGTGGGCATCGTTCCCTCGTGGAAGCCTCATCTCATGGACCCTACGGATGGGGCAGGGATTTTTGTGCCGTTCGCTCAAGATTCACGAGTTGAGGTGCTGCTTCAGGTTCGACCGTTACCGACAGCAAATGCGGACTCTTTGCTGAAAATCGTCCGAGCTGAATTACACCGGATGGATTCGACGCTTCCGGTTCTTTCCGCCAAAACAATTCGGTCCCACCTGAGCACTAGTCTCGAAATCCGGATCATGAGCAGCGGCGCGACTCTATTCGGAACTTTTGGCGGCGCGGGTTTCCTTCTAGCCGTGGTTGGAGTTTATGGCGTCATGGCCTACTCCGTGGTGCGACGAAAGCGCGAGTTGGGAATTCGCATGGCGCTCGGGGCTGACCGCAAAAGTGTCCTCCATCTCATTCTTCGTGAAGGCGTGAAACTTGCAGGCATCGGGGGGCTTCTTGGTTTGCTGCTGGCGTTTGCGTTGGCCAAAGCGATGGCTGGTTTCCTTTTTCAAGTTCAAGCTCTCGACCCGCTCATTTTCTTTGCAGCGACCGCGTTTCTGGTATTCGCGGCATTGCTAGCCTGCTACGTGCCGGCGCGACGGGCAGCGAACGCCGATCCCATGGTTGTCCTCCGACAAGAATGACAAGAAAAGCATTTCACTCACGTTCACGTAATATTGCTATGAGAAATACAGTTCCGTTCATCATGTTGTGTCTAGCTTCTGCGCAATCGTTATTTGCTCAGACAAAGGCACCTGAACCTGCGCAAACATCGACGTCTGTTCCATCTGTCGCCACCGTAGTAACCAATTACGTAAACGCGATTGGCGGTGCCGCTGCATGGGAAAAACTGAAATCCCAGCTCGCGAAGGGGACGTATGAGAATGATCAGTGGGGTCCTGGTAGCAACGCGCTGGAGGTCTTTAAGAAGGCACCGGATAAATGGCGCTTCACCATTCGAGGCTCTGACGGGGGTGTCATGCAGTACGGATTCAATGGCAAAGTTGGTTGGAATGAGTCCGGTGAATTGGAACAGGAACAGATTGCTGTCTTCGGGCGTTTGTTAGGCCTTCGATCCGGGGTGGACATGCCACGCTTTCTCCCAAAGATGAAGTTATTGGGAAAAGTAAAGCTTGGCAGCATCGAGGCTTTTGTGATCGAGGCCGCAATCATTGAAAGTAATCCGGAGAAACTTTACTTCGATGCAAAAAGTGGGGTCCTGATTCAGGAAGATTTTGGAGGTGCTTCCCTACATTACCAAGACTACAAGGAGGTTGATGGCGTTAAGGTGCCTTTCACAATCCGCCAAGAGGGTTCTCCTAATTGGACGATCAAATTCAAGGAAATCAAGCACAACATCTCTATCGAGGATGCAAAGTTCGACCCACCAAAAAATCCCTGAAGAGTCGAAGCGCAGCACCGTGAACAAACTCAAATTCGCCTTTCGCAAACGACTGAAGAGTCCCGGCTCCACTCCGTGCCGCCCTCACGTCACGCCACGCCTCTGGCGTCGAGCCAAAGGTGGCGCTGAGATACGAATGAGAAAGGAGAGATGAATTTCATGAACTGGCTTCACAAACTTCGGCTTCGATTCCGCGCGCTGTTTCAGAAGGAAAAGCTCGATGCGCGGATGGACGACGAGATGCGTTCGCACATCGAAATGCAGACGCAGGAGAATATTGAGGCTGGCATGAAGCCGGACGAGGCGCGATATGCCGCGTTGAGACAGTTTGGTTGGGTCGAATCCATCAAAGAAACGTGTCGCGACCAACGGGGCGTGAGTTGGATTGAAAATCTGGGGCAGGACATCCGCTATGGAGCGCGGATGCTACGCAAGAATCCGGCCTTCACCACGATTGCCGTCCTCACGCTCGCGCTCGGCATCGGGGCCAACACCGCGATTTTCACCGTCATCAATACGGTGCTGCTGCGTTCTCTGCCGGTGAAGAATCCCGACGAACTGGTCCAGGTCGTCGTCACCAGACCATCGGGCCAGCACGACCGAGGGTTCTCCTATCCGTTCTATGAGCAACTCCGTGACGGCGGGCAAAGCCTATCGGGGTTGTTCGCAGCGGGTTGGGTAGGAGAGAGGGACCGATTAAAGGTGGCCAATGGCGGCGACGCGGAAACGGAGTTCGTCCGTGCTCAGGCCGTGTCCGGCAATTTCTTTTCCGTGCTCGGGGTGCCGGCGTTGTTGGGACGAACCCTGACCGCCGAGGATGACCGTGCCGGAAATCCGCAGGCGGTCGCCGTGATCAGCCACAGCTTTTGGCAGCGGCGGTTTGCCGGTGATCCGTCAGTCGTTGGCCAGGCCATCACCTTCAATGACGTGCCTTTTACCATTGTGGGGGTCACCCCGCCCGGCTTCTTTGGATTTCAACCCGGAGGAAATCCCGAACTATGGTGGCCGGTCCAAATGGTCTCCCATGTGGACCGGGATCTCGCGGCAGGACGATTAAAAGAACAGTGGTGGCTGAATTTGATGGGGCGTCGGTCTCCTGGTGTCGGCCAGCCACAGGCGGAGGCGGAACTGGCCGTAATATTTCAGCGTTATCGCGAAGATTACCTCGCGACGCACGCGGTGAATTGGTCCGCCGACCGGCGGGCGGAATTCAATGCCCGAAAGCTGGAATTGCGATCAGGCCACGCCGGGTGGACCGGCCTGCGCGATCAATTCCGCCTGCCGCTGTTCATTCTGATGGGCGTCGTCGCGGCAGTGCTGTTGATTGCCTGCGCCAACGTCGCCAGTCTGCTGCTGGCCCGCGCCGCCGCGCGCGCGCGGGAGTTCTCCGTGCGTCACGCGCTAGGCGCCGGACGGTTGCGGCTCATGCGCCAGTTGCTAACGGAGAGCCTGCTCCTCGCCGGTTTGGGCGGGCTGCTGGGCCTGCTGTTCGCACAAGGCGGCACGCGACTACTCACCAGCGTCATGCGACTT
>WNGA01007600.1_pt1 | contig 15057 bp, 9 predicted proteins | sample 5400061 | NCBI WGS metagenome assembly WNGA01 (sample SAMN13153366, study PRJNA577476) | soil metagenome | isolation source: 100 cm soil or saprolite under grassland replicate 2 | place: USA:California | collected 2016-06-15
CCGGGCGACACGCTCATCCTGCACTTCTCGATCGGGAACGAGGTCTTCGACCAGCTCGCGAAGATCGACGCGCGGCGGGTGCTCGTGTACCACAACGTCACGCCGCCGCAGTTCTTCACCGGGATCAACGACCACGCCGCGGCGTACGCGCGACTGGGCCTGCGTCAGGTCGCCGCGCTCGCCGAGCGGATCGATCTCGCGATCGGCGTCTCGGAGTTCAACCGCCAGGACCTGGAGGACATGGGCTATCGGAAGACAGCGCACGTGCCGATCCTCATCGATTGGTCGATGTACGACGTCGAGCCCGAGCAGGCCACGCTCGCGCGCTGGAGCTCGATCGAGCGGAAGCTCCTGTTCGTGGGGCGCGTGTCACCGAACAAGCGGCAGGACGATCTGCTGCGGATGCTCGCGTACTACCGCCGCTGCATCGATCCCGACGCGCACCTGCTGCTCGTCGGCGCGCATCGCGATCAGCCGCGGTACTACGCCCGCCTGCGCGAGCTGCAGCGCGCGCTCGGCCTGGAGGATGCCGCCACCTTCACCGGCTCCGTGCCGACCGCGGCGCTCGTCGCTCTCTACCGACAGGCCTCGTGCTTCGTTTCGCTCTCCGAGCACGAAGGCTTCGGCGTGCCGCTGCTCGAGGCGCTGCGCTTCGACGTGCCGGTCGTCGCCTATGACGCGGGAGCGGTCGCGGAGACCGTCGATGGCGCGGCGATCATGCTCGAGCGGCGCGACCTCGCCGAGGCCGCGGAGGCGTGCGCGCTCGCGGCTGAGGAAGTCGGTCTGCGGTCCCGACTCGCCGCGGCAGGCCACGCGCGGCTCCGCGACTTCGACACCGAGGCCGTGGCGAGCAGCACGAAGGCCGCACTCGGTCTGTAGGGCGCTACCCGACGTCGCGCCAGCCGACGAGGCTCATTGAACGTTTGCTGACCGGTGTAAAGTGCCGGACGACCGCGGGCCCTCGCCGGCTCGCGACGGGGAGGACAGCATGTTGCGCTCTCGCGCGACCACGTTCTTCGTTATCGGACTCTTCACGCTCGCGCTCCTGCCGGCCTGGCCGACCCACACCGCCTCGGCCGGCGTGGGGTCGACGGTCTATCTGCCGAACGTCACCAAGAAGCTGGGCGGTGAGGACGGCTGGCAGACGCCGTTCATCGTGCAGAACGTCGGCGCCGATCCGACCAGCGTGACGATGCAGTTCTATGCCTTCTCCGATGGCAGCCTGGTGAAGACCCGCACCGTCGCCTCGCTGGCGGCGGGCACCTCCGTGGTCCACGACCCCAACAGCGACCCGGAGCTGGCCGCCGGCGGCCAGTACTCGGTCGTCATCCGCTCGACGAGCTCGCCGGTGGTGTCCACCGTCAACGAGCACCAGAACGTCCGCAACCAGCAGCGCCAGGAGGCGCTCTCGTACCAGGGCCTCTCCGAGGGCTCGACGCGCATCTACGCGCCGTACTTCGCGTACAACGTCAACGGCTGGCTCACCACGCTGGTGGTCCAGAACCTCGGGGCCTCGCCGACGAGCGTGAACCTGCAGTTCATCAGCTACGACGGCAGCCAAAAGCCGGTGCTCACCCGCACCCTCGAGCCCGGCCGCGCGCAGTTCGTCGACCCGCGCGTGGAGCCATCGCTCGGCGCGGGCACCGAGTACGCGGTGAGCCTGAGCGCCAGCCAGCCCATCGGTCTCATCGTGAACGCGCACAACGACGCGCCCACGGCCACCGCGCCGATGGGCTTCAGCTACAACGGCGCACCGGCCGCGAACGACGAGCTCGCCCTGGTCCCGTACGCGGCGAAGAACAGCGATGGCGTCGCGCGGTCCAGCCGCCTCTTCGTGCAGAACATCTCCACGGTCAGCGCGACGCCGACACTTCGATTCCTGCACGCCGGATCCACCGTGACGACCCCGCCGATCTCACTCGTGTCGCCCACCCCGCTGGCGCCCGGCGCGACGTGGGCGGTCGACATGGCGACGAGCTCGGTCCTGCCTGACGGTGATTACGGCGTGTACTCGACCGGTGGCGAGTTCGCGATCGTTGGCGCGACCACGACGCCGGCAAGCGCGATGGGTCTCACGTCGATCACCGGAAATAACACCAAGTGGTACCTGCCGAACGTCACGCGCACTCTCGGCGGCGCCAACGGTTGGACGACGCCGATCTGGATCCAATCCGCCAGCTTCGAGGTGACCTTCGCGAAGCTCTCCTGGTACCGCTTCTCCGATGGTGCGCTCGTCACGACGCAGACCGTCACCGGCCTCGCGGGCGGAGCCAGCGTCCGCGTCGACCCGCGATCCGTGGTCGGCCTCAGTGACGACACGCAGTACGCGGTCGTCGTCGAGGCGCCGGCCGGCGGTGTCGCGGTCGTCGTCACCGAGCTGAACTTTTCGGGTGGGGACGGCGCGATGGCCTACGAAGGGTTCAACCTGCCCGCGCTCGGTGGATACGGCACGACAGGATGCACGCCGATCACCGGCATCGCGGGCCAGACCTTCCGCTGCCGCTTCTTCGGACTTACGCCGGGAGCGAAACCCATCACGGTCACGACGACGAACCCGGTCGGCAGCCCGGCAACGAGCACGTTCCAGGAGGCCGTGGCCTCGGACGGCAGCTTCACGTACTACGCGAGGCTCACGACCCAGGGCAACCGCACCATCACCGTCGTCGCCGGCGGCACCACCGTCAACACGACGCTCATCGTCGGAGCGCCGACTTTCGCCGTGCAGACGACGCAGGCCAAGAACGGCAGCATCTCCATCGCGACGAAAGGATCCACTCCCTGCACGATGTACGCGTTGCAGCCCGACGGGAACCTCACTGTGGCGTTCGGGGTGATCCTCACGGCCACCTCCGACGCGGCCGGGCTGCTCACGTTCAGCTACACGCCGCTGACATCGCCGGCCGGGACGTGGCTCTACGTGGTGCAGTGCACCTCGGGCAGCGAGACGCATACCGTGGCGCCGACCTTCACCGTGCCGTAGCGCTCTCTTCGGACCGGCTCGCTATCGTCAGCCAGGCACTCCTTCACTGGAGGGATGAGCCTGGCTGACGTGCGTCTACGCAGCGCGCCCCAGTTCCACGCCACGCTGGCGTACGGCGATGCGGTCGGGAACGACTGCTTCGAGCTCCAGCGCCTCTTTTGGTCGTGTGGCGTGCGCTCGGAGGTCTTCGCCGAGGAGGCCAAGCCGGAGGTGGCGGCGCTCGTCCGGCCGTGGCTCGAGCTCGCCCGCGAGCCCGTCGAGCGCACGGCGCTGTTCGTGCACGTGTCGATGGGCAACGACGCGCTCGATGGCGTCGCCGCGCTGCCTCATCGGAAGGTGATCGTCCACCACAACATCACGCCCGCGCGTTTCTTCTCCGGACTGAACGAGCACGCCGAGCGTTACGCGACGCGCGGCCGCGAGCAGCTGGCGGCGCTCGCGAAGACGGCGGAGCTGGGCATCGCCGACAGCGAGTTCAACCGCAAGGAGCTCGAAGAGCTCGGGATGACGCGCACCGCGGTCGTCCCGATCCTGGTCGACTGGTCCGCATTCGACGAGGTCTCGCCGGACGAACCGCTGCTCCGGCGTTTGCGCGACGAACGCACGGCGATCGTGGCGGTGGGGCAGATCCTGCCGCAGAAGGCCACGCACGACGTCGTCGCCGCGTTCGCGCGCTACCGTGAGCGCGATCGCGGCGCGCGCCTGTATCTCGTCGGCTCGACCGCGATGTCCGCGGGCTACCTGGTGAAGCTGCGCGAGGACGTCGCGCGCATGCGGCTCGAGGATGCCGTGACCTTCACGGGCGGCGTTCCGATGGAGCAGCTCGTCGCGTACTACCGCGGCGCCTCCGCACTGCTGACCCTTTCCGATCACGAGGGCTTCTGCGTCCCCTTGCTCGAGGCCATGCGCAGCGACCTGCCGATCGTGGCGCACGCCGCCGGTGCCATCCCCTGGACGCTCGGCGACGCCGGCATCCTGCTTCACGACAAGTCGCCCGACGCGGTCGCGGAAGCGCTCGATCGCGTCGTGCACGACGACGCGACGCGGCGCGAACTTGTCGAGCGCGGCCGGCGCCGGCTCGCCGACTTCGGCCGCGACCGCGTCGAGCAAGCGTTGCGCGACGCGGTCGCGATGATCGACTTGGACCTTGGCCATCCGCGCCGGAAGCGGGTCGCGGTCCTGTCGAGCGACCAGCGCTGCGGCATCCACCACTACGCGCTGTCCGTCGCCGAGGGCCTGCGTCGCAGCGGTCACGAGATCACGTTCGTCGGCGTGCGTCACCTTGACGCGCGCGATCTGTCGCGCAAGACGCGCTTGGTGAGCGGCGACACCGACGCTGTCCTGGTCGAGCACGAGCATGGGATCTTCGCGGACGTGCCGTTCGTGCGGACGCTGCTCGGATTCTGGCGGCGGCGCATCCCGGTCGTGCTCTCGATGCACGAGCTCGAGCCAGAGAAGTTCCATCACTTCCGCCGGCTCTCCAACGCGCTGCATTACCGGCCGCGCTACTCGTGGCCGCTGGAGCTCCTCCGCGCGCCGTGGGTGTCCCTACGCATCGCGAACTGGTTCCTCCGCTATCGGGCCGTGCTCGCGCTCACCGGCTCGCTGCCGCGGCGGCTCATCGTCCACTCGCACCGCTCGAACCACTGGTTCGATCTGCTCTCCAACGACGAGCGCAAGAAGGAGCATTTCCCGCTCGTGACCATGCCGCTCGAGGACGCGGCGCTCCCGCGCGACGCGGCGGAGAAGCGCGCGCTGCGCGAGCGGCTCGGCCTGCCGGTCGATCGCTTCATCTTCGTGTCGCCCGGCTTCTTCTTCCGCCGCAAGCGCTTCATCGACGTGATCTCCGCCGCGCCCGACGACGCTGTCGTCGTGCTCTCGGGCACTCGGCACGCGAACGAGCCGGAGTACTTCGACGAGGTGGTGGAGTACGCGCGCGGCCGGCCGAATGTCGTCATCAACACCGAGTACGACACGATGGGCTCGTACGTCGCGGCGGCCGACTGCGTCGTCCTGTTCTACGAGGACGTGTTCCAGAGCGCCGTCGCTGCGCAGGCGATCTGGGCGGGGCTCCCGTGCATCTTCTCGGACGCGCGCGGGTTCGGCGTGTACCACGGCGCCGGGATCGTGGCGCGCGACTCGAGGGAGCTCGGCGAGGCGATGCGCGAGATCCGCCTGCCCGACACGTACGCGCGACTCCGTGCGCGTGTGCGTTTCCTGCAGCGCATGCTCTCGCCCGAGCGCAACGCTGACCGCTATCTCGCCGGGATCGAATGACGCGTCGCGTCCTCGTGGTCGTGCAGCGCTTTGGCGAGGAGGTCACCGGCGGCTCCGAGCGACACGCGCGCGTCGCGGCCGGGCGTCTCGCGCGCACGCATCAGGTCGAGGTCGCGACGACGACGGCGCTGGACTACTGGACGTGGGCGGAGCACTACGCCGCGGGGACCAGCGACGTCGATGGGATCCGGGTGCACCGCTTTCCCGTGGCCAGCGGTCGCGTACCTGACTTCAAGGAGTTCGAGCATCACATCCTCTTCGAGCCGCACACGCTCGCGGAGGAGCAGGACTGGCCGCGCCGGCAGGGCCCGCACGCGCCGGAGCTGCTCGAGTTCCTCCATCGCGAGGGTGACCGCTACGACGCGGTCCTCTTCTACACGTACATCTACGAGCCCACCGCTCGGGGTCTGCCCCTCGTGCCCGAGCGGTCCGCGCTGATATCGACGGCGCACGACGAGCTTCCGCTGCGACTTGCCCCGTACCGCGAGCTCTTCCACCTGCCGCGCGCGTTCGGTTTCCTGACGCCCGAAGAGCGCGCGCTGGTGCGAAGGACGTTCCGCAACGACGAGATCCCCGACGTCGTCGTCGGCATCGGTCTTGACGCTCCGCCGGCGCACGATGCCGATGACTTTCGCCGGTCGCGCGGCCTCGATGGCCCGCTCGTCGTCTATCTGGGACAGGTGAGCGAGGGCAAGGGCTGCGACGAGCTGCTCGGGGGCTGGGCGCGCATGCGCGACCGGGCCGGCGCGCCCGCGGCGACGCTCGTGCTTGCCGGCACGGTCCGCATGGACGTCCCGCAGCGGCGCGATGTCGTCGCGCTGGGCCGCGTCAGCGACGAGGACAAGTTCGCCGCGCTCGCGGCCGCCGACGCGCTTGTGCTGCCGTCGCGGTTCGAGAGCCTTGGCATCGTCCTCCTGGAAGCGTGGCAGGTCGGAACGCCGGTCCTCGTCCCTGCGCACAACGCGGTGACTGCGGGCCAGACGCGTCGCGCGGGTGGCGGGGTCGTCTACGAAACGCTCGAGACCGAGCTCACCTCGCTCCTGGGCGACCGCGACCGCGGCCGCGCGCTCGGCGCGCGCGGGCGGGACTGGGTCGAGCGCGAGTGCTCGTGGGCGACATTCGACGAGCGCCTGCTCGAGCTCGTGGATCTCGCGGCGGCTCGCGATGGCTGAGCGGCCCAGCGCGCTCGTGGTCGTCCAGCGCTACGGCGACGTCTCGGGCGGCGCCGAGGCGCACGCGCGCACGCTCGTCGAACGCCTGGCCACGCATCTGGATATCGAGGTCGCCACGACGACCGCGCGCGACTACTGGACGTGGGCGAACGCCTTCACGCCCGGGCTCACCTGGATCAACGGCGTCGCGGTGCGCCGGTTCCCGGTCGAGCGCGGTCGCGCGCGCGACTTCCGCCTGCGCGAGCACCGCGCCTTCGCCGCGGGGCATTCGCTCTCCGACGAGATCGCGTTCGTCGACGCGCAGGGGCCGATCGCGCCGGACCTCCTCGAGCACGTGCGGGCGCGCGGTGGCGACTTCGACCACGTGCTCTTCTTCCAGTACCTCTATCACCCGACGGTGAACGGGCTGCCGCTGGTCCCGGAGCGCGCCGTGCTCGTCCCGACGGCCCACGAGGAGCCGGCGATCGGGCTCACCGTGTACCGCCGCGTCTTCCACCTCCCGCGCGCGATCGCGTACAACACGGATGAGGAGCGGCGCATGGTCCAGCGCCGTTTCCGCAACGAGCGCGTTCCGGGTGACGTCGTGGGGGTCGGCGTCGATGTGCCATCCGATCGCGATGCGGCTCGCTTCCGGTCGCGGCACCGCATCGACGGGCCGTACTTCCTCTACGTCGGGCGCATCGTGCAGGGCAAGCAGATCCGCGAGCTGTGCGAAGCGTTCGCGCGCTGGCAGGATCGCGGTGGGACGCACGCCACGCTCGTGCTGATGGGCCAGGCCGAGATGAGCCTTCCAGCGCATCCGGCGATACGCCCGCTCGGACGGACGACCGATGAAGAGAAGTTCGACGCGCTCACCGGCTGCGTCGCGCTGCTGCAACCGAGCCTGCTCGAGTCGCTCTCGATCATCGTGCTCGAGGCGTGGGCCTGCGAACGCCCGGTCATCTGCGACGCGCGCTCGCCGGTGGTATGGGGGATGACGCGCCGCGCTGGAGCCGGCGTCGCGTATCGCGACCCGGCCGAGCTCGCGGAGATCTGCGAGCTCCTCATCGAGGACGCGCGGCTCGGCGACCGACTCGGTGCGCTGGGTCGAGCATTCGTCGAGCGCAGCTACACCTGGCGCGGCGTCGTCGAGAAATACCTCGATCTCTTCGCCGAGGTCCGCGCCAGAAATACATGAGCCGCGGACTCGCGTCCGCGGCTCATGCGCTGTTGCCGTGTCGGGCGCTAGAAGGCGAAGTTGACGACGGTCGGGCCGCTCACGATCACGCCGAGGCGCTCGGCCTTGATCACGCCGCCCACGAGAGCGCGGACGTCCCAGGAGAGCCCGGGTGGCGCGCTGTCCAGCGACAGGAAGTAGTTACCGCTCGCGTCCGTCGTCGTCGCGCAGCGGACCGGCGGGCCGACCGCGATACAGGCGCCGGCGACGGGCTGCCCGCCGCTGCTGACGACGCCGCGGATCGACAACCCGTTCGGGTTGACGGTCGGCGTGGGCGTCGGCGGAGGTGTCGGTGTTGGTGATGGCGACGGCGTCGGCGAAGGCGTCGGCGGCGGAGTGGTCGGGACGGGCGTCGGAGGCGGTGTGGGCCGCGGCGTCGGCGGAGGCGTCGCCTGAGGCGTCGGCGCGGGCGTTTCCGTCGGTGCCGCGGTGGTCGGAGCGGCCGTCGGTGACGGCGCGGCGGTCGTCGGCGCCGCTGAGGTCGGCGCCGCGGTCTGCGTCGGCGCGGCACTCGTGGCGAGGACCGCGGCGGTCGGCGACTGGCTTGAGTTCACCACGTCCTGCGGCTGACACGCCAGGAGCGCGAGGTACACGACCATCGCTGTCGTGAGGAAACTGAACGCACGCGATCTCACCGACCCACCCCCAATAAGTGCCGAGACACCCCACCAAGCTTGTTCGTTAGCTCAGGCGGCAGTGTACCGAGCGCTCTGGTCGGAGTGCTAGCGTGAAACCAAACTGATCGACCTGCCGTTCGACCCTGTTCTCGCGCTGGGTCCGCTGCGCGTCGCGTGGCACAGCGTTTTCGCCCTCATCGGCGTCCTGTGCGGGTCTGCTCTGGGTATGTCCCTCGCGATGCGCCGTCTCGGCTGGGCCGATGCGTACGCGGTCGCCCTCTCGGGAGTTCTCGGCGGCATCGTTGGCTCGCGCCTCTTCCACGTCCTGGACGCCTGGCAGTACTACGCCGGCCATCCGGCGGACATCGTCGCGGTGTGGAACGGTGGCGCGGCGGTCACCGGTGGGATCGTCGGAGGCATCGTCGGCGGGCTCATCGCCGCTCGTGCGCGCGGGCTGCCGATCGCGTTCACGCTCGATCGCGGCGTCGTCGGACTGCCTCTGGGCATGGCGCTCGGCCGCGTCGGAGACATCATCAACGGCGAGCATCACGCGACGCTCTGCGCCGCCCTTCCGTGGTGCGTGCGCTACACCAATCCGAGCACGCTCGGCCAGCGCGAGCTCGTTCATCCCGCCGTCGCCTATGAGCTGGTGCTCGATCTGGTGATCCTCGCGATCCTGCTGGCGCTCGTCCGCCGTCCGCATCCGGACGGTGAGCTGGTCTTCGTGTTCGTCGGCGTCTACGGCGTCGCGCGCCTCGCACTCTCGCCATTCCGTCTCGATCCGCTCTGGCTTTTCGGCGTCTCTCAGGCGGTCGTCGCTTCGATCATCTTCATCGCGATCGGCGTCGTTGGAGCGCTGCGGCTGCGGCACGCCGCGAGGCGGCCCGCGCCTATCCTGACCTGATGCGTGAGCGGCGTGGCGACGGAGAGCGCGACTGGGGCAACATCGATTGGTCGAAGATCGACCTGCCCGGGCTGCGCGCGGGCCGTCGAGGTGGCGCGCGCCCTCCGTCTCGACGCGGGGTGGTCATCACCGTCGCCGTGGTCATCGTCCTCCTGCTCCCGCTCCTCGCGGGTCCGTTCGTCGCCTTCCTGACCGACCTGCTGTGGTTCCGCAGCCTCGGGCTCGAGGACGTCTACCTGCGCCGCTACACCGCGGCGTTCTGGGCGTTCGTCGCCTTCTTCCTCATCTTCTTCGCCCTCGCGCTCCCCAATCTGTATCTCGCCCTCCGGCCGCAGGTCCCACGCGTCGTCATAGACGCTCGTCAGCCGCGTGCGTCCGCGCTCGCGCAGACGCTGCGGCTCCTCTGGGTCATCACGATCCCGGCGTTCTTCTTCGGCCTCGCCGGCGCCGATGAGTGGGATCCGCTGCTCCGTTGGCTGAACGCGGTCCCCTTCGGCGTGACCGACCCCGTATTCGGTCGAGACGTCGGCTTCTACTTCTTCACGCTTCCGATGCTCGAATTCGTGCGCGGATGGCTCATCGCCGCGGTCCTCGTGATCGCGGCTGGGGTCGTGTTCCTGTACGCGATCCGCGGCGTGATCAGCGTGGCGACCGACACCATCACGCGCGGCGATCTCGGGGTGGCCGGTCGTACCGCGCTCGCCCTCGCGCGGCCCGCGCGCGCCCACCTGTCGGTGCTCGGTGGGCTCTTCCTCTTCTTCGTCGCTCTGGGGTACGTGCTCGATCAGTACGACCTGCTCTTCCGGCCCGAGGCCGTCCTGACCGGTGCCGGCTTCGCGAGCGTGAATGCGCGCCTGCCCGCGCTCACGGTGCTCGCGGTCATCGTCGGCATCGCCGCGCTGGCGTGCTTCGCGAACGCCTTCGCGCGAACGGTGTGGGTCCTCGCCGGTGCGGTCGTCCTGTGGTTCGCGGCGACGATCCTCGTGCTCGGCGTGTACCCGGCGCTCGTCCAGAACTTCATCGTCGCGCCCGATCAGTTGAACAAAGAGCGACCGTTCCTCGAGCGCAACATCGCCGCGACGCGCGCGGCCTATGCGCTCGATAAGGTCGACGAGTCTTCGATCAACCCCGGCGACGCGCCGACGCAGGCGGAGGCGCGCCGCGAGCTGTCGGACACGCTGTCCGTGCGTCTCTGGGACTACCGCCCGCTCCTGTCGGCGTTCGATCAGCTCCAGGCGCTACGGCAGCAGTTCGCGTTCCACGACGTCGACGTCGATCGGTACGCGATCGGTGGTCGCGAGGTACCGGTCATGCTCTCGGCGCGGGAGCTGGTGACGGCGCAGCTGCCGCAGCAGACCTGGGTGAACCGCCACCTCGTGTTCACCCACGGCTACGGCGCGGTCCTCACGCCGGTCGGCGGCGTCGCGAACGAGGGACGCCCGCAGATGTTGGTGAAGGACATCCCGCCGCAGGGCGAGCCGAAGATCGACCAGCCGCGCATCTACTTCGGCGAGCTCACCAGCGACTACTCCATCGTCGATACGTCGCAGGACGAGTTCGACTATCCGCAGGGCGACACGAACGCCACGACGCGCTTCTCCGGCGGGGGCGGCGTCGGGATCGGATCGCTCTGGGACCGCATCCTCTTCACGCTGCGCTTCGGCGACACGAACCTGCTGTTCAGCAACCAGATCCTTTCGGACAGCCGCGTGCTGTTCCATCGCCAGATCGCCGAACGCCAGCAGCTGATCGCTCCGTTCCTCGAGTACGACCCAGATCCGTATCTCGTCATCGCGAACGGATCGCTCTGGTGGATCAACGACGCGTACACCGTCGGCAACAAGTACCCGTACAGCGAGCACTTCAACGCGCTCGTTCGCGGCGGCACGAAGATCGCCGATGGTGACCTCAACTACATCCGCAACAGCGTGAAGGTCGTTACGAACGCCTACGACGGCTCGATCGCGTACTACGTCGTGGACGAGACCGACCCCGTCGTGCGCAACCTGCGCGCGATCTACCCGAAGCTGTTCAAGCCGCTCGCCGAGATGCCTCAGGCGCTGAAGGACCACCTGCGTTATCCGGAGGGACTCTTCAGCATCCAGGCGCAGGTGTTCGCGATCTATCACATGACCGATCCCGACAACTTCTACAACCGCGGCGACGCATGGCGTATCGCCAACGAGCTGCAGGAGCAGGGCGCCTCGCGACAGGCGATCGAGCCGTATTACGTGACCACCCGGCTCCCGGGATCGGAGCGCCGCGAGTTCGTCCTCTTCGTTCCGATGACGCCCGCCGGCGGCGCGCGCGACAACATGGTCGCCTGGATCGCCGGGCGCGCCGACCCGCCCGAGTACGGCAAGCTGCGGGTGCTCCGCTTCCCGCAGGACCGCGTCATCTTCGGCCCCTTGCAGATCGAGGGCCGCATCGACACGGACGCCACGATCAGGCAGCAGCTCACGCTCCTCTGTCCGACCGGCAGCGGCTCGCGCTGCATCCGAGGGAATCTTCTCGTCCTTCCGGTCGGCAGCTCGTTCCTCTATCTCGAGCCGCTCTTCGTACAGGCGACGCAGAGCAAGATCCCGGAGCTGCAGCGCGTCGTGCTTGCGACGCAGGACCGCATCGTGATGGCCGAGACCTTCGAGCGCGCGCTCGACGCGCTCTTCGGCCAGGGGACCTCGCCCGGCCAGCCGCCGCCCGGCCAGCCGCCGCCCGGCCAGACGCAGCCTGGACCGCCGATAGGTGCCATCGCCGAGCTGGTGAAGTCGGCCGGCGAGCATTACCAGCAGGCGCAGGACGCGTTGAAGCGCGGCGACTTCGCGGAGTACGGACGTCTCATCAAGCTCCTCGAGGATGATCTCGCGAAGCTTCGTACCGCCACGGGGCAGTGAAGCTTTCGGTCCTGATCCCCGTCTATAACGAGGAGCAGACCATCGGCGAGGTCATCGATCGCGTGAACGCCGTGGCGATCGAGAAGGAGATCATCGTCGTCGACGACGGCTCCACCGACCGCACGACGGAAGTGCTCCGCGCGAACGCCGCGAAGGTCCAGCACATCCACGAGGGGCGCGCGAACTTCGGCAAGGGCGCCGCGATCCGCATCGGGCTGACCTATGCCGAGGGCGACGTCATCGTGATCCAGGACGCCGACCTGGAGCTCGATCCCAGCGACTACCTCCGGTTGCTCGAGCCGATCACGAGCGGGAAGAGCGACGTCGTGTACGGGTCCCGCTTCCTCGGCCGGAACGCGCGCATCCCGCGCCGGACCCGCCTGGCGAACCGCTTTCTCGTGCTGCTCACGAACGTTCTGTACGGCGGGCGGCTCACCGACATGGAGACGGCCTACAAGATGTTCCGCGCCGACGTGGTGCGCGAACTGCGCCTGGAGAGCCATCGATTCGAGATCGAGCCCGAGCTGACCGCAAAGCTGCTGCGCACGGGCCACCGGATCGTCGAAGTGCCGATCGGCTACAACCCGCGCACCGCCGCGGAAGGAAAGACGATCGGCCTTCGGGACGGCATCCTCGCGATCTGGACGCTCGTCCGTTGGCGCATCGCTCCTGTCAGCTCGATGCGCGAGCGGCGCAAGTCGCCGCGCCGCGGCTAACGGGCGGGCAATCCTTGCGTCACTACAGCCGAACCAGGTTCGGTCGAGCTGTGCCAGCCGTCGCGTTGACCGCATCGAACACGAAGGAAGAGCGATCGAGCACGCGCGCGTAGTCGATCGCCGAATGGCCCACGAGGATCAGGACGCAGTCGGCTGAGGCGAGCAGCGCGTCATCCAGGTCGACGGAGTGCAGGGTCTGCCGCTCCCCGTCCTCGCCTTGACGGGCGGCCAGCATGAGCTGAGGAACGTAAGGATCGTGATAGCTGAGCTCGGCGCCCTCGTCGCGCAGGATCTCCATGACGCGGACCGCCGCGGAGTTGCGCGAGTCGTCGATGTCGCGCTTGAACGCGGCGCCGAGCGCGAGGATGCGCGCGCCTTCAAGTCGCTTGCCGCGCGACCGCATCTCGCGACGGAGCTTCTCAACGGTGAACGAGGGCATCTCCAGGTTCGTGTCGGCCGCGATCTCGATGAACTTCGTCGTGAAGTCGAACTCGCGCGCCTTCCACGCGAGGTAGTAGGGGTCAACCGGGATGCAGTTGTGGACGAAGATCCCTTCGCCGGTCGCGAACGTGTGGGTCGTGCGCGTTTCCAGCGAGAAGACCGTGACGTCGGCGAGGCGTCGCTCGACCGTCTTCACGCGGGCAACCATCTGACCCGCCTGCTCGAAGACGACGACATCGGGATCCATCAGGAGCGTGCCAGCCTGTCGTGAGCGGCCCCGAACGAGATGAGAATCCCCTTGAACACGATCCGTCCGGATCGAGGCACTCTCGACGACGATGGGTAGGAGCTCGCCGGGAGCGACGTCCCTCGCCTCTGTCGTCAAGACGCGATCGGTGACCACGAGCATGGGGTGACGATCCGTGGTGTTGACGACGCGTCCGTCCTCCGTTGTGATCAGCACGACCTCGCCGTGGAACTGACGCCGGAACAGATGTGTCGCCGGCTCCCACATTGGCGCTCCGTCAACACCTATCGCCAACGCCTCGAAGCCTGGATCGGTCACGACCTCTGTATCGCCGACCCGAGCCGCGGACCGCCGTGACGTGGCTTCGAGCCAAAGCTCGTCCAGCGTGCGCCGACCGACCAAAGCCCCGCGGCGGGCGTAGATCGACTCGCCGGTGAGGAGGCAGTGCCCACCCACACCGGGACCCGGATAGAAGGGCATGAAGCCGTAGGGCTTCGTCTTTGCCGCGTCGATGACCTCCCACACGTCAATCCCCATGCGGTCGCACAGCATCGCGAGCTCGTTCACGAGCGCGATGTTCACGGCGCGGTAGGTGTTCTCAAGGAGCTTCGTCAGCTCCGCGACGCGCGGCGTCGAGACGCGCCGCACCACGCCATCGTGGACGACCTGCTCGAGCACGAGCGCGGCGCGCTCGGTGCTCTCGGCATCGATCCCGCCGACGACCTTGGATGTGTTGGCGATCGTGTAGGTGCGGTTACCCGGGTCGATACGTTCAGGCGAGAAGGCGACGAAGAAGTCCTTCCCGGCGCGCAGCCCCGAGCGCTCGAGGATTGGCACGAGCACCTCCTCGGTCGTCCCGGGATACGTGGTGCTCTCGAGCAGCACGAGCTGGTCGCGCCGGAGCCGGCCCGCGAGCGTGCGTCCCGCGCCCTCGATGTAGCTGAGGTCCGGTGACTTCGCGCGGTCGAAGGGGGTCGGCACGCACACGAAGAGGACGTCAGCTGTCGCCAGGAAGACGTCGTGCGTGCTTGGCGCGAACGTGGCCGACGCGACGTGTCGTGCGACCGACTCGCTCGGGATGTCCATGAGCGGGCTCCGGCCATCGCGGAGAAGCCGGACCCGCTCTTCGTCGACGTCGTAACCGATCACCGTGAACCCCGCGTCGGCGAATGCCAGCGCAAGAGGGAGGCCGACATAGCCCAGCCCGAGAACGGCGATCTTGGCCTCCCGCGACGCGATGCGCGCGGCGAATCGTTGGTCCATCAGGAGGCCCGACCGACGGCGAAGTTCTTCCGGCACCACTCGAGCGTTGCCGGCAGACCCTCGCGCAGGGACGTCTTCGCGACGAATCCGAGCTCGCGCTCGGCGTGGCGCGTATCCGGCACGCGTTGGCGCGTGTCCTCGTGGCCGGGTCCGTAGTACGACTCGTAGGGCACCGTGACGATCTCCGATCGCGACCCGAGCTCCTCACGCACCAGCGCGGCCAGTCGCCGGACTGTTGTCTCCTCGCGCGAGCCGATGTTGAAGACGACGCCGGCGCGCGGTCGAGCGGCGCCGGCCGCGAGGATCGTGCCGGCTACGGTGTCCTCCACGTAG
>WNGA01007601.1_pt1 | contig 15055 bp, 11 predicted proteins | sample 5400061 | NCBI WGS metagenome assembly WNGA01 (sample SAMN13153366, study PRJNA577476) | soil metagenome | isolation source: 100 cm soil or saprolite under grassland replicate 2 | place: USA:California | collected 2016-06-15
CTCGACGCCGCGGAGAGATTCGCCGAGCAAAACGTCGAGCAGTGCGATGCCATCGGCCGGCACGGGGCGAAGCTGATTCGCAACGGCATGAACCTCCTGACCCATTGCAACGCCGGCTGGCTGGCCTTCGTGGACGTCGGCTCGGCGACCGCGCCGATGTACGCGGCGCACGCGCAAGGCCGGCGGTTTCACGTCTATTGCGACGAGACGCGGCCCCGCTCGCAAGGCGCCACGCTCACCGCCTGGGAACTGGCCCAACAAGGCATCCCCCATCAAATCATCGCGGACAGCGCGGCCGGCCTTCTATTCTCCCGCGGGCAAATCGATCTCGTCCTCGTCGGCAGCGACCGCACGCTGGGCCGCACGGGCGAAGTGGCAAACAAAATTGGCACCTACACCCAGGCCGTCCTGGCCCGGCGCGCCGGCGTGCCGTTCTACGTGGCCATTCCGCTCTCGACGATCGACTGGCGCTTGAAACGCGGGAGCGACATCCCGATCGAAGAGCGCGACGAGCGCGAAGTCCTGGGCGCCTGGGGCCGGACGCGCTCGGGCCGCAGGGAATTCGTGCGCGTGGCCAACCCGTCGAGCCGGGCGTTCAATCCCGGCTTCGACGTGACGCCGCCGGAATTGATCACGGGCATCCTCACGCCCGCCGGCATATTCAAGCCGGAGGAGCTATGGGCCAAACGGCTGCTGCTCGGCGGGCCGGCCAAATGAAAGCAGGCCGTTCCTTGTCGTTTTGTTTGACCCCTTTGTGCCTCCCGGCGCGAGCGGGCGCTTGACGATACGAAAGCGGCTTGCGTATGTTGTCTCCGCAGACAAGCGCAGGGTTTGTAGAGGTCACCGGCAACGGTGGCAGCCCGAATGGGTGGGATCCTCGAACCTGGGGTCTGCGGAACGAATACCAGCAATGAGTGTCACGATCCACCTGGATCTGCCCGAGGCCCTCGTGAACGAAGCGAGAGCCAGCGGACTGCTTGAATCGGGTTCCGTGGGCGATCTGCTCGTAACCGAGCTGCGCCGCCGCAAGGCCGCCGCCGATCTCAAGAAGGTCCTGGAGCAAATCCGCGCGCAGCCCGGCCAGCGGATGTCCGAGGAGGAAATCGCCGCCGAAGTGAAGGCTGCGCGAAGGGAGCGGCGGGCGCGTGAAGCTGGTCGTTGACACGAACATAATCATTTCGGGCTCGCTCTGGCAAGGGCCGCCAGCGCGCCTGCTGTCGGCCGCCTTGAGCGGGCAGAACAAAATGTTTCTGTTCCTGCCCATGCTTCTCGAATTGAGGGAAACGCTCCAACATCCGAAATTCGCCGAGCGGCTGGCTCGCCAAGGCGAAACCGCCGAGTCGCTCTCGGAGCGTTTCCGCGTCGCCTGCCACGAAGCCGCGCCCGCCAGAATTACTCCGCCTGCCGAACTGCGCGATCCCGATGATGTCCATGTGCTCGCCTGCGCCGAAGCGGCGGAGGCCGACGCGATTGTGACAGGCGACAACGATTTGCTCTCCCTGAAATCGTTCGAGGGCATCCCGATTCTCAGAGTGCGGGACGCGCTTGAAAAGCTGGGACTACCGGCGGAGTAGTCCATGCGCCTGGTTTCGCGAGGAGTTTGCAGATGTTGCTCATGAATTCCGCAATGCGCTGCTCTTTCTTCAGGATGTCCGCGGCGAGTTGGGCGAGCGGCAGTTGCGTGATGTCTTGCCTGGCACAGGGTGCGCGGGCGTTTCGCACTGGACGAAGCGACCGCCGCTCAAATGGACGCAGCCCATTCATTGTCGATGGTTAGAAATGACTCCTCTACGTCTGCTTATCGCAGGCGGATTTTTCTCAGGCTGTTCGGGTCGGCCAGTATTCTTGCGATCCGACTATGCATATCGCCGCCGTTCGGGTTTTTGTCGAAATCGTCCATTAGTTCATCAATCAGTGCAGTCCATGCTGGGTCACGGCGGTCTCCCCCCGATGGGGGCGAGGGAGGAGGTGTCCCTCACGCGGATATTTTGGGTGGGGAGAGGCTACGGACGAGCCGGCTCGCGAGGACGCTCGCCCCACCCGAATGGACTGCGTTACTGGGCGGAATGCCAGATTTTCGCTCGTTTCGCTCGTTTCGCTCGTTTGGCGCTAACTGTTCCGCCCGCAGTTGTGTAGCGTCGCTTTCGTGCGCAACCATCGTTTGCACGATAACACAGCCCGCAGGCTGGTTCCGGGTTCCGGGTTCCGGGTTTTCGAGTTTCGAGCTGGGTGGTGGAGCGGAGCTGCCGGGATTTCGGAGCGCGGCGCTGCGAGGCGCAGCTTGCCCGGACGCGGTTCGTCCTCCGCAAGCTCCAACGCTTATTGGAATTTCGAGTTGCTGCGGTTCACAGAGCCGCGCTCCGCAGAGGTCGCGGCTCTGCCGCGGGGTGGGAGTTTTCGGTACGGGAATCCCGCAATTTCCCGCAATTTCTCACTACATTGATCCGTGCCGATCTGTGACCTCCGCGTGTGCAGTGGTTTTTAGGCCGGAAATGAATGGAAAGCGTCTCTCTGCGAGGCACTTGCGGCGGATGCCTCGACCAGAATCCGGGAGGCTTGGATTCGCCCTCCTGAAGCTGCGCTCGGGCAGTTCAGTGCGAGGAGGTGACGACGAGGGTTTGTTCGAGGGTCGAGATGCCTTCGCGGACCTTGTCGAGCGCAACGAGGCGGAGGGTCTTCATCCCCTGGGCCACGGCAATTTTGCCAATCTCCATCGAGCTGCCCCGGGCGATGATGACTTTGCGGACCTCATCGGTGACGCTCATGGCCTCGACGATGGCCGTGCGGCCGGCGTAGCCGGTGTTGTTGCAACGGTCGCAGCCGCGTCCGCGGTGCAGGACGACGCCTTCGAAGAAATTGGGCGGGATGCCGAGGTCGCGGAACATGCTGGCCGGGTAGTTGACCGGTTCCTTGCAGTGCGAGCAGGTGCGGCGCATGAGCCGCTGGGCGCAGGCGAGGATAACGGAACTGGAAATGAGGAACGGCGCGATGCCCATGTCGTCGAGGCGGGCGATGGCGCCGGCGGCGTCATTGCAGTGCATGGTGCTCAGGACCTGGTGGCCGGTGAGCGCAGCTTCGACCGCGATCTCCGCGGTTTCGGTATCGCGGATTTCACCAATCATCACGATGTCCGGGTCCTGGCGGAGGATCGATCGGAGGGCGTTGCCGAAGGTCAGTCCGATTTCCTTCTTGGTGGGGACCTGGTTGATGCCCGCGATCTGGAACTCGACGGGGTCTTCGACGGTGACGATGTTGTACTCGGGGTTGTTCAGCTCGTTGAGCGCCGAGTAGAGCGTGGTGGTCTTGCCCGAACCGGTGGGGCCGGTCACCAGGAGCAGTCCGTGCGGCGCATCGACCGCGGCCCGGAAGCGCCGGAACGTGTCGGGGTCCATGCCGATCTTCTCCATGCTCGCGCTGAGGTTCGATTTATCGAGAATGCGCAGCACCGCCTTTTCGCCGTGGACGGTGGGCAGGAAGCTGACGCGCAAATCGAAATCGCGTCCGCTGACCTTGACACGCATGCGGCCGTCCTGGGGCAGGCGGCGCTCGGCGATGTCCAGGCAGCTCATGATCTTGAGGCGCGAGATGAGCGGGATCTGGAGGTTCTTGGGCGGCGGCACCTTGTCGATGAGGATGCCGTCAATGCGGTAGCGAAGCCGCACCATCCTCTCGAACGGCTCGACGTGGATGTCCGACGCGCGGTCCTTAATCGCCTGGACGAGGATGAGATTGGCCAGCTTGATGACCGGGGCTTCCTCGCTGGAGGCGGCCAGCTTGTCGAGGTTGACCTCTTCGAGGGTCTCCTTGACGGTTTCCAGGCCGTCGGCATCCGCGGTCACCTCGGCCTGCTTGGCGGCGTCGTTGATGATGTCCTCCATGCTGCCGGTCTTGGCATTGTCAATTAGATGGAGCTTGTCGAGGATGGCCTTCTCGGAGGCAATCATCGTGCAGACATCCAGCTTGGTGATACGCTTGACATCGTCCACGGCCAGAACGTTCAGCGGGTCGGCCATCGCCAGGAAGAGTTTGTTGTCCACCCGGGTGACGGGGATGATCTTGTGGTTCTGGCACACGTCGCGCGGAACCAATTCGGCGACCTCCTGCGGGATGCTCAGGCGGACCAGGTTGACGGGCGGGACCTTGAGGACACGGCCCATCGAGACACTGAGGTCCAGGTCGGTCACGAGGCCCTTGTCGATGATGATCTTGTGAAGGCGGGTGCCTTCCCGCTTTTGCTGCTCGACCAGTTCCTCGAGCTGCTTGGCGAAGAGCAGGCCGTCTTCGACGAGGGCCTCAGCGATGCGTTCTCCGAAAGTTTTAACAGCGGCCATGGGGGGAGTCGGTTAGCGGATGACTTTTTTGATGACTTTGAGCAGTTCGGAGGGATGCACCAGGTACCAAATCAGTCGTTGCTTGGTGGTTTCCTCCAATTCGAGCGCGGCCTGCTTGTTGAAGGGATTGGCCGTGGCAACGAGTATCGATTTGCTCATGCGGTCGAAGGGAAGCACGCACCAGCGTTTGAGCGTGCTTGAGGGGAAGGTGCGGGCCAGTTCGATGTCCACATCATACCGTTCAATTGGCAGAAAAGGGACTCGATGCTTGTCGAGGATCAGCTTGAGTGATTTGTCCACCGGCAGCACGTTGTTGTCGGCGAGTACCTGGAGGAACGGGTCCACTACCTTGGTCGGGGCCGAATGATAGTCCTGTTTTGGCCAGCAGCTCTCGAAGTCGGCCGACGCAATGGCTTTCGAGTCGACGAACAACTTGTGGAAGGGCTTGCGGCCTTCGTCGATCTCATCGGGTTTGAGCAGCCGCCGGGCCAACGCCGTCGTGTGTCCCGACTTGGCAGGCTTGGGCGGGGACTTGATCACTTCGGTGTTTTCCGCCGATGCGCCAGGGGGGGTCAGCCCGCCCGCCAGACTTTCGATATCGCTGAGGCCGGCCATCGCGTCGGGATCCTCGGGATATTTCTGGAGGATGCTTTCGTATTCGAGAATGGCGGAGGAAAATTGGCCCATCAACACGTAGGCGTTGGCGATGCGCTTGGAAGTGTTGATGACATCCTGTTCGCGGCCCAGTTTGACGTAGGCCTCGCGGAGGATTTCGAGGGATTGATAGTCCTGGGGCTGGGATTGAGTGATCACCTCGAACATCTCAATCGTCTGCGCCAATTGGGCTTCTTCGCTGGAACTGGTTGTGCCAATCGTGGCCATACTTTGATTTGGTTTCACTGACCGGCCGCTCTCGGGCGGAGGCACCCGCCCGGCCCGGCGGCCCTGCTGCGAACAACCTTTCGGGCCAGGCGAATCGGCGCTGGCACTGAAGCTTGTCCACCTTTCCATTCGGCAGAATCCGTCCGAGGCATTAGCCGGATATTTCGTAGCTCGCCTGAAACGCCCACAGCCCGTAGCCGCCGACGCGAGGAGAAACGACGGCTTGTGGCCGAGCATCTTCACCTTGACCCGGTAGGGCGAGGCTCCTGCCGAGGCGAAACTTCCGGTTTGATCGCGGCTCGGCAGGAGCCTCGCCCTACCGGCGTCATGGATAAGCGGACTCGTCGGCCCATGAGTTCCATCCGCCTCCTCACGTCGGAGGCTACGGCGCGCATGAAATATCGTGTTGGCCGCAGGTTCATTTTTCCGACGGACCCGCCGCGAAGTTTCGCGCTGCCTTCTTCGCCGCGCACCGTTACGCTGGCGCGGTGGCTCCACTGTCGCTCCACGAGTTTCACGAACGCCTCGGCGCCCGCTTCGCCGAGGTGAACGGCGCCGAGGTCGTCGAACATTTCGGCGACGCGCGACGGGAATACACCGCATTGCGCGAAGCCGCGGGAGTGGTGGACCTGAGCTTCCGCGGGCGCCTGTGCGTGACGGGCGCGGATCGCGCCCGGTTCCTCCACGGGCAGGTCACCAACAACGTGACCGACCTGCGGCCCGGCCAGGGCTGTTACGCGGCGCTCGTCACCGCCAAAGGAAAACTGGAGAGCGACCTGAACATCCATTGCTTGCCGGAGGAACTGTTGCTCGACTTGGAACCGGGACTCGGCGAGCGGGTCCGCCGGCGGCTCGAACGGTTCGTCATCGCGGACGACGTACAAATCGTCGACGTCGCGCCTCATTACGGGCTGTTGGGCGCCTTCGGGCCGAAGGCGGCCGAGGTGGTGGAGCGGCTCGGGTGGGCCGTTCGCCTGCCCGCGGATCCGCTGGCCTCCGCGATTGTCAAGGACGCGCCGACTGGCGAGATCGTCATCGTGAACCATTCGCGTGGCGCCGCGGCGGGCTTCGATTTATTTGTGCCGGCCGCCGGGTTGGAGGCAGTGGCGACAAAGCTCATGACCGCCGCGAACGAGGCCGGCGGCCTCGCTTGCGGCTGGCGGGCGCTGGAGATGATCCGTATCGAGGCCGGGCTGCCTCGCTTCGGGGCAGACATGGACGAATCAAATCTCGCGCCGGAAGCCGGCATCGAAGCGCGGGCCATCAGCCACACCAAGGGCTGTTACATCGGGCAGGAAGTCATCAATAAGCTTCGGACCTTCGCGCAGGTCACCAAGGCGTTGCGCGGCCTGCGGCTGGCGGACGATCTCAAGGCGCTGCCCGCGCGGGGCGACAAACTGTTCCGTGAAAACAAGGAAGTCGGCTACGTGACGAGCGCGCTGGCCTCGTTGGCGTTCCGGCGTAACATCGCGCTGGGCTACGTGCGCCGCGAGTGCAACGAGCCGGGGACGGAACTAGTGCTACGCTCGGCGGGCACCGAGTCGACCGCCAGGGTCGTCTCTTTGCCGTTCGCCGCCATGTAGCCGACGACGTGAGGAGGAGGGTGAACAGTGACCAGTAATCTGTATTCAGTGTTCAGTAATCAGTGGCGTGGGAGGCACCGCAGGATGCCCTCGAATACTCGATACTGATTACTGATTACTGATTACTGATTACTGATTACTGATTACTGGCATTGCCGGCTGCCGATTACCGCATCACCTCGCACAGTCAACGTCAGGACTTCCGCGAACGAAACGCATCGTTCAATGCCATCAACTCGGCCTGAAATTCCTGCACGGACTTGAAACGCCGCTGCACGTCATCATCACAGGCGATCCGGATGACATTGGCAAACGCAGCCCGCTCAGCAGAATCTTCACCTTCGACGTGCGTCACCGGCGCGGTGGAATCCTTGAGCGCGGCATGGCCGAGGCAAGCTTCTGTGAGCACTTTGCCGAGGCTGTACACGTCGGCCGTCGGCGTGCCCGGGCCTTCGGGCGGCACGAAGCCTTCGGTGCCGAGGTGTTTGGGATCGCGCCGGGCCTCGGCGACGTGTGTGACGAGCCCGATGTCGGCGAGCTTGGCGACGCCATTCACATAGATGATGTTCGCCGGCTTGATGTCACGGTGAATGAGTTGGCGGGAGTGAAGGTAGCTGAGCGCCTCGCTGAGCTCCAGCGCCAGCACGAGGCTTTCTCGGACCGGCAGCCGTCTGCGCGTGTCCAGTTCGTGCGCCAAAGTGCGCGGGACATAGAAGTCGGGATCGATGTCGCGGCCGGCGTGTGCGCAATCGGCCAGTTCCATCACATAATAGAAGAACCCGGCCTCCTGGCCGCGGCCGACGTGAAGGATTTGCACCAGCCCATGGTGGGTGCGGGACAGCGGCGTGTAATGGAGGATACCACGGTACTCGCGCTCGTAGGGACCGCGATCCGCGAAGCTGTCCCGATAGATCAGCTTCACCGCGAGGTGGACGGCGATTTCGTTGCGCGCCAGCCAGACTTCACCGTAAGCGCCGCGGCCGATGCATCGGAGCAGGCGCAAGTTCGGGATCGCAGGCGCGGGGTGGGCCGGCACCAGCCCCTCGGACGCAGGTGGAGGCAAGGCGGCCGGGGCGGCTTCGCTCCCGTCCTCGCGCGGGGCCCCGCCGCTGAACCAACTGCGAATTTTGTCGAATCCAGCCATGGGTCCTTGGTGGTAATGTGCTCCAATACGGGCGAAAGCAGAAGGAAATTCCAGCGGCCGCCGGGCGCAACTTGGAAGTACCACCATGGTCGAGGTCGCGCCGGCAAAGTAGGGCAGGCGTCTCGCCTGCCCGGCCGCGCCGAAAGGCGCGGCTTTCGCACCACCCAGGCCTCGCTTCGCTCGGCCGGGCAGGCGAGACGCCTGCCCTACGTTGGTAGTGCTGGCAAGATGTGCCCGTCGCCGCCAATCGCGTCTTGACGGCGCAGACGGTGGATTCATCCTTCGAATGAAACTGCTTCCGGAGCTTCGGGTCATGTTTACGCCTTCGCATCGCTTCGTCGTCGCCCTGATTACGATCATCGTGGCCGCGCCGACTCGGGCCGCGGAACCCCCGACGTGCAACCTCATCTCGATTGTCACCGACGATCAGGCTGTCTGGTCCATCGGGGCCTACGGTGCCCGCCAATCGCGCACGCCCAACATGGATCGGCTGGCCCGCGAAGGCGCCCGCTTCCTCAACGCGTTCACTTGCACGCCGGTCTGCTCGCCCAGCCGGGCTTCGTTCCTCACCGGCCGCTTCGGCACGCAACTGGGAATCACGGATTGGATTACGCCCAAGGAGGCCAACAACGGGGTCGGCCTTGCGCCCGACTCGATGACGTGGCCCAAGCTGCTCCGGCAGCGCGGCTACGTCACCGGGATCGTCGGCAAGTGGCACCTGGGCGTCAAACCCGAGTTCCATCCGGCCCGGCTCGGCTTCGACCACTTCACCGGCGCTTTGGCCGGCTCATTCAAACCACAGAACCCGGAATTCGAGGTTGGGGGCAAACTCACGCAAATGCGCGGCTTCGGCGCAGACGTTGTGACGGACGACGCCCTGGCCTTTCTCGAGACCAACCGAAGCAACCCCTTTGCGCTGCTCATCCACTATCGCGAACCGCACATGCCGTACGGGCCGGTGCCCGAGCAGGATTCAGCCCCGTTCCAGACGCTCGACCCGGCTATCCCGGACTTTCCAAACCTGCGGACCAACCAGGTGAAGAACTGGACCCGCGACTACTACGCGGCGATTCATTCGGTGGACCGCAACCTCGACCGTCTGCTGGCGCGGCTGGAGGAGTTGGGGCTGGCCGGGCGCACCATCGTGATGTTTACCAGCGACCACGGTTACATGATCGGCCATCACGGGCTGCACGCCAAGGGCAACGCCAACTGGGTGGTCGGAGGCGTCACCGGCCCCAAGCGGCCGAACATGTTCGAGGAATCCATTCGCATTCCGCTCATTGTTCGTTGGCCCGGTGTCGTGAAACCAGGCCTCGAAATCGCCGCGCCGGTTTCCAACATCGACACCTGGGCCAGCGTGCTTGGCATGCTCCGCATCCAGCCGCCAAGGGAGTGGAAACAAGAGGGCCGCGATTTCTCCCCGCTGTTGCGAGGGCAGGCACTCCGGACGCATGACGTGATTTTCGGCCAGTACGACCTGCACAACGGCGGTCTGGCCTACATGCGGATGATTCGCACGACAGAATGGAAGCTCGTCCGCCACTGGCTGTCCGAAGGCATGGATGAGCTGTACGACTTGAAGAACGACCCCGGCGAAACGAAGAATCTGTACGACGAGCCGAAGGCGGCGTCCGCCCAGGCCGAATTGCAGAAGCAGCTCCTCGCCTGGATGCGCGGCATCGACGATCCGCTCTTGCGGCGCATTGGCAAGTAACGATGCGCCCGGGGGGCAGTTCAATTTGTTGCACGGAGATCTCCGGCGTTCTCACCCGTGACCCCGGCCGCTCTTTCTTGGGCAGAGAACCCCCCGAGTTCTTGCGCGCAGGGCGCCCCTGAACCGGGACGGAGCGCCGAGCTCCTGCTCGGCGCGATATATCGCTTGGGACGCGCCGCGCAGGAGCTCGGCGCTCCCAGGGCAGGCAGGCGAGACGTCTGCCCTACGGTGGCGGAAAGTGTACCCTGACTTGCCATCTTGTCCGTTTGGGCGGACGATAATGCCGATGAACTCCCGCAACTTGGCCGCTTTGTGTTTCCTGGCGCTTGCGTGCGGCGGCGCTTTAGGTCAAACCAACTTCATCGTCGGCGATGTGACCAACAGCGCCACCTGGGCCGGCACGAACCTCTTGTCCGGCACGGTGAATATCCGGTCCAACGCCGTCGTGACCATCGCCCCCGGCGCGAGGATGCTGATGAACACCGCCGCGGTCCTGCGCGTGGAGGGGCAGTTGCTGGCTAACGGCACGAGCAACCAGCCCATTACTTTCACGCGCTCGACGACCACGACGAACTGGGGCCGGCTCTTTTTCGTGCGCGCTCAGCCCAGCCGTCTGGGGTATTGCGTGATCGAATTCGCCAACAGCACCGGCGACCACCAGGATTATTACGACAACGACTGCAACACCAACACGCCTCCCCTGCCGCGCACCTACCACGAAGCGATCGTCGCGCTCGCCACCCACCTCGATATCGAGGGCTGCACATTTCAAAACCTGCCCTACAGCACCGGCGCCAGGGACGGCGACGCCATCGCCATCGTCGCCGACGACATCCAGAATCCGGGCACGGCTTCCGCGCACGTCTGGAACAGCAAGTTCACGTCCATCGGCCAGGGCGTCCACACGCGGTTCTCCTATGTCCTGGTCGAGTATTGCACGTTCTCCGACAAGCACGGCGACAACGACGATGTGGACCTTTACGGCGAAAGCACGCTCCGGCCCGTCATCCGCTTCAACACGTTCCTGCCGGGACACGAAGACAAAATCAATCCCACCCGCTGCTCGGCCATCATTTATGGCAACATCGTCAACGGCAGCGACGACCACGGGATCGTGCTGCGCGACAAATGCGCCCCCATCGTCTTCAACAACCTCATCTACAATTGCGCGAGCGCGGGCATCTCTGTTCAAAACCAGTGCGACGCGCTCATAGCGAACAACACGATCTTCAACTCGGCGCGCGGCATCCGATTCTTCGATCACTTTGACCGCGCCGGGCCGCCGTATTGCCTGTTTCGCGGCAGCGGGAGGGCAACGATCCTCAACTGCATCATCTGGAATGTCACCACTCCCCTTGAACTGACCGACAGCACCAACGGCCATTCCGCCGCGACCATCGCCTGGAGCGATGTGCGCGGCGGTCAGAGCAGTCTTTCCATCTCGGCCAATTCCACGCTTATCTGGGGCCCCGGCAATATCAACACAAACCCTCAGTGTGTCGCCACGAACCCGGCCAGCCTCAACTTCCATCTGCTTACGGGTTCCCCTTGCATCGATGCCGGCACGAATGTCGGGGCTTTTGTCACCAACCTGAGCGTCATCGTGTCGAACGATTTCGACGGCATGGGACGTCCGCTCGACGGGAACGGCAACGGTTCGGCGGCCAACGATATCGGCGCGTATGAATTGCTGCTGGCCACCGCTGATTCGAATGGCGACGGCATCCCCGACGGCTGGTGCCGGCAGTTCGGCTTCAACCCGGTCGATCCGGGCGTGGCCGGCGGCAATCCGGACGGGGATCCCCAGAGCACCTTCGAGGAATGGATGGCGGACACTGATCCAACGAATTCGCAATCGTACTTTCGCCTCACGGGGATCTCGAAAAGCCCATCGACGACCGTGCATTTCCTCAGTTCCACGAACCGGCTGTACACTCTGCAGGCCAGCACGAACCTGGCCGGCAGCAACACACTCGTGGCCGTCCCGGGCCAAATAGGTATTCCCGGAACCGGCGGGCCGCGCACACTAACCGACACGAATGACGGCCCAGCCCGGTTTTATCGCGTGGCTGTGGGGGTGCCGTAAGGTCCCGCGCGAACCAGCAAACCGTTAAGCATGCAGCCGCCTTGTAGCGGCGGTCTGTGAGCGCCGAGTAAACCGGAGGATTTTGGTCGGACCACGGCGCTCACAGAGCGCCGCTACAGTACCTGAACGGGCTGCTACGTGTCGACGCCAAGTTCCTGTCGGACGATCCGGACGCCCGCGACCAGGTTCTTCAACTTCTGCCTTGCCGCCCAACGCGCGGTCTGGCTCAGGCCGCAGTCCGGCGCCAACGACAACCGATCGGCCGGCGCGTGCTTGAGACAGGCGCGGACGCGGCTCGCGACATCCTCGGGCGTTTCGATGTAGTAGCTCTTCACGTCGATGATGCCCACGGCCACGTCGTGGCGCCTGGCGATCGCGCCAATGATTTCCAGTTCGGCGAATTCGCGGCTCGCCATCTCCACGTGAATCTCGTCGAGCTTCAATTCAAGGAACGCGGGGAACATCGGCGCGTAGCGGCGCGGCCCGACCGCGCGCGCCTTGTAATTGCCGAAGCAGAGGTGTGTCGAAAGCCGGCACTTGCCAGCGATCGGCTCGACGGTGCGGTTGAAAATGTCCACGAAGCGCTTCGGATCCTCCAGGTGGGCGTAACAACTCATCGAGGGCTCATCGACAGTGATCTCGCGGCAGCCGGCTTTCAGGAGACCTTCGAGTTCGGCGCGCACGATGGGGAGCAGCGCCTCGGTCAGCGCCCAGCGGTCCTTGTACCGTTCGTTGGGCGACAGCCGGCCGCTGAGTGTGTATGGACCGGGGACACTGGCCTTCAGCGTGATCGCCGATTGTCGATTGCCGATTGCGGACTGCGCGAGGCGTTGCAGGCGCGCAAAATCCTCGACCGTGCCGAGGCCGCGCGAGGCGCACAATTCGCCGCTGACTTTGTGCCTGCCACGCTGGTCGTGCGCCGGAGGCCCGAATCGGCGCGGCGAAGCGGCTTCCATTTCGATGCCTTCGAGGAAGCCGTAGAAGCTAAGATTGAAATCCAGCCGCGTCTGTTCGCCGTCGCTGATGACATCGAGGCCGGCATCAAGCTGGTCGCGCACGGCGACGGTCACGGCATCGTCGATCAACTCGGCCCGGTCGGCCTGGCCGAACTGGTCGAGGTGCGACGAAGCGAATTCCAGCCAACTGGGGAACGGGTAGCTGCCGATGACGGTCGTTCGGAGAGGAGGGGAAGGCATGGGGGAGGAGGTATGAGGTATGAGGTATGAGGTATGGATTCAACTACCATTACGGCTGGACTTGACCATTGCGCTGAAGATGGCCATGAGTTCATCCGCTTCGCGCAATCATAGGCTGAGCTTTGACGGCTTGACCGTGCCGCTGTCGCCGAGGAGTTCAATCCATAGAATCGTTTCTTCAAGTTCCTTCTGGCAGTCACCCAACTTAGAGATGAATTCAGCCCGCGAGCGCGCTCGAAATGCTTCGCGGTAGTTGGCGGCGACAGAAGTTCCGGAACGAAAAACCTGGTCGCCAAGAATCCTCCCGGTCCGTGAATTCGGTAATGCTTCGCACATCTTGATGATCCGCAGCGCAAAGCGCTTTGTGCGCAGTCGCAAATCCTGTCGTGGCTTTTCATCTTTCATACCTTTATGCCTTCCCTTTCATACCTCATACCTCATACCTCATACCTTCTTCCCTATCCCCTCGTAGAGCTTCGCGAGCCGGCGCGCATGTTCGTCATAGGCGGACTCGAACAACTCTGTCGCGCGTTGCGAGCCGACAAGCGCGCCAGCCGTGAGCACCGTCGGCGGCTGGCCGGCGCGCGTGAGGCGGGCGGCCACTTCGGCTTTGATGGAGTTCACCAGCAGGCAACCGCCGATGGTCGAGCCGGGCGCGACCGGAGTGTCGAGGCCGTCTACTTTCACCATCGCGTCGCCAGGTGGCGCGCCCGTATCGAGCACCAGGTCGGCGAAGTCCTGGAGTTTCTTCCCATCCGCGCGCTGGCTCTTGCTGGCTTCGGAGTGGCGGCGGCTGAGGATGGCGACGACCTTCACGCCGCGCCGGCGAAAGCCCTCGGCGATTTCCACTGGCACAACGCTGCAGCCGCTCGACGAGGCGACGAGCGCGGAGTCCTGCGTCGAGAAGTCGAAGTTCCGCAGGATGCGTTCCGCTAGCCCGGAAACGTTTTCGAGGAACATCGCCTGGCGCTGGCCGTTCGCACCGACGACGAGGTTGTGGAAACTTAATGAGAGTTCGACGATGGGATTGAAGCCGGGGAATGATCCATAGCGGGGCCACATTTCTTCGACGAGGATGCGGCTGTGTCCCGAGCCAAACAGATGCACCATGCGTCCGGCCAGGATCGTCGCCGCGAACCAGTCCGCCGCCTGCCCGATGGCGGGCTGCTGGCGCTCGACGGTGGAAAGCAGTTCGCGGCAGTGATGGAGGTAATCGGCGCTCGGGCTCATCGCGCGAGCAGTCTAACGAAAATGCTCGGGTTGGAAAACCACGAATGGACACGAATAGACACGAATGAGCTTGCCCGCTCCTGTCCCGGAGGGACATCGGATAATAGCCCAGCGTTTCAACGCTGGGTTGGAGGCAAAGAGTGGTGCAAGTCCCGCAGGGACGGCCGAACCGAGCGGCGAACATACCGCAGGACCTTTCGGCCGTCCCTCCAGGACTTGAGGATCTATCGCAGTGTTCCCAGCGTTGAAACGCTGGGCTATTGTCATCCTGTCCCTCCGGGACGCAGGACCGGCGTACGCTCCCAAACCCATAAGAATTAACGCAGATTAGGGCAGATTAGTGGTTGTCAAACCGCGGCTTCGCCGCGCAGTGCGTTGAACGCGGCGCCGTACGCCCCGGCCAGTTCGCCCAGCGCGGCCGGCAGCAACTTCACACGCCCGCCCCCGGGACGCCATTCCACTTCATCGAGGAATCGTTGCAGCGGCTCGAAGAGCGCGTCACCAGAGCGCGCGATGCCGCCGCCGATGATGACCGCTTCGGGATCGATAATGTTGGCGAAGGAACCAATCGCGCACGCCAGCGCGCGCACGGAACCGAGCCAAATGTCCCTGGCCAACGCGTCGCCGGCGGAAGCGGCTGCCACCAGGTCGTGGGTTGTTTGAAAGCGGCCGCCGGTGCGCCGGACGATGGTGCAATTGCCGATGGCCACTTCGAGGCTGCCGGGCATGCCGCAAACGTCCGGCGGCCCACGCGGGTCGAGGCAGAGGTGGCCCAGGTGCCCCGCCTTGCCGAACGCGCCGCGCAGCAATTTCCCATCGGCGATGATCGCACCGCCCACGCCGGTGCCGAGCGTGAGCAGGATGACATTGCGAAATCCCCGCGCCG
>WNGA01013236.1_pt1 | contig 15055 bp, 12 predicted proteins | sample 5400061 | NCBI WGS metagenome assembly WNGA01 (sample SAMN13153366, study PRJNA577476) | soil metagenome | isolation source: 100 cm soil or saprolite under grassland replicate 2 | place: USA:California | collected 2016-06-15
GACTGTCGTGCCGCGCGCAGTCCCCGTGACACCGATCAGCCTGCGACCCCGCGGATCGGTCCCTGCGGTCATCGATGCGTTCCTGCCGATTGCCGCCGCGCTGGTGGCAGGTCTCTTCAGTGTGCTCCTGCTCCGTTCCTTCGGGCGTCGACCGGCCGGGCAGAAGGCGCTTTGGGCGGGAGGCTTCGCCCTGTTCGCGGTCGCGGCAGCGGCGGAGGCGGCAGCCCAACGCGCCGGGTGGAGCGAGGCGCTCTTCCGCACGTACTACCTCGCTGGCGGCGTCCTGACCGTCGCCTACCTCGGCGGCGGCTCCGCCTGGCTGCTCCTGCCGAAGCGGGGGCGCGACGTCCTCCTCGGCGGGCTGCTCGTTGCGACTGTGGCAGCCGCCGTGACGGTCGCGCTCGCACCGGTCAGCGCGGGGGTCCTGGCGGCAACCGCGCACGGGCGTCCGCCGGCGAACTCGGCCCTCGGCGGATACGCGTTCCTCTGGGCGATCGCGCTCAACTCGTTCGGGACGCTCTTCCTCGTCGGCGGCTCGCTTTACTCGATCCTGCGGCGGCAGCGGGTGCGGCCGAACGTCTGGATCGCGGGCGGCGCGCTCGTCGTCGCGATGGCGACCGGGCTCTCACGAGCCGGCTCGTACTCCTTCGTCTACGCCGGCGAGCTGCTCGGGATCGCGCTCATGTTCAGCGGCTTCACCTTCGTGGGGAAGCCGCCGGCACGAGCGCCTCAGCCCGCTAAGGCGTCGCTTGCGATGCCGACATCAGGACGCGCGGGCTCTGCCCGTGCGTCCATCTGATCTCACCGGTCGAACCGAAGGGAATCAGCCGCCAACGCCGTAAGGCCTGACGGCGCCGACGTAGCCGAACAGGTACGACGGATCCGTAAGCGACGAGATCCTGACCACGTCGCCGGTATGGGGTGCGTGGAGGAAGCGCCCGTTGCCGATGTAGAGCCCCTCGTGCTGCGGCCCGCGCGGGCTGGCATGGAAGAAGACGAGGTCGCCGGGCTCAAGCGAGCTCGGCGGCACACGCGCGCCCTCGTACCACTGGGCGCCGGTGTAGTGCGTCAGGTCGATCCCGAGCTGGCGGTAGACGTACATCGTCAGGCCGGAGCAGTCGAAGCCGGTGAGCGGGTCGGCGCCGCCCCAGAGGTACGGCGTGCCGAGGTAGCGCTCGGCGATCTCGACCGCACGGACGCCCATCGGCCCGGAAGACGGCGGGGCGAAGAGCTCGGTGAACGGTCCCTGCTCCCCCGTGTCGGCGCCGTGGCCCGAGACGCCGAGTGCGACCCACGAGAGCCGGTTCTGGCGCTCTTCGGTCGCAGGCTGCGAGGCACGCGCGAGGCCGACGAGCAGCTGCGTGCCGGGCTCGAGCCCGAGCGAGGCGTCGCCTGCGACGAGGCGCAGGCCGACGATCCCGCTGCCCTCACCTGGGACGACGGCCTCCTGCAGCACGACGAGGTAGCTCGAGCGCCCGAGCGGGACGAGCGTGTTCGGAAAGGTGCTCACGCGCTTGCCGGCCACGACGAGGCCTCTCACTCGCGCGCCGTGGAGGCCGTGCGCCGGGACGAAGATCCGTTCCGCGTAGACGAGCCCGCCCGCAATCGAGACGCCGCGCAGCGATACGCCGCGGACGCTGCTGGAGGCCGAGTCGTAGCGGAGGGTCCAGCCGGCGTCACTCACGCTCGCGAACGAGCCGGCGCCGCCGTTCGCGAGCAGATGCCCGTGCGAGTCCCGGACCTCCGCGATCCCGCCAAACGCCTGCGGCACCGCGCCGAACGTACTCAGCACGGTGGCAGCAAGAAGCGCGTACCGCCGCATTGGTTGGATGGTGACACAGGTCCTAGGCGCGTGCGGCTCCGCGACGCGTGACGCGCACCTCGTCGAGCGGCGCGTTCGTGCACGCGTTCACCCAGTAACCCTCCACCCAGGAGCGCCTGAGCGCGTACTGCCGGAAATAATCGAGCGGGAGAACCGCCGCCTGCTCGGTGATCCAGATCTGCTCGGCTTCCTCGTACAAGCGGTTCCTCGCCCGCCGGTCGCGCAGCGCCCTCGCCTGCGCGAGCAGCGCTTCCACCCGCTGGTCCCGAAGGAGATGCGTGGCGGGGATGGTTTGAATCGCCTCGAGGAAGTTGTGTGGGTCGGGATAGTCGGCGATCCAGCCATCCATCACGGCGTGAGCGTCCTCCCCTTGGTAGTGACCGGCCCCGAGGTCGACAGCTCGTGTCTCGACACCGAGTGTCTCGCGCCACTGCTGGGCCAGCTTCTCGCCCGACCGCAGGACGCGTGCGGCGATCGTCAGCTCGGGCAGGCCCCGGCCTTCGGGAAACCCCGCCTCCGCGAGCAGTCGGCGAGCGAAGTCGGGGTCGTACGGCAGGCCGACCCGATGCGAATGGGCGGGCATAGCCGGTGGAATCATGCCTCCGCGCTCCGCCGGGTCGCCCGGCATTCCAGCAACCGCGCGAAGACTGCGGCGGTCGGTCGCGTGCGAAAACGCCTGCCGGATGCGCACGTCGTCGAACGGCGGCCGGTCGGAGACGAAGCCGACGAACCAAGTGGCGAGGCCGCCCGCGCTCTCGACCACCGTTTCCGGTGCAGCGACGGCGGCGTCGGGCCACACGCGGGTGATTCGCAGCAGGTCCAGCTCCCCGTCGACCCAGCGGTCAGCCATGTCCGCAGTGCTCCCCCACGAGAAGCGGGCACGACGAACGTTGCCGCGCGGAAGTACCCAGCCCTCGGCCGCGGCGAGCACGTACTCGCCGTCGGCGTGCCCGGTAAGCACGAATGGCCCGTTCCCGACGAGGTTCTCCGGAAGGCGCCATTCGTCGCCGACCTCTTCGCACTTGTGCCGAGGCCAAGGGAACGTCGCCGGAATGCTCAGCAGGTAGAGCAGGGACTCGCGGGGCTCCCGCAGACGCAGCTCGAGTGTGTGCGGATCGAGCGGGACGGCTTCCTCGATCGGCTCGAGCAGATGCTCGGTAGGAACGGCTTCCTCGCGCATCGTCCGCCACGTGTAGGCGAAGTCGTCGGCCGTGAGGGGCACGCCGTCGTTCCAGCAAGCGCCCTGCCGAATCCGGAAGCGGTAGGTCGTACCGTCGGCGGAGAGACGGAAGCTCTCGGCGATGGCCGGGACGACGTTGAGGTCGCCGTCCAGCCTGAGCAATCCGCGAAACAGATTGGGAATGAAGTCCCAGGCCGCTTGCCAGTACGAGTAACCGGGCGCGAATGCATCGAGCTCGAGTGACGCGCTCTCGACTCGTTCTGTGGGCTCTGCCCGGTGCGGCTCTGGCACGGGGCGCGAGAAAGCTTCGCCGTAGGCGCGGTCCGCCTGCGCGAAGTCGAACGCGAGGTGGTGGGTCAGCGCGATCTTGAGCAAGGTGTCGCGGGCCCGGCGCCCGTCGCCGAGGCGGTCGAGGAACTCGAGCGCGCGGCGATAGTGCCCCAACGCTTCCTCCTCCGCATCGAGCCCGCGAGCGACGTCGCCCGCTTTGAGGAGGTAGTCGGCAGCTCGCTCGGGCTCGTCTCCTTCGGCGAAGTGGCGGCCGAGGACCGCATAGGCCTCGGGCGCCTCCTCGGCCGCGAGTTGCTCGAGCGCCTCGCCGACGCTGCGGTGCAGGGAGCGCCGCCGGCCTTCGGTCAGCCCTCCGTATGCCGCTTCCTGGACGAGCCCGTGGCGGAAGCGGTACTCGGGTGCCGGCCGCCGCCGCTCTTCGACGACGAGCTCGAGCCGCTGGAGCTCCGAGAGCGACTGGCGCAGCTGCTCCTGCGACGCGACCTGCTCCAGCAGCGGCAGCCCGAAGGTGCGGCCGATCACGGAGGCGACTCCGACGACCTCCTTCGTCGGCGGGCTCAATCGGTCGAGCCTCGCCTGCAGCGCCTCCTGCACGAGCGAGGGAACCTGGAGCTCGTCGATGCCGACGGCCAGCTCGTAGCGTCCGTTCTCGCGCCGCAGCGCGCCGCGCTCGACGAGATCTCGCAGCGCCTCCTCGAGGAAGAACGGGTTCCCGCCGGCGCGGTCGACGAGGATGTCCGCGACCCGCTCGGGAAGATCCGCCTCGGCGATTGCGAGCGCGTCATCCCGGTCTAGCGGTCCGAGCTCGAGCTCGCTGTAGCGGTGGGGGAAGCGCTGCCGCGCGAGCTGCCCGAGCTGCCACGACCGATGCTCGCGCTCGCTGCGGTAGAGCAGGACAAGCCCGACGGCTTCCTCGTCCACGAGCGGGAGCAGCTCCTCGAGCAGCTCGAGCGTCGCCTCGTCCGCCCAGTGCAGGTCCTCCAGCAGGACGCAGAGAGGGCGCTCACGCGCAAGTGCGGCGAGAAGGTCGTAGACGGCCTCGACCGTCTGGCGCTGGACGCTGTCGCGCGAGAGCTCGCTGAGCTGCTGCGCGAGATCCGGCTCGAGCGCAACCCCGAGGAGCGTCGCCAGGAAGGGGTAGGCGGGCTCGGTGCGGCCGTTCAGGTGGGCCAGCGCTGCCTTGAGCTCGAGGCGGGCGCGTGCCTCCGGATCTGAGATGCCGAGGCCGAGCCAGTTGCGGAGCAGGTCGCGCACCGGCCAGTAGGCGAAGCTCTCCGCGTAAGCGGCGCCCTGGCCTTCGAGGAAGCTCACGTCGTCTGCGAAGCGGGCTCTCGTCTCCGCGACCAGCCGCGACTTGCCGATTCCGGGCTCACCCGTGATCGAGACGACGGCCCCGCGGCCGGTCGCGAGATCCTCGACAACGGTCTCGAGCGTCGCGAGCTCCGCCGCCCGGCCCACGAATGGCGTCGCGGGCCGGCTCTCGGCGCTCACGGCCCGCTCGGCGGCGACGAGGAACGCCTCCACGGGCGCGCCCTTGCCTTTCAGCTCGACCTCTCCGAGCGATTTGAGCTCGAAGCGGCTCTCGATCTGCCGTGCGGTCGCGGGCCCGACGGCCACTCCGCCCTCGCCGGCGACCGCCTGCAGGCGGGCAGCGACGTTGACCGTGTCGCCGAGCGCGTTGTAGCGCTCGTCCGCCGGGGCGTCCCCGCCCGTGAGCACCACCGGGCCGGTGTTGATGCCGAAGCGCGCGCCGAGAGCGACGCCGTAGGCCTCGGCGACCTGGCCCGCGTAGTCGCCGAGGGTCTCCTGGCCGGCGAGGGCCGCCCTCACGGCGCGCTCGGAGTCGTCCTCGTGGGCGTGAGGCGCGCCGAAGAGCGCGAAGAGCCCGTCGCCCGTGAGCTGCGCGACCGTTCCGCCGAAGCGACGCACCTCCGCCGCGATCAGCCGGACGACCTCGTCGAACAGGAACTTGGAACGCTCGGGCCCGAGCTGCTCGCCGATCGTCGTCGAACCGGCGACGTCCGCCATCAGCACGGTCACGATCCGCCGCTCGCCGGCTGGCTCGCTCATTGTCGGATTATCGCTCGCGGGAGCGCGGGCTCAGGGATGCGCGGCGTGCACCCAGTGCGGGCCGCCCCAGCTTAGGTCGTACGGGTAGTGGTGGATCACGTGCGCCCAGATCGTCCAGGCGATCCAGCGCGAGGTGCCGTAGAAGAAGGCCGCGCGGTAGACCGCGAGCAGGGCGCCGCGCGGCAGCCAGCGGTTGGCCCAAGGCCAGAACGCGTCGGCCTTGTAGATGTACTCGTCGAAGAACCCGCCCGTGACGACGCGCCAGGCGTAGAGCCCGTACAGGATCCAGACGAGGTCCCACATGCAGCCGAGCCCGCTGAAGTAGGCGGCGGCGTCCGTCATCCGTCCGGTCTGGCCCGCGTAGGCCCAGGCGTCCAGGTGGAAGTGCCACGTCCAGGGGAAGAAGATCATCGTCCCGACCGTGTCGCCCGCATCCGTCAGCGCGTGCGCCCACTGCCCGACCAGGAAGCTGAAGCCCCAGAGCTTGCTGTCGAAGACCTTCCAGAGGATCAACGCGATCACGAGCCCGTAAAGGAACGAGTGCGTGAAACCGAACCCGGGCCAGCCGCGGTGGAACTGGGCCGGGTTCGAGGCCTTCAGGTCCCACGGGCCGAGGTGGATCCCGTAGACGAACCACTTGGTCATCATGTCCGGCGAGTACGAGCCGATCAGCAGCGGCACGAAGGCGATCTTCAGCTTCAGGTGCCGCTGAAACGCGTACGGCTCCATGTCATGCGCGGCCCAGCTCACCGGCCGACCTTCTGACGGACGGCGCATCGACCGGTCATCCCAGACGGATGCACGAGCGGAGCCCGTGCATCCTGAGGACGGCGCCGCAAGCGTCGCCTCATGTGAAGCGGCGGACGAGGGTGGGGACGAGCCACGCCGCGACCACGATGTACGCGACGCCGACCCAGAACGAGAGCAGGAAGTCGGTCACGGCGACCCCGATCGCGACGTAGATCGCGGCCGCCAGGCAGTAGCCGGCGAAGACGCGCAGCTGAGGGCGGCTGGGAAGGTGCGCGGTCAGCCGTCGCAATCGCACGTCTTCTCGCCGAGCAGGACGCGTCGGCCGCACGACTCGCAGAACCGCTCCGCTCGGCGAAGCGCCTTCCTCCACCCGGGCACGGCGAGCGCGGCTGCGAACGCGGCGGCGAGGAGGACGGCGGCGAGTTCCGGGTCGAGCACGCCGCCCACGACTATATGACAGGGATGGCCTGGGCTGATGGGCAACCTTGGATCCAAAATCGGCTGGTTTACTCCCCCAAAAGAGCGGTTAGAACAGATATAGCTTTACTTTCGGATCCCACAATGGAAGGATCGGCCTGATGACACGGTTCATGTCGAGGCTTCGGGGCCGCTCACAGGGCCCGGAGCGGACGAACGGGAATGGCCTCAGCCACGTGCGAATCGTCGGTCGCGCGCGGCGGGGTTCCGCCCGCGCTCGCTACGTCCTCACGGCCGCCGAGCTGGCGCCGTGCACGTGCCCGGACTTCTGCGAGCGCGACCACGAGAACGACTAGCCCCGTGGCGACGCTGACGCGAGCCACGCTCGCGGCCGATGCGGGGCCGCGTGCGAACGAGATCCTGACGGACGACGCGCTGGCGTTCGTGGCCGGCCTCGAACGCTGCTTCGGGCCGCGCCGGGTCGAGCTGCTGGCGGCCCGCGAGGAGCGGCAGCGGCGGCTCGACGCCGGCGAGCTTCCAGACTTCCTGCCCGAGACGCGCTCGGTGCGCGACGCCGAGTGGACGATCGCGCCGGTGCCGTCCGACCTCAGCGACCGCCGCGTCGAGATCACCGGCCCCACCGACCGCAAGATGGTCATCAACGCGCTCAACTCGGGCGCGAAGATGTTCATGGCGGACTTCGAGGACGCGAACTCGCCGACCTGGGCGAACATGGTCGAGGGGCAGGCGAATCTCGTCGACGCGATCGAGCGCACGATCGAGCTCGAGACGCCGGAGAGGACCTACCGCCTGAACGACGAGGTCGCGACCCTGCTCGTCCGGCCGCGCGGCTGGCACCTGCCCGAGCGCCACTTCTCCGTCGACGGCGCGCCCGTCTCGGCGAGCCTGTTCGACTTCGGCCTCTACCTGTTCCACAACGGCGCGCGCCTGCTGGAGCGCGGCACCGGCCCGTACCTCTACCTGCCGAAGCTGGAGAGTCACCTCGAGGCGCGGCTCTGGAACGACGTCTTCTTCCACGCGGAGGAGGAGCTCGAGCTGCCGCGCGGCTCGATCAAGGCGACGGTGCTGATCGAGACAGTGCTAGCTGCGTTCGAGATGGACGAGATCCTCTGGGAGCTGCGCGAGCACGCCGCCGGCCTGAACGCCGGCCGCTGGGATTACATGTTCAGCGTGATCAAGAAGTTCCGGCACCGGCCGGAGTTCATTCTCCCCGACCGGAACACGGTCACGATGACCGCGCCGTTCATGCGGGCGTACACGGAGCTGCTCGTGCGGACGTGCCATCGCCGCCGTGCGCACGCGATGGGCGGCATGGCTGCCTTCGTCCCGAGCCGGAAGGAACCTGCCGTGAACGAACGTGCGCTCGCGAAGGTCCGCGACGACAAGCGGCGAGAGGCGGGGGACGGCTTCGACGGGACGTGGGTCGCCCATCCCGACCTGGTCCCGGTCGCGCGCGAGGAGCTCGACCGCGTCCTCGGCGAGCGCCCGAACCAGCTCGACCGGATGCGCGACGAGGTCTCCGTGAGCGCGGACGACCTGCTCAACGTAGCCTCGACGCCGGGGGACGTCAGCGAAGACGGCCTCCGCGACGACGTCAGCGTCGCGATCCAGTACCTCTCGGCCTGGTTGCGCGGCAGCGGTGCGGTAGCGATCCACAACCTGATGGAAGACGCCGCCACCGCCGAGATCGCCCGCTCGCAGGTCTGGCAGCGGGTGCGCCACGGCCGGTTCGAGCGGAAGCGTGTGCGCGCGGTCGTCGACGAGGAGCTGGAGCGGCTGCACACCGCCTTCGGGGACGAGGTCTACGGCAAGAGCCGTGCGCCGGAGGCACGAGAGATCTTCGAGCAGGTGGCACTCGGCGACGACTTCGTCGAGTTCCTGACCCTGCCCGCTTACGAGTACCTGAACTAGGAGGACAACCATGGGGAGCAACGGGAAGTTGGACGGCCGCTGGACTGGAATCGAACGGCCCTATACCCGGGAGGAGGTCGAGCGCCTGCGCGGCACTGTCCACGTGGAGCACACGCTCGCGCGCCTCGGTGCCGAGCGTCTCTGGGAGCTGCTCCACACCGAGGACTACGTCCCGACCCTCGGCGCGCTCAGCGGCGGGCAGGCCGTCCAGATGGTCAAGGCGGGGCTGAAGGCGATCTACCTGAGCGGCTGGCAGGTCGCGGCCGACGCGAACCTCGCCGGCCACACCTACCCGGACCAGAGCCTGTACCCGTCCAACAGCGGCCCCGCGCTCGTGCGGCGTCTGAACAACGCGCTCCTCCGCGCCGACCAGATCCACGCGGCCGAAGGCGACACGGAGACGTACTGGCTCGCGCCGATAGTGGCGGACGCGGAGGCCGGCTTCGGCGGCCCCTTGAACGCGTTCGAGGTGATGAAGGCGTTCATCGAGGCGGGTGCGGCGGGCGTGCACTTCGAGGACCAGCTCTCATCGGAGAAGAAGTGCGGCCACCTCGGCGGAAAGGTGCTCGTGCCGACGAGCCACTTCCTGCGCACGCTCGCGGCGGCGAGGCTGGCGGCCGACGTCTGCGGCGTCCCGACGATCCTCGTCGCACGGACGGACGCGCTGAGCGCGAACCTGATCACGACCGACGCCGACCCCGCCGACGAGCCGTTCCGGACCGGCGAGCGCACGCCGGAAGGCTTCTTCCGCTGCCGCGCCGGCCTCGAAGCGGCGATCGCGCGTGGGCTGGCGGCGGCCCCGTACGCCGACCTGGTCTGGTTCGAGACGTCGACGCCGGACCTCGGCGAGGCACGCGAGTTCGCCCAGGCGGTGCGCGAGGTGCACCCGGGCAAGCTGCTCGCCTACAACTGCTCGCCGTCCTTCAACTGGCGCGCTCACCTCGACGACGACATGATCGCCCGCTTCCAGGAGGAGCTGGCGGAGCTCGGCTACCGGTTCCAGTTCGTCACGCTGGCCGGCTTCCACTCGCTCAACGCCGCGATGTTCGACCTCGCCCGCGGGTACGTTCAGGAGGGAATGAGCGCCTACGTGCGACTGCAGGAGGAGGAGTTCGCGCTCGAGGAGCACGGCTACAGCGCCACCCGCCACCAGCGTGAGGCGGGTGCGGGCTACTTCGACGCGGTCGCGCAGGCGGTGAGCGGGGGCAACAGCTCGACGCTCGCGCTCGAAGGCTCGACGGAGGCCGCCCAATTTCGGACCTGATTCCAGGCGAGGAAGCCGCCGGCACCAAGGCTGACGAGATCGCGCTCGCGCTCGAGGACGCCATCATCTCCGGCGAGCTCGCGCCGGGCACCGTGCTCAGGCAGGAGACCCTGTCTGCCCGGTTCCAGGTGAGTCGCACACCCGTGCGAGAGGCCCTTCGCCGGCTCGCGGCGACCGGCCTTGTCTCCTTCGTCCCGAACCGCGGGGTGCGGGTGCGGATGATCGTGCGGGACGAGCTACGGCAGGCGTTCCTCGTGCGCGCGGAGCTCGAGGCGCTCGTCACGGGCCTCGCCACTCCGCGCATGAGCAAGTCGGGGATGGCGGCGCTGGCGGCGGCAGAGCAGCGCTTCGCCGAGCTCACCGACGACCTGCTCGACCGGCGCCGCAGCGAGGACGAGCGAACCGGGCTGACGGGCGAGTGGGTGCGGGCGAACTACCGCTTCCACGACGTGATCTACGAGGCCGCGGACGTGCCGCTCGTCGAGCGGATTGCGAAGAGCGCCCGGCGGACGTTCCTCAGCCGCTGGAGCCCCGGCGGGCCCGAGATCGACGACCTCTACCGGCAGAACGTGCTCCAGCACCGGGCGATCCGCGAGGCGATCGAGGCTCGCAGCGCAGACGGGGCGCGCGCGCTCGCACACGAGCACGTCCTCCACTCGGGCCGGCTGCTCGAGGTGATCCTCGAGCACCGCGGCGCGCAGCCGCCCGAGTCCCAGGCTGCTCGCGCTTAGCAACCTTGCGGGAAATCCGCAGGCCGGTCCGCGTCGGCCCCGATGGTGTCGTCGGGTAGGCGCGGGAAAGTGCGCGGAGTGAAAGTCCGAAGTGACCGTCTTGCCGCCGTGGCCGCCGCGGTCGTCGTAATGCCACGGCGCGAACGGGCAGGGCGGCGTCTCTCCGGACGTGCCCGCGCTGAGCTCGGCGGGCAAGGAGCTGACGGTGGCACAGCTCACGCAGATCATCAACCACGGCCTTGGCGAGTCGGCCAACCCGAAGAAGCCCTACATGCCGGTCTGGGGGGCGGTCATCTCGAAGCGCCAGGTCTCCGAGCTCGTCGCGTACATCCGGGCGGGGCTGCCGAGCGTGCCCGACGCCACGCCGCCGCCGGTCCCGCGGAACCAGGGGACGGCCGTTGCGGGAGCGGCGCTCTACGTGCGCGACGGCTGCATCAACTGCCACGGCCCGAACGGCCTCGGCGGCGTGCCGAACCCACTCTCGGAGGACAAGACGATCCCGCCGCTCTCCGGGCTCGACTTCCGCTACGAGTTCAACACCGACAAGAAGATCGAGGACGTGATCCGCAGCGGGAGCGTGATCGGCCGGTCGCCGATCGTCAGCATGCCGCACTGGGGCGGGATCCTCTCGAGCAGCGACCTGACGGCGCTCGTCGCCTACCTGAAGACGCTCAAGTAGGTCGCGGCGCCCTCGCGGCCCTCATGGTGCCGCCGGTGCAACCACGGGCGCGTGAGCGAGTACGACGCGGCGGCGAGGACGGCTCCAGCGAGCAGCGACCCCGCGACGACGCCGAGTCTGGCCCCTGCGTGGCTGCTGCGCGAGAGGACGGCGCGCGGCAAGCGAGGCGCGTAGACGAGCACGTGGACGCTCAGGAGCACCCCGACGACGATGTGCACGGAGAGCAGCTGGTGGAGCCTGAGGATCGTGAAGCCCTCCACGGCGAGCAGCACGAGCAGAACGGTCGCCGTCGTGGCGGTGAGCCGCTCGTTCGCCGCAGTCCCGTCTTCGGCCGGGCGTTGCGCTAGAGGAGCATCAGCCACTTAGGGCTGCAGCCGCAGTCCTTGTGCTTGAGGCCGCACTTGCCGCAGTCCCAGTAGGTCCACCAGATCCACTTGAAATGGTTCCACTCGAGCACGATCAGAACCACGCACCAGATGAGGATCTGCGTCCGGCTCACCGGCGCAGCCTCCCCCGGGCGCTAGGGGCTTGTCAATGGGCCATGCGACTCACCGAGCGAGCGCGAGGGTCCCGCTCGGACGTGCCCCGGCCGCGGCGTCGAGGCGCTCCAGGAGCCGGCGGACCCGCGGATCGCGGGCGGATCCGGTGCGGTACGCGGCGTGGATGCGCCGCTTCGGCGGGTTGGTCCGAATGGGACGCGCCACGACCGAAGCCGGCAGGTCGAGCTGGGACAGCACCGGGACAAGCGCGAGCCCGACACCAGAGGCGACCAGGTGATGGAGTGAGCGGTGGTCGTTCGTCTCCGCCGCCACGCGCGGCTCGAAGCCGGCGGCGTTGCAAACGCGCCCCAGGAACGGGTGGCAGGAGGAGAGGCTCGTCGAGTCGATCCACGGCTCGTCCGCGAGCTCGGCCAGCTCGACGGCAGGTTCGGCCGCGGCGGGGTGCGCTGCGGGCAGGATGACCTGAATCGCGTCGTCCAGCAGCGGCACGAGCTCGATCGAGGCGCCAGAGTGGATCGGCACGAAGTCGTACTCCCAGAGGATCGCGACGTCGACCTCGCCGCCGCGCAGCCGCGCGAGCCCGAGCTTGGGGTCGGCCTCCAGGATGTGGACGTCGAGATCGCCGTCCTGGACCGCGTCCGCCACGATGGTCGCCGCGGCGCTGGGGAACGATGCCAGCCGTAGTGGCGGCTCTTTGCCGTTCGCGACCGCCTTCGTCTCGGCCTCCGCCTCTGCGAGCTGAGCGAGGATGTGCTCCGTCCGCTCGACCAGCACCCGCGCCGCCGGGGTGAGCTCGACGCTGCGTCCCCTGCGCTCGAGCAGATCGACCCCGAGCTCGCGCTCCAGCGCGCTCAGGTGCTGCGAGACGGCGGACGGAGTGAAGGAGAGCGCCGCCGCGGCAGCCCGGATCGTGCCGTGGAGGGAAAGCTCGCGGAGGATGCGCAGGCGCCGGACGTCGAGCATCAGTTCTGCTTAACGATACGGCAAGGAACTGCACTTGGTGCGCGGCGCCGCTGCAGGCACCGTGTGCCTCAGTGCGCACCCTCCGGCGGCTCGGCTTCGCGTTCTGGCTGACGCGTGCGCGGCTGGGGCGGCGAGGCGGCCGCTTCCTCTTCGTAGGGCTCGGCGTTGCAGCGGCGGCGGCGATGCTCGCGGCGGTGATCGCCGGAGCCTTGGCTGCGGAGGACCGGGACGTGGCGAAGCACGTCGCGGCGATCGCCCCGGGCTCGCGCGCGGTCAATGTGATCTGGTTCAGCGCGGGCGGCGAGGCCGCGCCGTACGCGACGCTGGACCGGCACGTGCGCCGGGACCTGCGGACGGCGACGGACCGGCCTGCCGTCGCGACCTCGCTCTACCGCGAGAGCCAGCTCGGTGGGGGCCCGTTCCTGAGCCTCGGCGCGGTCGACGGCCTCGGCCGCTGGGTGCGGGTGCGTTCGGGGCGGCTGCCGCGACCGTGCACGCCTCGTCGCTGCGAGGTGTTCGTCGTCCGGGGTGGCGGGCCGATCCCCGACATGCCCGGCCTGCGGCTGGTCCCCGTCGGAACCGGGGATGTCGTCTCGGCGACGTTGTTCGGGGACGCGGTGCCGTCGCTCGGACTGCACCAGTCCGAGTTCGTCCGCCAGATGGCCCGCTATCACCGGCCGGCGCCGCCGCCGCTGGTGCTCGCGAACGGCGTCGCGGGCCTCGACCGCTGGCCGCGATTGCGGGACGCCTATCGGGCCTACGGCTGGGTCGTGCCGCTCGACCGGCGGCTGGTTCGGTCGTGGTCGGTCGCGTCGCTCGCCGATCGGATCGAGCACGCTCGCTCCACGCTCGAGGCAGAGGAATTCGGCTTCAACGTCGAGGCGCCGACCGACGAGCTCCACGCCGCCGCCGATTCGGGCCGGGTTGTCGCCCGGCGGCTGTTCCTGCTTGGCGGCGAGGCAGTGGCGCTGCTGCTCGCCTTCGCAATCCTGGCGGGAGCCCGCTTGCGGCCGGACGTGGAAGCCTCACGGCAGCGGCTCGTCGCAAGCGGCGTGCGCAGCTGGCAGATCTGGCTCCAGACGGCGACCGAGGCCGCCGCGCCGGCGGTGCTGGGGACGGCCGTGGGCTGGGCGGCCGGCTCGACGGCCGCGGCAGTCATCGCCTCGCGCGCCGGCGAGCCCGTCGGCGCCGTGCTGCGGCACTCGGTGGTCTCCGGCGGCGGGGTCGCCGCATGGCTGCTGCTTGCGCTCGTCGCGGCCCTGCTGCTCCTGGTCACGCTGGCGCTGCGGCCACTGTCGGTCAGCGGCCTCTCCCTCACGCCGCTCGACGTAGCGGCACTCGGGGCCGTCTCCGCGGTGGCGGTCGCCCTCGCCCGTGGCTCGGCCGACGCCGGCTCGCTGCTCTCGGGAAACGGGACCGGTGTCGTCCTCCTGCTCCTGCCGGTGCTGGTCGCGTTCGCGGCCGCGGTCGTCGTCGCTCGACTTCTGCCGCCGGCACTTCGCGTGTTGGAGCGGGTGGTCCCGCGCGACGCGCTTTCGCTGCGGCTGGCCTCGCTCGCTCTCGCGCGCCGGCCGGGCTACGCCTCGGTCGCCGTCGGGTTCGTCGTCGTCTCGGTCGGACTGGCGCTCTTCGCCGAGACCTACCGATGGACCCTCGTACGTGGCCAGCACGACCAGGCCGCGTTTGCCGTGCCGGCCGACTACGTCGCCAGCGTGGACACCTCGAAACTCGTCCCGGTACGAGCTGCGGTCAACCCCGAACTTGCCCGGTCGCTCGGAGGCCGCTTCGTCACGCGGCAGGGCGGGAGCATCGAAGGCGCCGCGGCGCTTGGAAACGTCGGCGTGCTCGGGCTCGACCCGGAGACGCTTCGCACGATTGGCGGCTGGCGGAGCGACTTCGCCTCGCGCTCGCCGTCGCAGCTCGAGCGGATGATCGCCTGGCACGGGTCAACCGGGCTCCGCGGAGCGCCTCTCCCACGGGCTGCGACGCGGCTGGTGCTGCCTGTCCAGGTCAAAGGGACGGAGATCGGCGTCGTCGCGATCGTCCGGCGGCGTACCGGCCAATTTATCCCGCTGTCGCTCGGGACGACGCGCGGCTCGCGGCCGCAGCAGCTGGTCCGAACGCTTCCGGCGGCGGCGCGCGGCGGGGTGCTCGTCGCGTTCCGGTTCGTGCCCCCGCCGCGGCTGCTCGAGCACGGAGGCGACCAGGGCGGTCCGGCGGTCGGCACCGTTTTCTTCGGGCGGCCCCGCGCGGGCAACGTGGCCCTGACCGATTACACGGACTGGCGCGGCACGGCGGGCGTGCAGCGGCTCAGGCGCGGCGACGGGATCCGGTTCAGCCTGACCCTGAGCCCGCTGGTCGACACCTACCTGCGGCCGAGGCAGCCGACCGACGGGCGTCCGCTGCCGGCCGTGGTCTCGCCGCGGCTCGGCGCGATCGCCGGCCGGAACGGGGTC
>WNGA01007604.1_pt1 | contig 15054 bp, 9 predicted proteins | sample 5400061 | NCBI WGS metagenome assembly WNGA01 (sample SAMN13153366, study PRJNA577476) | soil metagenome | isolation source: 100 cm soil or saprolite under grassland replicate 2 | place: USA:California | collected 2016-06-15
GGCAGAAACACGAGCACGCTGCCGGCGACGAGGCCGGGCCGCACCTGGGGCAGCACCGCGTGCCAGAGCGCCTGACGCGGACCGGCGCCCAGGTCCATGGCAGCCTCGACGATGTGCCAATCCAATTTCTCCATCGACGCGTAGAGCGGCAGGACCATGAACGGCAGGAAATCGCAAAACATTCCGATGGCAACGGCGAACATTCCCGGATAAAGCGGCTCGCCCGGCGGGATGAGGCCGAGCGAGGCGGCCAGTTTGCTGAGCCCGGCTTCCGGGGCGAGCAAAATCTGCCACGCGTACGTGCGAATGAGCAGATTGGTCCAGAACGGGATCACCACCAGAGTCAAGGCGGCGGTCTTGAAACGCGGCGGCAGACCGGCGATGAAAAAGGCGAGAGGGAATCCGCCCAATACACAGAGCGCAGTCGTCAACGCCGCGAGCGCCAGGCTCCGCCCGAAAATGGCCGGGTAAAGCGAATCAAAACCCAAGGGACCGAACCCGACGAGCCGTTTGTAGTTATCCAGCGTCAAGGGCCATTCCAGCTCGCCGTAAGCGCCGCGGGTAAGAAAGCTCAGGAACGCCATGACCAGCAATGGCGCCAGCAAAAAGAGCAGCATCCAGAGCAAACCGGGACCGCTCGTCAGGGCGGAGCGGAGCAGATGGCCGAGAGGAGTCAGGCGCTCGCCGAATTGGATTTCGATTGCCGGTTTGCTCTCCATGGCACGGGTCAATCGTCGAGCACAATCAATTCGCCGGATGGCAGGTGGACGGTGACTTCGTCGCCGATGCGCAAGTTCTCCTGGTTCCATCGCGTGTTCATCAGGCAGGCTTTGAGGGTTTGTCCGGCGGAGCGCAGGAGGTATAGGGTTTCGGCGCCGGAGTACACTGCGTCCTCGATCCGCGCACGAAAGCAATTGGCGCCGGCGCCGGCCGGGTTCAAGCCAACCTTTTCCAATCGGATCGCCAGCGTGAGGGGGTCGCCCGGCGCCGGGGCGCGCTTGGGCGCGCTCGAATCCACTTGCAACACGCCGAGCGGTGTTTGCACGCAAACCGTCGAACCGTCGCGCGATTTGACCGGGCCCTCCAGCAAATTGCAGGAACCGAGGAACTGCGCGACAAACCGCGTGCGGGGCCGTTCATATAATTCCGCGCAACAGCCGAGTTGTTCGAAGCGCCCGGCGTTCATCACGGCGATCCGGTCGCTCATGGTCAGCGCCTCGTCCTGGTCGTGGGTGACGTAAACGAAAGTGATGCCCAGCCGGCGCTGCAAGCCGTGCAGTTCGACCTGGAGTTGTTTGCGCAGTTTGAGGTCGAGGGCGCCCAGCGGTTCGTCCAGCAACAGGACCTGCGGTTCGTTGACGACGGCCCGGGCGAGGGCAACGCGTTGTTTCTGGCCACCGGACAATTCGGATGGTTTGCGTCCGGCCAGCGCTTCGATTTCGACCAATGCCATCATCCGCTTCACACGGGTGTCGATTTCGCCCGGGGGAAATTTTTTCATTCGCAAACCGAAGGCCACATTGTCGAAAACGTTCAAGTGCGGGAACAGCGCATAAGATTGGAAAACGGTGTTGACCGGACGCCTGTGCGCCGGCACGTCGCGCACGTCCTGGCCGCCAATTCGGACGGTTCCCTCGTCGGGCAGATCGAGTCCGGCGATGATGCGCAGCAGCGTGGTCTTGCCGCAACCGGACGGGCCCAGCAGCGAGAAGAATTCGCCTTTGCGGATGCACAACGTCACGTTGCCGAGAGCTTCGACGCGGCCGAACCGCCGGACTACGTTGTCGAGTTCGATGGCGAATGATTCGCCGGCCGGGGGTTCGCGGGTCGCCCTCGCGACTGTTGCCGGCTTGTCCTTCACTTGCATCGCCGCAGATGTAACAAACCGGCGCGCGAAGACCATGAAAAAAGTGGCGCCACTGCGAGATTCCCAGCAACCTTTTGCCGCGCCGGGTCGTCTAGGCAATGCGTATGCTTCAGCCGCTGCCGCCTGAGAAATGGAATTTCACGACCGCCGCCCATCTGCTCAACCGGGCCGGTTTTGGCGGCACACCTGAGGAGATCGAGAGGCTCGTCGCGATGGGCCCCGAGAAGGCGGTTTCCCACTTCGTCGATTACGGGCAGGTTGCCGATCCCACGCCCGACCCCGAATGGGCCAAACCGGACCCGGGCCGGGTGGAGAAATTCATGGCCCTGCGGAGAATGAATCAGGAAATGCGGCAGGCGAACGACGAGAAGCGGAAGGAATTGGAGGAGAAACGCCGCGAGATGCAGCGCGAGGAACGCCAGACGCAGCAACAACATCTGCTCGAACTGCGGGGCTGGTGGCTGGAGCGCATGGTCAAAGGCCCGCGGCCCTTGCAGGAAAAACTGACCCTCTTCTGGCACGGTCATTTCGCCACCAGCACGCAGAAGGTGAGGGACACCTATTTCATGTGGTTGCAAAACGAGACCTTCCGCCGCCATGCGGCCGGCAACTGGCTGCAGCTCCTCACGGCGGTGGCCAAGGACCCGGCGATGTTGCTCTGGCTCGACCAGGCGGAGAGCCGCAAGGAACATCCGAATGAAAATTTCGCCCGCGAAGTGATGGAACTGTTCGCGCTCGGCGAAGGGCATTACACCGAAAAGGACATCACCGAAGCCGCTCGCGCGTTGACCGGCTGGACATTGAATCGGGTCCAACAAAAATTCGAATACCGCTCCCCGATCCACGACACCGGATTGAAGACCGTGCTGGGACGCAGCGGCAATCTCACCGGCAACGACGTGTTGGAGCAGATCGTCGCGCGACCCCAGGCAGCGCGGTTCATCTGCACGAAACTCTGGGCGTTTTTCGCCGCGGAAAATCCTTCGGAGGAGATGGTCCAGTCGCTGGCGCAAACCTTCCACCGGGCCAACGGCCATTTCCTTCCACTATTGCGAACCCTGTTCCGCAGCGAGGAATTTTATGCGCCGGAGGTGGTTCGCACGCAGGTCAAAAGCCCCGTGCAATGGCTGGTCGGCAGCGTGAAAATGCTCGAGCGCGAGCTGCCCGCGCCCATGATGGCGTCGAACACGTTGCGGACGCTGGGCCAGGACCTGTTCGCCCCGCCCAACGTCAAGGGCTGGGACGGCGGCATCGCGTGGATCACGACGAATAATTTGCTGAACCGCTACAACTACGCCGCTTTCCTGGTGATGGGCCGCAATGCGCTGCCGATGATCGCCGCGGACCGGCAGAAAGCCATGCGCCTGCAGGCGCGATTGAACCGGATCAATCGCCACGAAACGCCGGTCGAGGCCGCCAGGCTGTTCAGCCCGGAAGACCGGAGCAGCCGGAAAAAGTTTCTCGCCGCGCTGCAGCGACGATTCATTCAGTCCGGGTTGCAGAGCAAGCAGGCGCGCTCGGCGCTGGGCGAATTTCTCGATGCCGAGGGCGAACTGACCGACGCGGTGGTGCTGGACGCGGTGCGGCTCATCCTCTGCACTCCGGAATATCAATTAACCTGAGGCAAGTTATGGAAGCGAAATTCACGCTCAAAACGCGCCGGGAATTCCTGCGCACCACCGTGCTGGGCGGGGCGCTCAGTTGGACGGTGCCGACGTTTCTGGCAAAAACCTTTTCGGCGCTGCAAGCGGAGGCGGCGAACGCGGCGAACGTCGCGAGCGGCAAAGACTCGCCCGTCCTCGTCATCCTCCAAATGGCCGGCGGCAACGACGGCCTCAACACCGTCGCGCCCTTCACCAACGATCACTATTTCCGCGCCCGGCCCAGGCTGGCGCACAAGCCGAACACGGTTTTGAAATTGAGCGACCAGGTGGGATTGCATCCGTCTTTGAGCGGTTTTCAAGCGTTGTTCGACCAGGGATATCTGGCGGTGGCGCAGGGTGTCGGCTACCCCAATCCGAACCGATCGCACTTCCGCTCGACGGAAATCTGGCAGACCGCGAGCGATTCGAAGAAGGTGGAGAAATACGGCTGGCTGGGCCGTTACTTTGACAACTGCTGCTCCGGCGCGGACCCGACGGTCGGCGTCAATATCGGCCGCCAGATGCCCCAGGCGTTCGCGGCAAAAAATCCCGCGGGCATCAGCCTGGACAATCCGGACAATTATCGCCTGATGGGCGTCGATCCGTCCGGCGGCATGGACCCGGCCGAGCAATCATTGCGCGAGATGAACCGGCCGCGGACAAAAGCCGACGCCGGGGCGGACGCCGATTCCGGCGGCACGATCGGCGCGGTGGCCGGCAAAGCGCGCATCGGCGGTTCGGTGCTGGATTACGTCGAACGCACCGCGCTCGACGCGCAAGTCAGCTCGGAGCAGATTCGCGAGATTTCCAAAAAGGTCGCGAACCAGGCCAGCTATCCGGCGTCGCAACTCGGCAACGGATTGAAACTGATTGCGCGCCTGATTGGCGGCGGATTGCCGACGCGCATTTTCTACGTTTCACAAGGGGGCTATGACACGCACACGAACCAGGCCGGCCCGCAGGCGCGCCTGTTGCAGGACCTGGGAGATTCGGTGAAGGCATTCGTCGATGACTTGAAGGCGCAGGGGAATTTCCAGCGGGTGCTCGTGATGACGTTCAGTGAATTCGGCCGCCGGGTCGCGGAAAACGCCAGCGGCGGAACGGACCACGGCGCCGCCGCGCCGCTGTTCGTTGTCGCGCCGAAAGTGAAGTCCGGCTTCCTCGGAAAGTACCCAAGCCTGGCGCCCGAAGACCTGCTGAACGGCGACCTGAAATATGAGGTGGACTTTCGCTGTGTTTACGCCGCCGTTCTGGAAAAATGGCTCAAGACGCGCAGCGAACCGGTCCTGGGCGGGAAATTTGAGCCGTTGCCGATTGTCGCGTAGCGGCGAGAGTCCCGCCACTTGTGTTCGGCACGCAAAACGCTTCCCGCGTTTTGCCTCTCTCGCTCCGGGCGGCAGGATGCCGCCCTCCACGGCAGCCAGGATGGCTGCCGCCACAAATTGAGGTGGATAACTCGGCTTGCCCCGATCGCCAAAGCCAATAGCATGGCCGCGTGAGCGACCTGATCGAGTCTGTTGAACAAACAATTATCGCCCGGCAACTTCTTGGGCGAGGCCAGCCCGTGTTGCTCGCCGTCTCCGGCGGGCTGGATTCAATGGTGCTCCTGCGGGTTCTCCACTCGCTGTCGCGGCGAAACCGATGGCGGCTGGTCGTCGCTCATTTCAATCACCGGTTGCGCGCAGAGGCAAGCGATGCGGACGAGCGGTTGGTCCGCGCGACTGCGGAAAAGCTGGGCTTGCGCTTCGTCGGCAGCGCCGGGGACGCGGCGGCGCTGGCCCGGCGGGAGAAAGTTTCGGTTGAAATGGCCGCGCGCAGGCTGCGCCACGACTTTCTTGCCCGCACCGCAAAGCGGTTGAAAATCAAAACCATTGCGCTCGCCCACCACGCTGATGACCAGGTCGAATTGTTCTTTCTTCGGCTGCTGCGCGGTGCGGGGGGAGAAGGTCTGGCGGGGATGAAATGGAACAGCCCTTCGCCCAATGATCCGGGCGTTCGCCTGGTTCGACCGTTGCTTGACCGGACCAAAGCGGCCTTGCGCCGTTTCGCGGCAGAGCAGGGGATCACGTTTCGTGAGGACGCCACGAACGCGCAACTTCATTTCCTGCGAAACCGCATTCGCAACAAGCTGCTTCCCCTGTTGTCGCAAAAGTATCAGCCCGCGTTGGCCCGGTCGGTGTTGCGGACGATGGACCTGGTGAGCGTAGAAGCCGACTTCGTCCGGCGCGCGGCGGAGGAATGGCTGGAACGGCGGCGGCGGAGCGATTTTGAAAATCTTCATCCGGCTGTCCAGCGGCAGATCATCAGAATTCAACTGATGAAGATGGATGTTGCACCCGACTTTGACCTGGTGGAGCAGTTGCACGGCGCCGCGCAGCGGGCCGTGTCGGTGGGCGCGGGCCAGACGGTTTGTCGGGAACGCACCGGACGCATTGTCAAGCAACCGAACATCGGCGCCATTTTCAAACCGGACCTAAGGACGATCGAATTGGAGGGGAAGGATGGAGCAGCCGAGTTGGGCGGGCTGAATATCCATTGGCAAATTGTTTCGGGCGTGATGTCGGCGAAGCCGAACGTGAAGTTCAGCCGAAGCTGCGAGCATTTCGACGCGGACAAAGTCGGTTCGCCGATTATTCTTCGCCACTGGCGCCGCGGAGACCGTTTTCAACCGATTGGCCTGAAGGCGCCGGTCAAGTTGCAGGATCTGTTGGTGAACCGGAAAATCCCCCACGCCCAACGACATCAACTGGTTGTCGCGACGACGGCGGCGGGCGAGTTGTTCTGGGTGGAAGGCTTGCGCATGTCCGAGCGTTTCAAGCTCGACAGTCGGACGGTTCATCGGTTGAAATGGCGGTGGTCGGGTCGCTAATGCGCGGTTGCGGGTGCAACTGAGCCGTGTTAGTGTGCCGCGAATCAATTGCGCTCGAATGGCTGACGACAGACATAACGACAACGGAAAGAACGACAAGAAAGGCGGGGAAATCCGCGTGCCGCCCCGCACCTGGTTGCTCTGGATTGGAATCATCGCGCTCATCCCGCTGGTCTGGAAGTTTCACAGCACCGTGGAAACGAAGTACCGCACGCCGACCTACACGGAATTCATCGGGTTGGTCACGAATAACCTGATCGTCAAGGGCACGATCAACTACAGTCCCCAGTCTCCGGACCTTCGCGAGGTCAGCGGCAAATACCTCGACAAAAAGCCGAACGGGGAAACGGCGGAAATTGCTTTCAAAGGCACGTACCGTCTTCTCGAGCCCGTCGAAAAGGTTCTGTTGGACTCCGGCAGGTTCGACGGTATCCAGCCGAACACGCTGCTGCTGGGCGTCGTTTACTCGTTGTTGCCCTTTGTGCTCTTCGGCGCGTTGGTTTGGTTTTTCCTGATTCGCCAGCTCAAGATGGCCGGTAAAGGGGCCCTGAGTTTCGGCAAAAGCAAGGCGCGCATGCTCAGCAAGGAAAAAAACCGCACCACCTTCAAAGACGTGGCGGGTGTGGAAGAGGCCAAAGAGGAAGTGTCTGAACTGGTGGAGTTTTTGAAGGACCCCAAGAAATTCCAGAAACTCGGGGGCCGCATTCCCAAAGGCATCTTGATGGTCGGCGCGCCCGGCACGGGCAAGACGCTCCTGGCCAAAGCCATCGCCGGCGAGGCGGACGCCGCGTTTTTCAGCATCAGCGGTTCGGATTTCGTGGAGATGTTCGTGGGCGTCGGCGCCAGCCGCGTGCGCGACATGTTCGAGCAGGCGCGCAAAAACACGCCCTGCCTGGTGTTCATTGACGAAATCGACGCCGTGGGGCGCAGCCGCGGCCACGGCCTGGGCGGCGGCAACGACGAACGCGAACAAACGCTCAATGCGCTGCTCGTCGAGATGGACGGCTTTGATACGCAGGAAGGCATTATCATCATCGCGGCGACGAACCGGCCGGATGTGCTGGATCCGGCGTTGCTGCGGCCCGGTCGATTTGACCGGCAGATCACGGTGAACCTGCCCGATGTCCGGGGTCGCGAGGCCATCCTCAAGGTTCACGCCAAGAATGTTAAATTGGAACCGGCCGCGGATTTGAGCGTCATTGCGCGGGGCACGCCCGGTTATTCCGGGGCCGAACTGGCCAACCTGCTCAACGAGGCTGCGCTGTTGGCCGCACGAATGAACAAAAAAGCCATCGGCATGGTGGAACTGGAAGAAGCGCGCGACAAAGTCCGCTGGGGCCGCGAACGCCGCAGCCTGGCGATGACCGACGATGAGAAACGCAACACGGCATGGCACGAGGCCGGCCACGCGCTGGTCAACGTCATACTGCCGCACACGCATCCGCTCCATAAAGTCACCATCATTCCGCGCGGCCAATCGCTGGGTTCAACCATGTCATTGCCGAAAGACGACGTGCTGAACCGGCGCCGCAAGGAAATGCTCGACATGATCGCGGTCACCATGGCCGGCCGCATCGCCGAAGAGATCGTTGCCGGCGACATTTCAACCGGCGCCGCGGGTGACATTCAGCAGGCCACTCAGCTTGCACGCGCGATGGTGTGCCATTGGGGCATGAGCGACAAACTCGGCATGGTCCAGTACGGCGACAACAACGAGTACGTCTTCCTCGGGCGCGAGATGATTCGCAGCAAGGATTACAGCGAACGCACGGCCCAGGAGATCGACACCGAAGTGAAGCGGATCATCGACGAGGAGTTTCGGATCGCGAAGGAGATCATTTACAACAATCGCGATAAACTCGAGCTGATCGCCAATTGCCTGCTCGAATATGAAACGCTCGACGGCACTCAGGTCGCCGAGATCGTGCGCACCGGCCGGTTCACTCCGCCGCCGCCCACGCCGCAGTTGGACCCGCCCTCCGGAGCGCAGGCGGCAACGCCGTTGCCGGAAATCCCCAAACCGGTACCCCCGAAACTTGATCCCGGCCTCGGCGCCGCGGCGCCCGCCACGGCGTAACGCTGCACACCCGTGCGAGCCAGGGCAACGACCACACGGGCGGGACGCCCGTGCCACTACAAACCTTTCGCTCTTCGATCTTCCATCTTCCCTTGCCGGCCCCCGCTCGATTATGCTGGCCGCATGATTATCGCACCGTCGCTGCTGGCGGCGAACTTTGGCAAACTCGCCGCCGAGACCATTCGGGTGAACAAGGCCGGCGCCCAATGGCTGCATCTGGACATCATGGACGGCCATTTTGTGCCGAACATTTCCTTCGGCCCGGAGGTGGTTCGGGTGGTGCGACCGCTCACGCGAATGTTTTTGGACGTGCATCTGATGTGCGCCCGGCCGGAGATTCTGTTGGACCCCTTTGCAAAAGCCGGCGCCGACCAGATGACGGTGCACGTCGAATTAGGCGAACGCGTCACGCCGTTGTTGTGGAAAATCAAGTCACTCGGAAAAAAAGTCGGGCTGGCGATCAACCCGCCCACCGGCATGTCGCAGGTGGAATCCCGGCTCGGCCAGATCGATGTGTTGCTGATCATGACGGTCAATCCGGGGTTTGGCGGGCAGCCGTTCATTACGGAAACGTTGCCGAAAATCCAGCAGGCCTACGAATGGCGCAAAGAGAAGGGTCTGCGCTACCGCATTGAAGTGGACGGCGGCATCAATTTTCAATCGGCCGCCGAATGCGCCCATGCGGGCGCGGACACGTTTGTGAGCGGCACGGGACTTTTCCGGCATCGAAACTTCAAGTCGGCGCTGGGCCGGATGCAGAAGATTGTGGACGAACAGCGCCGAAGCAGGAGTTGAAGCCATGGGACAAATCCGGTTTGGAACCGACGGCTGGCGGGCGGTGATCGCCGAGGATTTTACCTTCGCAAACGTCGAGCGCGTCGCCCAGGCCGCGGCGGATTATTGGAACTTTAATCCCGTGCCCCGAACGGAGAACAAAGCCATTGTCGGCTTCGACCGCCGCTTTCTCTCCGACCAGTTTGCCCGGCGGACGGCCGAAATCCTCGCCGGCAATGGTTTTCAGGTCACGCTGACTTCGGCGCCGACGCCGACGCCTGCCGTCTCCCTCGCCGTCAAAGCCCAACGCGCCATCGGCGGAGTGATGATCACCGCCAGCCACAATCCGCCTGTGTTCAACGGTTTCAAGTTGAAGGCCCATTACGGCGGTTCCGCCGAGGCGGTCATTTGCCAGGGTGTCGAGGCGTTGTTGGACAAAAATCCGGTTCGCGCCGCCGCGCCGAACGACACGTCCAAACAGAGGGAGATCATCCTCAAAGACATTCGACCGGCCCATTACGCGGCGGTCAAAAGTCTGGTGGATTTCCCGCTGATCGCGCGCTCGAAACTGCGCTTCGCGCACGACGCCTTGTTCGGCGTGGGCGCCGGTTGCTTCGACGAATTGCTGGCGGGGACGCGTTGCCGGGTCACCACGTTGAACGCGGCGCATGACCCGTTTTTCGGCGGCCTCAATCCGGAACCGATTCCGAAGAACTACGGCCCGAGCGCCGCGTTTCTCAGGAAGCATCCCCATGACCTTTGTCTGGTGACGGACGGCGACGCCGACCGGGTCGGGGGCATGGACGGACGCGGCCACGCGCTCTCGACGCATCAGTTGATTTGCCTGTTGTTGCACCATTTCATCGCCAATCGCAAGGGCAGGGGACGGGTCGTCAAAGCGCTGACCACGACTTCCATGGTGGACCGGATGTGCGCGGCGCATGGGCTGGAACTGGTCGAGACAGCGGTCGGGTTCAAATATGTCGCCAGTGAAATGCTCAAGGGGGGCGTGCTGCTGGGTTTCGAAGAGAGCGGCGGCATCGGCTTTCCGGGCCATATCCCGGAGCGCGACGGCATTCTGGCCGGGCTGATGTTGCTCGAACTGCTCGCCACGGAACGCAAATCCGTCAACAAACTGATTGCCGGACTGGAAAAACGATTCGGTATGCATCGCTACGCGCGCATCGACACGCATTTCCCGTTGGAGAAACGGACGGCACTCATGGAATTCTGCAAGGCCAATCCGCCGGCGAAGTTGTTGCGCTCGCCGGTGGCGGCTGTGAAATCATTCGACGGCGTGAAGTTCATCGCGGCAGACGGTTCCTGGCTCATGCTGCGCGGCTCCGGCACGGAACCGATACTGCGGATTTATGCGGAAGCAGGGTCAGACGCCGGAGTCCGGCGGCTGCTGAAGCTGGGAATCGGCTTGACCAAACGGGTCTAGCAGCCCGTTGAAAAATCGCAGCCTAATAGGGAGCCGAGGGGCGCACGTAGAAGCCGCCACCGGAGCGTCCATCCTCCGAAGCAGAGTTACTGCGGAGGTCGGACCGACCTCCGGTCCGGCACGATTGGTTCCGTCCGCTCGGACGCGGCCAGGGACAACGCAGCGGAATGTCCGGTAGTGTCACGGGCGTCCCGCGCGTGAGGTGGTTGCCCAGGCTCGCACGGGCGGGACGCCCGTGCCACTACGCCGACTGGCAAATTTCCTTTTTCTTCGGCGTGGACACCGGTATGTTCTGCCGGAAAATTAGAGACCGAGTGCGGTCGAGGTGGAACCGGATGAGACGGCATTCCGCTCTCCGCATTCCGCATTGGAACCATGGACGCGGCGCACATACGCAATTTCAGCATTATCGCCCATATCGATCACGGGAAGACCACGCTTTCGGACCGCCTGCTCCATCGCACCGGCACCATTTCCGACCGCGAGATGCAGGAACAACTGCTCGACTCGATGGACCTGGAGCGGGAACGCGGCATCACCATCAAGGCGCATCCCGTCACCATGCTGTACCAGGCGAAGAACGGCGAGAGCTACGAATTGAATTTGATTGATACGCCGGGCCACGTCGATTTTTCCTACGAAGTCTCGCGCAGTTTGAGCGCGTGCGAAGGGGCCCTCCTGATCGTGGATGCCGCGCAGGGCGTCGAGGCGCAAACGGTCGCCAACGTCCACCTGGCGATGAAACAGAACCTGGAAATCATTCCGGTCATCAACAAAATCGATCTGCCGCACGCCGATGTCGCGCTGACCCGGCAACAGTTGGAGGATATTCTGGCGATTCCCGCCGAATCGGCCATTCTGGCCAGCGCCAAGGAAGGCATCGGCATCGACGAGATTCTGGAAGCGATCATCGCGCGCATTCCGGCGCCGAAACCGACGGGGGAAAGATCGTTGCAGGCGCTTTCCTTCGACTCGTATTTCGACACCTACAAAGGCGTGGTCACGCACGTCCGCGTGTTCAACGGCGAACTCAAGGCGGGGTTGCTGGTCAAACTGTTGCACTCCGGCAAGACGGTCGAAGTCAAAGAGGTCGGCAGCTTCAATCCCAAGCCTTATGTGCGCGAAAGGCTGCAGGTCGGGGAAACCGGTTATCTCACCGCCAACATCAAGAGCCCGTTGGACGTCAAACTGGGCGACACCTTGACCGATTCACGAGTCCCGTCGCCGGCTCTGGCCGGTTTCCTGGAGGTCCACCCGATGGTGTTCAGCGGCATTTATCCGATCAACACGGCCGATTACGAACATCTCAAAGCGAACCTGGCGAAACTGCAACTTAACGACTCGGCGTTTGTTTATCAGTCCGAGAGCTCGGTAGCGCTCGGCTTTGGTTTTCGCTGCGGTTTCCTCGGCCTGCTGCATCTGGAAATCATGCAGGAACGGTTGCGTCGCGAATACGGCGTGGACATCATCGCGACCTATCCGAGCGTGGTTTATCACGTCACGATGACGGACAAAACACTGAAGGAAATCGACAATCCCGCCTATTTACCGGAGCTGAATTACATCGAGAAAATCGCCGAGCCGATGGTCAAGGCGTTTGTGATTTGTCCGAACGAATACATCGGCGACATGATGGCATTGATCTCGGAGAAGCGCGGCGCCGTGCAACACACCGAGACGCTCGATCCGCGGCGCGTCATGTTGAGCAGCCGCATTCCATTGAACGAAATCCTGATCGACTTTCACGACCGCATCAAAAGCATCACCCGCGGCTACGGCTCGATGGATTACGAACACGACGGCTACCAGGAATCGGACATGGTCAAACTCGACATGCTGGTGAACAACGAACCGGTGGACGCGTTTTCCTGCATCGTACATCGCAGCAAAGCGGAGGGCAGGGGACGGGCATTGGCAGCGAAGCTCAAGGAAGTCATCCCCCGGCAACAATTTCAGGTGGCCATCCAGGCGGCCATCGGCGGAAAAGTCGTCGCGCGCGAAACGGTCAGCGCGCTGCGCAAAGACGTGACGGCAAAATGTTACGGCGGCGACATCACGCGCAAACGCAAGTTGTTGGAAAAACAGAAAGAAGGGAAGAAGCGGATGAAATCGGTCGGCTCGGTGCATATTCCGCAGGAAGCCTTCATTGAAGTGTTAAAGGCATAAATGGGAACATTGATTTTTCGCTGGTTTTTCTCGCGGACAGTGCGCCAGGCGCTCGATATGTGTCGGCAGGTCCGCAAGTGGATCCACGCCCAGCAGGACCTCCTGACGCCCGAAAAGGTCCAGGAGGCGGCCAAGGCCGCCCGGGAATTGCGAGGCGCAATGGTCGCGGGCGAAGCGATCGAGGGCATCAAGGCGCGAATGAAAAACCTTGAAAAGGCGGCCAACGACAATTTGCTTCCCTATCCCAGCGCTTCGATTCGCGAAAACGTCGAGGTGTTTCTGGTGACCGGCGCGGTCGTGCTGGCGTTGCGCACGTTTTTCTTCCAGCCGATGGCGATACCCTCCGGCTCGGCGCAGCCGACCTTGTGGGGCATTGTATCGGAGGACCTCAAAGGCCGGGCAGACGTCAAGTTTCCGACCGGGCTGGAGAAGGCGTTTCAATTGTGCTGGTCGGGAGTTCGTTACTACCACGAGGTGGCGGAAACGGGCGGAGCGCTGCGGATTGGCGAAGTTGAAAGAGTTTTGAAATTCATTAGAAGACAAACCATTTGGGTCGGTGAAAAGCCTTACACGTTTTGGTTTCCTCCCGATGCCCCGGAAGACCTGGCGCAACGGGCGGGGCTGGCGAATGGGCAAATGATTGAACCGGGAGAGGAGTTCATCAAACTCAAGGTGGTCAGCGGCGATCATTTGTTTGTCAACCGGATGACCTACAATTTCCGGCATCCCCGCCGCGGTGAAATCATTGTGTTTTCTTCGGACAATATTCCGGGACTGATCCAAAACACGCATTATATCAAACGCCTGATCGCGCTGGGGAACGAACACGTGCGCATTGGCAACGACCGGCATGTCATTATCAACGGGCGCCGGTTGGACGCCACGACGCCCGGATTCGAGAATGTTTACGGATTCGACCCGAAACAGCCGCCGCTAAAAGACCATTATTCCGGCCACGTAAACAACTTCGTTGGCGTAAAGTATTCGCCGTATCGTCTGGCCCCTTTGTTCCTCGACGACAACAGCGAGTTTGTCGTCCGCCCCGGCCATTATCTGGCCTTCGGCGACAACACCATGAACAGCCATGACGGTCGCGCCTGGGGCGACTTTCCGCAGGAGAAAGTTGTCGGAAAGGCCAGCTTCGTTTTCTGGCCGATTGGAGGAAGAGACCACATCCCCAGCCGGTTTGGCTGGGGCTACCGTTAACCGGGGAAGGGAGACACGATGCTGCGCTGGTTCCTCTCGCGCAAGGTCCGGCAGGCAACCAACCTCTGCCGGCACGTGCAGAGACTGGTCAACGCCCAGCGCGACCAACTCCGCGCGGAAGCCGTCGAAAAAATTGCCGCAGCGGTTGCCGCCGTCCGGGCGGCGCTTGCTTCCAACGCGGACAAAAGGCTCCTCGAAGAACGGATGGCCGACCTGGAAAAAGCCACCGCGCGATGGCTGAAATTCCATCCCCATGCATCGGTTAGAGAAAACGTCGAGGTGATCCTCGTGGCGGTGGCCATCGCCGTCGCCATCCACACCTTTTTCCTGAAGCCATTCAAAATTCCGACTGGTTCAATGCAGCCGACGCTTTGTGGGATCACTGCCGACGAGCTGGGCGACAGTCCGGACGTCGAGATTCCCACTGGGCTGAAGAAGTTTTTTGACTATTGGATCTACGGCATTTCCTACTCCCTTTATCGCCAGGGTGACCGGGTCCTGAAAACCAGGGTCTTTGCCGGCGACCATTTGTTCGTCGATCGTTTGAGCTACAATTTTCGGCGACCGAAACGGGGTGAAATCATCGTTTTCAAGACCGAAGGCATTCGGAGTTCTTTCCCGCCCCCGATGCCGCAGGACCAGTATTATATCAAGCGGATGGTGGCGATGGGCGGCGAGCAGGTTCTGGTCGGGAACGATCGTCATCTGGCCATCAACGGTCGGCGGCTGGATCACACGGCGGCGCATTTTGAAAACGTTTATTCCTTTGACCCGAGGCAGCCGCCACAGGAAAACCATTACTCCGGGCATCTGAACGGCACGATCGCCGCGCGCTGCGGCAGATTCGGACTCGCGCCGCTCTTTCCGGATGAAAAAACCGTCGTCACCGTCCGGCCCGGCCATTACATGGTGATGGGCGACAATACCCTGAACAGTTCGGATTCCCGGACCTGGGGCGACTTTTCGTGCACCAACGTCATCGGGAAATATTTCTTCGTTTACTGGCCG
>WNGA01029777.1_pt1 | contig 15050 bp, 13 predicted proteins | sample 5400061 | NCBI WGS metagenome assembly WNGA01 (sample SAMN13153366, study PRJNA577476) | soil metagenome | isolation source: 100 cm soil or saprolite under grassland replicate 2 | place: USA:California | collected 2016-06-15
CGACCGCTTCGGCGATCTGGTCTGGAAGCCGCCACGTATCAGTGCGCTTTTGGCGGTGCTCAAAAATCCGGCCTATGCTGGCGCGTTTGTTTACGGCCGCACCCGGACCGCCACCGGGTCACGGCCGACCGACAAGGCGTTCACGCGCTTAGAGCTTGAGCAGTGGAAGATCCGGGTCAACGACGTGTATGAGGCCTATATCTCGTGGGAGACCTTTGAGCGCATACAGAGCATGTTACGCGACAACTACGCCGAATACGACCGCAACAAGACCCGCGGCGTGCCACGCCCGGGCGCTGCGTTGTTGCAGGGCCTGGTCTACTGCGGCGCGTGTGGGCATAAAATGCTGGTGCAATACAAGGGCGGAACCCGCTATCTGTGTAACTACCTGCGCCAACAATACCGCGTGCCGGTGTGTCAGTATCTCTCGGCCGATGCGATTGACCGCGCGGTGGTCGGCGCCTTTTGGGAAGCGCTGAGCGCGGTCGAACTGGATGCCTACGCCGAGGCGGTTGCGGCCGAACAGGAGCGCCGCGCGAGGCTTGAGCACGCCCAGCAGCAACACCTGACACGCTTGCGCTATGACGCTGCTCTGGCGCAGCGGCGGTTTGAGCAGGTCGACCCCGCCAACCGCCTGGTGGCTGCGGAATTGGAGCAGCGCTGGGAAGCCGCACTGCGTGCGCTCAAGCAGGCTGAGGAGACCTACGTCCAGCAGCACGGGCAGTTGTCGCGCCTGGCGAGCATACCGCCCGAGCTGCAGGCGCAGTTTCGTGCGGTCGCCCAGCACCTGCCTGACCTCTGGGCGCAGGGGTGCATTGGTCACATCCACAAGAAAGCTCTGTTGCGCACCCTGATCGATAAAGTGGTGCTTGAGCGAGTGGCGCGCGATTGCGTGCAGACGCGCATCGTGTGGAAAGGCGGTGCAACCACGACGTTGATGGTTGACGTGCCGGTGGGCTCTTTTGCCGATCTGGCTGGCGCGGAGAGGATGGAACAGCTGATTGTGGAGCAGAGTGGGACGGGCGTTTCCGATGAGGAGATCGCGCGCCAGTTGACCGCGCAGGGCTATCGCTCGCCGATGCGCGATGTGGTGCTGCCAAGCACTGTCAAAACGCTTCGGCTAAAGCACCGACTATTCCAGAAGCGTAGCCAGTCGCACCCGCGCCGGATTGAGGGCTGGTTGACGGTGCCGCAACTGGCCCAGCGGCTCAATCTCACTCCGCATTGGATCTACGACCGAATCAAGAATGGCAGCATTCTGGTGAACAAAGATGCGGCCACTGGGCTGTACTTGTTTCCCGACACATGCGCCACGCTGGAGGCGCTCAGCGCGTTGCAGTCAGGCAAACGGGCGCAGGTGTCGTTCGATATGGCGACGGTGGAACTTGATTGTGGCATACCGAATTCAAGTGAGCGCGGGAGGCGGCAATGAGCGATCACGGACATGGCGGGGCGCGAGCAGGAGCCGGGCGCAAAGTCAGCAGCGAGCGGAAAGTGAAACGCTCAGTCAGTTTGTCAGCGCGAGCGGATGCGCTGGTACTGAGTGCGATGCAGGCGGACGAGACATATAGTCAGACGCTGGATCGACTTATTCGTGCTACGATACAGCGAGCGGAGCCAAACGCACAAGTGGCGCTGCTGGTGGCGACGCTGAGCGGTGCGCGTGAACCAGTGGCGGTAATCTATCGGCGATTGGGATGGACGCGCCAGGAATTTGAGCGGCTGGTGCAAGTGCATCGCGAGGAACTGGGGCGAGCAGGGGTGCGGTTGCATGTGGCGACGAAGGAAGCGGCATCGGGACGGCGCGAGCAGTACATCACAGTTGATGGCATGCGTTATAGTGCGCTCAGTCGCGACTGCTCGGGCCGATGAGATCTGCTGAATGCGGGAGCGGTCGAGAGCGGATGTTCTGGTCCGCGAAAGCTATCGGCACAACAACGTGTGAAGAGAATGGCGCTTTTCTAGAAGTTGCGTCAGGCAAAGGAGTATCGCCATGTGTGGTCAAAATAGCTCTGGAGATCGCCTTCGATCGTCCAGGTCGGCGTCCGCTGGAGTAAGCTCGCGCGTAGGGCGGTGTGGCAACTACGTTGCGGCCGAAAACCGTGCGAGCAGGCGCGGAAAGATTGTTCATAGATCGGTTCAAGAATGAGTTTGATCGCGCTCTGCACGACTTTATCTTCGGCGGAAGGAAGCCCTAATGGCCTGAGTTTGCCATTGCGCTTGGGAATAAAGACCCGTCGTACGGGAGTGGGTTGATAGGTGCCAGTGCGGAGTTGTTCTGCCAGTTTGTTCAGCCGCTCATCATCCAAGTCTGAACCTCGGACACCATTCGGTCCTGGGGTATTGAAGCCTTTATTAGAGCGAATGGCGTCGAGGGCTGCATCGAGCCACTGTCGTTGATACAGCAGCCGATACAGCTTCACAAAGCGCTTGGTAGGGTTGGCCGCAGCCAACTTGGCGAGGTGTGCTTGTTCTTGCTGCACGGTACGCATAGGGTCTAGTTCCCTCCGTTTCAGTGAACAACGCACAATCAACACTACTGCCCTTCCCCACGTACGCGGCTTTCCCGCGCTCAGAGTACTACGGCAGTTCCGCCCCAGCAGTGCCGTTCGATCCCCGCACGATCTATCCCAAAGGGAGCTGGTCGCTGCTGGTTCCCCGGTAGCACCAAACGACTTTGCCCTCTGGCCTTAGGTGGGACAACCGCATACGTGGCCACTGCCACGCTGATATCCATCCTGGATGTGGTAGTGGAGCCGCACCAGCACTCTCAGGAGAGGGGGCAGCTACGACAAGCAAGATAGCTGCTCGTTGGACATCATCGGCCCTTCAATCGCTCTGAGCCGGGTGTGCTATCTTAGCGGCTGTATCCTTCGCAGATTTGACCTGCTCACCATAGCCAGTCTCCTTACCGCCGTCGCCTCTTGGTACAGCGATTTCCCGCACGACGGCTGCATGTCCCCCTCCAGGCTGACCGATTTGCACGGTGCTTATCTTTTTCGTCATCCGCGCCCCCTGCTCGATGCGGCGAGTAGGGCGGGAGGGGTGAGGAACGGGTGTCTCCACCACACCCGCAGGCTGTTCACAGCCCAGTCGTTTGGTACCCGAACGGGCGCCCTATGCCGAAGCACCCGCTTATCTCGATTCCACTCGACATCCCGGATGTCCGTGTCCTTCAAACCGAGCTGGCCAAGGCCGGCGAACTCCTTGGGGTGGAAGTGCTTGACCATTTGGTGATTGGCCAGGGGAGATCGGTGAGTATGCTGGAGAAGGGGTTAGGATTTACCTCGTAACATGTTCTCAGCCAGTGCGCGATGGGAGCACACGTTCGCAGGTGCGACTGCGCGGCGGGGGGTACGCAACGCGCGCACCCCCAGCGCTCGCGCGATGATTGCAGTCGTGTCCTACTCCGGCGCGAACAGCTCGAAAAAGATCGGGAACGTCCCCAACAGGCCGAGCAGCGTCAGCACCACGAACGGTCGCAGCACGAACCGCACCATGTTGTCACGCCCTTTCCACATATAGTGCAGGACGGCCCAGCTGATCACGTAGAGGATCACGGCATAGGTCGTTTTACCCGACAGCGGTCCGACCGGATTGTAGAAGTTCAGCAACGTCCTGAATCCGCCACTCACTTCGGCGAGAGTAGTCAACAAGCCGAGCAGGAAACAGCCGATGCCGGTCGCAAGCAGCGCGGCCGCAAAGGGACCGTCCGCTTTGCGCGCCGCTTCGGTCGTGGCCCGCTCGTTCGCCGCGGTTTCGCCAGTGCTCATCGTGATCCTCCTAGAGGATGGGCGCTGCTTTGGTAATCAGCGCACCAAATAGGCCCGCAATCCCCGCCGCCACGAACGCCGCCACGAACACCGCGATGAGGATTCTGCGGATGCCCGGCTCGTCGGCCAGGCGCCGACCGTAATAGAGCACGCCGAAAAAGACCAGCGTCGCCAGCAGCGGCGACATCCAGGCCACGTGTTCTTTCCACTCCATCCCAAACGTGTGCCACGCCGCGCGGTTCGGGTCGGCGAGCAAGAAGCTACGCGGGTAGGCGGACAGATCCGTGGTGCCTTGCGGCGGTTGGGCCCGATACCAGGGATAGACAATCCAGGTCCCGCTGATGACAGTCAGCCAGGCGACGAGCGCCATGAGGCCAGTGCCGATGTCGAGGCGTAAAATCCGTTCGCGGATGCCGCCTGTCGTCAGCCACTTGGGCGTGTAGCTGTACAGCCCGGCCAACCCGCCGGCAAAGGCCAGGAGGAAAAGCGCCCCCAAACCCATGCCGTGGACCAGCGTCCAAAACTCGCGTGCGGTGAGTGACATACGATACCTCCGCTCTACGCTTTCTCGACGGGGCAAGCCGGATCTGGGTGCTGGGTGAGGGTAATGAAAGAGGACGGAGCGATAGCCGTGCCGGCGGCCCCTACGGCTCTATTATACACCTGGGATCAAGTACGTGGAACGCATGGTAGATGCCCGTGCTATCTTGAAGCGCAGGACATCCTCGGTCCTAGGCATCGCACACCTCCTCAGCGGAGAACACGAGCGCCTGTTGCGCCGGTAGCAGCTCAGGACAGAGGCTGGTTGTTATCAGTATGGACGTGAATGTGCCCATCGGCCGACACGTGTTTCGCACAGATCCAACCGTCACCATTGCGGTCGGTAGCCGTCCCCACATGCTGATGCCCATGATGGTCGTCATGGTCTGGTGCATGATGGAGTTCAAACTGGTCCGGGCAACTGCCGACGGGCTCTGTGCTGGCCCGAGTGCTGGTCACGGTGGTTACGGCGAGTATCAGCACAATCAAAGCTATGCAAACGGACTTTGGCATTGAGGCGCTCCTTTCAATACACCAGAGTCAAGCGGGTTGTATTATACGGACACCGAGACCATCCCAAACCGGGGGAACATCACCCTGATAGCGCTTTCGTGTATAATCAGGGCCGGATGCCATTCTTGCGGCATCGCGCCACGCATCCCTTGTCGTCGTTACTGTACGAAAGGAGCGTGCGATGACCGACCTTCCTCCCGCTGTAGCGGTCTACCAGCTCCACGCCTCTCTGCTTGAGATCAGCCCGGCGATCTGGCGCCGGCTGCTCGTTCGCAGCGATACCACCATCGCCGACCTCCACTACATCCTCCAGATCGCCTTCGACTGGACCGACTCCCACCTGCACCGCTTTGTGATCTATGGCAAGGACTACGGCGTCGCCCAGCTGGGCGGCATCGGCTTTGCCGACAATCCGCGGCAGGTGCGCCTCTGTGACCTCTGCCTGCGCATCACCAGCCGCTTCCGCTACGAGTACGACTTCGGCGACCTCTGGCAGCATCAACTCCGGCTCGAACGCATTCTGCCACTGGAGCACACGGGCCGTTATCCGTCCTGTACTGGCGGTGCTCGAGCTGCGCCTCCTGAAGATTGTGGCGGTCCCTGGGCATTTCTCGCGTTGAAACAGCACTACACGCCCGGGTGGCTCGCCCACCAGCTGCTGGCCATCCTGCAGAACGAGCCAGATGAGCTTGATGTGGACGATTTGGCGGGAATGGATTACTGGCTGCAGATCGACCGCTTTGATCGCCGTACGGTCAATCGCCGGCTGCAGGCAGTAGTGGCGCACCTTCAAACCGCGCTCGTGACACAGCAGGTTGCCGCCTACACCGACCAGCAGCGCGCCTGTCCCCACTGCGGTGCCCGCCAGTTGTCCAAAGGGCAGCATATCCTCGTGCTGCGAACCCTCTTCGGCAAACTGACCATCCCCAGCCCGCGCTTCGCCAGCTGCCCATGTCAAGCCGCGGAGCGGCACAGTTTCAGCCCACTGGCAGACCTCCTGCCCGAACGAACCACGCCCGAACTCCGCTATCTCCAGGCCAAATGGGCCGCGCTCCTCTCGTATGGCGTGACCGTCGATCTCCTGGAGGACGTCTTGCCACTACGCGTCAGCCGCACGACGATGGTGCGCCAGCTGCACCAGGTTGCTGAGCGGCTGGAAGATGAACTCGGCGACGAGCAGGCATGCTTTATCGACGGCTGTCAACGCGAGTGGGATCGCTTGCCCATCCCTGGCGAGCCACTCACCGTTGGCATTGACGGGGGCTACGTCCACGCGCGCGACGGAGAGAACCGCAAGGCTGGCTGGTTTGAGGTGATCGTCGGCAAGAGCATCCCGACCGATGGTGCCGCAAAATGCTTTGGCCTCGTCAGCAGCTACGATACCAAGCCGCGCCGCCGGCTGTTCGAGACCTTGCACAGCCAAGGGCTGCAGATGAACCAGACCGTCACCTTCCTCTCCGATGGTGGTGACAATGTGCGCGATCTCCAGCTCTATCTCAGTCCACAAGCTGAGCACCTGCTGGACTGGTTCCATGTGACGATGCGTCTGACTATCCTCCAGCAACTACGGAAGGAATTGGGGACGGCTGCGCCGACGCTCCCACTCGACGAGATCACCAGCGATCTGGATCGCATCAAATGGTGCCTGTGGCATGGTAACGTCTTTCGCACGCTCCAGCTGCTCACGGATGTGCATGAGGAATTAGACGCTTGGAGCGAGGAAGCGCCAGCCGCTACTAAGCTGGCGAAGGCTGTAGGGGAGTTTCACGGTTACATCGCCGCCAACAAAGCCTTCATCCCGAACTACGGTGACCGCTATCGCCACGGCGAGCGCATCGCCACGGGATTTGTCGAGTCAACCGTGAGAGAGGTGGTGAGCAAGCGCATGGTCAAACAGCAACAAATGCGCTGGACCAAGCGCGGCGCGCATCTCCTGCTGCAGGTTCGCACCGAGGTGCTGAACGACGATCTCCGGACAACCTTTGAACACTGGTATCCCGGAATGGCCAGCGTAGACGTTCTGCAAGAGGCAGCGGCGTAATCCCCCGGTTTGGGATGGTCTCACCAATATGGGGTCATCATATTTATTTCGGGAAAATATACGCTAAGCCCAAAGCGGCGTTTTACCGCATTCTGATGCGCCCCATGCCCTGCCCCTGGTGTCTTTCCTCGCATGCATTTTCGTCGGTTTGCGCAGCCTCGTCCGAGAATCTCTATCTGAGAATCAGCCACGATTAGCCCTCATCCTGATCGTCGCGAGTGTCCGCATCGATCTCCGCCTGGGTTCGCAGCGGACGTAACTGGTCCAGCGACCACTGCCGCTCCTTGGAGAACTGATAGCGGCCCAGCAGATTGATATGATTCCAGCCCAGCGGCGAGAGATGCTCCAACAGGTGGGGCTCGATCGGTTTTCCCTGGATAGCCTGGTAGGTTTCGAGCGCTTTGGCCAGATAGACCGTGTTCCACGCTGCAATCGCCGCAATCACCACGACCAGGCAACTCGCCCGGTGCATCTGGTCCTCGAAGGCCCGGTCGCGCATCACCCCGCGCCGCCCGAAGAACAGCGCGCGTGCCAGGCTGTTGACCGCCTCGCCGTTGTTCAGACTGCTCTGCACCTGGCGGCGTAGCGATTCCGTTCGCAGATATTTCAAGGTGAAGCGGGTGTGCTCCAAGCTCCCGACTTGCGCCAGGCCCAACGCCACATTGTTTTGGCGCGGGTACGCTGCCAGCTTGCGCATCACCGTCGTCGCCGATGTCGTGCCATGCCGGATTGATGCCGCGATCTGGCGCACGCCATCCCAATGGTCGAGGAGCGGCTTCGGGTTCAGGCTCCCTTTGATTAACGTGCTCGCGGGGCCATAGTCGATCTTCGGCCCCAGCGTCATCAGGCTGCGACTGAGCACATCGCTGATGCGGGGCGTGAACTCGAAGCCCATCAGCGCACACAGCCCGAAGACATGCTCAGTCGCCCCGGCAGTATCGGTCGCGTGCTGGCGGATCTCCAGGTCGGTCTCATGATGACAGAGGGCATCGATGACGTAGAGCGCCTCGCTGTCATTGGCGGCAATCACCTGCTGCCGATAGGGCGGGCCGATGTCCACTACATGCAGATAAATCGTGACGCCGCGCTGGCGGCGATGAAAATGCGCGGCGTTCCGATCAGCATTGGCTGCCTGCACGCCGACCCGGACCCGTAACCCATCCGAGGACGAGCGCATCCCAGTCCCCCAGGAGCGGCTGAAAGGGTGATGCAGGACAAAGTTATCCAGCAGCGTGAGCGTCCGCCGCAGGGTATCTTCGCGCACATACCAGTCCATCGCCCACGACAATTCGCCGTAGGTGTAGGGCGTGGCGGCCGCTAGCTTGGTGAGCCCCAGGTTCATCCCCGTCCCCATGATCGCCGCCAGCAGCGGAAAGATTGCGTTCCCGCGCAGAGGCTCGCCACTGAGCAGGTGCGTACAGGCGCCCAGGAAGTTGGTCCAGTCATTGACCTCCTTGAGCAAATCGGGCAGATCGATGCGCGGGAGCATGGCATAGAGATGGCGGCTGAGCACCCGCGCCTCCTCGGGGACATCAGGCTCCAAACGGGCGAGGTGGAAGTTCCCCTCCTCATCCAGTGTCAGCCCAGGGATACTCTTCAAGTCGTTCTGAATCGCGGTCAGGTGCGTGTGGATCGCGCTCTGTTGCCGCTTGAGATAGACCTGGGGGTCGTCGCCGAGCGCCAAGCGGGTTTGTCCACTCGCCTTCAGCTCCTCCCAGCGATCCTTGGGCAGCAGGTAGTGGGCAAAGGGGCGATAGCGCCGGCTGGTCGCGATGGCCACGTCACCGGAACGCACCTCGGTCCGCAAGGTGTCAAAGGCGGATGCTTCGTAGTAATTGGGGTTGATCGTGTCAGCGCCGGTCAGGACATGCGGGCGCCAGCGATCGCTGAGGTGGGCGAGCGGCGCGACCACGGCGCGCCGGCCAAGCGGTTGCTGGATCGCGGTCACCCGCTGGCGTTGCTGTGCCAACATGCCCACATGATCGAGCGCCTGCTGGGCGGGCGTGCGCTGGCGGGGGCGATAACTCGCAAAGGGCAGCGTGCGATACAGGGCCAGCAGGACACTGCGCAGCGGGACATATTTTGGCTCCAGCAGGTCGAGAAAGTCGAAGTCAAGTGGGCGCAATACGCCTTGAGCGGCCTGCACGGTGGCGGTGAGCAGTGGCTGCGGCACTGCCGCAAACACGGTGGCGATCGGGTCCAGCCCCTCGCTGGCCGACCGCAAGAAGGCGCCGGCCGCAGTTGTCAGGATCGTCAGTTGGGTGTTGACGCTGGGCGCGGCTTGCTCGACCTGGTGTTCCTGCCGCGCCGCGGTCTTACGCACCAATTCGAGCCAGACCTTGTCGAACATATCGAGACTGGCATCGACGACATCCTGCTGCAACTCGTGCAAATGCGCGACCAGCAGCGCATAGCGCCGGTCGGGGTCGAAGGTGGCCAGCGGCTGGGCACGATAGTTTTTGCCCTCGCGAGCCAGTTGCACGATCCGATTACGGTGCAGCTGGGCTGGGAGCGGGGGGAGCGCCAGGTCCGCGAGGTAAACGACCCGTTCGAGTAACACTTTGAGCTGCGGGCCAGAGGGGTTGCCGGGCGCGACCCGCAGCCAGGTCAGCCGTGTCAGGCGGCGGCGAGCCAGCGCCGAATCGATGGTGAGCAACGCATCCAATTGGGTTCGCTGGGCGGCGGTCAATGGTCGGGTGAGGGCGCGCTCGACCCGACGGGTGGCTATGCGGAGCACGCCCCACACCAGGCGTTCGATGGTAGTGATGCCGGGAGCAATCACCTTGTCCTGGCGCAACTGCTGGAGGGCCGCAGCCACCAGTGGAAGGGGCCGATCGCTCTCCAACGCCTGCGGCAGTAGCACGCGCGCCAGCATGCGCATGGCGCGCCAATCATAGTTGCGATAGCCGAACACTGTCCGAATCTCGTCGAGGTGCTCGTAGATCGTGGGCAGCTGCTGTCCGTAGGACACGAAGGCGGTCGGCGGAACCCCGACCTGCTGAGCGATCAGCGCCAGCACCCGTGCGGGGATGTCGGGCAGATCGGTGATGGTCCGGCCCGGGAATCTCAGCAGACAGAGCTGTACGGCGAAGCCCAGGCGATTGCGCCCCCGCCGACGGCGGTTGATCACATGGAAATCCTGGGGGGTCAGGGTGTAGTAGCGGGCCAATTCGCGGTCGGTGAGATCATCAGGCACCTGAGTCAGCTGGACACGCTGGTCGTCGGTGAGCAGGTCTGGGGAATGGGACGCCATGGGGCTCCTTCGCTCTGGTGATGGTTATCCCGGCAAGGTCTTGAGTTGCTCGCGGAGTTGCTGGCGGGTCGGGAGCGTGTAGCGTGCGGTGGTGGCGATCGCTGGCGCGCCATCGTTGGTCTGGTGACCCAGGTAGGTCGCGATCGCTTCGAGCGACCAGTTGGCGGTCCGTGCGCGATGGGCAAAGTCGTGCCGCAGATCGTGAAAGGTGATGTCCTTGATCAGTGGCCAGATCGTGTGGGAGGCCTGTGCTTTGAGCTGTGTCCAGAGATGCTCAATGCCGCGCGCGGAGAGATGGTCTGGTTGTTGGCGTTGCCGCAGCCATGCCGCGCGCTGGCTGGTGAAAACGTAGACACTATCTGGCTCCCGCGCGTCATATGCTGCAACTGGCTGATGGAGATAGTCGTAGAGCGCACGGCGCGCGGCGTTGTGCAGGTCGAGGGTGCGCGTTTTGCCGCCTTTGGCGCCGACAATCGTGAGCGTGCCAGCGCGCTGGTTCAGGACACAGTGATCGATGCGCAACGTGGCAACCTCACTGATGCGCAGCCCGGCCCAGTAGCCCAGCGCAAAGATCGCCGCCACACGCAACGACTCCTGGCGCTCGACGAGGTTCTTGAGAACGGTGCGCTGCTCGGGAGCGAGTTCGGTGGGCGAAAGCGCCGGCACCGTCGGGCGCTTGATCTGGTGGGCGGGATTGCGCTGGAGCTGGCCTGCATTAATGGCCCAGCGGCAGAAGCGGGTGATCGCAGTCAGCGCCTTGGCGCACGTACGTGGCGCGCGCTGTTGAGCCTCCAGGTGAGCAAAGTACCCTTCCAGGGCAGTGACGGTCAGGAGCGCGGGATGAAAGGGTGTGCCGTCGGGTTGGGTGGCCAGCCAGGCCGCCAGATCACGGAGCGTCGTCAGGTACGCAGCGACTGTCTTTTCATCGTTGCGATCAAGGGTGGCAACGAAGCTGCGGAACGATTCCGGGTCGTCCTCCCGCACAGTAAATGCAGGCATGATGGTCCAACTTCAGTACGCGACGATTCTCCGACGAGATTTGGGGGGCGATGTCGGGGAGTATACCATGCCAGGCCAAAACGCGCGAAGTGATTGGAACGGGAAACATTAGAAATCGTACAAATCGCGTGTCAGCCCAAGGGGTGCAAACTCGACGTAGAAGCATGGTTCCCAGATACCGCTTCCACGACAGCGATTCTACGACAAGCGGTCGCTTTTTGCATAGTCCTCTCCAGACACGCTGCAGTGTGTCCACATCCCCCCGCTTGGCTCGCTGCTTGGCGACGTTGGGTCGGCATGCGCGGCCGGTGTTGGACGAGGTCTTCCTGCCGCTGGTCGTGAGTTCTCACTGCAGACCACTGTGCCCCGTGGGTGTGCCTGCTGTCGCCGCCACGGTTCAGCGCGCTCGTTGCGGCATCGCGGATCCGTATCGGTGTCCCGCCCTATGGCCCAAAGAAAGAGGACCGCGATCGGGACCAACTCCCATGACAACGGGACGCGCCACCTGCTATGCTGGATGCAGCACCAACGAGGAGCAGCCGATGACAGGATGGTTCTCGTGGATGCAGGACACACAGTAGCAAAAGGAGGCTCAGATGTCTGATCGATTATGGCAACGGCTGGGGGCCGCATGCGGCATCGTGTACGTGGTGCTGCTCATTGGCGGGGGCAGCTTCGAAGGCAACACGGTCGGGATCGCGTTCTTCGTGGTAATTCTCGCCTTCCTGTTCTTCTTATTCTTCCTCGGAAACCTGTGGAGCGCCCTGCGCCGCGCCGAGGGAGGCAGCGGCTGGCTCTCGGCCACCGCCTTCGGAGCAGGCTTGATGTCGGTCACGATCAAGGTCGCCAGCGCCGCGCCTGTGCTGGCCGCGCGCTACCGGGCCGGCGACGGGCTCGACCCCCAGCTCGCAAGGACACTCGAGGACATAAACGATGTGTCCTTCTACCTCAGCTTCTTCCCGCTGGCCGTCCTGCTTGGCGCTTTCGCCATCGTGGCGATCCGGTCGGGCGCCCTTCCAAAATGGCTCGGTTGGATTGCGGCAGCATTAGGCCTGGCGTTCATCGTCGGTGGGATGTCAGGGAGCGCCGACCTCCACTCCGAGTGGGCGGGACTTCCGATGATCCTGTTTACGTTGTGGGTCATCGCGACGAGCGTCGTCCTGATCCGGCGTGCGGGAGCACCTCGCCCGGCTGAAAAGGAGACGCCAGTGGAGCAAGCTGCACCGATCGGGTAAGCATGGCACCAATTGGCACAAAGGATGGAGATTGCAAATGACTACAAAAACCTTGCATCGCCGCACGAAGCGCACGGAGCTTCTTGCGAGCCTGGGTGTCGCCGGTGCAGCGGCCTTCGCCGGAACTGTCGTGGCGCGCCGGCTTCGCTCCAGCGCCAGGAGTACGTCGGCTGCGCCCGTGTGGTTGTTCGAGCTTAGCGTGGAGATCAAACGCCCCCCAGAGGAGGTCTTCGCGTTCGTGGCCGACCTTCGGAACGACGTGAGGTGGGGACAGAGGGTCATCAAGGAGGTGCGGCAAACCTCCGAGGGTCCTCTGGATGTCGGGACGACGTTCCGACAAGCTGCTCGTTTTCTGGGCTTGCGTTTCGCTCAGACGGATCCCTCAAGTTGGTCTGGCCGATCTTTGCTTACTGGGCCGAGCGGGAGGCGAAAACAGGTCTCGCCAACCTGAAGAACCTTCTGGAAGCCCGAGCCTAGAAAGCGCCATTTTGTGTAGGGAAAACGCAGAAGCGGAGGTCGTCATGTACATCCTCAAACAGCTTTTCTGGAATCGTGATCAAGCCCGCCTCCGTGCTGGCTGGCGGATCCTTGTGGCCATGGTGGCTTGGGTTGTCCTTTTACGTGTGGTATTCGGTTTGAGTACCGCTGTTTTAACCGGGCGTCTTCCAGAGGTGTACCGCACACCATTGACTGTGGCTATCCACACGCTCCTTATCTTGGTGCTCCTCTTGGGGCTACTCTTTCGCCGGCTCGACCGGCGACCGGTCGCCGACTATGGCTTTCATCTGAACACGGGGTGGTGGCTCGATCTGGGTTTTGGGATGGCGCTGGCCACACTGCTCATGCTCGGCATGTTCGGCGTCGAACTGGTCATGGGCTGGATCAACATCACGGGCACATTTGTGACCGCCGATCCCAGTCTTCGCTTTGGCCCCGTGATCGTGGTCGTGTTCACCACCATCCTGCTGATCGCCGCTGAGGAGGAGATAACTTGGCGAGGATACATACTCCAGAACCTGGCGGAAGGTCTCAACCTGAAAGGCATCGGCCCGCGGGTGGCGACGCTCAGCGCGGTGCTCATCTCGTCGGTGTTGTTCAGCCTGGGCCATGCCACTAATCCCAACGCCACGCTATTCAGCACGATCAATACGATGATCTTCGCGGCCCTGGTGCTTGCAGATGGGTATGTGCTGACGGGAGAGCTGGCGCTGCCGATCGGCTTCCACGTGGCGGGGAATGTTGTCCAAGTTGGGGTGCTTGGCTATTATGGGGGCGCCACACAACTTGGCGCGTCATTTTTCGCCATCGCGCAGCATGGGCCGGCATTGTGGACCGGCGAACCCTACGCGCACGAGGGCGGGCTGCTTGGGACCGCTGCGGTCGTCGTTGGCTTCCTGCTGATCGCGGCATGGGTGCGGCTGCGGCGGGGCCGCGTCAGACTTGCTCCATCGGTCGCACAACCGCCAGCGCGGCGCGCCGTCAGCGCAGCAAGACCAGCGGCAGCGCCAGCATCCTGAGAGCCACAGCGCCGCTCAACCCTGCATCAGCCACGCCGCTGCGCTTCGCGGCGTGGCTGACGCCTGGCTTAGACGGTGCGTCCCTGATGTGGCGAAGTGCGAGACAATATGCTACAGTACAGCCCACCCGTACATGCGGTAGCCTTCCACGCCGGACAATCGCATACACATGATAAATGAGGTCAATGTGAACCGTCCGTTTGTGTCGACACCATCTGCCGTGGCCCCTGATCGGCCCGAGCCAGCCGACACGCGCCTGCACGGGCGCCGGCTCCTGCTCGCCAGGGCCGCGTGGCTGGTTATCGCCGCCCTCAGCCTGGGCCTCTTCATCGCCGGCCTGCCGGCGGAGTTCGCGCAGTTGCAGGTCGTGTGCCCAACCATGCCATGTATGAGCGACCAACTGCCGCCGGCCGGGTCGGGCGCGCTGCAGGATCTCGGTCTCGCCCCTGGCATCTACGCGGCCTACGGCGTGGCGCTCGAGGTCGCCTTTGCCATCGTGTACGTCGCGGTCGCCGCACTGATCTTCTGGCGCACGTCCACCGATCGTTTCGCGCTGTTCACCGCCCTGGCGCTGCTGACCTTTGGAACGGCGACCTTTCCCGCCACTATGTATTATGCGCTGGCCGCAGCGCACCCGGCATGGTGGCCGGCGGTCGCCGGCCTCAATTTTCTCGGCTCGGCCGCCTTCAGCCTGTTTCTGTATCTCTTCCCCGATGGGCGGTTCGTACCCCGCTGGACGCGCTGGGTGGCGCTCGCCTGGGTTGCCTGGCTCTTACCCAAATATTGGATTCCCACCTGGCCGAACGATTTCGCGATCTGGTCCGCCTGGCTCAACGTAGTCGTCTGGTTGGGCGCTCTGGGCACCGTCATTTACTCGCAGGTCTACCGCTACCGACACGTCTCGAATGCGGTGCAACGGCAGCAGACCAAATGGGTGGTCTTTGGCATTGCGGCGGCGCTCATGGGTTTTTTGAGCATCACCCTCACGCTAGGCGTTGTCGCGCCGGCGCCCGACACGGCAGGATCGCTGCTCGCGATCCTAGTTGGCGTCACGATCATCAACCTGGCTATGCTGCTCATCCCGCTCTCCATCGGCGCCGCCATCTTGCGCTATCGCCTCTTTGAAATTGATATCATCATCAACCGCACGCTGGTCTACGGCGCGCTCACTGCAAGCGT
>WNGA01009382.1_pt1 | contig 15045 bp, 10 predicted proteins | sample 5400061 | NCBI WGS metagenome assembly WNGA01 (sample SAMN13153366, study PRJNA577476) | soil metagenome | isolation source: 100 cm soil or saprolite under grassland replicate 2 | place: USA:California | collected 2016-06-15
CCTGGACGTCGAGTACGCCCACACCATGGCGCCGGGCGCGAGGATCCTGGTCGTCGTGACGCCCACGTCGGAGAACGAGGGCACCACCGGCTTCCCGCAGATCGCCGCGGCGGAGAAGTACGTGATCAGGCACCGACTCGGCGACGTGATCAGCCAGAGCTTCAGCGCGACCGAGCAGACCTTCCCGTCCAGGAAGTCCCTGGCCGCCCTGCGCGGCGCCTACATCGCGGCGGCGAGCGGCGGCGTGACCGTCCTCGCGGCAGCCGGCGACAGCGGCGCGGCGGACGTCAGGCACAACGGGGTCAGCTACTACCTGCGCCGGGTAACGTCGTGGCCCGACAGCGACCCGCTGGTCACCGGCGTGGGCGGGACGAGGCTGCGGCTCACCGCCCGCGGCAGGCACGTCGCGCCTGACACGGTGTGGAACGACACGTTCAACGTGGCGGCGAACAAGTTCATCGTGGGAGACAAGGGGCCGAACCCGCTGGCCGGAGCAGGCGGAACGTCGGTCGTCTTCGGCCGCCCCGGCTACCAGCGTGGCGTAGCGGCCATCGTCGGCTCGCACCGCGGCGTGCCGGACATCTCGATGAGCGGCGCCTGCAGCGGCGCGGCCGACATGTACCAGAGCTTCCGCGGCCAGCCCGCGGGGTGGTATCCGATCTGCGGAACCAGCGAGGCCACCCCGGAGTTCGCCGGTATCGTCGCGCTGGCCGGCCAGCTGGCCGGCCGGCCGCTCGGGGCGATCAACCCGTTGCTCTACCGCATGGCAGCGCGGCACCTGCCGGGCATCGTGGACGTCGTCTCCGGCGGAAACACGGTCAGGTTCCGGCAGCGCGGCAAGCTGCGCACCGTGCACGGCTTCCCGGCCGGGCCCGGCTACGACCTGGCCTCGGGGGTCGGTACGGTGGACGCGCCGCGCTTCGTGGCCGAGCTGGCGCGGGCGGCGGGCGCAGCGACCTGGCCGCCTGGCGGCGGCTCGCCCGCTCGCGGGAAAGGCGGCTACGCTGCCCGCCCCGGAGCCAGCGGCTAGGATTTGTCCGGCCAGAACCGGACAGTGGCGCGCTGCGCTGATCTGGGTGCCCGCGGACCAATCTGCCGCCCGGGCGGGCCCGAATGGACGGTATGAACACACGCGACATGCGGCCGGCCCGGCCGCGGCGCAGGGGAGTTTCAGCGCCATGCGGACTGGTTACGCTGCCTTCATGTGCACGGGCGAGGGGCCGGGCCGCTGCGGCATGGCCGCCGCGTCCTGCCGCCGCGCCGCGTGATCTGCGTCCTGGGCGATGCTCACATGGACGTCGTCGTTCGCCTGGCCGAGCCGCTTGCCGAGGAGACCGACACCGCCGCGGTCACCGCCGTGGGCGTCGGCGGGCAGGCGGCGAACGTCGCCGCCTGGGTCTGCGCGCTGGGCGGCCAGGCCCGGCTGGTCGCCGCGCAGGCCGGTGACCTGGCCGGCCGCCTGGTCGCCGCCGAGCTGGCCGGCCGTGGCGTCGACCTGGTGGGGCCGGTGCTGGCCGGCCGGACCGGGGTGGTGGTCTCGCTCTCCGACCGGGGCGCGGCGCGGTCGATGCTCACCGACCGCGGCGTCGGCCCGCAGCTTGCCGCCAGTGCCCTGGAGCCGCGGTGGTTCGACGACTGCACATGGCTGCATCTGCCGGCCTACAGCCTTGTCGCCGCGCCGGTTGCCGGAGCCGCGATCGCCGCCGCCGCCATGGCGCCGCGGCTGAGCGTGGACCTATCCTCGACGGCGGCCCTGCGGGCCTACGGGATCGGGCGGTTCCGCGCGCTGCTCGCCCGGCTCCGCCCGGCAGTGGTGCTGGGCAACGAGGCGGAGGCCGCCGCCATTGGCGACCTGCCGGGCTGCGAGCTGGTGGTGAAGCTCGGCCCGGCCGGAGTGCGGGCCGGCGGCCAGGTCTACCCGGCGGCGCCGACCCGGCCGGTCGACTCCACCGGCGCCGGCGACGCCTTTGCGGCCGGCTATCTGCTCGGCGGGATACGCCTCGGCCTGCAGGCGGCGGCCAGGGCCGTGGCGAGGATGGGAGCGATGCCGTGAGGATCCAGCAGCAGGTGGTGCCCGAGGTCGCGGAGGCGCTGCGATTCGGCCGTCCGGTCGTGGCGCTGGAAACGACCCTGGTCGCGCACGGTTTCTCCGACGGGCAGGGGCTGCGCGCCGCGCTGGCCGCGGAGGAGCGGGTGCTCGCCGCCGGGGCCACGCCGGCCACCATCGGCGTGGCAGACGGCACGGTGCTGGTCGGGATGAGCCGGCCGGCCCTCGAGCGTTTCGCCGCGGCCGGGCCGGCCGCCCGCAAGGTCGGCGCCCGGGATCTCGCTCCGTGCATCGTCCAGGGCGCGCTCGGCGCGACAACGGTCGGCGGGACGCTGGCGATCTGCCGCATGCTCGGCATCAGGTTCCTCGGCACCGGCGGGATCGGCGGGGTGCACCGCGGCTACGCGGACAACCTGGATATCTCCGGCGACCTGCTGCAGATTGCCCGCACCCAGGCGGTCGTCGTCTCCTCCGGAGTGAAGTCCATCCTTGACGTCCCGGCGACGGCCGAGCTGCTCGAGACGCTCGGCGTCCCGGTGCTGGGATGGCAGACCGCCACCATGCCCGCCTTTTACAGCGCCGAGCCCGGGCCCGCCGTCTCCGCGGCCGCGGCCAGCGCCCCGGAGACCGCCAGGATCGCCGCCTGCCACTGGGAGCTGGACTCAGGGGCCGGCATCCTGCTGACCCGGCCGCCGGGAGCCGGCCTGGACATCGAGCCGCTCATCGCGACCGCGGTCGAGCAGGTCCGCAACGCCGGGATAACCGGGCAGTCCGTGACCCCGGCCGTGCTGGCCCGCGTGGCCGAGCTCAGCGACGGGCGCAGCGCCGAGGTCAACCGGCAGCTCATCGCCGACAACGCGGGACTGGCGGCAGAGGTGGCGGTCGCCTACGCGGCGGCCGCACAGTAAGGTCGTGGATCTCGAGATCGCGCACCTTGCAAGGTCTGCGATCGCGGGATTCATCACCTTGGCGCCGGGTCCGGCGCGCGGTCCAGTCCTGCATCGCGGCCGGGCCAGCTCAGCCTGCACCGGGCCGGGCGCAGTCAGAGGCGGCCGGCCGCGATGATCCGCCGCAGGAACCGCTGGGTGCGCTCGTCCTTCGGCTGGCTGAACAGCTCGGCGGGCGGCGCGTCCTCGATGATGCGCCCTTCCTCAAGAAAGCAGACCCGGTCGGCGATGTCGCGGGCGAACCCCATCTCGTGCGTGGCGATCAGCATCGTCATGCCGGAAGCGGCGAGCTCGCGGATGACGTCGAGCACCTCGGCGACGAGCTCAGGGTCCAGCGCGCTCGTCACCTCGTCAAGCAGCATGATCTGCGGCCGCATCGCGAGCGCGCGCACGATGGCCACCCGCTGCTGCTGGCCGCCGGAGAGCCTGTCCGGGAACTCGGACTCCTTGTCGTCCAGGCCGAACCGGCTCAGCAGCGCCCTGGCCTCCTCCTCGGCTCTGGCCCGGGGCGTGCCGCGGGCCTTCCTCGGCGCGAGCGTCACGTTCTGCAGCACGTTCATGTGCGGGAACAGGTTGTAGGACTGGAACACGATCCCGATGGACCGGCGGACCAGGTTATCGTCGACGCCCGCCGCGGTGATGTCCTGATCCCACAGGCTGATCCGGCCGGCATCGATCGGCTCCAGCAGGTTGAGGCAGCGCAGCAGCGTCGACTTGCCCGACCCCGACGCCCCGATGAGGCAGATCACCTCGTGCGTGCCGACCGTCAGGTCGATGCCGGTCAGCACCTCGTTGCTGCCGAACGCCTTGCGCAGGCCCTCGATCCTGATGGCCGTCCCTGGCAGCCCGGCCGGCTCCGGCGTCCCCGGGCATGGCGGTCCCTGCCCGGGCATTCCCTGCCCGGGCATCCCCGGGCCCGGCGTCCCGGCGGCCGGGGTCATGCCGCGACCCCGGCCAGCCGCCGCCGCCGGTCCCGGTCGATCAGCCGGTCGGTGAATCGGGCCAGCGGAATGGTCAGGATGAGGAACAAGATGGCCGCGACCGCGTAGCTGGAGTAGTTGAACACCGTGCTGCTGTAGATCTGCGCCGCCTCGTTGGCCTCGATGGCGCCGAGCACCCCGACGAGCGCGGTGTCCTTCTGCAGGCTGATGAAGTCGTTCAGCAGCGGCGGGATGATGTTGCGCACCGCCTGCGGCAGGATCACGTACCGCAGCGTCGTGGCCTGCGACAGGCCGAGTGACCTGGCCGCCGCGGCCTGGCTCCGGTGCACCGAGTTCAGCCCGGCCCGGTAGACCTCGGAGACGTACGCGGAGTACGACAGGACCAGAGCCGCCACGCCGTAGATGGCCGCTGACTGCGTCGACACCACCGGGAGCCTGAGCGCGGGCACGCCGAAGCCGATAGCCAGCAGGACGAGCAGCAGCGGCACGCCGCGGAAGAAGTCGACGTAGATCAGGCTGAGCACCCGGAACGGGAACAGCACCGGACTGACCGACTGCCGGATCAGCGCGATGAACAGCGCGAACGCGAGGATGAGTACCTCAGCGGACATGAACATCCGGATGTTCAGCCAGATGGCCTCGCCGACCGAGTAGTAGCCCTGCTTCGGGTTGCCGACGAACGACTGCCACATGTCGCTGGGGTCAAAGAACGTATGGCGCACCTGCGCGCTGCCCGGCGCCAGCAGGAAGGCCGCCATCAGCGCGCCGAGCACGACGAGGGTGCTGACCGTCGAGATGGCGGTGGCCCGGCGGCCGCCACCGGACAGCAGCCGCGGCCCGCGGCCCGACGCGCCGAACGATCCTGGCTGCCAGCCGCCGCCGACCGTCCCGGTCGAGGCGGCCGGAAGGCCCGCGAGCGGATCGACCGGGTCTGGCTGCCTGTTGTCGTCCATGCGTGCCGCGACGGGCCTAGCTTCGTCGCATCAGGGCTGCAGCGCAGGGATGCTGGTGTAGATCTTCAGGTACTTCTTCTGCAGCGCCGCCAGGGTGCCGTTGGCCTTCAGCGTCGCGATCGCCTTGTTGACGCAGGTGACCAGCGGGTTGCCCTGGCTGAAGACCAGGCCGAAATGCTCGCCGGAACTCGGGAACTGGCCGACCACCACCGATCCCTTGATCTCGTCCGCGGAGATGAACTGAGCCGTCGGGGTGTCGGCGACCAGCGCGGCGATCTGGTGGGTCTGCAGCGCCTGCTTGGCGTCGTTGAGGGTCTGGAAGACCTTCGGCCGGGCGGTCGGCTGGATCGCGCTGTTGATGAAGGCCAGGCTTGTCGTCCCTACCTGATCGCCGAAGACGTAGCCCTTCAGGTCCGCTGGCGTGTGGTGGGTCACGACCGGGGTGTTCTTCAGCGCCACGAGCGCCTGGGTCACGTCGTAGTAGCTGTCCGAGAACGTCACCGCGGTCGCGCGCTGGGGCGAGAACGAGATCTCGTTGATGTCGAAGTCGAACTTCTTCGGGCCAGGGGCATACGAACTGTTGAAGGGCTCACGGGTCCAGTGCACCTGCGCGGCGCTGAAACCGAGCTGCCTGGCCACCGCGTAGGCGACCGCGCTCTCGTAGCCCTTGCCGTTCGCCGGGTCGTTGCCCAGGAACCATGGCGGGAACGCGGGCTTGTCCGTCGCGACGGTCAGGGAGCCGCTGGCGTAGAGGTTCTTCTGGATCGCGGCGTTGGAGCAGCTGGCGGCGCTGGCACTGGCCGACGGCGAGGTGCTCGCCGTGCCGCTGCCACCGCCGGCCGCGCTGCTGCCGCAGGCCGCGAGCAAGGCTGTAGCGGCCACGGCGGCCATCGCCGGCAGAATCCGTCGCATCATGAACCCCCACTCATCGGAGCCGGGAGCGATTCCCCCAAAGCGGGCTGAGGCTGGCCAGCCTACCGGGCTGGGTCAGCCGGTGTTCTGCAGGCCGGCCGCGACGCCATTGACCGTGAGCAGCAGCAGCCGCTCCAGCCGGTCGGGCTCGGCGGCGCCGCCGCGCAGCGCGGTGAGCGCTCGCAGCTGCAGGTGCGAGAGCGCGTCCACGTACGGGTCCCGCAGTGCGACCGCCCTGGCCAGCACCGGCCGGTCCGCCAGCAGCCTGTCGTGCCCGGTCACCGTCAGCACCAGGCGCATGGTCCGGTCGTATTCGTCCAGGACCAGCGCGGTGAGGTCGGTCCTGCCGCCGAGCGCGAGGTAGCGCGCGGCAATCCGGCGGTCCGTCTTGGCCAGGCTCATCTGGGCATTGTCCAGCAGGACGGCGAACAGCGGCCACTTCCGGTAGGCAGCGCGCGCTGCCCGCAGCCCGCCGTCGCCGCCCGCGGCCGCCGCGAGGCCGCTGCCCAGGCCGAACCAGCCGGGCAGGTTCACCCGGGTCTGCGCCCACGCGAAGACCCAGGGGATGGCCCGCAGGTCATCGAGCCCGGCACCGGCGCCAGCGCCGCCGCGGCGGGTCGGCCGGGAACCGATCCGCAACGCGCTGATCTCCGCGAGCGGGCTGATCCGGGCGAACCAGGCGGCGAACCCGTCGGCCTGCACCAGCGCGCGGTAGGCGCGCAGCGCGCCGGCTTCCATCCGGTCAGCGAGCGGCCGGAACCGCCCTTCGGGACCCGGCGGGATGGCACCGGGCGGCGCGGGCGCGGGAGCGGCGGAGGTGAGCAGCACCGCGGACGCGACCTGCTCCAGGTGCCGTTGCGCGATCACCGGGTGCCCGTACCTGGCGAAGATCACCTCACCCTGCTCGGTGACCTTGAACCTGCCGGCGACCGAGCCGGGCGCCTGCGCGAGCACCGCCCGCCCGGCCGGTCCGCCGCCGCGCCCGAGTGCGCCGCCGCGGCCGTGGAAGAGCGTCAGCCGGATATCCCGGTCGGCCGCCCACCTGGCCAGCCGCCGCTGCGCGTCGAACAGCCGCAGCGTCGCGCCGACCGGGCCGAGTTCCTTGGCCGAGTCGGAATAGCCGAGCATGACCTCCAGGCGCCTGCCGGTGGCGGCAAGTCGCGCCGCTACCGGCGCAAGCTCCAGCATGTCGTCCAGCACCCGGGTGGCGTCCGCCAGGTCAGCCCCGCTCTCGAAGAGCGGGACGACGTCGAGCACTGGCGCAGGCTCGTTAAGAACGGATCGGCCAGCCAGCTCGTAGACGGCCGCTATGTCGGCAGCTGACCTGGTGAAGCTGACCACATAGCGGCGGCACGCCGCCTGGCCGAACCGGCGCTGGATCCACCCGATCGCCTCGAAGGTGGCGAGCACCTCGCTGGTCTGCGGTGAGCGGGCGGCGCCGCTGCGCAGCTCCTGGAGCGCCCGGGCATGCACCTCGCTGTGCTGGCGGACCTCGAGACCGGCCAGGTGGAAGCCGAAGGTCTCGGCCTGCCAGAGCAGGTGCTGGAGCTCACCGAACGCCTGCCGGGCGGCGCCCGCCCGCGCCAGCGCCCGCTGCACGAGGCGGAGGTCGGCGATGAACTCCGCCGGACCGCGGTAGGCCAGGCCGGCCTCGCCGTCGCCCTCGCCGACCCGGACCGCGCGCAGCCGCCGCGCCGCGTACAGCAGGTAGACGCGGTAGGGCTCCTCCGGGGAGCGCATCGTGATCTCGGCGAGCAGGCCGGGGTGCGCCCGCGCGGCCGCGCTGATGGCGCGGGCCAGCTCCGGCCCGGCCAGATTGGATCCGGCCAGGTCCGGCTCGGCCAGCGCCGGGCCGGCGTGCACGGTGAGAGCACGGCCGATGCGGGTGGCCGCGTTCTCCAGGGCGCGCAGCACGTGGTCGGCCTGGATTTCCGCCGTTTCCCTGGTGACCTGCGCGGTCACGAACGGGTTGCCGTCCCGGTCCGCGCCTACCCAGCTGCCGAACCGCAGGAACGCGGGCGCGGCCGCGGGGGCGTGCCCGGACGCGGGACCTTGCAGCGCCCGGTCGAGCGAGCGGTACAGGGCCGGGACCACCCGGAAGAGCGTCTCATCGAACGCGGCCATGGCCGTGCGGACCTCGTCCAGCGGCCGCATCGCCTGCACCCGGAGCGCGGCGGTCCGCCACAGCAGGTCGATTTCCTCCCGCAGCCTGCGCGTTGCCTCCGCGTGCTCGCTCGCGCCGAGCCGCCCGTCGTCCAGGCTGGCCAGCAGCACGCTGATCCGCCGCAGGATCTCGGTCACGGCACGGCGGCGGGTCTCGGTCGGGTGGGCGGTGAGCACCGGGTGCACCCGCAGGCCGGCCAGCAGGTCATCGGTCCGCTCCGGGCCGAGCTCGCCGCGGATGGCCGCGACGGCGGCGGCCAGCGACTCGCGTGGCGCTGCGCCCCCGGCGTCCCGGTGGCGCAGCGTGCGGATCCGCTGATGCTCCTCGGCCAGGTTGGCGAGATGGAAATAGACGGTGAACGCGTGCGCGACGGCTTCGGCCCGCTCCAGCGGCCAGGACGCGACCAGGTCGGTGATCTGGGCGACGATGTCGCTGCCGTGGTTGCCGCTGCCGCCGGTGCTGCTGCCGCTGCTGTCGTCGGCGGCGTCGAGATGGCGGGCCGCGATGACGGCGCGCCTGAGCCGTTCGACGTCGTCGAGCAGTTCCTGGCCGCCGGACTCGCGGAGCACGTCGCCGAGCAGCCCGCCGAGCAGCCGGACATCGCGGCGCATCGGCGCCGGCACGTGCTGACGGTCGGCGTCCCGGCTCACCGCGCCAGCGTAGCGACCGGGCCTGGCTGGTCCGGCCTGCCCGGGCGGGCCGGATCCGCCACGATCAAGGACCGGGCCCGGGACGCGCCGTGACCGGCAGCGACCGCCGGGCCCCAGGATCGGCGCCCGGCGCCGTGTCGTCGCGGATCCGCACGGCCGAGAATTCCGGCAAGAATTTTCCGGCCGGTGTCGATCTGGGGCCACGGCGTTCGACGCACGGGCAAGAAGGGGCGGGCGGCAGCGAAGACCGCACACGCCGGCCCGATCCGGCCGCCGCCAAGGGCGCCGGACATCGACAGAAGGGAGCAAGACAATGCGATTCCTCGGGTACACGCTGGGCGATCCGTCGATCCCGATCCCGCCGCCCACGCCAGAGCTGATCGCGGAGATGGGCAGCTTCGTCGAGGAGGCGACCAAGGCCGGCGTGCTGCTGGCCGCCGGCGGCGTCGGTCCGCCGGCCGAGGCCACCAGGGTGAGCTACCACAATGGTGAGTACACCGTCATCGACGGCCCGTTCACCGAGGCCAAGGAGCTGATCGGCGGCTGGGCGCTGATGGAGTGCCGGGACAAGGCCGAGGCCATCGAGTGGACCAAGCGGTTCCTGGCCATCGTCGGCGAGGGCGAGAGCACCGTCCGGACGGTCTACTGACCGCCGCACCGACCGCCGCGGCCGCGGCAAGCCTGGTCCGGCCATGCCCAGGCTTGCCCGGCCGCCGGGGCGGTGATGTGATCGGGTGTCGTGACGGCTGCACAGACCCATGCGGCGATCGAGGCCGTCGTGCGGATGGAGTCGGCACGGCTCATCGCCGGGCTCGCCAGGTACACCGGCGACATCGGCCTGGCCGAGGAACTCGCCCAGGACGCCGTCGTCGCCGCGCTGGAACAGTGGCCGGAATCCGGCGTTCCGCGCAACTCGGGGGCCTGGCTGATGACGGTCGCCAAGCGCCGGGCGGTCGACCAGTTCCGCAGGAACCGTGACCTGCAGCAGAAGTACGCGCAGATCGGCCGCGCGCTGGAGGCGGAAGGTGACAGCGTCACGCCTGACTTCGACCGCGCCTTCTCCGACGACATCGACGACGACCTGCTGCGGCTGGTGTTCACCGCCTGCCACCCGGTGCTGGGCGTGCGGGCGCGGGTCGCGCTGACCTTGCGGCTGCTCGGCGGGCTGACCACCGCCGAGATCGCGCGCGCCTACCTGGTGCCGGAGCCGACGATCGCGCAGCGGATCGTCCGGGCCAAGAAGACCCTGGCCAGGGAGCAGGTGCCGTTCGAGGTGCCGGGCGCAGCGGAGCGGCCTGCCCGGCTGTCATCCGTCCTTGAGGTCATCTACCTGATTTTTAACGAGGGCTACTCGGCCACCGCCGGCGACGACTGGATGCGCCCGGCGCTGTGTGCCGACGCGCTCCGCCTCGGCCGCGTGCTCGCCCAGCTCATGCCCGGCGAGCCGGAGGTCCATGGCCTCGTCGCGCTGCTGGAGATCCAGGCCTCCAGGGTGCGCGCCCGCACCGGGCCGTCCGGCGAGCCGGTGCTGCTGCTTGACCAGGACCGGCGCCGCTGGGACCGGCTGCTGATCAACCGCGGCCTGGCGGCGCTTGCCAGGGCCGAGGAGCTCGGCGGGGCACGCGGGCCGTACGCGCTGCAGGCGGCGATTGCCGCCTGCCACGCCCGCGCCTTCCGGCCGGCGGACACGGACTGGGCACGCATCACCGGGCTCTACGCGGTCCTCGCCGAGGTGATGCCGTCGCCGGTGATCGAGCTGAACCGGGCCGTCGCGGTGTCGATGGCGTTCGGCCCCCAGGCCGGCCTGGACATGGTGGACGCGCTCGTGGCCGAGCCCGCGCTGCGCGGCTACCACCTGCTGCCGAGCGTGCGCGGGGACCTGCTGATGAAACTCGGCCGCCCGGATGAGGCCAGGGCCGAGTTCGAGCGCGCCGCCGAGCTGACCCGCAACGAGCAGGAACGGGAGCTGTCCGCCGGGCGGGCCCGGGCGGCCGGGGCCGCGGCTAGCGAGGCCCCGGCCGCTGACGCACCGCCCGGTGACGCGCCGTAGTCAGAACAGGGACGCTCGGCCAGCGTGTCCAGCTGGACGTCGAGCGGCACGGCGATGCCCAGGCCGCACCGGTCCCAGCCCGCCCACGGAGCTAGATCGCCGGGCGGCAACCGGCGGTGGCGTGGCTGCGGGGCACAGCACAGTCTCCGGTGGCGGACGGCTCTCGCATCCTTCAGTCGGCGGGCGGATGCATCGTAAAGGCCAGGGTTCCGGTGAAGATCTCCTCGTTGATGATGAAGGCGAACCCGAGGATGAACGCCGTGGCGAGCGGCATGACGGCTAGCCACACCCGTCCCTGCCGCCCGGCCGCCCGCTGATCGGTGATCCAGCGTCGTACCGGCGGCAGCCGGAGAATGACCAGCGGGATGCTGATCGCGACGGCCTGGTAGAAACGCTGGTGGAAAACGGGGTCGCCATCTCCGTCGGCTGCGCCGAAGGTCCCGATTCCGTCGAGCAGCAGCAGGTGCACGACGAGCAGCGCCCAGATCACGTACGTCACCCGATGCAGCCGTTTCCAGTACTTTCCGAGCATCCGCTGCGCCGGGGTATTGGCCGTGGCCAGCAACGGGAGGGCCAGGAGGGTCACCAGGAACCCCGCCAGCAGGAAGGAATGCCCGGCGAGCCGGCCGAATACCCCTCCGGCGAAGTCCGTGGTAATGGCCGCGGTAGTCGCGTCAGCGATACCGACGAACGCGAACATGATGCCGTACCAGCGCCGGAGCGGGGCGATCCACCGCTGCCCGGTGAGGGTAATCATCGGCGTAATCGTCACGGCCAGGAAGAAGCAAATCTCGCCGCCTGTCCCCAGCACGTCGGCTTCGGTAAGGGTCAGCGTGTCCTTGGCGTTCAGCGATGTCCAGGCGGGGAGCAGGAAGATGAACGGGACGAACGCGGGCAGGCGCATGAGGAAGAGCGCGATGGACTTCTTCCTGATCGACCCGGCAGAGAATACCAGATCCCCGGCTAGCCAGCTATTCGCACTAGTTCTGGTGGCCATCTGAGGCTTTCTCCTTCGGTGGGCTGTAGCACCGCTCCCAGTGCCGGAAGCTCATGCGTCAGCCAGCTCAGTTCGATCTGCCCGTCTTGCCGCCTGGCTTGCTGCCCGGCTTGTTTCCCGCCTTGCCGGCCGGCTTGTTTCCCGCCCTGTTGGCGGGCTTGCTGCCCGGCTTGCTTCCTGGCTGGCCGGCGGGCTTGTTGCCCGCCTTGCTTCCTGGCTTGTTTCCCGTTTTGCCGCCTGGCTGGCCGGCCGGCTTGTTTCCCGCCTTGCTGGCGGGCTTGCTGCCCGCCTTGCTTCCTGGCTTGCCCGTCTTGCTGCCCGTCTTGCTTTCCGTACCTGCATTCGCCTTGTGATGTGCTCTCGGCGCGTCTCGCTGGCCCGGACCCTGATTCTCCTCGAGATTACGAGAATTGCCCGCGCCTGCCCCGGCGTTCCGGAAGACAAAGAAACTGAATCCGTGCAGCGCTATTTCCGTAGTTCCGCTGACAGCGCCAACCAGGAATACGGCCATGAGGGCAATCACTACCTTGCGCAGGGCCTTAACCTGCCGGCCGTTTGGCTTCGTGGCCGACCGGGCAGCGCGCCGGGCCGATGGCCTCGCGCCCGGGCGTGCCGTCGGCTCGGTGGCCGGCCGGGTCGGCCTGGCCTCTGGCCTGACGGTCGGCTCACTGCCTGGCTCCGCCTCCGGCCGTGCGGCCGGCCTCGTGATCGGCAGCCCAGGGCTGGTGAGATTCTCCGTGACGTAGGCAGCTACCCGGCCCAGCTCTGACGACATCGTCCTGGCGGATGTCAGCAAATCGGCGGCCTCCGCTTCAGCGGTGGCGCGCATCGCGGCGGCCTGCTGCCTCGCCTCGGCGGCCTCACGCTCAGCGGCTGCCCGTAGCGCGGCGGCCTGCTCGTACGCCTCTTGCCTTATCTCGGCAGCCTGGCTCTCGGCACCGGAGAGGATTCGCCCGGCCAGCCAGAGCGAGTGAGCGTGCTGGAATTCGCCGACATCCCGGCGGATTGCGTCAGCGAGCTGGGCAGTCTGTCCCCCGGCCAGCTGAACCAGGTCTTCGGGACGGGCATCAAGGCCTGTCGCCCCAGCCCAGCCGACAGCGGGAGTGCCCGTCAGAATGACCTGGAGCCTGCCGTCACCGAAGGCGACGTCCTGGTAGGCCTGGGTAGCCGCACCCGCCGTCCTGGCCACCTGCGTTGACTGTTGTTGCATCCGGTCAGTCGCGCCACCAGGCGGCGCGTCCGGCGGACCCCAGATACCGGCGGCGGTCCGCGCCCCTGCCGCCTGCGGTGACGCTGCCCGCGAGGGATGACCGTTATGCGGTTCCGGCGACGCCTGCCGCCGTGGCCCGGCGGGCCCGCCGGCGCCTCCGGGCCAGCTGGAGTGGTCGGCACCGGGACGGCGCGCGCCAGGACGGCGCGCGCCGGGATACCGCGGATCGGCGCCGGGGAAGCTGGGGTGGTCGGTGAAGTACGGGTCGGGGCTCGGGGCACCCGGGTAGCTGCCGCCGGGGAAACTGGGATGGTCGGTGAGGCGTGGTGCGGTCGCTGCGGCGTCGTTTCCGGTGCCGCGCTGCGGCTGGGGTCTTCTGGTGTGCGAGTGCTTCCGCCTGCGGGCGGCACCGGCCCGGCGGCGGCGGATCACAACGGCCAGCCCGGCGGTGGCGAAGAGGACGATCGCACCGCCGACCACGACCGCGCTGCCCGTGCCCGCCGGCCCCGGCGTGAAGTGCGTCGCCGCCCCGCTGCCGGCCGGCGCAGAAGGCCGGTGCGACGCCGGCGCGGTGGCTGACCGGCTCACCCTGGGCAGCCGGCCGAACCGCACCCCGGGCCCGGACGCGTCCGCGGGCAGCTGCCGGATCCAGCCCGGGTCGATAATGCGGGGATTCTCCAGCCGCCTGCCATCCGGCTGGAGCCGGCCTTTGTTCAACGTGAAGATCTCGAGGTACCGGTGGGTGTCGCCGAGCGTCCTGGCCGCGATCCCGTACAGGGCCACGGCCTGCCCGTTCTTGGGTTGCGGGACGATGTAGTACTTGACCCGCTTGGCGGACGCGGACGCGGCGGCTCGCGACTGGGCCCGGGAGGCGCTCGTGGCCGCAGCCGGGCACGCCGACAGGGCGGCCAGCATCGCGGCGACGAGGAGCGCCGTGGCCACGCGGGCGGCCATTCGCCGAAACCATCCTGCATCGCCGCGGGAACCTCTGCTGAGGGTCATCGTCTCCGTCGTCTCGTGCCCGGCACTTGGTAACGGTGCGTGCATCCTTCGCGCGTGCCCGGAGCCCGCACTCCCGGCCGCGCATGCGTTGGTCTCCGGCAGAGGATCCAGCGATTTCCTCGCCTCGGGCGGCACACTAGGCCACTCGGGCAACCCCGGACAGAGACGAATACCCCTCGGGGGACGGAAAACCCTTGGGGGCCCAGCCGCGGCCACCCTAAGGGTGGCCGCGGCTGGAGCCATGTCCTGCGATGCCCGGCCGGGCGGCCACCTCCGTGCCGGGGTGAGGCTGTATTCCTACATGACCATCGGGCTGTCCGGGAGGTCTTCGCGGCGGACCCGGATGGCGATGAGGGTGACGATGAGCGCGAGCGCGGTTGCTCCCGCGCCTATGGTCAGGGCGGTGGTGACCCCACTGGACAGCGCGTGGTCGTAGATCGGGCTGCCCGGCCCTGCGGCGGCGTGCCCGGCGCTGGCGTGGCCGGCCGCGACATGACTGAGTGAGTCCCTGACATGCCTGTTGACCACGGACCAGGCCAAGCTGCCGATGACCGCTAGTCCGACGGCGCCGCCGACCTGCTGGCCGGCGTTGAACATGCTGGAGGCCACTCCCTGGTGCTCGTCGGCGATCCCGGCGACCAGGGCCATGGTGAGCGGGACGAAGATCAGCCCGCCTGCTGCGGCGAAGACGATGAGCGGCAGGGCAACGCCGGTCAGGTAATGGCTGTGCTCATGGACGCGGGACAGCCAGAACATTCCGGCGGGAGCGAGCAGGCCGCCGATGGTCATGGGCACCCGGGCGCCGAAGCGCGGGACCAGCTTGGTGCAGATGCCGGCCACCACGATGAACGCGCCGACGAACGGCAGGTAGGCAAGGCCGCCGCGCAGGGCGCTGTACCCCCACACGACCTGGGTGAACAGGGTGAGGAAGAAGAACATGCCGAAGAAGGCCGAGGCCAGGCAGAGCAGGATCAGGTACACGCCCGCCCGGTTCCGGTCGGCGAAGATCCACAAGGGCAGCAGCGGCTGCTGTGACCGTGCTTCGATGAGCACGAACGCGGTGATTGCCACGGCGGCGGCGGCCAGGGCAAGGAAGGTGCCGGTGTCTGCCCAGTGCGAGATGCCGTCCGGGCCGGTGGCGCCGCTGGTGAGGCCGTAGATGAGCAGCGCGA
>WNGA01027658.1_pt1 | contig 15045 bp, 14 predicted proteins | sample 5400061 | NCBI WGS metagenome assembly WNGA01 (sample SAMN13153366, study PRJNA577476) | soil metagenome | isolation source: 100 cm soil or saprolite under grassland replicate 2 | place: USA:California | collected 2016-06-15
TACCACGCCGAGCATGTGTCCGGCGCCCGCGGGCGGCAACGGCATCGCCGCCTGCACGAACGGCTTGTGCAGCGTCACATGCAACGCCGGATACCACCGCTGCGGCAACGTGTGCGCGCAGAACACCAGCCCGCTGTCGTGCGGGACGACGGCCACGACCGCGTCATGCACGCCGTGTGCGGTGCCCGCGAACGGCAGCGCGACCTGCGCCGGGAACCCGCCCGCGTGTGGCATCAGCTGCGCGGCCGGTTATCACGCGTGCGGCACGGGCGCCGCCGCGGCCTGCGTCGTCAACGGCAGCACCAGCCTCACGTCGTGTGGCAACAGTTGCGCCGTGTGCAGCGCGCCCGCGAACGGCACCGTCAGCTGCAGCACCGCTGGCGCCTGCGTGCGTGCGTGCAACGCGGGCTTCCACCTGTGCGGAGCGCCCGCAGGCGGGACCTGCGTCGCCAACAACAGCGTCGCGTCGGGTTGCAGCGCCGCCGGCTGCACCGCGTGCGTGCCGGTGGCCAACGGCGCGTCGGTCTGCAACGGCACCACCTGCAGCGTGACGTGCGCGAATAACACCCACGGCTGCCCGGCATCGCTGCCCACCACCTGCGTCGCCAACAACAGCGTCACGTCGGGCTGTACGGCCGCCGGCTGCACCGCGTGCGCTGTGCCCACGAACGGCGCTGCGGCCTGCAGCAACAACACGTGCGCCATCACGTGCAACGCGACCTATCACCCATGCGGCGGCACCACGTGCATCTCGAACACCAGCACCAGCGTGAGCTCGTGCGGGACCACGTGTCAGGCCTGCGTCGCGCCGAGCAATGGCACCGTGACCTGCACCGGCGCGACGTCGACCTGCGTTCCCCACTGCGACACCGGGTTCCACCTGTGCAGTGGCGTGTGCGTCAGCAACAACGCCTCCACCACATGCGGCACCATGGATGGCGTCGACTGCGATCCGTGTCCCGACGGCCAGGCCTGTGTGACCGCGACCTGCGGTCCAAACTGCGGCGCGGGCACGCACACGTGTCCCGCGACGAGCGGCTGCTTCCCCGACGACAGCACGCTCCAGTGCGGCACGGCCGGCGGTTGCATGACGTGCGCCGCGCCCTCGGATCCGAATGCGGTCGCCGTCTGCACGGGCAACACCTGCGGCTTCGCGTGCAAGAGCGGTTATCACCGCTGCCCGGCCGTGGGCGGTACGTGCGTATCTGATCTCGCGGTGTCGAGCTGCGGCGCTTCGTGTACCGCGTGTCCGGTGCCGCCGAGCAACGGCATGGCGGTGTGCGATAACGGCGGGGGCCAGAACCTGAGCTGCCGGGTGGTCTGCAACCAGCCCGGCTTCTGTAAGGGCGGCACGGACGCGTCCCCCACCTGCGTCGCCAACAACACCGTCGCCGCCTGCGGTCCGACCTGCACGATCTGCCTGCCGCCCGACCACGGCAGCGTCACCTGCGACGGGACCTCGTGCGTGCGGGCGTGCAACACCGACTTCCACCTCTGTGGCGTTACCTGCGTCCCGGACACCGACTCCGCGCGTTGCACCTCGTCATGCACGCCGTGCGCGACCGGCGAGACCTGCGTGGCCAACGTCTGCGTGCCGGCCCAGCCCTGACGCGATCGCAAACCGCAGACAGGTGAGCCGCGCGGCCGGCGCCGCGCGGCTTGTACGCCTATGGGAAGCGGGGCATAGTCGCGCGCGACGCCAGCCCTCGTCACACACACCACCGCGGGGTAAGAGAGATGAAAGACAAGCTGAGCTGGGGCGTCATCGGGACTGGCGGCATCGCATCGGCGTTCGCGCAGGCGCTGCGCAAGTCCAAGCGGTGCCGGATCGCCAGCGTCACCGGGCTGACCCAAGACCTCGTCCGCGACTTCGCGTCCAAGTTCGAGATCCCGGCGACCGCGGCGTCGATCCCAGAGCTGCTCGCCGACAAAAACGTCGAAGCGATCTACGTCGCGACCCCGCACCCGTTCCATGAAGCGCAAGCGCTCGCGGCGATCGCCGCCGGCAAACCGGTGTTGTGCGAAAAGCCGCTCGCGATGGGCGCGGCGGCCGCCGAGAAAGTGATCGACGCCGCCCGCAGCAAGGGCGTGTTCCTGATGGAAGGCTACATGTACCGCTGCCATCCATTGCTGAAGCGGCTCGTCGGTCAGCTGCAGGAAGGGGTCATCGGGCCGCTGCGCCACGTGCGCGCCGACTTCGCGTTCCGCGTGCCCCGCGACCCGGAGGGTCGGCTGTTCGCGCAGAGCCTGGGCGGCGGCGGCATCCTCGACGTCGGCGGCTACGTGGTGTCGTTCGCGCGCCTGCTCGGCGGGCTCAGCGAGGGCGGCAAGTTCGCGGAGCCGACCAAGCTCACCGCCAACGGCGTCATCGGCCCGCACGGCGGCGACGAGATCACGACCGCGCTGCTCACGTTCAAGTCGGGGTTCACGGCCGCGTGCACGACGGCCGTGTTTCACGACGCGGGCACCGAGACCGTCGTGTTCGGCGAGCAGGGCAAGATCGTGCTCCCGGATCCCTGGATCCCGCAGGGCAACCGGCAGGGGCTCGAGACCGGGTACACCATCCATCGCGACGGCCAGCAGCCCGAGCAGGTAACGGTGCGCACCGAGATGGCCACCTACGCGATCGAGGCCGAGCTGGTCGCCGACACGCTGCCCGCGACCGAGGTGCCGTGGCCGGCGATGAGCTGGGCCGAAACCCTCGCTACGCTCCGGGTCCTGGACAGCTGGCTGGCAGCCTTGCGTTAGCGATAGGATGGAGGACCGACGAAGGTCCCTTGCCTGACGTCGAGCTCCGAACCCAACGTCTCGTGTTGCGCCCGTGGCGCGACGCGGATTTGTCTCCGTTCGCGGCGCTGAACGCGGATCCGCGGGTGATGGAGTTCTTCCCAAAGACGTACACGCGCGACGAGAGCGAGGACGGTCTCGCCCGCATCCGCGCTCACTTCGCGATCCACGGCTTCGGACTGTGGGCGCTGCAACCGCTCGCCGGCGGAGCGATCATCGGCATGGCGGGCATCTCCGTCCCGCATTTCCAGGCGCACTTCACCCCGTGCGTCGAGGTCGGCTGGCGGCTTGCCGCCGAGCACTGGGGCCAGGGCTACGCCACCGAGGCCGCCCGCGCCGCCCTCGGCTTCGGGTTCCACCGGCTCAACCTCCCCGAGATCGTCTCGTTCACGACCGTGCACAACCTGCGCTCCCGTCGCGTGATGGAGCGCCTCGGCATGTCCCACACCCCCGACGACGACTTCATGCACCCCGGCATCGCCGACGGCCATCCTCTCCGCCCCCACGTCCTCTACCGCCTTCCGCGCGCCGCCTACGACGGTTGAATCTCCGCGATCGGCGCGTCCCAGATCCCCCGTCCGCCGTCGAAGTGAACCCGCGACGCCCACCGATCTAATAGAAGCTGATGTCGTCGATCCAGAGGTCGAAGACCGACCCGATGGGGAGAAGGAAATCGATGGAGTAAAGGTGGGCGGTGTCGACCTTGTCGCGCGGGATGCCGAAGCCCAATTGCTTGAGCCCGCCGAACGGAATCTTGAACTGCTTCCAGGCGGTGTCGATGCCGGTCAAGGAGGTCCCGAAGTGGTCGTAGCAGGCGGTATCGCCCGAGGCGACGCTCGGGTCGCAGATCTTGGCCATGTCGTTGGAGTACTGGTCGGTGACGTTGAGGCGGATCTGGGTGCTCGACGTGTCGCCGACGCGCGCCCAGAATATCAGGCCGTCGCGGAAGCTGGCGTCGCGCGGCAGGATGGCCTCGCCGCCGCCGTCGACGGTGCCCCAACCCATCGAGACGTTCAAGACCGCCCACGAGCCGAAGCCCTGACCGGTCACGTGCATCGCCTTCTTGCTGCCGCAGCGGCCGCCCGGAATGTTCTCGGACGCGGCGATGCCGTCGGGCATGATGCTGGCGCCGGTCGTCTTCGAGGGCTCGTCGCCGCCCGCCCACCAGCCGCTGCCATTGCCGAGCTTGCTCACGTTGCTGCCCGTCTCCATGTCGTCGATGAGGCCGGTCGGGTCGATGACCAGGCTCGGGTCGCCGCAGCTCTGCGCGCCGTCCCCCGAGCCGTCCTGCGGGTTGTTCATCGACGAGCCGCAACCGGCCAAGCCAGCGAGCGCAAGACACGTTTGTGCGAGGAGCGCGTAGAGCGAAGACCGACTTCGCCGGTCGGAGCTCGTCGCGGGAGGTTGGGAGGGGGCCGAGTCTAGTTGTCTCTTCATGTCGTCCTCTCGTTCATAACAGTCCCTGGAGCGGCCCCGTGCACCAATCGCTCTTGCCGAACCGGGTATCGGGGACGCCGAAAGCGTTGACCAGGGAGAGCAGCAGGTTGTTGTGCTGGATCGACTGGCCGGCGTAGCTCAGGAAGCGGCCCGTGCGCAGCGCGCCCCCCGCGCTGCCCGCGAGCACGTAACCGGCGCCGTTGCGGCTGTGGGTGTTGCCCTTCGCGAGATCGTTGGCCCACAGGATGAGCGTGCCGTCGAACAACGTGCCGCCGGCGCCGTCGGGGGTCTGCTTGAGCCGCGCGATCAGCGCCGCGAGCTGCTGCGCGTACCAGGTGTTGATGCGCGTCAACTTGTCGACCGCGGCCAGGTCATCGTCGCCGCGGTGGGAGAGATCGTGGTGGCCCTCGGTGATACCGAGCCACGAGAACCGGATCTGCGCGACCGACCGCGACCACTGCAGCGACGCGACCCGCGTCATGTCGCACGCGAACGCCATCGTGAGCAGGTCCATCTGTAGCTCGCCCACCTTGGGGAACGTGTCGTTGGTCTGCGCGGCCACCGGCGTCAGCGTCGGGTCCTTGCACGCCGCGTTGCCGACCACGAGATCGGTCGTCAGCCGCGATTCGATCTCGCGCACGGCGCCGAGGTGCGCGTCCAGGCGCTGGCGATCCGTGGCGCCGAGCCGCTCGGCGAGGCTCGAGTACTGCCCGCCGACGGTGTCCAGGATCGACTTGCGCCGCCGGCGCAGGCGCGCGAGCACGGCGGGATCGGTGTGAAGATCGGCGAACACGCCGTCGTAAACGCGCGCCGGATCGTCCGCCGGCGGTAGCGGCTGGTTGGCGGCGCGATAGATCATTCGGCCCCAGTTGTCGGCGCCGCCGACCTGCACGCCGAGCTCCAGCGAGCGGAGCTTGGTCGGTGCCGCGAGCGCCTCGGCGACGCGCTGGTCGACCGACGGTCCGGTCGCCCATCCGGCGGGCGCCGCCCCCACGCCCGCGAACGGCCCTGGGTTGAGGGGCATGCCGGTCAACATGCCGCCGATGCCGTTCTGGTGGCCGTCGCCGCCGCCGCCTTGCTGGTTGAGGCCGGCGACGATCACCAAGTCCGCCCGGTGCGGAGCGAGCGGCGCGAGGATCGGCGGCAGCGTGAAGTCGGTCTCGCCGCCGGTCGGCGTCCACGCCTGCGGGATGGTGCCGTTGGGCGTGAACATCACGATGAAGCGCTTGACGCCGGTCGCGGCGCGCGCCGCGCGCGGGTGCATCGCCTCCAGCATCGGCAACGCGATCGCCGCGCCCCCCGCTCCACGCAGGATCGTTCGTCGGGGAATCGCGTGCAGCGGCGATCGGCTTTTCATGGCTGCGCCTCCGGCGCGCGGTTTCGGAACGCCGCCATCCGTACGGTCGCGCGCACCATCTGCTTGAAGTCACCCTTGCCGGCGAGCGTGCCCGCGAGCGCGCCGATGGTGCACACGTCCCCGAGCGAGACTTCGCTGCGCCCGAACGCATAACGGAACCACTGCGTCGCCGCGCACGAGCGCACCTCGGCGCTGCCGGCCAGCCGCGCGGGCATGACAGGTGGCGCACAGCGGGTCTTCGACGTGCTGGGCGAACCGCTCACGCGTCGACAGGCGCGGATCGATGGTCGGCGGCCGCACCACCACGTCGGGCGGCGGCGGCTGCGGCGGCCGGCACAAAAGCTGCGCGCGCACGAACTTGCCGCGCAGGACGGGCGAGGTCTGGTCGGCCTTCGCGTGCGTGGCGAGAAACCCGCCTTGGGTCAGCAAGCCCGCCGCCTTCATCGGATCGAGCGCGACGCGCTGGAAGTCGGCGCGGTTCGGTGCCGGCAGTCCGTAGAACGCCGCCAGCGACGCGTCGACGAACGTGACCGGCGCGGTGAGCAGGGCGGCCAACGTGGGCGGGCCGTGCCAAGCGTCGGCGAGGAACAACCGCGTCTCCTCGGCCAGCGCGGGCGCCGTGTCGTCGGCCCACACGCGGTACAGGTTCCGGTCCTTCTCGAGCGTCGCCACCGGGCCGAGCTCCCACCACTCGCTCGCGAAGTGAACGAACAGATCGGTCGCGCGCTCGCCCGACAGCAGGCGGTCCGCCTCCGCGAGCAGCCCGGGCTCGGCATCGAGCCGGCCGCCCTCCGCGGCGGCCAGCAGCGCGTTGTCAGGGCCAGCGCCCGTGAGCAGGAACGCGAGCCGCGTCGCCAGCGCGTAGCCGTCGAGCGCGACGGGCGTCGGCGGCGTCTGCCCCGACGGCGCCAGCTCCGGACGATATAGAAACTGCGGCGACTGCAGCATCGCCGCAACCACCGCCGACACGCCGTCGAGCGGCGCCGGTTCGGCCGTTTCGGTGTAGAGCGTCAGCATCACCTGGCGCTCGTCGTCGCCGAGCGGCCGCCGCCACGCGCGCCGCGCGAAGCCGGCAATGAAGTCGGAAACACACGCGGCGTCACCACCCACCGGATCGCAGCCGGCGATCGCGGTGCGCCGGCCGGCGTTCGAGGTCAGCGCCTCGGCCGCGCGCTCGGCGGCGTCGAGATAGCGCGCGGCGTGCAAGGTCGAGACGCTGTAGGCCGCCGCGATGTCGTCGAACCCCAGCGACTCCTCGTCGGGCGGCAACAGATCGGCGACCGATGGCGCGGCGCCGGTGAGATCGGCGACCGTGCGCCCGTATTCGAACCGGGTCATCCGCCGCAGCGACGTCGGGCCGGGGTCATCGGCACACAACGGCGACGTGTTTGTGTTCGTCCCCCCGCCGCCGCAAGCCGGAAGCGCCAGCAGCAGAGCCAACACGTGCCAGCGTTTCTTCATCTCGACGCCGTCGTCGTGGCGCGCTCGATCGTGACGCATGAACGTCGGGAAGACAAACACGGCTTCTCGAGGACAGCAATACGTGAGCCAGCGACGGACCGCGGCGGAATCGGTCTTCGAGCGCCGAAACCCGGCCCGTACACCATCGGCCTACGGATCTGGACGTCCGGCGGACGTCCGCTGGTTTTGGGGCCCCCCCCAGGGGTCTCATTGTGATGGTCAGGGACAGCAGAACGTATTGGTGAGGTCGCCGATCTGGCGCGGCACACATGGTTCGGGCAACACCGAGCCCACGCAGACGTAGTAATGCGGCGGCACGCCGGCGCCCGTGCACATGGTCGCGTCCTGCAGCGGAAGCGGCGTGCACGCGGACGCGTCGCCGAAGATACCGCCGTCGTCGCACGTGATCTGGATGCACGCCGCACCCGGCGGTGTGCATAGCCCGCAGCTCGCGTTGCAGCACACCTGCCCCGACGGACACGTGATGGTGCCGCACCTCTCGTTGCCGCCGGCCCCGCCCGTTCCGCCCGCGCCGCCGGCCGCGCTGCCCCCGCGTCCCGCGTTGCCGCCGGCCGCGCTGCCCCCACGTCCCGCGGGGCCGCCGCCCGCGCCCGTCACCCCGCCCGCGCCCCCGCGACCCGCGGCGCCGCTGACCCCCGCGGCGCCGCCGCCGGTGCCGCCTCGTCCCGCGACGCCGCTCGTCCCTGCGGTGCTTCCCGCGGCTCCGGTCGTGCCGCCGCCGCTCGTCCCCGCCGCCGCGCTCGTCCCCGCGGTTCCGGTCGTCCCCGAGCCCCCGGTCGTTCCGGCACCGCCGCTCGTCCCACCGCGTCCGCCCGCGCCGCCACCGCCACTCGAGCCGCACGCAGCCGCCAGCACACTGAAGAGGGCCACCCCGGTGAGTCCAAGCCTGAAAGTCATTGCCCGAAACGTAAGCCCGCCCAGGACCGCACACAATGCTCTGCGGGCCGCCGGCCTCCCGGTTACAGCAGGCCGGCCAGGGGGCCGGCGCTGGTCTGGCGGTCGCCGATCTTCGTCGTCGTCGACATGCCCATCAGCTGCGCGACCGACACCAGCAGCTTGGCGTGTTCCTGCTTGTCGAAGTTCAGGAACCGCCCCGTGCGCAGCGCGCCCCCCGCTTTGCCCGCCATGATGAACGGCACGCGGTCCATGCGGTGCGCGGTCGAGCCGAGCTCCTTCCCCCACACCACGAGCGAGTTGTCGAGCAAGGTCCCCGACCCCTCGTTCACGCCGTCGAGCAGCCCGAGGAAATACGCCACCTGCTTCGCGTACCAGTTGTCGATCGCCTGCAGCTCGGTCCGCCGGTCGATGCCGTCGTGACTCATGGTGTGGTGCGCGCTCGTGTGCCCGAGCCAAGTGTGCAGCACGTTGCTGAACGCGTACGACAGCTGGATGGTGAGCACGCGGGTCACGTCGCACGCCAAGAGGTGCGCGCCGATATCCAGCATCTGCGTGATTTGGGCCGGGAAGTTCGCGTTGTTGCTGGTCAGCGTCGACGGCGTCGTCCCGATCGTACAGCCGGTGCTGCCGCCCGACGTCGTCGGCGCGGGGGTGATCCGCCGCTCGATCGCCATCACCCCTTGCAGGTGCGCGTCGATCTTCTGGTAGTCGGCCGAGCTCACCCGCGTGCGGATGCGACCGAGGTCTCCCTTGAGCAGGTCGACGACCGCCTTCTGCTCGTTGCGCGCGCGCGTGACCGCGGGGTCCTCCATCGGCGGCGCCGTCCCGCCCGGCGTCACCCCCATGAAGTAACGGTCGAACGGTTCGAGCACTGCACGCCGAGCGCGATCGATCGATAGCGCGTCTCGGGGCTCGGATCCGTCGCCGCGCGCGCGTACGGCATCCCCGTCCCATAGGCCTGCGCGACGATCTGGTCGAGCGACGGTCCCACGCCCCACCCCGTGAGGTGCCCATTGCCGCCGTCGAAGCTGACGCCGTTGCTCGGCTCGGGCAGCGTCGACCCGGTCCACAGGCCCGCCATCCCGAACGCATGGGACTCGCCCGCGCCCCCCGCGGTCATGCTGAGCCCCCAGGGCACGACGATCTTGGATTTGAACGGATCGAGTGGCGTGTGGATCAGCTGGAACGTGAAGTCGGTCTCGGTGCCGGCGGGCTTCCAGTCGGCGGTGGTGTTGTAGTCCTTCGCCGCCATCCCGTCGGGCGTGAAGATGAGGATGAGGCGCTTGGGACGCGCCGCGGTCTGCGCGTCGGCGTTCAAGAGCGGCAGGAAGGGGCTCGCGGCCGCGCCGATGCCCAGGCTCTGCAGCAGCCGGCGGCGGGAGACGTCGAATGGCAGTCTGCGCGGCATCGTCCTAGCCCCCCGTGAGACGCACGTTGCGGAACGCCGGCGACAGCGCCACCCGCGCGATGAGGTCCCGGATGTTTCCGCCCGACGTCCGGAACGCGTCGCGGATGCCCTGGATCGAGCACGCGTCGTTGCTGGTCTCCATGCGGCCCATCGAGAACCGGAACCACTGGTTGGCGAAGCAGTTCGACACTTCCTGCGAGTTGGCGAGCTTGTTGGCGAGCTCGATCGCACCGCTGAACCCACCCGCCAGATCGGCGCCCGCCGCGACGACGTTCCCGGTCGCATCCACCGCGCCGAGACCGTCCATCGTTCGCCAAGCGCCGATGCCGTCGAAGTTCTCGAACCCGAGCCCGATCGGATCCATCAGCTGGTGGCAGTTGCCGCAGGCAGGGTCGGCGTCGTGCTGCGCGAACCGCTCGCGCGTCGACGTCGCCGCGGTGGGCGGCGGCGGGTTGGTGTTGGCGTTGGTGGGCGGCGGCGGCACGTAGCCGCACATGACGTTGAGGCGCACCAGTTTTCCGCGATGAACGGGCGACGTTTGGTCCCCATGCGCCCAGCGGGTGAGGAACGCCGCCTGGGTGAGGATGCCGGCGCGTTGGTTCTTGTCCAGCGCCACCGACGCGCCCACCGTGAACCCGGCCGGCTGGGTGATGCCGTAGACGCTGAACAGCCCTCCCTGCGGGAACGCGAGGTTCGACGTCAGCAGCGTCTTGAGCAGCCCGTCGCCCTTGCGGACCACGTAGTCCGAGAACATCGCCAGCTCCTGCATCATCGCGTCGCCGAGCGCGGGGTTGTAGCGCGGGTAGACGCTCGCGCTCTTCACCTGCTCGGGCAGCTCGGTCACATCCAGCCACTGCCGGTGGAACAGGGAAATCGTCGCGGACGCCTTGTCGTCGCCCAGCATGCGCTGAACCTGCGCGCCCAACATGGCGTCGTCGGCGAGCATCCCGTTGCCCGCGAGCTGGAACAGCGTGGCGTCCGGCATCGTGTTCCAGATGAAGTACGAGAGCCGCGACGCCAGCTCGTACGGCGTCAGCTTGACCGTCCCCGACTGCGGCGTGCCGGTCGACCCGACGTCGTGGTGGTACAGGAAAAACGGCGACTGCAACATCGCCTCGACCACCAGCCGGAACCCGTTGCCGGCGTCGAGGCCGGTCTTCCCAACCGTGTAGAGGGCGACGTAGCTCTGGATCTCCGCCGACGTCAGCGGTCGGCGAAACGCCTTCTGTCCGAACTGAGTCACGAACTGCGTCGCGCACGTCGTGCCCGTATCGGTCGTGAGGTTGCAGGGCGAGATCGTCGACATCCGCGCCTTGGCGGCGTTGGCCAGTGACGCCGCGACCTCTTGGTGCTGCTGCACCAACGTCTCGTCGACGGGCGCGATCGCGTTGCTGGCGAACGGACCGATGCGCTCGTCGGGCCCGAGCGCGTCGCCGGGCGTGCCGGTCGCGCCAATCAGATCGCGGACGGTGTTGTTGAACTGGTCGCGCGTCAGCCGCCGCAGCGGCGTCAGCCCCGCATTGAGCGCGCCGCCGCTGGCGGCGCACGCGGTCGCGAACGGATCGCTTCCGGTTGCGCCCGCCGTGCCGGTGGTGACGCCCGCTCCCGCGCCGCCGGTGACAACGCCCGAACCTGCGCCGCCGGTGGTGATGCCCGTGCCCGCCGCGCCGGTGGCGACGCCGGTGCCCGCCGCGCCGGTGGCGACGCCGGTTCCCGCCGCGCCGGTGCTGGCCCCGGTCATCCCCGCGATTCCGGTTCTGGTTCCCGAGCTGCCGGAAGCCCCCGCCCCATGTGGCGCGATCACGCCCGTGCACGCGAGCGGAAGCCCGCAGACGGCGACGAGGGCGCTGATTTGGACGCGAACGGACGAGCCGCGCATGGCTGCCTCCGGAGGGGGCTGCGTTGGCACCCATCAACCTCGTGGATGCCTACCCGTACCAGGGTGTGACCTGCCGCCGATCTTCTCACGACTGGCGTACGGCGGCGTCACCAACCGCCAACCAGAGACGCGCCGCGTTCCGGTCGAATCAGAGCTCGACCATCAGCCCAAGCGCCGGATAGATGACGAACCCATCGAAATCGAACGGCGTTACGGCCGCAACCGCGGGCGGGAAGGTGACCGACGCGTGTGCGTACATCTGCGCCATTGTCAGCTCTATCCCCAGGAACACCTTCTGGTACCCGAGCGCGATCCCCCCCTGGGCCCCGATGTACGTCGCGTGCCCTTCGAAACTGGCCACGTCGGTCGCAGCGCCGGGAATCTCGAGCGTCATCGACGTCGAGAACCGAGAGTACAGAAACCGCGGCCCGATCCACGCGCGGAACCAGTTATTGGATCTCCCCAGCAGGACCGGAACGTCGATCGTGTAGCGGACGAAGTCGTTGATCGTGAGAATCGGCAACACGTCGCCGATGGGAAACGCATACGCCGACCGCGCGCCCCCGATCCCGACGCTGAGATCGAACGGCCCGTCGGTCTGATGCAGGACCTGATACCGCCCGCCGAGCCGCCAGCCGCCGCCCGCGTTGCGCAAATTGATCTCGAGGTTGTCGACGGGTGTGTAAGCGATCATCAGGTGCTGCCCGATCGCCGGCGGGCTCGCCGCCAAATTGACGCCCGCCTCGAACACCTGCCGCCGCTCCTGCTCGGTCAAATCCATCCCCTGCGCGGCCGCATTGGACAACGTCTCACCCGCGTCGACGACCTTGGTCAGCGTCCCGGTCGGGACGCCGAGCTCCAGCGCCGCCGTCCCCTCGAAGTGACCCTGGGCGGCGACGTGTGCCGGTTGCATCGTCGCCAGCGACGGCGCGCAAGCGGACAACCCCCAGCACAACAACCCGAGCCTCCCCACCGGCGATAAGTTCACGGCGCCACCGTAACACGCCGGCTCCTGGCGCCCTTGTGACGGTGGCCTCGCGGGACGCGACGCGGTGCCCCGAGCGGGGCGGAGGCCGCGCCGGGTGAAAACTTGCCAAATGGCTGATGAAAGGAGGTGGGCGGCGGCACACACTTGAACATGGCTGGCGCCGACAGACCCACGGATGGGGCGTGGAACGAGCTCGAGACGAGCTTCTTCGCGGGCGCGCCGCCCGACGTCCCAGAACCGCCGCCGGAGCCGTTGCGGTTCGACGATCTCGACCCGATTCCGCTGCCGCGCCGGGACCGTCGGGTGCAGGTGCGACGCGCGCGCGATCGGGCGCTTGCCGCTCGCGGGCGGGTGCGGGTCGCGTTCGCCCGGGTGGGCCGTCGCTCCGCCCCCGCGATCGTGTGGGCGCGTGGACGCGCGGTGACGCTGTCCGCGATGGCATGGCGCCGGACGGTTCGCGTGCTCACCGCCGTCGGCGACGCGGGACTACGCGAGGGCCGGCGGATCGCGGATCGGCTGTTGGCCGGGCTCCCGACCGCCTCGAAGGATCGCCGCGCGATCCTCGCCGCGGCGGGCGCCTTGATCCTCGTGATGGGCCTTTCGGCCGGCGTCCTCGCCTCGCGAGGCGCGGGTCGCTTGCCGCTGCCCACCACGACGATGGCGGTCGTCGCCCCGAGCGGGTTCGGCGGCACCGCCGTTTGTCAGCCACCCCCTTTGTCGGAATCGCCCGCCGATGCCGTGCCCGCGCCTTCCCCCCCGGCGCGGGCGATCGGCATCGGCGCGGCGAGTCCGGCGCCCACCGTCGTGAAGCGACGCGGATCGCACCAGCGGGTCACGGCGCTCGCGACCGCGAAGCCGCTCGCGACCGCGAAGCCGCTCGCGACCGCGAAGCCGGCGCCGACTGCGAAGCCCCTCGCGACCGCGAAGCCCGCGCCGACCGCGACGCCGGCGCCGACCGCGAAGCCGATCGCTGCCGCTAAGCCGATCGTGCTCGGGAAGACGACCGCCCCGGCACAGCCCGCCGGGCCCGTGGCACCGGCGCCGCCGCCAACCCCCGCCCGCCGCCCGATCTTCTCGCGCTGACCCGGTAAGTCTCCGCCGGTGCCCGCGATGATGGAGGGGCCTCGACCACCGGCTATGGCGTCCAGGGATCGGAGCTCCACCTCTCCTCCCCGTGCACGAGCATGGCCGGCATGGACGTCACCGGCGCGATCGTGCTCAAGAAGTAGAAACGCTCGTCTTCAGCGCCGCGAGCAGGCGGTCGTTGTCCTCGGGCCGGCCGACACTGATGCGCAGCTTGGTGCGTAGCTCGGGCGCGCGCCACCAGCGCACGAGCAGCCCTTCTTGCTTGAGCGCCTGATAGATCTCCTCGGCGCGGTCTCCGATTTCGACCAGCAAGAAGTTGGCCGCCGACTCGGGCCAGCTGAAGCCAAACTCTTCCAATGCGCGCTCGAGCCGCACGCGCTCGTCCAGCGTGCGGCGGACGGCGCTCTCGTGGCTGGCGCGATCCTCGAGCGCGGCGACGCCCAGCGCCTGCGTGATCGCGTTGACGTTGTAGCTGTCCTTGATCTTGGTGAGCGCTTCAATGACCGGCGGCGACGCGAACAAGAGCCCGAGGCGCGCGCCCGCCAGGCTGTAGCTTTTCGAGAACGTGCGCAGCACCGCCAGGTTCGCGTGCTGGCCGAGGTAGGGCAGGATGCTGGCGTCGATCCCCGCGCCGAGCGCGAAGTCCACGTACGCCTCGTCGACGACGACGATCGCCTTTTCCGCGACCTCGTCACACAGCGCGCGCAGCTGCTCGACCGGGATCAGCGTCGCGGACGGATTGTTCGGGTTCGCGAGGATGATCATCTTCGCGCGCTGGCGGCCGAGATCGGCGGGCAACTCGTAGCGCCGGCCGAGCTGGCGGAACGGCAGCCGCACCAGCTCCGCGCCCTGGATCGACGCGAGCGTGTCGTAGAGTCCGTAGGTCGGCCACGGGCACACGACGCGCTCGCCTGGCTCGAGGAAGCCGCGGTAGAGGATGGTGAGGCAGTCGTCGGAGCCGTTGCCGGCGAGCACGTTCTCGATCGCGACGCCGTAGCGGCGCGCAGCCGCGTCGCGCAGACGGAGGCTCACGGGATCGGGGTAGAGGCGGAGCGAGTCCTCGCCAATTGCGGTCAGCGTCGCCATCACGCGCGGGGACGGCGGGTACGCGCCCTCGTTGGTGTTCAGCTTGACCGAGTCGACGGCCTGCTCACCGGGGGTGTAGCCCGGCATCGCGCGCACCGCGGATCGGAGCAGGTCGACGGGAGACTTACGGGACTCGGCCATTTGGGCGCGTCGGGGCGATAGGCTATCCTTGTCGGAGCGTCGGCGCGAGAGCAAATGGCCCGCATCCTGATCATCGACGACAACGAAACGATGCGCGAAGGGCTCGGCGCCACGGTGCGGCGGATGGGGCACGAGGCGGTGCTGGCCAGCGGCGGCGCCGAAGGTCTCGCGCACGTCGCGCCCGCGGGCGGGCGGCCCGGCGTCGACTTCGTCATCACCGATCTTAAGATGGACGGCACGGGCGGGCTGGAGGTGGTCAAGGCGGTTCGCGAGCGCGACCCCGACTGCCCGGTGATGATCGTGACCGCGTTCGGCACCGTCGAGACCGCGGTCGAGGCGATGCGTCTCGGCGCGTTCGATTTCCTGCAGAAGCCGTTCGCGCCCGAGGTCGTGCGGCTCAAGGTCGCGCGCGCTCTCGAGCTGCGAGAGGAACGGCGCGCCCTCGAGCGCGTGCAGGCCGAGAACGCCGCGCTGCGCGCCGACGCGGCCGCGCCGTA
>WNGA01018777.1_pt1 | contig 15037 bp, 15 predicted proteins | sample 5400061 | NCBI WGS metagenome assembly WNGA01 (sample SAMN13153366, study PRJNA577476) | soil metagenome | isolation source: 100 cm soil or saprolite under grassland replicate 2 | place: USA:California | collected 2016-06-15
TCGTGGATGCGCAGACCTTCCGCACCTTCAGGACCGGCATCAGGATGTGGAGCGCCGATGTGCTCTTGGAGAGCAATACCGACAATACGGTCATCCTGCAGATCCACACCACCGCCGACGGGGTAGGCCCGGTCTACCTTGTCCGCAAAGGCAACGACATACCTCCGATCAGAGGTTCGAGCGTTCCCGCCGGTCTGGTGAACACGTGGTTCAATCTCAAGGTCGCCTTCACTGCCGCAACGCTGCAGTCGCAGCTTTATGTCAACAACTGCCTCAAAGCGACGATCACCGGGGTTCGCGGCGACGGAAACTTTTACTTCAAGAACGGCGTCTACCATTGCAGCGAGCCGGTCTGCCGCGACCACTACAAGAATTTGCACTTTTACCGGAAGTAGCCGCGCCGAACGGGTGCTTGCCGGTCGCGTTCGTTCGTCGGGGCCCACACTTTCTCGACACTCGCGCTACACTCTTTTCATCCACGGAGTGCTCCGCGATGAAGTCGATTCTTGGAAGTGCGAAAGGGTGTGCCGCAGCCGCGGCGCTCGCAGCGTGCTCGTCGGGGACGGGGGCGCCGCCTTCGGAAACGAGCGCGAGCGTGACGTATTACAAGGACGTCGCGCCGATCCTCGACGCCAAGTGCATCCGATGTCACACGGCCGGCGGCATCGCGCCATTCGCACTCACGACGCCGGATGACGCGATGACGCACAAGGTCGATATCGCCGGCGCGACGGCCTCGCGCACGATGCCGCCTTGGCCACCTGCGAAGGGATGCAACGAGCACGCACACGATCTTGTCGGTCGAGCACCTGGACGGCAGCTCGGCGTGCCTGCTCGATATCCCGAATTGGGATTTCCACTGGCAGGGCGGCTATGGCCTCACGCAACCGATGCGCATCGTGCCGGGCGACGCCTTCCGGATCGAGTGCCATTGGGACAACAGCGCGAGCAATCAGCCGGTGATCGATGGGCAGCTACAGGCGCCGCGGGACTTGAATTGGGGTGAGAGGACCACCGACGAGATGTGCGTGGGGTTCATGTACATCACGCGCGCAGGCTCTGGCACGGTATTCCGCTCGTTGGTGATGGAGATGGCGAGGCGGCAGGTCCGTTCGCTTGCGTTTGGAGGGCATGGTAAAGTAGTAAGGCCACTTCCCCGCAACACGCGCCGGTGAACGAGGCTCACGATGACGAACGCAGCCCGCTTTGGTTTCGCGACTCTTTTCGCTTTCGCAATTGGGTGCAGCGGAACGGCCGATGATGGTTCGCCCTCGGGCGCGGCGACCGGAGGTGCGGCCTTCTCCAGCAGCACCGGCGCTGGTAGCCAGGGAACGGGTGCAGGCGGAGATTCGTCGGGTTCGGGGGGATCGTCTGGGTCGGGAGGGTCGGCCGGTTCGGAATCCGCCGTTGATGGTTCAGCCGATCTCGATGCTTCGAACGATCGCGGCGCACGCTCCGACGTCGACGGGATTCGCCTGGATGCCCAGACGGACGCGTCTCGTTATGACCCGTGCCCCCCCAAGGGGACGGCGTGCCGCGTCATGCCCATGGGCGATTCGATCACCCGGCGGTACCGCCCCGAGCTCTTCCATCAAACGCTCGTGCATGGGCAGACGATCACCTTCGTCGGCTCTGTCACCCAAGCTCCCGACGCTGGACCGGAGTTCGTGGACGGCGTGCCGTTTCCTCCCAACTACGAAGGTCACTCCGGTTACACGATTCCGCGGATCCTGATGTGGATTCAAGATTACAACAGCATTCAGATGTACAAGCCCGACATCGTCTTGCTCGAGGCGGGCACGAATGGTGGGCTTCGCGGCGACAGCGGAACGGCTGCGGCGAGGGAGCTCGCCGACCTCGCCGTTCTGATCGATTACATCCTCGGTCAGGATTCGCATCTATTGCTCATGGTCGCCCAGATCACGCCGCTCGCCGATGATACTTGGAATGCGCATGTTCAGATGTTCAACGCCGGCATTCCTGGTCTGGTCAGGACGAGAGCTTCGGCGGGCAAACACATCGGGCTGGTCGACGCCTATACGCCTTTCGTTTCCAATCCGAACTGGAAGACGGAGCTCATCAGCTCGGATCTGATTCACCCCACCGATGACAAGGGTTTCCCGCTTCTCGGAGATACCTGGTACGCCGCCATCGCAAGCTTCTTGCGCTAGCGTGCCCCGCTCCCACCGAACGCCCCCGACAAGCTCCGATTCATCGCTGCTCGACCAAAGGGACTGCCGATCATCGCCGTCGCAATATTCCTAACGGCAAGCCCACTCGTTCCTGTCGTTGCAGCGACATCCAGCCATGCCCGGATAAAAGCAGAGGGTGCCGGTGCCGGCAGCGGCGCACGACGTGCCGCTCGTCGGCTTGGTGGTCGGACAATCGGGATCCCTGCCGCCATCGAAGCCGAGGCAGCGCCAGACTCGGCCGCCATCTATCGGAGGAGAGCAGCCGCAGTACACACCACCTGCATAGGCACAAATCTCGTTGAGCGAACAAGTCGAACCGGGCGTCGGCGGCGTCCCCGGACATGGATTGCCATCGTTCGTGACGGCTCGGTCGGTGATGTCGCCCGTACCGCCCGTACCGGCGTCCTCGATCCCAGCCGAACCGCCGCTGCCGGATGTAGCTAGCGATCCGCTCGAACCACCTGATGAAATCGTGCCCCCACTGCCTGCTTGACCGCCGCTGCCTGACGATCCACCGATTGGTGTGCCTTCGCTGTCGTCGCCGCCACAATGCAGCGCAGCCGCCGCAACGAGCGCCAATGCCGGAAGCGTCGACCATCGAATGTTCATGCGTTCCTCCCCCGAGGAGATCAGTTTAACGAACGCCAAAAGCGATTGCGAGCTCTCTGTCACCTGGCTTCGAAACGCAGCGGCAACCGTGTGGGTCCGTGCACGTGAAGGCTCTGCGCGACACCGACGTCAACCCGCTCCTGACCAATGAGATGTCGAAGCTCGTACGCGCAAGCAACGCGCCGAGCGAGGCGAGCTTGGATGACATAGCCGAAAGCGCGGCCCTGCAGCCACCCAGGGAAGCCAGGGCGCGCTTGTACTGCAGGACGCAACGTACGATCTGTCTGTAGACTTCGAAAGGATTTCCCTCCGACGCGTAGATAACATTTCGAGGTTCCACCCGTAGTTGATCGAGATATTCGAAGAACATGAGATCATCGGGTTCGCGGGGGTCGGTCGCCGGTGATGGTAGCAGCGGACAGATCTCGCCGGGTACGACAAATTCGTAGATGCGCTCGAGCTGGGTGAGCTGACCGCGGCCCAGAATTGGAATCCAGATCATCGGCTTGTCCCGCGTCGCTTCACGTTCCAGTTCGGCAGCCGAGAAACCATGGAGGTACGCGGCAGTCTCGTCGATCCCCACGTCATGGGTCGCCGAGTACTCGTAGCATCTGCGCGTCCAAGAGACGTAGAGCCAAGAGGGATTCGTGACCGGACGGCCCGGCGCCCTCGGTGGACGACAAGCTGTCGATCACATCGCAAATAGCCTGTTCGGTATTCTCCGCCCATGATTTCACCGCGAAGCCATCGCAAGGCAGAAGGAGCCCCGGAAGCTGACTGACCTCTGGCGAGGGTTCCAAAGTGGCTCGTCCCAGATCGTCCGGGTAGCGCAGGCGCATTGTGGTAACCGCGCTGCGAAGAGCACCGAGGAGCACTCTAGCGTCGAGAAGCGCCAGGAGTAGACGACGAGCGCGCGGTCCACTTAGACCCAGGTCTGCGAGGTCAGGAAACGTCTGTCGGCAAGTGAGCAGCACGCCAACAACCCTGACCTCATGTTCGGAGACGACCTCCAGCTGCCGGAGGCGCTGGAAAAGCTCGCGATAATCCGGATTGCCGCGCAATGCCATAAGAGTCTGGAGAACCGATGGTGTGAATAGTTTAAGAAGCGAGGTTTACCGCCGCCGGGCGCACTGCGAACGAATTGCGGCCTTGACCAAGGAGCTCCATCTGCAAGGAGATCGAGGACGCCCGGCGATTTCGAGTTCTGGTGTTTCAACTTCGGCAGTTGCGAGCAGGACAACGTTCTCGCGCTATGCTCCACGATACCCAGTTCATCCGACCCGCTCTGCCGGATCCAGAGCGCCTGCTACACAGCAGAGATCTTCCGCAGCGTGGACTGTGATTTTCATGAGCAGCTCGACGCGAGCCTGCGGAGGATTAGTCTGGAAGGCGGCGCGCTCCTATACATGCTGTGCGACGGCCGGGGCGCGGGACTGCTGAACAAGGTGCGTGCGCTTGAACTTACCCGTACGGAAGGTCTCGACACGGCAGCAGCGTACCAGCGATTGGGCGTGCCGCTAGATCCCAGATCGTATGATCGAGCGGCGGCTGCTCTTCATCATCTTGGTGTTCCGGCTGTCCGCCTTCTAACCAATAATCCCAGAAAACTCGATGGACTCTCGCGCCACGGAAACGCGATGATGGCGTTGCCATGAGATTCGCGGTCGTCTCCGTGCCCGCGGCCAGCAGCAGTTGGAGAAACCGCAGAATCTCCTTCTCGGTGACCTTTCGGCGATTCGCCCATGGGCTTGAGGCGTAGCTTTGCTGTGGCCTTAGTTCAGTAGAAGAGAAACGAGCCCTCCAGCGCAAACGCGAGTGCTTGAACGCGGTATCCGGTGTCGTGGTCGTCGGAATCCTTCAGCGCGGCACGAGTGGCGCCCGACGCGACGAACATGAGGCCAGCCGAAAGATCGCGAGCGAAGCAGAAGTCGTAGCCCCCGAACACCGATCCGGTCAGCGCAAGAGTGGACATGTCCGCGCCATTGACGAGAGTCGTAATGACCACGCCTCCCGGTCCAACCATGCTTCCGACGTGCCATCCACCGCGCGGATTCGGAAACCAGTCCACGAGCAGTCCGAACTCGACGAGCGTGACGTCGGCATCGTTGTTCGCCGAAGCCAAGCGGTTCCCGAGACTCGACACGATGACCGCGTTTTCGAAGGGGCCGCCGTGGAACTTCGCCGTCCCGTGCACCGCATGGAGAGTTCCGGCGAGCGCTAGCCCGCGAACGATGGTGCCGCCTCCCACGATCCCAATCGATGATCCCAGCGTAGATAGCGACACGTCCTGGGAAGGTGCGTCGCCTCTGATCGCGAGATATCCCAAGCCGGAAGACACCCTGAAATGAAAACCCGTGTGCATGCAGTCGCACGCCTGTGTGGTCATGCTGGTGTCCGGTTGCGCCGATGCTGCCGATTGGCCCGACTGGCCAAGAGCCGGAGTCGTGAGGAGCAGCGCAGCAGCAGCCACCCGAAGCAGCAGGAAAGCGAAGCAAGCAGACGCAGGCTTCATCTAGGGCAGTGAAACGATGCCGACGAAGCGCGGACGCGCGGTGACTGCGGCATTGCCGACGAGCATGAGCATTCCCGTGTCGAGTACGCGAAAGACGTTGACGCTGGCACTGGCATTGTTGGCTACCACGAGGTATTGCCCCGTCCGGTCCAGCGCAAAATCCCACGGCGTCGCGAGCTGCTCGCGAACATAGCGCGGATTGGCCGCCCGGCCTTGTGCGTCGATATCGAGAACGGCGATCGCGTTGTAACCGCGGATGGCGGCGTACAAGACTTCCTTGTTGGGATGCAGGGCGATGTGGGATCCATCGCCTGACTGACCTATCGGAAGAACCATCGCATCGCTGAGCAGTCCTGTCGCTGCGTCGTACTTGTACGAAACGACCGAGCGCCCGGCTTCGGTGAGCAGGTAAGCGTAGCGCCCCGATCGATGGAACGTCATGTGACGAGGCGACCCGCTCTGGGCCACGAAGGGGGGCGTGTTGGCTTCGAGCCTGCCAGTCGTGTCGTCGAAACGATATTGCAAAACTCGGTTGTCACCCTTGGACGGGACGAAGACGAATTTGCCGGTCATCCCATCGTCGAGGATCATGTGGGCCTGGATGCCTGCAAAGACGGGTTGCACCGGTGCGCCCACCTGCCCATCGGCCGACAGAGGCAAAGCCGCGGCGTGGCCGCTGTCGTAGTTGGAGGCAAGAATCCATCGCCCGCTCTTGTGCATCGAGATGTGGGCCGGGCCGTCACCTCCGCTCGCCGCGTCGTTGATCCGGGTCAGCTGTCCGGTTCTCGGCGTGATCGAAAAGGCCACGACTCGGCCGGGCTCCACCTCGTTGAGGGCATAAAGATACTTCCCGCTCGGGTGGAACGCGATGTAGTCGGGCGACGGGCCCCCATCGGCCATTCCCCTTGCCGTGAGCATTCCTGTCTGCATGTCGAGCTCGAAGATCCGAATGACATTGCTTTGGTAGCTGCCCACGTAGACGAAGGGATTGCCCGGAGGTACCGACGCTTCGAACGCGCCGTCCGCACGTGGGTCGATCGCTGCATCGAGGCCGGCCGCGCCATCGCCAGGTTCTGCCGCGCCCCCCACGCCGCCGGTCGAGGTGCCGCTCGCGTCTCCGTCGGCTGCTCCGCCTATCGTACCTGCTTCGCCGAAACCACCGGTGGTTCCACCCATTCCCCCGTGGCCGGGCCCTGCCGTCATCGTTTCTCCGCCTCCTTGCGAACAGCCGAAAGAAAACAACAATGACAGCAGAATTGTCTTATGCATAGCGAAACTCCGCGCGGCCTGGAGCCTAGCATGCTCATGCTCTCGATTGCGCGAGCGTTAGGCAACGAATCTAACATTACTGTCGCAGTCTTGGCATCGGCAGATCACGATCTGCAGATTTGGCTCCGACCCAACGCAAACTACGGCGAGGCCGTCGGAATCACCCCGATAGACGAAACGAGCCGCGACGCCCTGGCCAGCCTCGCTCCGCAACACCGAGAACCGACGATCGATCTGGTAGCGGAAATCTGCGGCAGTAATGCTAATGCTGGCGGCCTGCATAGAAATCGATGACCCGATCGATGGTGCGGCGGCACACCGCGCAGAACGGGACCTCGTCGCGCGTGAACATGATGCAGTCTTCCTGCGGCCGAAAATATCCCTTCGCCTCGTAGAGAGCTCCTTCGAACGCGCCTACCTTCGTCGCGTGTTCGTCGGAGCCGAGCAACTTCGTCTCCGCCACCCTTTGCTCCTTGAAGAGAGCGTCCATTTCCTCTTCCGGCCGGCGCTGGGCCCGAATGTCTTTGCGCCTTTTCTGAAACTCGCGCGCTTGCGTCTCGAAAGGTTCCTTCGACCATGGAGTCGGAAGGGTTGCGCCCGCTGTGACGAGGTCGCGCCATTTCAAGTTGGGCGGGTCGTGGAGAGCGGTGACGTTGGGCTCCCACGGTTCGAGCCGCTCCGTCGCCGGCTCGTAGGCGACTTCCGAGGTGTAATACTCGTCGGCCAAGCCTGCGAAGTGATGGCCGAACTCGTGGATGAAAATGTAGGGAGACCAGAGGCTGTCCGCCGCGACGGTCCCGTAGAGATTGAAAATGCCTCCTCCGCCATAGGTATTGTTGTTCGCCAAGATCTCCACGAACTCGTAGGGTGCAAAAGACGCGATGTCGCGCATCGCCCGGTTTTCGAAGGTGAGAATGTAGCGTTCGGAACCCAACGCGTCGTACGTAGCGCCGACCGGCGAGGGGTGCTGGATGCCCGTCGACGGACGCGAGATCCCGGACTCGGTGGCCGCTGGGCAAAGGCCCCACACGTTGAAATCAGCACGACGCTCGCGAAAAGGGGACTTCGAAAACAGAATGTCGACGAGCCGGCGCGCGTCCTTCTCGAATTTCCCTCGCTCGGCAGCCGTATACCCATCGCCGAGGATGAGAAAGTCGACCTTCTCGGCGGACGGTCCGTGCTTTTCGATTTCCATCAAGGAACCCGGTGAAGCAGGCGCAGTCTTGTCCACCACGCTGCTCTTGGGGTCGAACGAGAATTTCGCGATTGGCTGGAAGGCATTTTGCGCATTGCGCTTCTTGAGTACGACTTCGACCGGAACCGCAGGTGCAGGAAAGCGCAGCGACTCCGAAAACGTGCGCTGCTGCTGTTTTGCCTCGGCGGTGGTCTCCCACTCTCCGTAGATCGAAGCGAAGCCTCGCGAATAGAGGACACGATGCGTCGAGCGTTCGATCACCTCGAAAAAGTACTTCCCGAGGTCGGTATCATCGATGGCGCGCGCTGGATGCCCCGGCCAAGCCAAAGGTTCCAGGACGAAACGATCGAGCGTGTAGCGCTCGTGAGTGGCATCGCCGGTGTGCAGGTAATCGACCCGCATCGTACGCGCTGCGGCCGTGGAAACCGACCGACTCTGGATCAGAAGCGCAAGCGGAACCGCCGCGATCGCCACCGCGGACAGGATCGCGATCGGTAGTAGCCTGGGCCATCGGCGGGTCGGCGCGGGGGGATCTTTCGGGTCCGACATCTGACTTGCAAGCGATGATCGTTTTGATATTGGCGGTACGCAAGAGCGATCCCCGCCGGCCTCTGTGTCCCGAATGCACGACCCACCGGTACGATCGTTGCTTCGACGTGACGCGGAGTACGCAAGGCAACCGCTCTCGTGCGTCGGTGAAGGACACAATCATGACAAAGCCCCGAGTCAAAAAGACATCTGGCCAGGCCAACGAAGGCGAGGGAAGTAGGACGGCCGCGCGGCGATACAACGCCGGTGTTCAGAAGACCATCAAGGAAGGCCATGTCGCCGAGAAGGCTCGTGAGGCCGCGCGCGCACTGAACGGCGCGGAAGGGCCCAGCCTCAGACGAGCCGAAGCAGAAGCGAAACGCCACTGAGAAGCGCCGCGCAGGCGATCGAACAGGCGCTACTGCGTAGCGATGTGCACCACCTTGGCCGGCGTGCGGCACCCATCGACGGGTGCGCCGCCATAGTTGCCGATGCACCATACACTGTCGTCGATCGGGTCGGGTGCGCAGTCGAAGAAGTCGCCCCAGTCTCCGCCCATGCTCCCGGTGACGTCGGGCTGCGTTCCTTGAAACACGATCTTGGGAGCGGTCAGCACGCCGGTGGCCGACATCCCGGCGACGAGGAGGCTCGGCGGCGTGGTCGGCGAAACCTGGGACATCAATGTCCACATGTTGCCGCCCCGATCGATGCCAGGTGCGGCCGACCACAGCGAGACACCGGGAACGGCGTACTCGAAATCGTGGAGCGTGTTCGACTGCGTATCGATGTCGAACATGCGCACGCAGGTCAAGGTCTCTGCGCCCTGGCACTTACCGGCTTTCGACCACCAGAGGTGGCCGGCGTGCCAATCGGCTACCTGACCGCTGTTGCGTAGATAGGTTCCCCCTTGCTCCTGGACGCCGGGGAAGGGGGGCATTTCTTTGAATCCGGCGACGCTCAGTTGGTTTTGCTTCACGACCAGGTTGCCGGCTTGCGGCGTCCCCTCCACGGAGATCCAGTTGACGTGCGCGTCGTCGGACATCGTGACGAAATACGCCGTGCTGGGAACCGGAATCCCATAGTCCACGCCGTAGATCTGATCGTTGCGCTTGAGTCCGCAGTTGGGGGTCGGGGTGATGGTGGTCGTCTTGCCGGCCATGACCACGGATTTGTCGACGACGTAGATGCACGCGTAATTCACGAGCGCCAGCTTGTCACTCGTCACCGTGAGGTTCGGATTGTCGACATCGGACTCCCCGATGATGTGAAGATGCGGCGTCCACGTCTTGCCGGTCGCGTCGGTGCTCGCCGAGACGTACATGAGCCCATCGTCCATGAACGAGGCGAACCATCGCTTCGATGAATCGTCCCAGACGAGGTGCTGGTCTCCCATGTTGTTCTGGAAATCGAAAGTGTGATCGACCCTGCCGTCTCGCCCGTGGAAGACGAGATGGCCCGAGTTCGTCGCGGTAGCCACGAACTCGGGGCTCACCGCGATATCGAGGTCGTGACACGCATCGGCTTCGAAAACGGTTACCTTGGGAAAACCGGTCACCGGTGGGCCGCCCGTCCCACCGGTTCCGCCCGTTCCGGGAGGAGTCGATCCTCCGCTGCCCGTCGTGGCGCTACTGCCCGAACCAGTCGTTGCGCCGCCGGCACCGCTCCCGGTCGTCGCTCCGGGCGAGCCGCTGCTGCCGGTTCGCGACCCCGGTTCACTCTCCTGAAGGCCGCACATCGACGATAGCAGCGCACCCCCGAGCGCGAGTCCGAACGAAAAAGGCGTCGCGAGGCCGATCCTGCGCATGTGGGATGCTCGGGGAAACGACATGGAACTCTCCTTCAGGCGGAGCTGGATTTGCCCGCCCAGGAGGTGTGTGGCCACGCTTACGAGCAATCTTTCAAAAAAACAGTCGAGCGGAGGGCGAGTGCATGCTCGCTGCAATCGAGCAGCAGAGGTGAACGACTGGATAATTTCATTCTTCCGAGATCGGCTCGGTCGGAATCGGGTCTACCTCGATGATCTGCGAAACGAACGCTCCATAGGCTTGGCGCAGGCGCTTGAGCCTGGTCGGGTCGGTCGGGGCAAGGTCGTTCTTTTCACCGGGGTCGTGGTCGAGGTCGTAAAGGCGAAAGGTGTTGGCATCGATCAGGTGGTGCAACTTGAAGGCGCCTTCGATGAAGGCACGCTTCGGTCGGTAGTGGGGGTTACGCGGTTGGTCGATGAGAATCGGACGCTCCGGGAGCTCGGTCCCGAACAGCTCCGGAGCAAGGCTCTCGCCGCGGGCGCCTGGGTCGGGAGGTAGTCCGGCGAGGTCCATGATCGTCGGTGCGATGTCGACGTGGCTCACGCGCCGCGCGATACGGCGCGGCTTGGCACCGGGGACACGAATCAGGAGCGGAACGTGCACAATCTCGTCCCACACCTCGGTGCCGTGAAAGAACTCGCCGTGCTCGCCGAATGCTTCACCATGATCCCCCGTCAATATAACGACGGTGCGATTGGCGAGCGGAGAGGCGTCGAGCGCCTCGAGCACGCGACCGATGTGAAAGTCGGTGAAGGCGACCTCACCATCGTAGAGGTCACGCGCGCGCGGTCCGAACTTGGAAAAGCCGTGATGCTCGAGGTATTGCTTGTGCGGATCGAGAAAGTGCGCCCAGATGAAGAAGCGCCCGGTCGTCACGTCGGGATCTTGGAGCAACGAAATGAGGACGTTCGCGAGCGGACGCGACGTGTGATAGAGGTCGACGTGAGAACCCGGCGGCGCATCCCCCTCCTGTCCCGATTGACGAAACCGCTCGAAACCGTCTATCCAGCCGAGCTCGGGGTTGAACAGGAAGTGTGACGCGGTGCCCGCCGTGTGAAATCCGGCTTGGCGCAGGCGCTCCGCCAAAAGGACGTTGGAGCTCATGTACTGCACTTCATGGCGATCGGTCCTCGGCATCTCCGACGGGTAACGGCTGGCCATCAGGGGCGGGAGGCTGAAGCCGGTGTACGTGGAGATGGAGTACGCGCGTTCGTAGTTCACCGCTTTCTTGGCAAACTCATCGATGCGCGGAGAGACGTTTCGGGCGTAGCCCGCGTAGCCGAGGTCGGGACGGAGTGCATCGACGGTGATGATCAAGAATGAAAGTTGTTCGGGAAGCTTGGCGACGAGCGTGCTGCCCGCGCCACCGACCTTGCGAGGGGTGCCCTTGCCGAGCTCCAGATCTTCGCCGTCGCAGTCTTCGTCGACTCCGTTGTTGGCGATCTCGCGCGCACCTGGGTGGCGGCGTGGATCGCTGTCGTCGCAGTCGCCGCCCCCGAGCCAGCGGGAAAATCCGTCGCCATCCCAATCGCCGAGCACCTGCATTCCGTGCAGCGACGACCGCGCAAGCATCCCGTGCTCGAGCACGAAGGGCCGCACCGAGTCATCGCTGCCGATCGCAGCACCGGCGGCGGCTCCGACCGCGAGCGCGATCCCGAGCGCGGCCTTGTACCAGGGGGCCAGGCGCATCACCAGGCGAGCGACCGCCAAGCCGAGGACCAGCGCACCCATGGTGACAATCGGCGCGTAGTCCAGCGTGTCCTTTCGCAAAAGACCTACGAATCCGAACGGCCCTCGCACCGCTTGATCCGGCCCGGCAACGAGTCCCGGCACGGCCAATGCCGTCCACAGCGCGGCGACCAGAAGCAGCGCCAGACCGCGATGGGTACCCTGCGGAAAGCGGCGGAGCGCAGCGCGGGCGATGGTCGCCACCAGCCACCCGACACCGAGCGCCGCTGCAAAGAGCGCCGTTGTCGACAAGGCGGATGCGAGCGCGGCGAGCGACTGGTTTCGAAACTTACTGCCGACGATCAGAAACAAACGGAAGGATGCGGCGAGCACCAGCGGCACTACGACTCCAGCTGCGTAAATGAAGGGAGCCGAAATGCGCTCGACCCATGCGTGGGCGCGGCGCGCCGACACCGGCAAGAGCAAGATGCAGAGGAGCATGCCGGCGAGCACCCCCACCGGGACGACCAACAAGCCGCTCGCAACGAGCAAGCGAGCCGCCCCGCCCGGCTCACCCGCACCAAGGCCAGCCATTTGAAGCTGCACCGCTTCGACGACGCCCGCGAGTAGACCAGCGAGGCCTCCGGCGAGGATGGCGTCGTCGGGCGCAAGCAGGAGACGGTCGGCCATCCCGACGTTGGTGGGTCGTCCGTTGGCCGATCGTCCTCGCGTAGCGTAGGCGCCTCTCGACGACGAGCGTCGGACAGGTTCGAGTCGCGATGTCATCTCGTGCGCGCCACCATGCCCCCCGGGCGAGCACGAAGTCGAGCCCGCCGTCAATGCTACTTGTTGATCTTCTGCCGACTCAGACCTTTCAGCTCTCGAGCCTTTCCTTCGGCGACCATTCGATCACGAGCGACCAAGTGACCGACGCGATTCTTCATCTTACCGGTCAGCTCTTCGAACTTGCCCTTCGTCCGTTCGCTCGCCTTCGCGCCCTCCACTTTCGACCGGCCCTTTAGCTCCTTGGCTCGTCCTTCTGCCACCATGCGATTGCTACCAAGCACGCGGCCGATGCTCTTCTTGATTTTCCCGCCGGCTTTTTCGGCGGAGCCCTCACTCTTCCGAGTCTCGTTTCGCATGAGTATCTCCCTACCGCCATGTGGGCGGCAAGAAGGATGTCAGGCAGGAAGTGCGCCACACTCGGCACACCGATGTGGTCGATCGTCGCACGCGAGTCGCTTCGTGAGCGCGGCGCGCAACCAGCCGGCCTCTTTCGGCATCCATCGCCTGCGGGACAGCGCGCGCCTCCCGAAAGACCGATCGGGCCATCGGGGCGCCGCCTGCGCACGGAGAAACACGGAGAGAAGCATGGCAACGCGAAAATCCACTCGCAAGAAGTATGGGTCGGGCGCCAAAAAGAGCGTGAAAAGCGCGGTACACCGCGCGAAAAGGGGCACCCTGAAATCGGGAAAGGGCAGGCATCCCAAAGTAAAGAGCCGCAAGCAAGCCATCGCGATCGGGCTCTCGGAAGCGAGAAAGCGAGGCGCGAAGGTGCCGCCGAAAAAGAGGTCGCGTTCGAGGTCGAAGTCGAAATCGAGCTGACGTTCGCGCCAACGAGAGTCGAGTTTGTCCGCCCGAGGGCCGATGTGACTCGTCGGGGCGTGAGCCCCAATCTGCACATGTGAGACGATGGGCGACTTGTATGGAAATGCTCCCGATCGTTCGAGCATTGCGTTGATCTTGATCGACGTCATCAACGGTCTCGAATTTCCGGGCGGTGACCTGTTGGCGAGGCGAGCTCTGCCGATGGCGCAGGCGCTGGCGGGGCTCGTCCAACGGGCACGACGGTCCGCGATTCCCATCGTGTATGCGAACGACAACTTCGGTCGTTGGCGCTCCGACTTCCGGACGCTGCTCGGGCATTGTTTGGAACGAGATGTCCCGGGTCGGCCGATCGCGGAGCTGCTTCGACCCGAGGAGGTAGACTACTTCGTTCTCAAACCGAAACACTCCGGCTTCTATGCGACCGCGCTCGAGCTCCTGCTCACCCATCTCGAGGCGCGAACTCTGGTGCTCACCGGGATTGCGGCTGAGAACTGCGTGCTCTTCACGGCGCACGACGCGTACCTCCGGGACTACGGCCTCATCGTTCCATCGGATTGTGTCGCTTCACAGAATCCTGCGGACAGCGAGCGGGCACTCGTGCAGATTCGCCAAGTGCTAAAAGGAGACGTTCGCTCCTCGGCCGACGTCGACTTCGAAGCGTTGAAGCGGGTCGGCCGAGGTCGAGGGGGTCGTTCTTCGTGACGCGCGCATCCTTACGTTCCCCTCGGCGATCGGGTCGATCGCGCGTCGTCGCGCGAAAATACGCCCGTCGCGCGATCGTCGCGGCCACCGACTCACCCGCCTCGGCCAAGGCGGCCGGCCTCCATTACGTGAACGACCAGGGACCGGGCATTCGGCGCAAGCGTCGGGGGCGCGGCTTCGTCTACCTGGACGCACGAAGCAAACCGGTCAGCGCCCCGGAGACGCTCCGTCGCATTCGGAGCTTGGTCATCCCGCCAGCGTGGACCGACGTGTGGATCTGTTCGCGAGAGGACGGCCATCTGCAGGCGACGGGGCGCGACGCCAAACACCGCAAGCAATACCGTTATCATCCACGCTGGGCCGAGGTACGCGACGAAACCAAATTCGACCGCATGCTTTCGTTCGGCGACGCGCTGCCTGCGATCCGCGCGCAGGTCGAGCGGGATCTGGCGCTGGCGGGTTTGCCGCGGGCCAAGGTGCTCGCGACCGTCGTGCGGCTCCTCGATCGAACGCTCATTCGGATCGGCAACGGGGAGTATGCGCGCAAGAACGATTCATATGGCTTGACCACGCTGCGCGAAGACCATGTGGACGTGAGCGGGTCACGCATCCGGTTTCACTTCCGAGGCAAGGCCGGCAAAGAACACTCGGTCGAGCTCAAGGACGAGAGGCTCGCGAAGATCGTTCGCCGCTGCCAGGCCATTCCGGGCCATGAGCTTTTTCAATATCTCGACGACGAAGGCAAACCCTGTCTGGTGGAATCATCGGATGTGAACGACTACCTGCGCAGCATCACCGGGGACGAATTCACCGCGAAAGACTTTCGCACCTGGGCGGGTACCGTGCTCGCCATGTCCGCCCTGCGAGAGTGCTTGCCGTGCACGTCGCAGAGTCAGACGAAAAAGCAGCTGGTGGCCGCGATTCGATCGGTGGCCGAACGGTTGGGCAA
>WNGA01007624.1_pt1 | contig 15035 bp, 6 predicted proteins | sample 5400061 | NCBI WGS metagenome assembly WNGA01 (sample SAMN13153366, study PRJNA577476) | soil metagenome | isolation source: 100 cm soil or saprolite under grassland replicate 2 | place: USA:California | collected 2016-06-15
CGAGCAGCGCGGCGGGCAGCATCCCGACCACGGTGAGGGCGGCGTACCGCCCGCCCACGTCCGGCGGATGGGGGAACACCGCCCGGAACCCGCGGTCGCGCGCCAGGGCCTCGAGCGGGCTCCCCGGATCGGTGATCGCCACGAAGCGCGCCGCGTCGACGCGCGTGGCCAGGTAGTGATAGAACGCAAGCGTCTCGACGGTAGTACCCGATTTGCTGCAGACGACGAACAGCGTGCGGTCGAAATCGGCCGCCCGCGCCACGGCGAGCACGGCGCTCGGGTCGGTGCTGTCGAGCACGGACAAGGACCTATTCGCGAAGCTCGACGCGAGGACCGCCGGCGCGAGGCTCGACCCACCCATCCCACATACGATCGTGCGATTCAGGCCGTCGCGCCGCGCCGCGCCCGCGAAGCGCACGAGCTCGTCCCATTGCGCGAGCGAGACGCGCGGCGCGGTCCTCCATGCCAGACGGTCCATACGGCCGCGAAACTTAATGCCCTCGCGGCTGGTGGCGCACGCCGTTAGGTTAGCGCCAAGGTCGCTCGTGCCTCCCCTCAACCGGCAGACTCGCGCGCTGGTGGCGATCGCCGCCGGATCCTTCCTCGCGATCGTGCTGGCCTACCTGCTCGCCCCCGCAGCTCGCAGGGCGTTCGTGGCCGGCGTGTCCTGGACGTGGGCGATGGTCTACGCCATCGCGTGTAGCGCCGTCGCGGCACGCCGCCACCCGTCATCCGATCAGCGGCGCGCCTGGCTGTGGATCGGCGCGGGCTGCGTCCTGTTCCTGGGGGGCCAGCTCGTCTGGAGCTACTACGAGCTGATCCGCCGCGTGACACCGCCGTACCCATCGCTCGCGGACGTGGGCTACCTGGGCGTGTACGTCTGCTTCCTCGTGGCCGTGACGAAGCTGGTCGGGGCCGAGCCGCGCCGCCGATTCGACCACGAGCTGCTGATCGACACGGTGCTCGTCACGCTCACGGCTGGCGCGCTCGCATACGAGTTCCTGCTGAAGCCGCTGTTCGACGCCGGAGGCAGCGTTCCGTCCCTCCTCACGAGTATCGCCTGGGCGATCGGCGGTATCGGCGTGCTGTGGCTGATCCTGGTGGAGCTGCTGCGCCACACCCGCGTTCCCTTGGCCGCGGCGGGTGTCGTGATCGCCTTAGGCGTGCTGTGCGTCACGAACGTCGTGTACGCCGCGGCCGCCTTGCGGGGGACCTTTCACCCGGGCGGCGTGCTCGATCTCGGCTGGGACGCAGGTTTGCTGCTGCTCGCCGCAGCGGCGGCCGTCGCGCCCGGCGCCCCGCAGACCGCCGGCGCCGGTGCACGGGCCATCTCGGGCCACGCCGCGCGCATCGCGGCCCTCGTGATCGGGCTCGGCGGCATCGGCGCGGTAGCAATCAGAAGCGCGTTGTCGTCCGAGCCCGACACGGGGAGCGCCGTGCTCATCGCGCTGGCCGCCGTGATCATCGGCGCGCGATTGATCCGCTCCACGCGCGCCGACCGGCGCTACGCGGCGCTGCTCGAGAACGAGGTCGCGAACCAAACCCGGTCGCTGATGGACTCGCTCGCGGCGACGGCCGCCGCGGAGCGCAATCTGCGGCTGCTCATGAACGCCGTGCCCGATGCGATCGTGGTCGTGGACGGCGAAGGGCGGATCCTCGAATCGAACGGGCCGACCCGCGTCATGGGCGCGCTCGTCGGGCCGGCGGACGGCCGCAACATCTTCGAGTTCGTGGCCGCCGAGGCCGCGGCAGCGGTCCGGGAGAAGCTGGCGGCCTCGTTCCGTGGTGAGATCCAACGCTTCGAGATTCCGTTCTCGCGCGATGACAAAACCCACGGGGTCGCAGCGGTGCTGTACGCCCCGATCCGCGAAGGCAGCGGGAGCGGGATCGCCAGAGTACTGATCCTGGCGCGCGACATCACCGAGCAGAAGCGCAACGAGTCCCAGTCCCAGCAGGCCGAGAAGCTCGCCGCCATGGGGCACCTCGTGAGCGGGGTGGCTCACGAAATCAACAACCCGGCGGCGATCATCTCCGGGTTCGCGCAGACGCTGCTGCTGGACGACTTGAAGCCCGAGCACCGCGAGATGCTGCAAATGATGTACGACGAAGCGACGCGCATCGGACGCATCACCTCGAATCTGCTGGCGTTCGCACGCGCCGGCAGCAAACAGCGCGCCCTCGTGGACATGAACGACATCGCGCGCCGCACGTTTGCCCTGCGCTCCTACCACCTCTCGACGCTCAACATCACGATCTCGCTCGACCTCGACCCGAGCGAGCCGAAGATCTGGGCCGACGCCTCGGAGCTGCAGCAGATGATCCTCAATCTGCTGATCAACGCGGAGCAGGCCCTCGTAACGGTGGAGGGGCCGCGCACCATCGTCGTTGCCACGCGTGCCGACGACGCCGAGGCTCGACTCGAGATCGCCGATTCCGGCCCCGGCATTCCGGCCGAGATCCAGGGCAAGATCTTCGACCCGTTCTTCACCACCAAGCCCGAGGGCGTCGGTACGGGCCTCGGGCTCTCCATCTGCTACGGGATTGCCCGCGAGCACGGCGGCCGCATCTGGGTGGAGTCGGAGCCCGGGCATGGGGCGCGTTTCGGGGTCGGGCTGCCCCGCGATCCGCGCGACGAAACCCCGCCCGTACCCAAGGCGCCGGCGCGCACCGCTCCGGCCGGCGGCGAGCTCACCGTGCTCGTGGTGGACGACGAGACCGCACTGCGCAACGCCCTGCTCCGTTTCCTCGGCCGCCGCGGGATCCGCGGTGAGGGTGTCTCGGACGGTGCCGCAGCGCTGCGCGTGCTGCAACAGCGCAGCTTCGACGTGATCATCTCCGACGTGCGCATGCCCGGCATGAGCGGGCGGGAGTTTCTCGAGCGGCTGCAACGGGATCGGCCGGATCTCGTCCCGCGCGTGGTGTTCAGCACGGGCGACACGTTCGCGCCGGAGACCGCGGCACTCCTCAAGGAGTCCGGGGTGCCGACGGTGACCAAACCGTTCGATTTCGCGGTGCTCGAGCGGGTGATCCGCGACGTCGTCACCCGGGCCTCGGCGGGGCGGCCCTAAGGCTTCGGCGTAAGCCCGCGCTCGAGTCCGGAGCCTAGAACCGCGGCCGCCAGAACTCTGCGGCAGTCGGGAACAACTTCTCCGTCAGCGCCGCCGACAGCGTGACGAACAGCCCGTGCCCGCCGCGCACGGAGAAGTCCGGGTCGTTCAGGTTCCCGAAGCGGTAGCCCGTCGTGACTTCCAACCCGTTTACCGGGCGCAGCGCCAGGGCCGGCGACCAATCCCACGTCCGCGCGCCGCTGGTCCGTTCCACGAGGACCCGGCCATCGCCGCGCAGGCTCAGCCACGGCTTCACGGCGACGCTCACGCGGCCGCCGACGTAGTCGGCCCACGCCGTCAGCGTCTGGGGCGTACTATCGGCGTACATCCGGTCCGCCCGGGTGCGCCGTATGGCGTAGCGGGTGCCGAGCTCGAGCGACGGCACGGGCGTCCAAATGAGCTCCGCGGCGCCGATCATCCGGCGCTCCGCACCCTGTGACACGAGCACGCCGCCGCCGATCGGGTTGCGGTCGTCGGTCCAGTGCAGCTGCGCCAGCAGGTTCAGCCGATCGGTGTGGGCCGGCCGGAACGCCAGGCCCCACAGGCTCGAGAGCCGGCGGGAGAGCGGGGCGCCGGGGCGCGCGTTCTGCACGAGCTCCTGCCGCGACAGAAGCGCGAGCGACGCGTCGAAGGCGACGTCGCCCGCCAGCGTGGCGAGGCGGCTCGACTGCAGCGTGCCGTCCTTGTACTCACCGCGCGCGCTCAACCGGTAGGGCGCGTGCTGCGGCAGCAGCTCGACGCCCGCGCCCGCCGACCAGTAGTCGCCCTCGGTTTGCAGGAACGGGAGCGCGCGGACCGGGTCGCCCGCTGCCGCGCCGCTCACGCCGATGCGGCGCTCGAACAGCACGTTCACCGCGAGCGCCGGCGACAGCTGCAGCTTGTTGCGGAGTCCGACCACCGCCGCGTTGCCCGCGCCGCTCACGCCGCCGCTCAACTGATAGCTGCCCCACGCCTGCGTCCCGTGCCCGGCGTCCGCGCGCACGCCGATACTCGAGACCGAGTAGTCGCCCTGGCTGTCTGGGCGTGACAGGTAGCGCTGGCTCGCTTCGAGCGCCAAGGCCGGCGTGACTTTGTACGCACCCCCGAAGCCCCACACCTCGGGCGACAGGTCCGGGCCGTACTGGCTCAGATGGTGCCGTGCCTCGGTCCAGAACTGCAGCTTGGGCGACGGACCCCACTTGGTCTTCAGTTCGGCCGCGGTGATCTCGCTTGGCGTCGACCCGCCGTCCAACCGGTCGTTGACCACGCCCACCTCCACCTGTAAACGGGGGCGCAGCGACTGGACCAGGCCCAGACGGCTGTGCTCGCGGTCCACCCCCTGCAGCTCGAACCGCTGGCGTGAATGCTCCGCCAAGAGCTCGGTGCCGCCCACCTTGACGCCGCCCTTCAGATTCAGCTCGGTCAACCCGGGCCGCAGCGCGACGTTGGACGGGTTGGTGAACTCGCGCCCAACGCGCATGAACCCCGCGCCCAACGTCAGGGCGCCGTCGAGCGCGCGGTAGTTGGCCTTGGCCGCGGCGGCGATACCAGCCGAGTCGCCTTGCTCGGCGTACGCCAGCTCGGCGCCGAGGTCGAGCCCGCCGAACCGCATAGCGCGCACGTCGCCGCCCACCAGGCGATAGGGGTGGACCGCCTGGTCGGCGTTCACCGCAGTCAGGCCGACGCGCAGGGAGTCGAGACGCACGCCCAAGAGCTGCCGCACGTCGAGCGCCGCCCGTCCGCCCGCCACGAGCCGCTGCGGGCCGCCCGCCGCCGCTTCGAACGTGGCCACGATGAACACGGGGTTGCCGTTCACGTCGGTCGCCGGGATCGGCTGCTTGAAGAGGATCTCACCGGTCGTGTAGTCGATCTGGTAGTCGACGAACCGGGTGAGGCCCTGCGTGGCCACGGCGCGCTCGGGGTTGTCGAGCGCCCGCGTCTCGATGCGCAGAAATTCGCTCCCGGGCACCATGGCGGTCGCCAGATCGTACGGGCCGGACACTCCCGCGCCGCGGATCTGGAGCTGCCGCAGCGCCTGCGACGTGAGGCTCCCGAAGCCGCTCCACGTCACCGCGCCGGTCGTCACGTGCGCCGCGAGGCCCGTCACTGCCCGCCGGTACTGCGCCAGACTCAGGCCGCTCGCGAAATCGGTGGTCGACAGATCGCCGAAGGCGGCCCAGTCGTAGCCGCGCTCGAGCCGGGCCGACAGCCAAGTCTGCGATGCGGTGCGCGCTTCCATGAGGCTGGCGTCGCCGAGGATCGGGTACTGCGACTCCTCGAGCGGATTCGCGACGCGACCGAGCCCGTTGCGCCCGTCGTTCAAGCGGCGCGAGTCGAGCCCCAGCGTCAGGGACGTCTGGTCGTCCAGCCGGCCGCGCGCCGTGATGGCCCCGTACGCGTCCGGGCTCGCCCCGACGCCGACCAGGCCGGACCCCGCGACCGTGAGCCCCCGCACTTCGGGGAGCAGCTTGAGCGGCACCGTGGCCGTCGCGTCACCCGACTTGAGCTGCAGCGTGCCTGGCCCCACGTTCCGGCCCGGGCGCAGCTCGACCGCGAGGCGGCCGGTCGCCGTGGAAAGCAGCTGCAGCCCCACCGACGAGGGATCGGCATCCGCCCCCACCGCGTCGGCACCCTTCGCACTCACCGTCACGTAGGCGGGCTGCGCCACCGGCACGCCCCACCGGTCGAGCACGCGCACATCCACCACCGTGCGCGAGCGCCCATCGGCCACGAGCGCGGGCGGCTTCACGGGCACCTGGAAGTGTGCGGGCACGCCGGTCACGTGAACCGCGATCGAGTCCCAGCGCTCCTGGCCCCAGGAATTCCGTAGGGCCACGCGCAGGCGGTGGGGCCCGCGCTCAAGGCGCACCGCGATGAAGTCGTACACGCCGTCGATCCGCGTGCGCACCGTGTCCAGCACTTTGGCGCCGTCGTACAGCATGACGGTGGCGTTGGGCTCGCCCTTCACGCCGATGTACACCCGGTCCCCCGCCAGCACCGCGCCGTCGGCGGGGGCAAAGATGTCGATCCCGGGCCCGCGCAGGAACCCCGCCGCATGCTCCGCGTCGCGCTGCGCCGCGGTGCGTGCCGCCGGCACCGTGAGGCGCGCCGTGTCGACCGGGGCGCCGCCGGTGCTCACGTGCAGGGTGATCGGCGCCCATGCGACTCCCGCGAACCGCCAGCGCAGCCAACGCCGCCCTGCCGCGTCGCTCGCGACCTCGGGATCAGCCGCCCGCACGCCACCGAGCCGGACCGAGCCCGGCACGGCCCGCCAGCCGTCGGCGAGGGCGTAGGCCACGACCGGCCAGCTCGGCCGCGTGGGCTCGAGCACGAGCTCCAGCTCGACGCCCGGTGGAACCTGGTCGGCCGCGGGGAGGCCCGCCGAAGCGGTATCCCACAGCGTCACGACCGTCGGGCGCAGCGGGTTGTGCACCTGCGCGCGCACCGGAATAGTCGTCTGGCCGAGGCGGATCACCGCGGTCGCCGAGTCAGGGGCCCGGGTGGTCCAGGCCAGCACGCGGACGTCGGTGCCGGGCCGCTCCGGCAGCGGAATCGCGCCGTTGCCCAGCGGGGTGTAGCGCGTGAACGGCGAGTCGGCCACGAGCACGACCGCCGAATCGGCCCACGGCTGCAGCGACACGAGCGCGCCCGCGGGTAGCCGGGACGGGTTGCGCAGCGTGACCTCGTACTGCACCACCCGGCCGGCCGCGCGGGCCTGGCCCGTGGCGTGAAGCGGGCGCGCCAGGAAGGTCACTTGCAAGGGATGGCGCACCTCGACGTGCCGGGGCGCGAGCGGCACCACCCGGAAGTCCACGCGCGGCGTGGTCCAGCCGCTCGCTTCCACCGAGCGAATCTCGTCGCCCGTGACTTGGTAAGCCGCCGGCACAGACCGGGCGTCGAGCCGGAACGCGTGCCGGCCGGGCCGGAGGTTGGTGAACGAGAACTTCCCGGTCGAGTCGGTCGTCGCCACCAGACCGTCTTCGGTCCAGATGTCGATACCGGCCAGCCCGGCGTCGTCGCCGTTCTGCACGCCGTCGTCGCCGGCGTCTACCCACACCTTGCCGATCGCGGCGCGCGTTTCCATGGGCCACTGGCGCCGCACCTGCACCCAGGCGACCGCTTCGGGGGACAGGACCGGGCCGGTCGAGGCCTGGCCGGCGGCGGTCGCGCGGGCGGCGGCCACCGCGCCCGGTGCCGACGCGAGAGCCGCGACGAAGCGCACCGTCCGGCTGGCGCCCGGCGCCAGGGGCGCCGCGGCGTACAGCGTCAGCTGTCCACCCACCGCAACGGCCGAGTCCGCGCCGATCGCGCTCCCCGCCGAGTAGCGCGCGCCGCCCGGCAGGGTGGCCGAGATCCGGATGCCCGACACCGGCACGACGCCCGTGTTGTGGATCGTGGCCGTGTAGGGGATCGCTTCCCCGACCCCGACCTCGAGCACGTCCGCCGCCAGGTCGAGGCCCAGCCCGGCGCTCGGCGGACCGACGAGCGCCAGCATCGCCGCCGCAGCGGAGACGCTCGGCGCATTCTGGGACTCGAGGACCGCCAGGTTGCGCACCCGCAGCGTGTCCCGCAACCCGGCTGCGACTGCGAGCACCAGATCGATGAGCCCCGAGTCCCCGGCCGCCAGCGTACCGACGCTCCAGCTGAGCACCTGGCCCGCCACCGTGGGCGTCGGCGCAGCGCTCACGAACACCAGACCCGCCGGCAGCGTGTCGATCACGGCGGCGTTCTGCACCGGGGCGGCGCCCGCCGCGTCGGCGTAGCGAAGGGTGTAGCGGACTTGCTGGCCAACGAGAGCCACCGGCCCGCTCGTCAGCTGCTTATCGAGCGACAGCGCCGGCACGAGCACGGCCGTGGAGGCGACGTTCGACGCCGTCGTGTCGCTGCCGCCCGCCCAGGCCAGCACGGCGTCGCCGCGGTTATCCACGGAGCGTGCCGGCCCGGCGCTCACCTGCGCCTGGAACGTGACCGAGCCCGCGGCGCCGGACGCGAGCGCGCCGAGATTCACGACCACGACGCCGTTGCCCGCCGCCACGATCGAGCCGGCGTCGCCGTCGGCCACATCCGTGATCGGCGTCCCGTTCCAGCGCAGCGTCCCCGCGACGTAGGAAACGCCGAGCGGAATCGTGTCGACGAGCTGCGCGGCCAACGCGGCGCCGCCGCCGGCCGTGGCGTAGCTCAGCGTGTAGCTCAGCAGGTCGCCCGCCACTGCCGTCGCCCGATCGACCTGCTTGCTGAGGCTCAGGGTGACCGGGGCCGCGGGCACGTTGATCTGGTCGCGCACCGCGTCGCTGACCGCCCCGTCGAACCGGCTGGTCGCCGTCGTGGTGACGGTGTCGGTCGCGCCCAGCACGCTCGCGTTGTTGGGGATCGCGACGCGCGCGAGCAGGTTGCCCAGGCCGGCGTACCCGAGAGCGACCGGACCGGCGAGGGCCGAGTCGGCCGCGTCGAGGATGCCGTTGCCGTTCAGGTCGCGGTACAGCGTCACCGGCCAGCCGTGGGACGACGCGGCGCTGACCGTGAACGAATCGGGGCCGTTGCCGACGTTGGCGAGGGTGTGAGCGAACACCACGGCGGTGCCCGCGGCACCCGTGCTGACGCGCGGCGGCTCGACGTCCACGCCCGCCACCTGCGCGACGGTCAGGGCGACGGTATCGGAGGAGAGGGTGAACCCCGAACCGAACGGGGTGTCGAACGTGACGAAGGCCCACGACCGGATCACGGTGCCCGCGGGCGTTCCCTGTGCGCCGAGCCGCGACGCGGCGAGCCCCCAGACAGCAAAGAGGAAGGCGGCCGCCCGAGCCGCGACCGTGAGGCCGCGGCGGGCGAACCGCCCCCCCTCTCCTGCCCAGGAACCGAACCGCATCTGGCGCTCGGCCCCTTTAGTTGATGCTGACGCGCAGCTCGAACGTCGCGCTGGCACTTGCCGCCAGCACAGCGCCCGTGCCGGTATAGTCCGCGGTCACATTCTGACCGCTCACCGAAACGCTCCACCCGGTGCTCGAGCTGGTCGAGACGTACGTCACCTGCGCCGGGAGCGCATCGGTGACCTGCACGCTCGACGCGGAGGTAGACCCGGCGTTGGTGACCGTGACCCGGTACCGGATGATCTGCCCGGGGACCACGGTGCCTGAAACCAACGTCACCCCGTCATCGAGGTACGCGGCCTTGGTGAGCGTCAAGTTCGGCTTCACAACCGTCAGGTCGAGGAACCCCTGATCGACCGTAGACGGCTGCCCGACCGAACGCCCATTCAAGTCCAGCGTGTCGGTGGAGCCGGCCGCGACGTTCGCCACGTTGTACACGACCGCGATCGACTGCGACGCCCCGGCCGCCAGCGTGATGCGCGTGCTGTCGCCGGAAACGCCGTTGACCGATACGATCGTGATCACCGCCGACCCCGGGCTCGACCCCAAGAGATCGAAGTTGTCGGACCCGTTGCCGTTGTTCTGCACGGTGAAGCTGAACGAGTAGGCGTTGCCCGGGAGGCGCTGCAGGTTCTGGCCCCCGTGCGGCGTCACGGACACCGCGTAGGTCTGCGCGGGCGTGATGCTGCTGGCCTTGCTGTCTGTAGTGGCCGGCGTGCGCCGCGAGGCGGCCGTCAGCGTATAGACGGTGTTCACGCCACCCTTGTTGCTCGCCACGTCGTACACGACCTTGATCGTGATCGAGCCGCCCTGGGTGACGGCCGTTGCTGCCAGCGCCGCGTTCAACAGCGGCAGCGAGGGATACGTGGTGGACGAATAGCGGTACCCGGTCACCGTGATCACCCCCGCGACGGAGATGTTCTCGGAGATCAAGACGCTGTCCGTGCCGTTGCCCGAGTTCGCCACGCTGTAGTTCAGCGTGTCCCCCGTACTGGGAGATGCCGGCGTCGGGCTCGGCGTGTTGGCGGTCACGGTCACGCCGGCCTGGAAGCCGACGGTCACCGAGACCGAGCCCGTGACGGGCGTGTAGGAGTTGCCGTTGGCGTCGGTGTAGGTCGCGGTCGCCGTATTCGTGATGACCGTGCCCTCCGGCGTCTGCGCCTGCACACCCGCGGTGACGACAACGAGCGTCATCACGGCGAGGGCGAGGCTCCAGGTCCATTGCAGGTACTTCGACATCGCTTACTCCTTCCTTATGGTGTTGAAACCGACTGCCCGGATGCTCTACTTCGCCTCGCCGGGCGCTGCACTCACTTGAGCACGCAACTCTGCGGTCACTTGCGCCCCGGGTGCCGCCGAGCCGACCACCGTCCAGCGCACGTGCGTGTACATCTCGCGCGGCGCCGGCTTTGCCACTTTCCGGCCGTTCTCGACCGCGTCGATCATCGGCTGAACCGAGTAGGTCTTGCCGCCGTCGATCGAGTACTCGATCCGCGCCGGCTGCGCGGACGTCGCCGAGCCGAGCACGTACACGAGTCCGCTCGGGATCGGGTCCACGAACTGGACGTTCTTGACCGGCGCGGCCGTGACGTTCGTGAAGACGAGCGTGTAGCGGATCTCGTCGCCGGGCTTCGCTGTGGCCTTGGCACCGCGCTCCGCTTGCGCGGCCGCAGTGACGTTGTGCGCCGTGATCACCAGCGCTTTGGGCTGCTGGCCCTGAGCGGCGCCCACCAGCGGGGCAAGCACCGCGGCCAGGGTCACCAGCAGGATCAGTCGCAACTGTTTCATCGCTCGCTCCTTCGGGTTCGTGTGAGTCACCTGCGTCAGGTGCGTCGTCTGCGTCACCTGTGTCACGCGCTCGGGTCCGGCTCGCGGCCGCTGCCATCTCCTGGCTCCGGCGCGCGAGCTCCCGGCTGCGACGGCAGTCCGCCGGCATCCCGCCAGCCGAACACCGCCTCGCACCGTGGGCACACCACCAGCTCGCCCAGCACCTGGGTGCGACCGAAAAACCTCAGCTCTAAACAACGGGGGCATCGTAAGACCATTTGAGCACAGCACTCCTTTCCTGCCCGTACGGAAAAGCAGGTCCCATGCCAGTTGGAGAGATGTGCTAAGCTATTGTTATACTGAGTGTTACTAGAACAGTCGTCGTCGACACGAGGCCGGTCACGTTACCATTCGGTAACTCTGCCGGTAACGACGACGAGGGCCCCGTGCGCCTCAGCGAATGCTGGCGACCAGGGAGACGGTGCCGCTGTTGTCGGGAGGGGTCGCGGTGAGGGAGTTCAGGAGCCGCCAGCGCACGTCGTTCACGCAACGGTCGTAGCCCGCAGGCGCACTGCAGGCACCGCTTGCCGGGACGTAGGTCCAGGTAGAGCCGCCGTCGTTCGAGTACTCGACGACGACCGAGACGCCTGCGGGCAGGCTGTTGGACACGCTCCCGACTTTGAACTGGACCGTCGACCGCAGCGTGTCTACGACCACGACGCTTGCGGCGTTGCTCGTGCCGGTGTTCGTGAGCGTGATCGTGTAGGTCAGGTCGGTCCCGGGAGGCTGCGTGCCCGATGGATTCACGCCCTTGGCGAAGGTCAGGCTGGGCCGGACGACCGTGAGCTGTAGCTGGCCGCTGTCCTTCTGAGTGGAGCTGCCCAGAGAGCGGGCGGTCATGATGAGAGTATCCTTCGAGCCGGCGGCCACGTTCCCGACACTGTAGGTGACGGTGACGGAGGCGGAAGCGCCTGGCACGAGACTGGACAGCCGCGCGCTGTCGGGGTTCGAGCCCTGCGTCACCCCGCTCCCCGTGATGGACACCGTCGTGATCGCCGTGCCGGGACGCTTCTTCGTCAAGAGGTCATAGCTGTCCGTGACGCCTCCGGTGTTCTGAACCGTGAATCCGAGAGCGTAGTTCGTCCCGTTGCTCGGTAGCTGGTTGGCCGACGTGCTGTGCGGAGTCACGGAGGCGCCGTAGCCCAGGATTGTGATGGTCTTGTCGTCAGCTGCCGCCGTGCCGCCCCCTGCTCCCGAGACGACGAGCTGCAAGTGATCTGCGGCCGAGGCCGCCGTGAAGGTCTTGAACTGCAGGCCCGACACGGTGATCTGATCGTTCTTCGCGAAGTTGCCCGTCACGTTCAGAACGAGGGTCTTGCCTCCGTCCTCATAGCCCACCGTGGTCGAGACCTTGCCGGCCTGAGGGCCGCCAATCGTGGCCGTCGTGAGCCCAGTGTTCCAGGTCATGTTGAAGGTGGACGGAATCCGGATGCGGATGTCGTTCGCCGCCGTGATGGTCGGCGGGTTGTCGTCCGTGATCGTGATCGTACTCATCGCCGTGGCGGCCTGCCCGACCGTGAACGTCTGGTTCGCGGCCGAGGAGATCGTTGGCGCTTCAATGGTGATGGTGTGAGAATCGACATCCGCCGTACCGCCTCCCGCTCCCGCTATCACCAGTTCTAGATTGTCCGCGGCCGATGGGGCGCTGAAGTTCCCGTACTGTAGGCCGGAGACGGTGATCTTGTCCCCGGCCGCGAAGTTGGTCGTCACGTTCAGGACGAGGGTCTTCCCCCCGTCCTCATAGCTCACCGTGGTCGACACGTTGCTCGCTGCGGCGCCCCCGATCGTCGCCGTGGTGAGCGCCGTATTCCAGGTCATGTTGAACGTGGACGGGATTCGGATCCGGATGTCGTTCGCCGCCGTGATGGTCGCCGGGTTAGCGTCCGTTATCGTGATCTGGCTCATGCTCGTCGGCGCGTCACCGACCGTGAACGTCTGGTTCGCCCCCGAGGCGATCGCGGGCGCCACGATGTTGATCGTCTTGGCATCGTTGGCGGCCGTGGCTCCCCCGGCGCCCGCAACCACGAGCTGCAGGCGCTTATTGGCTTCGGTCGCCGTGAAGTTCATGAACTGCGGTCCGGAGACGGTGATCTCGTCGTTGCCGGCGAAGTTCGTCGTCACGTCCAACACGAGGGTCCGGCCCGCATCTTCATAGCTCACCGTGGTCGAGACCTTGCTGGCCGCGGGACCCCCGATCGTCGCTGTCGTGAGTGCGGTGTTCCAGGTCATGCTGAAGCCCGACGGGATGCGGATGCGGATGTCGTTCGCCGCCGTGATCTTGGGTGTCGCGGCGTCGGTGATCGTGATCGTACTCATGTCCGTCGGGGGGTTGCCCACGACGAACGTCTGGTTGGCCGCTGAGCTGATGCTCTGCCCGGCGAGGGGCGACGCGAATGCCGCCGCGACGCCGAGGCAGATCACCAGAATGCCGGGGCGGAACAAGACAGGACGCTTCATGGCACGGCAAGCGACGGGCAAGTCGTGTGCCCGCAGACTAGTGCTGCAGCTCCTTGACCCACAACGAGTTGAAAAGCCGCGCCGGTCGGGTTCGGCAAGCGTCGTTACCGTACGGTAACCAGGAAGGTATCACGCCGAGCTGCCCGTGTCAGGGCTGGCGTGCAGCAACCCGTACTTCTTGCGCTTCTCCCACAGGTTCTTGCGTGAGATGCCGAGCAGCTCGGCGGCGCGTTGCACGTTGCCGTCCATCGCTTCGAGGGTAAAGCGAATGTATTCCCGCTCCGCCTCGATCAGGGTGAGACCTTTCGGCAAGTGAAACGTCGTCGCCCGCGGGGTACCGCTCGGCCCTGCGCCGCGCTGGCCGAGGGGTGGCAGGTCGGCGGGCTTCAAGCTCGGTCCTTCGGTGAAGATCATGGCGCGCTCCATCACGTTGCGCACCTCGCGCACGTTCCCGGGCCAGCGCCACGCCTGGAGCGCTTTCAGCGCGCCCGGTTCGATCGATTCGACCCGCTTCTTGAACTCGCGGCTGAACGCCTCGCGGAAATGGTCGGCGAGGAGTGGGATGTCGCTCTTGATGTCGCGCAGCGGCGGGAGCGTCACGCTGGCGACGCTGATCCGATAAAACAGGTCGGACCGGAAGCGGCCGGCCTGGACCAGCGCCTCGAGGTCCCGGTTCGTGGCGGTCACCAGCCGCAGCGCCACCTCGAGCTCCTCCGTGCCGCCCAGCCGGCGGAACCGCCGGCTCTCGAGAACATTGAGGAGCTTCGCCTGCAGCTCGGGGTCGAGCTCGGCGACCTCGTCGAGAAACAGGGTGCCCCCGTCAGCCACCTCGATCAGGCCCCGTTTCGCCTCGCGCGCATCGGTAAACGCGCCCTTCTTGTAGCCGAACAGCTCGGCCTCGAGCAGGGTGGCGGGGAGCGCCGAGCAATTGATCTCGACAAACCGTCCGGCGGAGTGAGGGCTCGAGTAGTGGAGGGCGCGCGCCACCAGGTTCTTGCCCGTGCCGCTCTCGCCCAGCAGCAACACGGTGGGACGCGGGATGGCGGCCATCTTGCGCACGAAGTCGCGTACCGCCTCGACTTTCGGGTGCGCGCCGAGGATCGCGCGCACAGAGAACTGCTCGCCGCGGGCCTGCTCGAGCGACGCGCCCTCCTCGAGCAGCGGCCGCTCGGCGAGCGCCCGCGCGAGGAGCGTCGTCAACTCGTCCATGTTCACGGGCTTCGTGAGGTACTCCGTCGCCCCCGCCCGCAGCGCCTCGATGGCGCTCGCGATATCGCCGTGCCCGGTGAGCACGAAGATGGGGAGGTGGCGGTCCGTGCCGCGCAGTTGACGGGTCACTTCGACGCCGTTCAGGTCGGGCATGACGAGGTCGGTGATGACCGCGTCGCCGGGCTCGTCGGCGTGGTGCGACAGCAACGTGTCCGGATGATCGAACACCTGGGTCCGGAAGCGCCCCGCACCGAGGTTCGCCGCCACGAGCTTGGCGTGAATCAGATCGTCATCGAGGATGTAGACTTTGGGAATCATAGGTTCAATATTGGCGATGTCCTTGTGCGCAGCCAGGACTCATGGCCGATACCTTCCGGGCGCTGATCATCGATGACGATCCTGACCTCCTCCGGCTGGTGCGCTGGACGCTCGAGTTCACGGCGGGGTGGGAGGTCGTTTCCGCGAACTCGGGCGCTAAGGGCGTGGAGCTCGCCCGCAGCGCGGGTCCGAACGTGATCCTGGTCGACGTGATGATGCCAGAGATGGATGGCTACGAGGTGTGCCGGCGCCTGAAGGCGGATCCGGCGAC
>WNGA01007625.1_pt1 | contig 15035 bp, 15 predicted proteins | sample 5400061 | NCBI WGS metagenome assembly WNGA01 (sample SAMN13153366, study PRJNA577476) | soil metagenome | isolation source: 100 cm soil or saprolite under grassland replicate 2 | place: USA:California | collected 2016-06-15
AACGCGCCCGGAATCTTCCGGCAGCGGATTTTTCATCACGGATGATGGGATTCTTGTTACGAATGAGCATGTGGTCAAAGATGCCGTGCAGATTCGATTAGTTGCAAGCGCGGGCTTGATTCCGGCGAAACTGTTGAAAGTGGATTCGGCCAATGACATAGCATTACTCAAGGCGGAGGGCACGTTTGCGGCGCTGCCCGTGGCAGTGAGTCGAACGGTGCGTTTGGGGAGCACGGTCGCCACCGTCGGTTTCCCCAACATTGGCTTGCAAGGGTTTTCGCCCAAGTTTGCGCGGGGAGAGATCAGCTCGCTGTCCGGCCCGCAGGATGATGCGCGTTATTTTCAAATTAGCGTGCCAGTGCAGCCCGGCAACTCAGGTGGTGCGTTGGTGGATGAGCGGGGCAATGTGGTTGGCGTCGTGTCCGCCGCGCTCAGTGCGAAAGCGGCACTCGCCGCGACTGGTGCGTTGCCGCAGAATGTGAATTACGCTGTGAAAAGTAGCTTCTTGCTGGGCTTCTTGGAATCAATGCCCGATGTAGCGGCTAAACTCAAGGAGCCAAACACGAAGGATGTGAAATTTGACGACGTCGTGGAACAAGCCAAGGAAGCTGCCGTGCTAGTGCTGGTGTATTAAATTCACATCTCGGGTGCTCGATCCTCCAATCTTTCACTTTTTGATTCTCGGACGATGGTAGCTCATGCAACCAAGTCCTTCCGACAACCTGCCCATTACGGAATATCTCTCCTCAATCGCCAAGCGCGACATTCAGGGTCACTACATCTGCCCAAAGCCCGATGTTCAAACTCGGCTCGCACAAGAGATTGAGCGGAGCGCAAGATGCAGTCTTGCCACTCTGACCCCCGGATGCAAAAAAATTGCCGAGAATGCCCGTGCCCGCTGAACCCCAGAAGTTCATTGGGGACACACTCGACGCTATTGAAAAGATTTCGGCGGCTCTTAAGGAAGAAAAAGCAAGCAAGTTTGACATACGCTTTGTTAACCGACAGGGAGATCCACGATGGTGGGGTGATCACATCCTTGTTGGCGTGCGATATCTCACGTAATTACCGGCTCTCGCCCTCACCTAAATCTTTTCAGGGAGTATGCGCACCAGGGATTCGAAAGCGGCAACGAGCGATCATCGATGACAGAAAAAATGGCTGCGGTTGGCAGTGACTGCCAGTTGGCAACACTCGTTCAACAAGAGAGTTGGATTCGCGAACTCGCTTCCAAACAGAAACGGCACGAAGGGCTGGTGTTGCGTCGCTGGTCGCTCAGCACTCACTTTGGTGCATTGTGCCACCGCTTTAAACTGCGGGCTGTCGAGGGTCGTGAGACGCCGGACTTCGTTGTGACCGGCGCTGGTCGCGTTGCCGTTGAGGTCACGAGAATCGTAAGCCCGAAGAAGGCGATCTACGATGACTCCGGTCATCACCCGGAGGGTGCATACACCTCAACGCTTCGGCGTTCAAAACCCACTCGCGAATTTCACCGCCTTATTGAGGCCGGCAGCGCCCCAGACACGTGCCAAACTCGTCCTCACTTTGAGTCATCTGCCGATTTAGACTCGGACTATTACAGCTTAGCCACTGAGCGTCTGACCGAAAAGGCGAAGTCGGCGAATCAGTATGCGCGGTCGTATGACCATACGGTGATTCTCCTGAGTGACGAGATGAGCGAATTCCAAGCAGTGATCGAACGGCGGCTTCCTGAACTTCGCGCCATCCGAAGTTCGATTGCACTTCCGCCCTGTAGCGAGGTGTTGCTCATCAGTTGTGAATCAGTTTCGAACGCCGTGGTATACGAGATCTGAGACCGCGCGTCGTAGCAAACAACGTTGCCCTGAACCCAGACCACAATGGGAAAGCAAGTGGGTCTCTGTAGCCAGATCGTGGAAAGCAAACTGGGCTAGGAACGATCTCCGAAATAGTGTGGGCGGCTTTATGAAACAGAGAGCCGCTACTACGTCGTCCATCTCCAGCCGGAGATAACGCGGTGTCTCATATGAGATCCTTTCCAAGCAAGATCAGGTTCCCTTCGGCCTACGCGGTTCTGATGCTGGGGATCGAAACAATCGCTTGCGACGGGCCACGGCCATCTTGCCGGCGGCAGAACCCGACGCGCTCAAATCAAAGGCCAAGTTGACCCCCAGGATGCAACTCCTGCTCGCCGTGTTTGCGTTGACGTTCGTCGTTATGATCTTTGGCGTTTCACGTCTTGACTGGTGGTTTCCGGAAATGACCACCTTGTTTTTCGCAGCGGCACTGGTTGTCGGAATCATCGACCGGCCAGGCGAGAAGGTCTTCACTGAGACGTTCATCGCCGGGGCACAAAATCTTCTCGGCGTTGGGTTGATTATCGGCATCGCGCGCGGCGCGACGCTCATTTTGGATAAGGGAGAAATCAGCGGCACAATTCTGCATTACCTCTCCGGCCGCGTCGAGCACGTGCCCGGCGTGGCGTTCATCGTGGCGCTTTTCTTCGTTTAATAACGTGCTATCGATCTTTATCCAATCCTCGAGTGGAATGGCTGTGCTGACGATGCCAATCATGAGCGCGCTGGCAGGCGTGGCTGGTGTTTCAGGCGAGGAAATCGTGAACGCTTATTGCTACGGACAAGGATTAATGGCTTTCATCGCGCCGACCGGTTTGGTCTTGCCCTCGCTCGCAATGGTAAATGTGCGCTTCGACAAATGGGCGCGTTTCATCTGGCCATTAATGGCGCTGTTGGCGGCGCTCTCGATCATTTTTCTCGCGACCGGGGTCTTGTTGCAACGCACGTAGTTGACATACCAGACGCTGTTCCCGAGGAAGCTGTTGACGATGCCGCGTTGTCAGGCTGCGACATCGCGAAACGCCGCGAGAAAACTTTCCATCTCAGCTTTCTTGCCAATCGTGAGGCGCATGTAATTCGGCAGTGCCGGAAACAACCGACCCACGTGGACCTTACGCTGGTTTAACGCCTGGATAAGCGGCACGACGGGACGTTTGCAATCGAACATGATGAAGTTGGCTTGCGACGGGATCGATTTGTAGCCCATCTTGTTGAGCTCGGACGTGACGAATGATTTTGCTTCGCTATTGAGACGCTGGCCGTTTGTGACTTGGTCGGGATCGTCGAGGCTCGCGCTCGCTGCGGCTAGCGCCATGCAGTTGACGCTGTCCCACATTTGATGAGGACGCATACGGTCAATCGTATCCTTTTGCGCAACGCAATAACCGCAGCGCAACCCCGCCATGCCATAGATTTTCGAAAACGTGCGGGCGATGATCAGATGCGGATGATCTTTGACCAACGGGATAACAGTTTCGTAGTCAGGACTGTCGGCGTAGTGAAAGTACGCTTCATCTACCAGAATCATCGTCTCGCGGGGAGTTTTCTCGACGAAATCGCGCAACTCATTCTTCGGCGTGATGCTGGCGGTGGGATTGTTCGGGTTACAGACGTAAATCAAACCTCGCTTTGCAGCGGCACCCATTTTGGGGAGATCATGAGCAAAGGTCGGGGTCAACGGAACTTTCACCACTTCGGCACCGTTGACGCTGGCCTGCCCCAGAATCGCTTCGAAAGTCGGATCGGCCGCGACGAGTGTCCCGCGCTCCTTCCCGGTGAATGTCTCAGCACACAGCTTCAGAATCTCGCTCGAACCGTCGCCGAGCAAAATTTGATCGCGATTGACACCATTGATTTTCGCCAGCTTGTCAATCAGCACATTGTTGTGCTCATCGGGATAACGAGACGCCAAATCGAAGGCGTCGCTCATTGCTTTCAGCGCCTTCGGCGAAGGTCCGTATGGATTTTCATTTGCGCTCAAGCGAACAACGTCGCCCGTTGCGGGGGCGTGCTCTGGTTGCTTTGCGAATGAAAATGCTGGCCTAACGAGAGCCGCTGCCGCGCCAGCGCCCAGGAGTTGTGTGAATTGGCGTCGGGAAATCGAGATCGTGTTCATATCGATTATTCATAGGACAGTGCGGCATGGGATGCGAGATCGATTTGCAGCGGCAAAGTGCTTAAGGAGCGCTGGTCTCCAGTCCGCCTTCCCCAAAGGCGGATTGGAAACTGCCTCTCCTGTTTGCTCGCCGGTCTTCACGCAGCGATTAGATTCAATAATGATCCTCCGGCTACTGAAGCAGCGAAGGCGACGTCGCGTGCGAGCGCGACCTTTTCCGAAAGAATGGCTGGCGTTGATTCAGCGTCATGTTGCATTTTTTCACAGACTGTCCGCGAGGGATCAGGCCGAGCTTCTTGGCCACGTCCAGGTTTTTCTTGCCGAAAAGCGTTTTGAAAGCTGCGACGGTTTGGAAATCACGGATGAAGTCCGTGTCACTATTGCAGCGCAGGCTTGCCTTCTCCTTCTCCATCGCCACACCGATTACTTCCCGCATTTGCTCACGATCCTGGTCTATCCCTCGACATACGTGGCAGAGGAGAGACGGCATCTTCACGGTCATGTGTGGCAAGAGGGAAAAATGGCCCGCTTGGGCGAGACCGGTCGTTGGCTGGGCGCGCTCGTGCTGGCATGGGACGCGGTCAAGTCTGGGGCTGCTCATCCTTCAGATGGCAAAAACGTCGTCCTGCATGAGTTTGCCCATCAGCTCGACTACGAGAATCAGGCGGAGGATGGTGCGCCTGCGCTTGAGACACGCGATCAGCAATTGTCCTGGCAGGAAGTGATGCGAACTGAATTCGCGTCGTTACGCACTGCCGACGAGACTGGAATTCCGACCCTGCTCGATACCTACGGAGCAAGTAATCCCGCCGAGTTTTTCGCTGTATCAACGGAGGCTTTCTTTGAGCGACCTTGCGCTTTGCGGGCCTGTCATCCGAAACTTTACGCCGAGCTACGAAGGTATTTTCAGCAGGACCCAGTCGAATATTCTGCTGAAGCCAGGTCAACCTACTGATGCGGCGCCGCCAATTGACGTCACCGCTCGATACGCATCCTATTGCGGCTGCGGCACGATCCGCATGTATGGCTTCGGAGCCTTCCAGCCTTGCGGATAACGCCGTTTCGCCTCCTCGTCGGATACCGAACCCGCAATGATCACGTCCTCGCCTGGCTTCCAATTCACTGGGGTAGCTAGCTGGTGCTTTGCCATCAGTTGCAGCGAGTCGATCACCCGCAGCACTTCGTCGAAGTTACGGCCCGTGGTCATCGGATAGACAAGGATCAGCTTGATCTTCTTGTCTGGGCCGATGACGTAAACATTGCGCACAGTGGCGTTATCGGCTGGCTTGCGCGTTTTGGCATCGCCTGCGGTATCGGCCGGGAGCATTCCGTACAGCTTCGAAACGTTGAAGTCAGCGTCGCCAACAATTGGATAATTCGGCGCGTGGCCTTGCGTCTCTTCGATGTCCTTAGCCCATCCTTGATGATCGCCGGTCGAATCGACCGACAAACCGATGATCTTCACGTTTCTGCGGTCGAACTCTGGCTTAATCCTGGCCATGTAGCCGAGTTCGGTCGTGCAGACCGGGGTGAAGTCTTTCGGGTGGGAGAACAGGACGACCCAGGAGTCGCCAATCCATTCATGAAAGCGGATCCGCCCCTCAGTGGTTTCCGCCTCGAAATCCGGTGCTGTGTCGCCGATTTTCATTATTTTTCCTCCTCTATTTGTTTGCGTTCGAGACAATTCATTTCAAATCGTGGAGCGAAAGTCAACCATTGTTGAGCCCTTGTCGCGGTTTTTTCGAGAAACTCGCAGATAGACGCGCTCAACCCGCTTGCAGCGCGATCAGCTCGCAGAACTTATTGAGATCGATGTTGCCACCTGAAACTATTGCGACAATCGGGCCGTCGCCGGCTTTCCCGGTCAGCGCCGCCGCGACTGGCAACGCGCCGGCCCCTTCTGAGATGACTCGCGCTTTTTCGGCCATCAGCCGCATCGCTCTCTTGGTTTCGTCCAGGCTGACAACGATGTAATCATCCACGACCGGCTTCATTCGTTCCCACATGCGAGGGAACATGCTTTGGCCGCCGGCGCCATCCACAAACGAGGCTTTCCAGTTCGTGAAAACCTGTGGCGAACCCTTCTCGAACGAAAGCGCGGCGGGCGCAGCGGTCTCCGGCTCGACGCCAAAGACTTTGACCTCCGGTTTGAGCGCTTTGATTGCGCTGCCTACGCCTGTGATCAGTCCGCCGCCGCCAATGCTGGCGATGACAGCAGCGGTCTCAGGCGCATCTTCGAGAATTTCCAGGCCCATGGTGGCATGACCCGCAATGAAATTGTGATCGTCAAACGGATGAATAAATATTCCCTCGGCTCCGGGAAACGAACGTTCCTCGAGCGCTTTCCAGGCAACATCGTACGGTACCGGGATCAGTTTTGCCCCGAGCGCCTTCATTCTGTCGACCTTCGATTGCGGCGCAGTTTCGATGACGACAACGCTACATGGAACGCCCGCCTGTCGCGCCGCATAGGCGACACCTTGTCCTGCATTTCCAGCGCTGATTGTCCACACCCCGTGTTCGTGTTCCGGCAACATCGCCACTGCGTTCGCCGCGCCGCGCAGTTTATAAGCATTAATCGGCTGGAGGTTCTCCAGTTTGAGACGGATGTCCGGTTGATCCGAGCCTGTTTCGAGGCGAACAAGTGGCGTGCGAACGATTGTTTTCGCGATTCGATTGCGCGCCTGGCGTATTTCGGAGAGTTCGATTGGGCGAACCGGTTCCAGCGTCGTGCGCATCGGTCGTTACTGCAGAGGCCGTCGTGACAGCCGCAATCACAGCGTTCAAGGCGGCGATGGCCGGAACAAAAGCGGCGGAGCGCCACTGCGCTCGAATTCCTGGCCATAAATCGAATGAGCATTACGCGCCTTGCGTCTTGGAGTGCGGCGGTTCTGCGCCGCTTTAGATCACGGCTTGTTAGTCACCCGCCGTAGAAGATTGAACGTGCTGGAGGTTGCAATGTCTGAGGAATGATCATGACTAAAATTACCACTACGGCTTTAGTTACGGCCGCGATGCTCATTTCATCCAGCGCCTTCGCAGGAGACAAGGCCTGTTGCGCCGCGGGCGTGTCGCACGCCGGCAAAACGGCATGTGCTGATTTGGCAGCGCTGAATCTCACACCCGATCAAAAGGCCAAGATCGAGGCTTGGCAGGCCGAATGCATCAAGGCAGGCTGCACGAAGGAAAGCCGGCAAAACTTCCTGAAGCAGGCCAGAGGAATTCTTTCCGTAGAGCAGTTCGCTCAGCTAGAAGCGGCGTGCAAAAAGTCGGCGAATGCGAAGAAAACTCAAGCCTGATCTCGCCGATAGGTGCCCGTTTAATAATTCTTAAACAAGATCGCGCCGGAAGAAATTCCGGCGCGATCTTTATTATCCTGCTGCTGGCAGAGATGCAGAACCATTGCATCTCCCGGCAAAAACTTTACAGAGTTTTTTCCAGAAAATCGGCAAGGCGCCAGCCGGCCTTGTGCAATTCTTCCCGGACGACATCTGCCGCCCACGCACGGTAACTAATCTGGTGCGGCTGAGGTTTTTCGTTCGCTTCCCCTGCCGCGACGACACGATCCTTCTCCTGTAGCGGATGCACATGTGTAAATTGCAATCGCTCATGCGCCTCGCGCGCGATCGGCAAAATTTCGTCCGCCCACGCCTCCGCATAATTCGTGACGTCTATATTCGCCGGCATCCGCCAGCCCGTTGGTTCATGCGTGGCCAATTCACGAACCAGTTGTTTCCTGAGCGGCGCGATCTGCGCCTGAAGTTCACGTTTCCGGACCCTTACGGGCACCTGTGGAAAGAGTGCATTCACGGCGTCATAGTCCCAAAAGGCATGGAAGTTTTTCTTACGTACACCGCGCGTGCGCGGCGGCTCATCACTCAGTTCCAGCGTAAACGTATTTCCGCCTTCGTCGGCCAGGGCTGGTTGGTTCTTGTTCGGATCCGTGACTCGACCCTGCGCATCGAAATACTGCGCGCCCACATGCAGGGGCTGGTGAATGTCGGCGACGTAATGGGCGAGGAGAATCAGCGCAACGGGCTTGGTGATCTTGCGTTCGTTTTGTTCTGGTCGTCGTCCTTGCAGGACTTCCACGCAGTACGACATCATATGCACGATGTCCCATTTGCTGCGGCCAGCTGTGCCGTCGCCGTAGTTTTGCGCCGGCATAATTGGCACGTCGGTGTAATGAAACCAATGATGTGACGGCGCTGCTGAATGCATGTCGGACGTCGGTTGATTTGCCCGCCAAAAATCGCGCAACTGCCGATCTATTTTCGGAGACGCCACACGGAAAGACTTCGGAGTATCCACTCCCTTCTTGTCCCAGCCCTTGATCGTGTCGGCGAGCACGGCCGCTTTTTCCAGGGAAAGGCCGCCGAGCAGCGTATCGATCTTGGCTGCAGTGGGCGTGTTCGCCAACCGCTCATCCGCAATCGCCCCGACAATCTCGTGGCCAAGTGGGGCATAAGCGTGCAGCTGCGCGGCAGGTCCGAATGCAATTGAAATTCCCAGCAGCAAAGCGAAGAGCGAACCGGATTTCATTTTCAGAGTTGGCGACAATACGATCGAATTACTGCCTGCCCGGAAAAGTCCCATGCGTCGATCGCTTTATATCACGAGCAATGTACGCGGATTTTTTCGAGGCGTTGTTGAAGTTTCGAGAAATGCGATCCCGCCCAGTAAATTTGTCTGCAGCCTGTGCAACGGCGAAATTCCTCGTAATAGATTTTTGTGAGCGGCTCGAGCTTTTCAATTACGTCGGCTTTAACAACTTTTTGAAGTGGCGCATTGCAGCGAAGGCAACGGGTGAACGGAGCAATTGAGTCGAAAAGATGAAAGCGGCGGATTACCTCGATTGTTTGGTCGTCCGCATTTTGCGAACGCGGACAATAACCGTTTCGGACAATCGCGTGCATGAGCAGACGCCGATCGCGCGTGAGCAAAGCGCGATCTTCGCGTTCCATCACCCTCAGTAGTTGTCGATCTTGCGCTTGCCGCTCGTAAGCGACATCGAACCCGAGCAAGCGCAGGCTTCGCGCGAGTGTTCCGAGATGGCCATCTGCGACAAATCGCATAATGGAGCGGGCTTGCAGTCGCTTTTCCTTAAACAACGGACGTTGCGATTGCACAGAGTAAAGATCGATATCTGCATCTTTCGCAATCGGATAAGAGAAATCGACAGGCTCTCCGTTTAGTAGGATCAGATCGACTTCGGGATGCGGAACGCCGCACGATTCGATCACATCTTTGACCGACGTTTTTTCGCCCAGATTGCGCTCGATGACCTCGCTGGTGGTCTTCGATTTGAAGAAAAACGTCAAATCGTCGTGAAATTTCAGCCGGACCCTAAACGCGCTCACATCACTTGATAATTCTTGCGTTGGCGTAGGCATACTCAAATGTCGTCCCGCGCGGCCGTCCCATAAATCGCCCCGGCCCGAGTGGCTCATCTTCTCCGTAGTAACAATCCACCTGCCACCAGCGCAGTCCGCCGCCAGTATCGACAATTTTCCAACGCGTGCTGCCGAAGACTTCTCGCACAGTCGGAGACGACGTCTCAATGATCACACCGCGGCGCAACCCGCTCTGAGCCAGCTTTACGGCAGCGGAAAAGCGGGCGACCAGAATGCCACCACCGCCTGTGGGCTTCGAAGCAAAGCGAAACGAATCCCCCCCGTTGTAGCAAAGATAATCACGCCCATTGACCGGCGTTATTATCCGGCCAAACCCTTCCTTCTTGACCGAGCGAAGAAAATCGCGCGGATATTTGTGCCCGCGCAACCCAGGCTTCGTTACCGGCGTTGCGTCAAAACCGCGCTCGAAAGTGAATCCCGATTCAATCGGCGTGTAGTAAAGCGTGCACACCACGAAGTATTCGCCGCTGTGTCCTTGAGGCCGCCGCGCCAGCTTCTCATTTTCGTACGCCAGCCGGTGCACGACTTCCGGCCACGGAATATCCGCGCGAAGGTCAGCGCAAGTCACTGCCAGAATGGCAAGACTTGCGATCTTCGGGATTAGTCGATGAAGACGGAGTCGACCGGTCCACCGATTAGGACTTCGATAGGAAGATTTTTCCATTCGTATTCATACGGGGGTTGCTTCCATTGAAATTGCTCAGGATAATTTTTGCGAATGCATTTGATGATTTCTACTCCGGTTAGAAATGGCTGGAATTTTTCGCGATCGAGTATGTGCAGCTGAGCCCCGCCGCAGAGCTTTTCAGCGAACTTGTGAAAAGTCGGCTGAAAATAATCCTCGCGAAAGAAGACGCCCGGAAGCTTCAAATCGTTGAGCTCGCGACAGAGCCTTTCCGTTTCGATGAATGGCGCCCCAAAGATTTCGAAAGGCCGGGTCGTGCCGCGACCTTCCGAAATGTTCGTGCCTTCTAATAAACACATTCCAGGATACACGGTTGCCGTGTCGAGCGCCGGCATGTTGGGGGAGGGCATGACCCAGGGCAGACCTGTCTCATCGAACCACATCGCGCGCGCCCAATTTCTCATTGGCAGGACTGATAACCGACAATTTGGGAATGCTTCGTCTCGAAATTGTTGCGCCAGTTCGCCAATCGTTTTTCCGTGGCGAACTGAAATCGGATGCAGACCGACAAATGATTTGTAATCTGGGTCGAGGATCGGTCCTTCTGTAATTACGCCAGTAATTGGATTTGGCCGGTCAAGCACAACAACTGCGACGCCAGCTTTTTCGCAGGCGCGCACGCAGAGGTAAAGCGTCCAGATGAAAGTGTAATACCGCGCGCCAATATCCTGAAGATCGACAAGCAGAACATCCAGACCCTCCAACATTTCCGCAGTCGGTTCGCGATGTTCACCGTAAAGACTGTGAACCGGAATGTGAAGCCGCGGGTGCCGGTAACTTTTCCATTCCACCATATTGTCCTGAGTCTGACCGAGGAATCCGTGTTGCGGACCAAAAAACGCAGCGAGCTGGAATAGATCGCCATTGTGCCGCTCAAGAATTCGCGACGCATGCTCAAGCTTTGCCGAAACCGATGCCGGATGAAGCAGCGCGCCGATTCGGGCGCCGCGAAACTCTTTCGGCCAAAGTTCGTGCAGATGATCGAGTGGTAGTTCAACGGGCATGCGCGAAATTTGTGCGAAGGCTTTGTAGCGGCATTTGTGTCAAACGCCGAACCTAAAGTAGGCGCTTGGCACAAGCGCCTCTACAACTTTCTGCGCAGGGCAAGGATTGCCAGCATTGCCATCGCAGTCACAGCCGCGCAGAGCTTCGCGAACAGGTCGCCATGGCGCGTGTAAAAAGTTAGCTCGTCCGCGATCGGCACCTTGATCTCGCCCGTGAGGACGCCTTCGGTGAACGTGCTGCCGGTCTCATCCTGCAACATTTGTGTGACGCGTCCGAATTCGTTTACAAAACAGGTGACTCCCGTATTGGCTGCTCGAACCATTGGCCGGCGTGTCTCAACGCAGCGAAAAATCGCATTTGCCAGATGCTGACGCGAACCGCCCGAGCGCAAAAACCATGCGTCGTTCGTTACATCCACGAGCAGATTCGCGCCTTTGAGGACGAATTGGCGCACCAGATCTCCAACCGTGTCTTCAAAACAAATCAGCGGCGCGACGCGGACATCATTATTGGTGAGGCGAAATACGGTGTGATCCCTGCCGAGATCGAAATCGCCGGGCACCCATTTGCTTGCGACAGCGGCGAAAAGGGGAAACGAATGCCGCAAGGGAATATATTCGCCAAATGGCACGAGATGCATTTTGCGATAAATTTGCATCTGTTGCGTGGCGCCCGAAACCAAGAGTGCCGCGTTATAATCATGTCCATCGTCCGCATCGAGCGTGCCGAGCAGCAGATCGGTTTTCGATGACGCAGAAAACTTCGCAACGAAGTCGCCGCTTTCTGTGTTCAGATCGCGAACCGGGTCGGGCATCGAGCTCTCCGGCCAGACGAGCAAGTCCGGTGGGGCGCTGGACCGAAGCGCGATTTCACTCAATCGCGCAAAGCGCTGGAAAATCCGAGCGCTGAATCGAGGATCAAACTTTTCGTGTTGCGGAACATCCGCCTGCACGGCCGCGACGCGAAGAGTTTTTGCGGGCGGCCGATTCTGGGCGCTATAGAGTCCAAATGCCAAAAGCCCGACAATCCCGGCCAATGTCAGTGTGAGGTCGAAATGCGGCCGCACCTGGTGTGTTTGCGCTTCCCGAAACAACCGAAGCGGAGTGGTCACCGCAATGACGTTCGCGAATGCAATGACGAACGATAATCCGGTCACACCGCTGAACTCCGCGATCTGAATAAGAGGCCAGTTTCCATGGAGCGCGACGCCAAGCCCATTCCAGCCGAAACCACTGAACAACCATCCGCGAACCCATTCGTGCGCGACCCACGCCACCGCGGCCAGAAACGCGGTCTGCAAATTTCGCCATGACCCTAAGAAGTCACCCGGCGTTATCAGGCCAATGAACCAACTCCAAAAGGCGAAGTTAAGCCCGAGATAAATCGAGAGCAGCAACGACAATCCGCGGAGCCAGAAATTTTCATATAACACTCCCAGCGAACCGAACCAGCTGAACGTTGCGGTAAAAAAAACAACTCCAGCCACGTACCCGAGCACCAGATTGCGCAACCATCGCCGCCTTGAATTTCGTCCGGAAAACCAAACGGCCGCGATCAGTGGCGTTAAAGCAATCCAGCAGAGCCAGCTTTGGTCGAACGGCGGAAAGCAGGCCGTACAAAGAAGTCCGGTGGAGATTGCTGCCAGCCAGGGCCAAAACCGCAGCGCTTGGACGACAAATGGTTTCATAATTGTCCAACGCAGCGATGATTAATTCTCCCTCGCAGATGTTGAGAAAGTTTCTCGCCTCTCCCTTTCACAAGGGAGAGGGTAGGGTGAGGGTTTCATCCATTATCAGTTTTTGAAATCGTTTTCGGCCTGCATTATCCGCGCAGGCGCGACTGAGCGTCTGTCTGCAACCAATCCCAGAGACGATTGAGTTTGTCTCCGACTTCCGTTTTGATCTGATCGAGTTCGGCGGAATCGAATTTCCTGTTTTCCGGGCGGCACTGCGCAAAGAGGTAGTATTTAATCTTTGGCTCGGTTCCCGAAGGCCGCACCGCAATCCGCGTTCCGTCTTCCAATTTGAAAATCGACATCTTTTCTTTCGGGACATCGTCGCCTTCGACGTCCTTGATTTCATCGGTTTCGAAATTCCTGATGCTTTCCACTTTCGACCCAAGCACCTCTGAAAAAGGGTCGGTCGCGTATGATTTGACCAGGCGCGCAATTTTGTTCGCGCCTTCCGCTCCTTCGAAGACGAGCGAAGCGTTTTTCTCCGCGAAGTACCCAAGCATTGCATAAATGTCGTCGAGCAATTGATCGACTGTTTGGCCGCGCGACTTCGCGTAGGCGGCCACTTCACAAAACATGATCACGGCGCCATTGCCGTCCTTGTCTCGGACGAAATCGGCACCGCTATAACCGTAGCTCTCTTCGCCGCCGAACACGTAAAATGAAGAATGTTCGAGACGAAGTCGCCGTGTCTCTTCTTCCGTAAGGTCCACATAATTTTGTCGCAGCCCTTCGGGAATTGCGCGTTCGTATTTGCCCAGCTTGGCGCCGATGTATTTGAAGCCGGTCAATGTTTCGACGCAGCGCAGACCGTAATGGTCCGCTATCGTCTTTTGCAGATCGGTTGTGACGAATGTCTTAATGATCACTGCGCGGGACGCATTTTCTTTATTCAGCGCTCCCTTATCGAACAGCGTCTTCGTCCGGTACCAGGCAAGCAGCGAACCGATTTGGTTCCCGGTCAGCAATTTCAGTTTGCCGTCCTTTGCCCGAACGGCTGCGCCCATGCGATCGCAGTCTGGATCGGTGGCGACCACAAGATCGGCATCTTCCGTTTGCGCGAGATCGATCGCAATAGTTAACGCCTCCGCATTTTCCGGGTTCGGCAATTTGACCGTTGGAAATCGCCCGTCGAAACGGTCTTGAACCGGCACGACCTGGAAATTGAATCCGAGCCGCTTCAGCATCGGCTTTATGATTACGGTGCCAGTCCCATGGAGCGGAGTGTAAATAATATGCAGCGATTTCGCCTCGCGAATAATCTTTGGATCGAGAATCAAAGTGTCGAGCCGTTGCATGTACGCCTCATCAATTTTTTTGCCGATGGTCGTCACTTTGCCTTGTTCGGTGCCTGGTAGCGGCGTGAAGGTTTCGCTCGTGATCGCGTTTACTTTTGCAATGATCCTGCCCGCATGCGGCTCGATGACCTGCGCGCCGTCACTGAAATAAACTTTGTAACCGTTGTCGTGCGGCGGATTGTGGCTGGCGGTGATCACGACGCCAGCATTTGCTTTCAGGTAGCGAACAGCAAACGAGAGTTCCGGCACCGAACGAGGTCCATCAAATACGAATGCGTCGCAACCATTCTCCGACGCAACTTTCGCAGCGAGACTGGCGAATTCCTTTGAGAAAAAGCGCGGGTCATACGCGATCACGATTTTCGGTTCTTCGTTGGTGGGGCGAGACTCTGTCGAGCCGACGAAATCGCTCAGATAGGCAACCAATCCTCGCGTTGCACGACTGATGTTAAAGAAATTCATTGCATTTGTGCCAATGCAGGGGAATTCAGGCCGTTGATCTTCGCGCGAATTGCCCCGCTCCCCTTTTGTCACAATTCTTCCAATTGTGCGTCCGCGAATACCGCCTGTTCCAAAGGCGAGCGTCTGGTAAAAGCGATCGTTTAATTCCGACCATTCATTGGAGTCGACGAGTTCCTCGACTGCACGCAAATAAAGGTCCGACGGCGCTCCTGCCAGCAGCGTGCGAATATTCGTCGCCGCCGATTCCATCAATTGCCCATCCGCAACTGCGCGTTCGATTTTCGAATTCAACTTTCCAATGTTGGCCGACATCGCTGCCAACTGTTCCGCCATCGATGCGCTTTGCAAGCGCTCCGCTTGCCGGGAGATGGGGCAACCGAAGCGGTCGCTCTACAATCTAGTTCTCAGTCACGACCGATCGGTACACGAGTATTGCCGCGGCAATATCTTCTACGGCCATGCCGAGCGATTTGAAGATCGTCGTTTCA
>WNGA01009812.1_pt1 | contig 15035 bp, 14 predicted proteins | sample 5400061 | NCBI WGS metagenome assembly WNGA01 (sample SAMN13153366, study PRJNA577476) | soil metagenome | isolation source: 100 cm soil or saprolite under grassland replicate 2 | place: USA:California | collected 2016-06-15
TTATCAATTCCTTCAAACCGAATGGGGTTAAACCACGTCTCAAAACTCTCACTTTGGAGTTTGGTTTTTATTGCGCGGAGAACATTCTCCCAGACATTACTTTCCACCAGACTCATAGTCACCGCTCATTTGGATCTCAGATAAAAATCACTGCTGCGGGTCGATTCGTGGATAGTTCGACAGAACGTTCGCCACCGATCATTCTTGTCGCCACAGCTTTGCAAAGCCGAGGGAAAGGACTTATTCACAGGATTTTCCTCAGCTTTGTGGAAAAGTTCCCAGCCCTTAAAGTAAAGCTTTAAGCTTATATTTATCAACCACTTACAGGGAGTGAGTTGAACGTGAGCGGAGACTAACATACAGCTTCCGTCTGAGGCAAGAAAGCCAGAATATAAAACACGTTTACAAGCCTGCGAGGCAAATTCAGCCTCATTAACGTGCTTGGGGTGTAGTTCGACAAAACGAGTCCCACGTTGGGTCCTCTGCCGCGATTCGTGATGAAACCCAAACCGAATAGGATCTTTTCAAAGTGGGCCTCTGCGATCGTTTGACGCAGTCCGCCTTTCTTGACAGAAGGTTCGGTGACAGCTAGTCTTACGGTTTTCTTTTTATGGGAGAATTCTAGCTATGTCTAAGCGAACTTTTCAGCCTAACAATCGGCGTCGAGCTAAAACGCATGGGTTCCGAGCAAGAATGGCTACTAAAGCCGGCAGACTTGTTCTTAAGCGGCGACGGTCAAAAGGACGTCAACGTCTGACCCCTTCTCACTATTAATGTGTTGTAGTTCATGACGGTGTATCTGCGCGGAAGCAAGGATTTCCAAAAGGTTTATCGGATGGGCAAGCGCTACGAAGGCGTATTGATGACCGCATTTGTCTTGCCCAACAACTTGCCCCACGACAGATTCGGCGTCACTGCCTCCCGGAAGGCACTTGGCAATGCTGTTCAAAGGAATAGGGCGAAGCGATTACTGAAAGAAACGTTTCGCTTAAAAAGATCGTCGTTAGGTAGGCTAATGCAAAAATACGACTGGGTTATTAATGCGAAACGACGGCTGCCCACTTTCAAAGTGTCCGCGGCGTTTGACGAATTTGAGAACCTGGTCTCAAGAGTGGCCAGCGAAGAGAGTAAGGGAAGAGAGTAACACCCAGGCGTTGTGGGTAATACGTCCGTGAAGGCATTACTGATAGCATTTCTTCGATTCTATAAACTCGTCATTTCGCCTTTTCTTCCACCTTCTTGCCGATTCTTTCCAACATGTTCGCAATATGCCACTGAGGCGATTAGTCGATATGGCGCCCTTCGGGGAAGTGGCATGGCGCTTCGCAGGTTGCTACGCTGTCACCCCTTCAATCCGGGTGGCTACGATCCCGTGAAATAGTAGACTGACATAGGATTTAAGCCACATAAATTGTTGGTAGGCGCTACGCTAAATGCAACAAAAAAGACTAATAATCGCGCTCCTGATATCGACAGCAATTCTCTTTCTATGGAGCTACCTTGTTCCCCAACCACAACAGCCGAAACCACCACAAACTCCGTCTACCACAGCAACGCCGCAACAGACGGCTAGTCCAGCGCCCTCCTCAAACCCATCACCATCGCCTGTCCCGCAAGCACAGTCGGCTAATGCAACGCCACATCGTGTGGTCCTGATCAGGACGCCACTTTACGAAGCGAAGCTTGACAGCAAAGGCGCCGAAGCAATCAGTTGGATCATAAAAAAGAACAAAGATAGCAACCGCGAGATTTACTCAGTAGCCGGGGATAAAAGGAATCACGTTCCGCTCGAGCTGGTCTCACAGGAGGCTTTGAAAAGGGAACCTCATGAAGCTCCGCTTCAACTAGCGATCGGCGACGCGGCTGTGGATGGTGTTTTGACTTCGACGAACTATGCCATCGAGGGTATCGACAGTGGGACAGGTGATTCGGAGTTAACACTGCAAGCAGGCGAGAAGAAACGAATAACGTTTCTCCTCAAAGATCAGGTCACTGGTTTAGATGTCGCCAAAACGCTGGTCTTGGATGCGGATAGCTACATCGCTGACTTAGAAGTCACGATTAAGCGCGGCAATAATACTGTTCCCCAGGCGAAACTTAGAGTTGGACCAAGCATTGGCGATCAAGGTGTCAAATATTACAGCTTCTACTCCGTCGCTCCGGAAACCGTGGCTGCTGTGGGCGATAAAGTGGAGCGTCATACCGCCCAGGCGATCAATGAAAACAAGAGCAGTCCGGACCACCTGTCTATTCCCGGGCCAGTAGACTGGGCAGGCGTTGGTGACACCTATTTTGCGATGGTCGCTATTCCCGGCAAAAAGCTGGAAGGCCTTGAACTTAAAACCACACAGTATGACTACTCCGCTAATGGTAAGCCCGAAAAGCGATACCTAACTACGGCCTGGCTCCCCATTCCTACGGACGGCTCGCGTTCGGCCATTTATACAGGTCCGAAGGATCACTACTTACTCACGGAGGCGAGCAGTAAACTGCCCGCCGCCGTTGGACGTGACAGTACCGACCTTGAAGGTCTAATCGATTACGGCTGGTTCAGCTGGATGTCGCGACCTCTCGCCGTGCCTATCCTTAGCTCTATCAAATGGCTACAAAGGCTGACCGGTAGTTATGGCGTCGCAATTATTCTATTTACAATTGTCATTTATTCCTTGTTTTTCCCATTGAAATGGCGCTCTTCCAAGTCGATGAAAAAGGCGCAAAAGCTGGCGCCGCGCATGAAAGAGTTACAAGAAAAGATCAAGGGAATGAAGCAAAACGACCCTCGCCTGAAGGAGTTGCAGGTCGAGCAGCTGCGTTTGATGAAAGAAGGGAACCCTCTTGGCGGCTGTCTCCCATTGCTCATTCAAATGCCGTTTCTCTTTGCTCTTTACAGAGCTATCACTATCTCTCTTGATTTCCGACAGGCAAGTTTTCTGTGGCTTCCGGATCTTTCAGCACCGGAGCCCTATTTCATACATGTATTACCAATCTTAATGGCTGCCACCATGATCGTTTTGCAATTGATTACTCCAGCGCCCTCGGCAGATCCTTTGCAGCGAAAGATGATGGCAGTGGGTATGCCGTTATTCATGCTCTATGTTCTTTGGAGCGCGCCGTCAGGCCTGCTACTCTATTGGCTGGTTGGAAACATTGTGGGGTTTGCCCAACAGTTCCTTATAAACAAATGGACTAAACCAGAAAGTGACGATCAGCCTCCTGAGGATCCGCGTGGACGGCAAGCGTCGAAGAAAAAGAATGGAGCGGGTAAGCCAGTTCCTGCCTGACAGAACTTGGACCAGAAAGTTTTGATGAACTATGCAGGATCCTTGTACTAATGCCGGCACTTTCCTTGAGTCACTATTCCAGGGCCTGGGTCTGAACATAAGTGTTGCCATTACGGAAAGTCCAGGCGAGTGTCTGCTGGACTTGAGTGGGCCGGACGCGGAATTGTTGCAAGTCGAAAGTGGAGAATTTTTGCAAGCAGTACAGCATCTCGCGAACCAGGTATTCGGCAGGCTGCTTCCTGAGGGCCAGCGCTTAGTTTGCGACGTTGAAGGGTTTCGCGCCACGCGGGAAGCCGAGTTGCGCGCTATGGCGAAGCTGGCAGCCGAGCGCGTACGGACCACAGGGGCGCCGTTTATTTTTGGCGAAATGAACTCAAATGAGCGACGAATTATTCACCTCACTCTTGCCCAATGCGAAGACCTGTATACGGAGTCAGTGGGAGACGGAGCGGCTCGCAAGCTCCGAGTTGCGCGAAAATCCTCTCCGTGAGCCCGGGAACGGTCCCGGCCTTTTCAGCGTAATCGTTCCAACCGCGATGGATACCATAGTCGCAGTCGCAACACCGCCTGGTCGCAGTGCGATTGGCATCATTCGACTCAGTGGGCCGCACTCCCTCGATATCATTCGCGCTCTCGCTCGCGATGAACAGTTCGCGCCTGGGCCAAATACCGTTGTCCTAAAAAAAATCGTAAGCAATTCTGGCGAACCCCTTGACTACGCGCTAGTGAGTTACTTCCAAGCTCCGCACTCCTTTACAGGCGAAGACATGGTTGAGATTAGTTGCCACGGTTCCCCTGTGATTCTGAGAGCACTCCTGGACCTGATTCAAAGCTTCAATGCGAGGCTCGCTGGTCCTGGAGAGTTCACGCTTCGCGCCTGTCAGAATGGGAAGTTGAATCTTAGCCAAGCCGAAGCAGTACGAGATTTGATCAACGCGCAGACAGACGCTGCAGCCTTGCAAGCCGTGCGTCAGTTAAGAGGTGAACTCTCGAGAGCACTGCAGGCCTCCAAGCAGAAGCTCATTCAGATAATCGTGAGATTGGAGTCTGCCATTGAATTTGTGGAAGATGATCTGCCGCAAATCGAGGTCGAGGAGATAAAGGGACAAATCGCCGAGGTGCTGACGCGCGTAAAGGAACTGGCTGGCACTTACTCGACTGGCCAGCTCTTACGTGAAGGGCTAAAGGTAGCCATCGTGGGGCGTCCAAACGTAGGTAAGTCCAGCATATTCAACAGGTTACTGAGACTTGACCGTGCGATAGTGACCGACTTGGCAGGCACGACGCGCGATACCATTACGGAGTCTCTCAGTCTGCGCGGTATTCCAATCTTCCTGACTGATACGGCTGGGATACGAAAAGCAGGTGACAAGATTGAGGAGATTGGGGTCGAACGCACTCACCGCGCGATGGCCGATGCCGATCTGCTCTTGGTAGTGATCGATGGGTCTGCTGAACTTCTTACAGAAGACTTTGCAGTTCTTTCGCAAGCGGCGAAAGGAAGACATTTGGTGGTGGTTAATAAACGCGATTTGACCGAGCCTCCAGGCTTGGAGAAACAAATCGGTTCTCTATCGCCGGTCGTACATTTCTCCGCCTTAACGGCGGAAGGACTTGAGAATCTTATCACTGCTATACTCGCGCCATTTGGCACGGTCGATTCGGAAAGGGTCGGATTCCTGGTCACAGACAGTAGACACTACGATCTATTACTGCGAAGCGAGAGATCCCTGGAAGACTCGTTGAACCGAGTAATAGAAAGGGCGGGCGAGGAGCTCGTGTTGGTTGGACTCCACAACGCTCTTCGATTCCTGGGAGAGATTACCGGCGAAACAACAACTGAGGATATACTTTCCGAGATCTTCAGCACTTTCTGCATCGGGAAATGACGATGGTTTTCGACGAAATCTTTGATGTGATCGTAATCGGTGGCGGCCATGCCGGTTGTGAAGCTGCGTCAGCGGCAGGGCGTCTCGGCGCACGGACTGCTTTGGTGACAATGAACCTGGATCTAATCGGACAGATGTCCTGCAATCCTGCGATCGGAGGAATAGCTAAGGGGCACTTGGTTCGCGAAATCGATGCGTTGGGCGGAATCATGGGCCGAGTCGCGGACCGCACCGGTATTCAGTTTCGCCTTTTGAACCGTTCAAGGGGACCAGCCGTGCAATCGCCCCGTGCTCAAGCTGACCGCGCTCAATACAGAAGGGAAATGCGAAGCACTCTGGAGAACACTGCGAATCTATGCCTCCGTCAAGGGATGGTTACAGACTTGTTGGTGCAGGATCGAAGAGTTCTCGGTGTGGCCATGCAAGATGGTCGGCGGATTAGAGCAACTGCAGTAGTTATCGCCACTGGAACTTTCTTAAACGGTCTGGTTCATACAGGACGGCGCACCTATACCGCTGGTAGAGCCGGCGAACCCGCATCAATCGAACTGGCCCAGGCCCTGAAGCGTTTGGGCTTTCCCGTCGGTAGGCTGAAAACGGGTACGCCCCCCCGTCTGGACGGAAGAACGATTAATTGGGACGCGTTTCAGAGTCAAGACGCAGATGAACGGCCGATCCCGTTCTCATTTTCCACTGAACGGATAGATCAGCCACAGATCAAGTGCTACATCGGCTACACGACTAGTGCTCTTCATGAGGCGATCCGCAAAAATCTACATGAGTCGCCACTGTATTCGGGGCAAATCAAAGGGATCGGGCCGCGCTATTGCCCCTCAATTGAAGACAAGGTTGTCAAGTTTGCCGACAAGGAACGTCACCAGCTTTTCCTGGAACCCGAGGGCCACGAAACAAACGAGGTATACCTGAACGGGTTTTCGACATCAATGCCAGCAGCGATGCAACAGGATCTCGTGAGAATGATTCCGGGCTTAGAGGAGGCGAAGATTATCCGGCCGGGATATGCGATTGAGTACGATTTTGTTGATCCAAGGGAACTGGGGCCAGACCTCCAATCTCGAAGGGTCAGCGGTTTATTCCACGCCGGGCAGATAAACGGAACAACAGGTTACGAAGAGGCGGCTTGCCAAGGGCTTTTGGCTGGAATAAATGCCGCAGCATTGGTTAATAGGCGTCAAGCATTTAGGCTCAGAAGGGAGGAGTCGTATATTGGTGTTTTGGTAGACGATCTGATTACGCAGGGTGTCGATGAGCCTTATCGAATCTTCACATCAAGGGCGGAATATCGGCTCGCTTTGAGACACGATAACGCAGACGAAAGATTGAGCCGGTATGGATTCGAGGTCGGGCTCGTAGGGGATGGCGATTGGGATCGTTTTAACCAGCGGCGAGTGCGTATCTCGAAGATTAAGGTTGCTCTACGAGCGACGCACCTGAAAAAAAGCGATGCTGCCTACCTGGCTCTCTCAGAAACCGTCTCGTCGGGGTTAGGTGAATCCATAAATCTGGAGGATCTTGCGAAACGGCCAGGGATTACGTGTGAGATGATTTTGCGTCTGCTACCGCGGGAGACGGCAGCAACGATTAAGATCGGTGACCTGGAGACTGCGTTAGCAGATAGTCTTTATGCCGGATATATCAGGGCGCAGGAAGCGGTTATCCGGAGACTCAGTCACAGCGATGCCACGCCAATTCCCCAGGATTTGAATTTTCGAACCCTGGACGGCTTGTCGCATGAGATGATCGAACGTCTAGAACGCGTCCGGCCTCGAACCGTTGGCGATGCGCGAAAACTTCCCGGCCTTACCGCAGCTGCACTTTCTACGCTGTACGTCGCTGCGAGCCTGCCTCCTAAAAGATTATGAGATGTTTCACGTGTCCCCTCGATAGATTAAGAAGGCTTAGAACCCGCGAAATGTGCAAAAGTTGCGTTAAATGAGTGGGTTCTCACCGCAACAGTAGTAGAAACTCGCCTAGCCTTGTGTTAACTTACGTAACCTAAGTAGATAAGCCCATTTCTTCTAATTATAGATGACCAAGATCATCGCGGTCGCAAATCAAAAGGGCGGCGTGGGAAAAACCACTACTGCTGTTAACTTAGCGGCTGTCTTGGCGAGCTGGGAAATACCAGTATTGCTTGTTGATGCGGACCCACAGGGGAATGCTACTTCCGGTGTCGGTATTCAGCGTGGGAGCTTTCGGAAGAGCGTCTACCATTGTGTTGTTTTGGGAGAACCGGTCGACGACACGATCTTAAAAACCGAAGTCTCGAACCTAAACATCTTGCCTGCCAATAAGGACCTAGCTGGGGCAGAGGTTGAGCTTGTCGATATAGAAAAGCGCGAGTTTCGTCTTCGCCAAGCCCTGGAATGCGTTGATGGAACCTATCACTATATCATCATAGATTGCCCGCCCTCATTAGGTCTTCTAACCTTAAATGCCTTAACGGCGGCTAAGTCACTTCTGGTACCCATACAGTGTGAATACTACGCCCTCGAGGGAGTAACAGAACTGTTCGATACCTTGGCGCGAATTCGTCGCCTTCACAATCCCGCTCTTACTATCGAAGGATTACTTCTAACAATGTACGATGAACGTACTAATCTGTCAGCTGCTGTCGCTTCAGATCTACGCGACTTTTACGGACAACAGGTGTTTGAAACGGTAATTCCCAGAAACGTACGGTTGGCGGAGGCGCCTAGTTATGGAAAACCCATTACGCTTTATGACGTACATTCCAAAGGCGCCGAAGCCTACTTTCAGTTAGCTAAGGAGATAATTTCGCATGACACGAAAGGCCTTGGGTCGCGGGCTGGGAGCACTCCTTTCGGCTGAAGGCACTGGCACGGCAATAGAAGACACAAAAGAAGTTCCGATAGAGCTTATTGATCCCAGCACGGTCCAACCGCGCGGCATTTTCGATGAAGCCAAGTTGGATGAACTGGCGAGGTCTATTAGTTCCAATGGCGTTATTCAGCCGATACTACTGCGACGAAAGGGAGATAGGTTTGAGCTCATCGCGGGAGAAAGGCGATGGCGGGCTGCCCAACGAGCAGGTCTTACAAAACTGCCCGCTTTGCTGCGAGATGTCTCGGACGAGAATGTCCTTGAGATCGCCCTAATAGAAAACATCCAGCGCGAAGATCTCAATCCCATTGAAGAGGCACGCGCGTATAGAAACCTTATGGATACGTTGGGGCTCACGCAAGAGATGGTCGCGGGACGTGTAGGACGCGACCGCTCCTACGTAACGAACTATTTACGGCTTCTACGGTTACCAGAAGATTTGCAAGAGCTCCTCCAATCGGGCAGGTTATCCACTGGCCATGCGAGAACGCTCCTCGGCGTTGAAGATTTACATGTTCAGCGACGCTTGGCGCGGAAAATAATTGAACAGGATCTTTCGGTTAGGGCAACAGAACGACTGGTACGCCTAGCTGGCGGGCCGCCTCGCTTGCACGCGAAAGCCAGCTCAAAGAAAGGCCCCGAGGATGCAAATGTCCGAGCCGCGGAAACCAGATTACGAAGGCACTTTGGAACGCAAGTGCGAATAGTTCAATCCCCAGGCGCCGGTTCGGGCAAGATCGAATTGCAGTTCTATAACCAGGGGGACCTAGACCGACTTTACCAATTACTGGTGGGCTCAGCCGCATAGCTCCCGTATCTCATGAAATGGAGCAATATAGGTTGTAACAAGTACAGCGGCAGCACCGGACTTCGGATCGCCCGCTGTTTGCATGTTGGGCATTTTGGAATGCGCGGTTGACCCGGTTATTTTTCGAGTGATAGACTCGCTCACTTTCTTTGGCTACGGATTACGTTGGGGGTGTGTGTCGCTTGCCCTTGTTCGGTTTCTCAAGTAGCGCCATTCAATTGGTGCCTGACGGCACATTGATCTTCCATGTGGCGGTCATCGTCATTATGGTGGTCCTACTGAATCTCACTTTGTTGCAACCAATAAATCGCGTCCTGGAAAATCGTGATAAGCGCACGAAAGGCAGCTTACGAGAAGCTCAGCAGATTTTGGGAAATGCCAGTGAGAAGCTGTCGAAATACGAACAACGTATGCGCGAGGCGCGTGCGGAAGGTTATATGCTGTTGGAAGAGAATCGCACGGCTGCCTCGCGCGAGCGGGAACAAAAGGTGGCTCGAGTCAAGAGCGAAGTTACTCGTTCGCTGAACGAACAACGCGAAAGGCTGAGGCTGGACGCCGAGAAGATGAAGGCGGCACTGGAGAAGGATGCGCAAGCGATGGCATTAGCGATCGGGCATCAGATCCTGCACAGGGAAATCGCCATGGACCAGTTGCCACCTGACAAAGGGGATTAAGACCGATTCTCGTGTTTCTTTTCATCTCCACTTCATACGAGTTCCTTGCTATAGCCATCGATGGTTCGAATCCCTGGTGGGACTATCCGGGGTTGGAATTGTGGAAGTTTGTCAATCTACTAATATTTGTCGCCGCCGCATTCTATCTCCATCATCGCTTTGGGAATCCAATACGAGAAGCTCTCCGTTCGCGCGGGGAAGTTATTAAGCGCGAGCTGATAAAGGCGCGTCAGGAAAAGGATGAGGCGCTGGCAAAACTGGCAGAAATGGAGTCGCGTTTCGCTGATTTGGAGGGTGAGGTAGTTAAGGTAAAGCAAAGAGCCAGGGCGGAAGCGGAAGCGGAGAAGCAGAGAATCGCTGCAAATACTGAGGAAGAGATTAGGAAAGCCCGAGAGCAAGCGATTAGAGAAGTGGAAATCGCAGGCAGGGCAGTCAGACAAGAGTTGCGCAGATTTGCCGCCGAGAAGAGCGTGCGCCTTGCGGAAGCGATTCTTAATAGGGAAATACGGCCCGAGGATGATGTGCGAATTACTACGCTCAATGTCGAAGAACTTGGGAGGACGCGGCCTTGAGTTCACAGACTGTAGCGAGGCGCTATGCATCGGCGCTGGCGGACGTAATTATTGAACGCGGCGAAGAGGCGCGGGTCCGGCAGGAGATCACAGCATGGGAAGAGATGATCTCGGGAAACCAGCTTTTGCTTGAAACCTTTAGTAATCCCACGATACCGCATGAACAAAAGCAAAAGGTACTCAACGAATTGATTTCCCGTACCAACGTGGGACTGACCGCCGCGAATTTTCTTAGGATATTATTGAAGAATCAGAGGCTTGCGCAGCTCTCTCACGTTAATGCTAAGTTGGCCGAAGTCTTGGACGAACGCTCCGGCGTGGTCAAGGCACAGGTGCGGTCGGCGCGTCCCGTGTCTGACAGTATTAGAGTTTTGTTAGAGGAGAAGCTTGGGCGAGTGACCGGGAAGCGAGTCCGGTTGACTTTTGACATTGATGAGACGCTTCTCGGGGGAATTGTTACGACCATCGGTTCGACTATCTACGACGGTTCGGTGCGTAACCAACTCAAGCGGCTAGGCGAAGAACTTGCGGGTTAGTTTAGAGGCAAATGATGGAACCAATTAGAGCGGACGAGATCAACGAAATTATTCGGAAGCAGATTGAGAATTTTGAGACTGGTGTGACGGTAATGGAGGTTGGCACGGTCATCAAGGTTGGTGACGGTATTGCGGAAATCCATGGGCTCGAGAAGGTAATGGCTGGCGAGCTCCTGGAGTTTCCTCATGACGTTCGTGGTCTTGCTTTAAACCTGGAGGAAGACAAAGTTGGGGCAGTGCTCTTTGGCGAGTACCAGGCAATCAAAGAAGGAGACCTGGTTAAGCGTACGGGCCGCATCATGGAGGTTCCCGTAGGCGATTCCATGATCGGGCGCGTCGTCGACGCTCTGGGAAATCCCATCGATGATCGTGGGCCAATCGTCACAGATCATTATTATCCAATAGAACGCATTGCTCCCGGTGTCGTCGATCGGCAGCCAGTTAAAGAACCGTTGCAAACAGGTCTCAAGGCTATAGACGCTATGGTGCCTATCGGCCGTGGACAGCGTGAGTTAATTATCGGTGACAGGCAGACAGGGAAAACGGCCGTTGCCGTTGATACGATCATAAATCAGAAAGGGAAAGACGTAGTTTGCATTTACGTGGCAATCGGACAGAAGGCCTCAACCGTCGCACAAGTAGTGAAAACCCTTAGGGATTTTGGCGCGCTGGAATACACAATCGTCGTCAAGGCAACTGCTTCCGACCCGGCAGCCATGCAATTTCTGGCTCCCTACTCAGGTGCCGCGATGGGTGAATACTTTCGCGACAATGGCCATCACGCGTTGACGATCTACGATGATCTTTCAAAGCAGGCTGCAGCTTATCGCGAAATATCACTGCTGCTTCGTCGTCCGCCCGGCCGTGAAGCTTATCCTGGAGATGTGTTCTATCTCCACTCCCGTTTGCTGGAGCGTGCGGCAAAAATGTCTGACTTGAAGGGAGGCGGTTCGCTAACTAGTCTTCCGATCATCGAAACGCAAGCCGGAGACATCTCAGCTTACATCCCGACTAATGTGATCTCGATTACAGACGGGCAGATATTCCTGGAAGCGGACCTTTTTAATAGCGGTATTCGTCCGGCCATCAACGTTGGTAACAGCGTTTCCAGAGTCGGCGGTTCCGCTCAAATAAAGGCCATGAAGCAAGTGGCAGGAACCCTTCGCATTGATCTCGCGCAGTTTAGAGAACTGCAAGCCTTTGCACAATTCGGATCCGATTTAGACAAGGCAACGCAGGCGCAGCTAGCGCGCGGCCAGCGTCTGGTTGAGATATTAAAGCAGCCTCAATACCGACCGATGAACGTGGAGAACCAGATCCTCGTCATCTGGGCCGCCAGCAATGGGTATACTGACGACATTGCGGTTGAAAGCGTAAGAAGCTTTGAAGCTGAATTGTTGAAGTTCGTTGAAAACTCTCAGCCAGGTTTGCTGCAGAGTATCCGAGAAAAGAAGAGTTTAACTGACGAAATCATTTCGGATCTCAAGCAGGTATTGGCTGATTTCAAAGACATGTGGGCCGAAAGAACCAGCGCCTCTTTAGCCGAATCATCTTCTGGAGCTAGACCTGCAGACACTACACTCCGGCCTGCTCCCGCCGCAGCGTAATCTTCGCCACCAATGCCGAATCTCCTAGACATTCGCCGGCGCATCAAGTCGGTTAAGAACACGCAGCAGATCACCAAGGCGATGAAAATGGTATCTGCGGCTAAGCTCAAGCGCGCCCAGGATCGCGTGCTTACTGCTCGCCCATTCGCAAACAAGATGATGGAAGTCCTTAGTGGGCTTGCCGATCGCACTGACGAAACTTTCCGCCATCCACTGTTGGATGTACGCGGCGACGAACGCTATCTTCTGGTGCTCATAACTGCGGATAAAGGTCTTTGCGGTGCCTTTAATACAAATCTTATCAAGGCGGCTCAGGCCTTCATTCGCGATAATCCCGACAAGCAAATTCAAATCCTGGCCGTTGGTCGCAAAGGCAGGGATTTCTTTCGCAGGAGAGGTGCCAGCCTGGCCGGCGAATACATCGGAGTAACCGGCAAAGGTCGCGTCGAATTTTCAGAGGCGCTCGGGATTGCGCGAGATGTCATCAAGCAATTCACCGATGATAAAGAGATTGATAAGGCATTTGTTATTTACAATGAGTTTAAGTCAGTGTTGCAACAGCGAGTCGTAACGGAGCAACTGTTGCCGGTTTCCCGCGATGGATTCGGCTTCGAAGAACGCGCGAGAACTAATTGATTCGCTTACTCTTAACATGAACCGCGTGCGTCAGGCAGCCATCACGAACGAGATTATTGAAGTCGTATCAGGCGCGGCGGCGCAATAGTGTGCTGGACTAACTCTGGCAGGGCTGCCCCAACGGATCTTCTTCTTAATACATCAAGCACTAAGGGAAGCGGCAGGCGCGGCTTCCCTTTATTACGTTTGGTTCTGTGACTAAGCAATCTCTCAGTTGGACTGAAGTAAGATTACCCACTTCCATAGGCCAACGGCTCTGGCGTTATGGACCACTATTGCTTTGGCTTGTGTTTATTTCTTTCGCATCGACGAGTGAGTTTTCCGCCGCAAATACTTCTGAGCTAGTTCGTCCTTTAATGCTTTGGCTTTTTCCAAATATTACCGAGGAACGGCTCGCAGCAGTACATTTCCTAACGCGGAAGGCTGGACATTTTACAGAGTATGCTGTGCTGGCGTTTCTCGCCCGCCGAGCCTTCGTCACTTCCTCTCGCGCAGTCATTCAACGATATTGGTTTCAATGGGGAATGTTGCTCATTGTGATTTATGCATTGCTGGACGAATTCCATCAGAGTTTCGTTCCATCTCGCACTCCTTCTGTTTACGACAGCGCCATTGACATTGTCGGAGGATTGACCGTCTTGCTTATCTTCAAGCTTCATCGTACGACAAGAAACGCTGGCTACCGGCAACTAACTAGTCTGATATCCTGAAATCCGCTTTCCCCGAATGCCTCTTTGTGCAATCATTTCTTTCTGTTTAGGTTCCGAAGTACGTCGTTAGGTGAACCTACTCGACACACGCACCGTATTAATCAATTGGCGGCCACTTGGCCCCACTAAGGAGAAAAACATGGGAATATTTGACGCCATTCGCTCTCAGTTTATTGAAGTCATTGAGTGGCTCGATGATTCGGGCAACACTTTACTCTATCGTTTTCCCATTCAGGGTCAGGAGATCAAGAACGGAGCACGACTGACGGTGCGCGAATCCCAGGCGGCTGTTTTTGTCTACCAGGGACAAATTGCGGATGTGTTTGCTCCAGGGTTATATACGATCGATGGCGGCAACACGCCGATCCTAACTAAGCTCGGCGCGTGGATGCACGGTTTCAATTCGCCATTCAAAGCAGAAGTTTATTTTGTTAACACCAAACAGTTCACAGATCTAAAGTGGGGCACATCTAACCCTGTCATGATGCGTGACACGGATTTCGGTATGGTGCGGCTGCGCGCTTTTGGCATCTACTCAATTCGCATTAACGATCCACGAGCCTTCATCAAAGAGATTGCCGGCACCAATGCACACTTCATAACCGAAGACATTGAAGGCCAGCTCAAACGAACATTGGTCAGCGGTTTTAGTGATGCATTGGCTGAGTCTAAGATTGCCGCGCTTGACCTCGCCTCAAACTATGATGAACTTAGCAAATTCACCCGGGGCAAACTTGCCGATGATTTTAAGGTATTCGGTCTGGATTTGACGAAGTTTGTGATTGAAAACATTTCGCTGCCGGCGGAGGTTGAGGCTGCGATGGATAAGCGCACGTCGATGGGCGTTATTGGTGATGTCGGACGCTATGCACAATTCCAAGCCGCCGACGCGATGCGGGACGCAGCGCAAAACACTGGCGGCGGTGGTGCCGCTACCGGCGCCGGGTTGGGAGCCGGCTTCGCGATTGGCAACGCCATGGCCGGCGCGATATCAAACGCGATGAATCAGTCACAAAGTGGAACGCGAGGTGAAACCGCAGCAGCGAAAATCGCCTGCCCGAAGTGCAGTGCGACAAATCTCGCTAACGCAAAATTCTGTAATGAATGTGGCGCCAAAATGGAAGTTGCGGGACAGGCCGTTCCCTGCGCAAAGTGTGGTGCGCAAGTGCCAGCTGGCTCCAGGTTTTGTAATGAGTGTGGAACTAAAGTCGAGCCTGGCAGTTAATCGGGCAGAGAACTTAAACCACGATCTTTCCGACCCGGCGTTGAGGTGACGCCGGGTCTTTTTCTGTCCAGAGGCTTTCGGCGGCTTGGCGAATTCCTCAAACGCGGTGTTATTCTGATCGGCGCATCCCAACGTGTTACCCGGATGAGTAGGATCAATTCGTATGTTTAGCAAGTTCAAGCGACCGCGGCGTGTGATGATCACAGGCTTGGGCTGTGTCACCCCGATTGGC
>WNGA01010260.1_pt1 | contig 15034 bp, 15 predicted proteins | sample 5400061 | NCBI WGS metagenome assembly WNGA01 (sample SAMN13153366, study PRJNA577476) | soil metagenome | isolation source: 100 cm soil or saprolite under grassland replicate 2 | place: USA:California | collected 2016-06-15
GGTCGGGCGCCTGCTGAAAACGCGGGCCCCGCTCTGGATTCGACGGGCTCACCATGAGCGCGGCCCGCTCGTCCTGAGCCTGTCGAAGGGCGTGTTCAGCGGCCCCATAGGCGCAGCGTACTCTACGGGCATGGCCCTGCCGCGGACGGTCGACTTCCATGCCCACGCCCAGAGTCCCAAAGCCGCCGAGCTGATGGCCGGTGCGCCGAATGCGCCGCGCGCCGACGCGAATCCGCACAACGAGCACCTGCAAGCGACGCGCTACCGCGCCGCGTTCGAGGACATCGCGGTGCGCATGCAGACCATGGATCGGCAGCGCATTGAGATGCAGGTGGTGAGCCCGGCGCCGAACTATGCCTACTGGGCTGACCAGGATCTGTCGCCGCGCATCGCGGCTGCTTCAAACGAGCACGTGGCCGAGGTGTGTGCGCGCCATCCCGAGCGGTTGGTTGGCCTGGGCCACGTATCGCTGCAGTTCCCTGACCTTGCCGCCCAGCAGGTGGGCACCGTGCTGGACTCGCTGGGCCTGAAAGGGGTTGAGATCGGCACACGCGCCGAGGACGTCGATCTGGACGATCCACGGCTCGACGCGTTCTGGGCGGCCGCTTCGACGCGCCGCGCACCGGTGTTCATACATCCGGCGGGCACCACCCTGGGCAAGCGCGTTGCCAAGTACTACCTGACGAATGTGATTGGCAATCCGCTCGACACGACGATTGCGCTCACGAATCTGATCTTCGGCGGCGTGCTCGAGCGTTTTCCGGAGCTGCGCATCGTGGCCGCCCATGGCGGCGGCTACCTGCCGTCGTATTTCAGTCGCAGTCACCACGGCTATGAAGTTCGTCCGGAGTTGCGCACGGTGCCCCATCCGCCCATGCACTACTTGCGCCGTGTGACGGTGGACAACCTCGTCTACGAACCTGAATACCTGGCGCACATCGTGAATGTCATCGGCGCGAGCCAGGTCGTCCTGGGCACGGACTACCCGTTCGACATGGGCCAGGACAACCCGGTCGACTTGCTCGAGGCCGTGGGCGGTTTGGACGCCGCCAATATGGAACGCATCAAGTCGGGCAATGCCCTGCGGCTATTGGGGATGCAGTCATGAGGATCGTCGTCTTTGGTCCGGAGCGACGCGTGGGCGCCCTCCTCGATGACCGGATTGTTGACCTCCAGCGAGCCGACCCGGGGCTCCCCAAGGACCTCGGGGCCTTCATCAGCGGCGGCTCGGCTGTCCTGGATGTCGCACGCCCGGCCGTTGACCGTATCGGTGCCGATCCGGCTTTTGGCGTAGCGCGTGGCGATGTGCAGGTGCACGCGCCAGCCGTGTATCGCCCGCGCATCGCCTGCGCCGGCGGCAACTACGCGCTGCACGCGGCTGGGGCGCAGGAGGCCCGAACGGGCGAGCCAGCCGACGTCGACGCGGTGTATCGCGCGTCGCGCGCCGGCGGCCCGTGGGGCTTCTGGAAGGTGGTCGATCCGCTGCTCGGCGACGGTCAAGACGTGGTCTTCCCGGCGCGCGCGACGCATTTCGACTACGAGGCCGAGGTCGCCGTCGTCCTTGGCCGCTCCTTTCGGGACATACGGGCTTCTGATGCCGCCGACGTGATCTGGGGTGTGACGCTGCTCAACGATTGGAGCGTGCGCAACGACATGGGGCCGGGCCGGGTGCTCAACTTCAACCTGGCCAAGAACTTCGACACCTCGGTGTCGCTGGGGCCATGCATCGTGACCGCTGATGAAGTAGACCCAGCCGACGTCGACGTTGAGCTGCGCGTCAACGGCCAGGTTCGCCAGCACTACAACACGCGCGACATGACGTTTTCGTTCGGCGAATTTCTGGAGTACCTTTCGCGCGACTTCACGTTCCAACCTGGCGACATCCTGGCCGGCGGCACCGGCGCCGGGCGTGAAGGGATGGCGGCGTACCGAACTCGCAGCAGGCACAATTGAGGCGTGAGCCGTCTCGCCTTCGCTTTTTGGGATGCGCTGGCCGACGAACAGGCGCACAACGAGGCGCGCCGCTACCTCGGCACAGGCGGCGGCGGGCGTTTCGACGGCAGTCCGATCGCCCAGACCAGGATCGGCTGGGGCAGCCATGCACGAGGCATGGGCGCCGAGAGCGAGCGGCCGGACAACAAGACCCGTGGCGCGACGATTGCCGAGGCCGCCAAAAGTTACGAGTTCAATCTGGAGCACGGCCTGGCCATCGTCGGCAGCCCAGAGACGGTCGTTCGCGAGATCGAGACGCGTCGCCAGCGGCTTGGCTATGACGTGGAGTACACGCCGCTCGCGCACGACACACGCCAGCGGCTGGCAGCGCTGATCGGCGCCGACGCGGACGAGATGGCGTTCACGGACAGCACCACCTACGGCATCAACATCGCGGTGTGGGGCCACCGCTGGCGGCACGACGACGAAGTGCTGACCTCGACGGTCGAACATCGCGGTATCCTGGTGCCGCTGCACTCCCTGTCTCGACGCACGGGCGTCAGCCTGCGCACCGTCGCTCCGGAGGCGCTGCCATACGCCATCACCGACCACACGCGTATGGTCCCTATCTCGCACGTGTCATTCAGCACAGGCGCGCGCCTGCCGATTGGCGACGTTGCACAAGCTGCGCGCGACACGGGCGCGCTGGTCCTGGTCGACGGCGCCCAAGCCGTCGGCGCGCTGCCGGTCGACGTCCACGCGCTCGACGTCGACCTCTACGCCTTTCCCGGCCAGAAGTGGCTGTTCCGAGACGGCAACACGCTTTGAGTTAGGTGCGATCTTTCGGCCGGCGATGTACGGGTTCCACGCGGGCTTGCGCTGGCTCGCCGACGACATCGGCCTGTCCACGATCTATGAGCGCACACGCAACCTGGCGGCATACTGCCATGCAGCGCTGACCGCGCTGCCGCACGTCGAGGTGCTCACGCCGCCTGATGCGATGGCCGGCCTGGTGTGCTTCCGCGTCCCTGGCGACGGCTGGGTGAGTCGGCTGGAGGAACGAGGCGTGACAGTGCGCTGGATTCCGGAGACGCGGTGCCTTCGCGCCTCGTGTGCGTTCTTCAATACCTCGGACGAGGTCGATCGGCTGGTCGAGGCGCTACGCGAAGGCGCGTAGCCGAGCCCGCACCTGCTCCAGCGCGCCCGGCGGAAATGGCTGCGAGCCACCGATGCGCTCGGCCCACAGCATCATCTCGGCCGCCTCCTCCATCGAGATGATCAGGTGCGCCGCCGCGCCCTGATCCTTGCCAAACGCCAGCAGACCATGATTGGCCAACAGCACGGCTTGCGCGTCGGGATGTTCGGTCAGCGCTTCTTCGATGTGCGTGATGGATTCGCGCGAGCCGCGCGGCCCCCACGCGGCGACGGGGATGTCCTCGCTGACGCCCATACGCAGGAGGCCTTCGTAGTGGATCGGCAGCGGCTTGTGGGCCATGGCATACGTTGTGACGCTCGGCGAGTGGGTGTGGATCACTGCGTTGACGTCTGGCCTCAGCTTGTAGGCCACGGCATGCATGCCGACAATCTCGGCCGAGGTCGACGCGAGCTGGCCATCGAGCACGTTGCCGTCCAGGTCGAGAATGGCCAACGATTCCGGCGACTGGTTCAGCAGCGAGCTCACGCCAGTGATGAGCATCGCGTCCTGGTCGGGCAGTCGGACGCTCGAGTTGCCATGGTTGCTGTGCGACAGCACGCCCGTCTTGATCAGAAGCTGCGCCGAGTCGACAATCGATTGCCGTTCGGCGGGATAACTCAGCGCCATAGCGCCAGGATAATCCGCTGCCGGAAAGCACTCCAAGAGGCTTGCCGACCGGTATGGTTGGGGGCGACTGGATGCAGGTGGCGCTGCCCACGGAGGGCGATCCGCAGACCGTTCTCGAGACGGTGTTCGGGTACTCGGAGTTTCGGGCGGGGCAGCGCGAGATCATCGACGCCGTGCTGGCCGGGCGGGATTGCATCGGGGTCATGCCGACCGGGGCCGGCAAGTCGCTGACTTTTCAGGTGCCGGCCAAGGTCCTGGGCGGGACCGTGCTCGTGCTGTCGCCGTTGATCTCGCTGATGAAGGACCAGGTCGACGGCCTGGAGCGGCTGGGCTTCCGGGCGGCGGTGTTCAACTCGACGCTGGGCGAACAGGAGCGAGCCCAACGCCTGCGCGAGGTCAGAGCTGGCCTACTGGAGCTGCTGTACATCGCGCCCGAGGCACTCGGCTCGAGCTTGCGTCACGCGCTGTCGCAATGTCCGATCAAGCTGATTGTCGTCGACGAAGCACACTGCATCTCGCACTGGGGCCACGATTTCCGGCCGGCCTACCGCAAGCTGGCCAATCTCAAAGGCGAGTTCGGCGATGTGCCCGTGCTGGCGCTCACCGCGACCGCGACCAGGCGCGTCGCCTACGACATCATCCGCCAGCTCGGCATGCGCAAACCGGCCGGCTACAAGGGCTCGTTCTATCGGCCCAATCTGCGCATCGTCGTGCACAAGAAGGGTACTGGCCGCGTCACACGCAACGACATCCTGGCGCTGATCCGCGCCCATCGCGGTGACAGCGGCATCGTCTACTGCGCGACGCGGAAGGGTGTCGACCAGCTCACTGAGTGGCTGCTCAAGCAGGGCATCAAGGCGTTGCCGTACCACGCCGGGCTCGACGATGCGACCCGCACCGAGCACCAGGACTATTTCGCCAGAGACGAGATCCAGGTCATCGTCGCCACGGTCGCCTTCGGTATGGGCATCGACAAGAGCAACGTGCGCTTCGTCGTACATCGCGAGATGCCGCGCAGCATCGAGGCCTGGTACCAGGAGATCGGTCGCGCCGGGCGCGATGGACTCCAGAGCGACATCGTCACCTTCTACTCGTGGAAGGACGTCGTCGACTACGACGGATTCCTCACCGACATCCAGGATCCAGACCAGCGCGCCGAAACACGCATGCGCACCAAGGCGCTGTTCAACCTCCTGGACAGGCCTGGCTGTCGGCACCAGGCGCTGGTCGGCTACTTCGACGAAGCGATCGAACGCTGTGGTGGCTCATGCGATCAGTGCCTGGGCATCGACATTTCGTCGCTGTTGACGAAGCAGGCGCCGCGGCTCGACACAACGATCCGTCTGGGCAAACCGTCCTGGGTCACCACTGCGGACGCGGAGCCAGACGCTGATCTCTTTGAGCGCTTGCGGACTTTGCGCAGGCAGATTGCCGATGCCGAAGGCGTCCCTGCGTACATCGTCTTCAGCGATGCCGTGCTGCGCGACATGGCGCGGCGCGTGCCGAAGAGTGAAGGCGAGTTGCTCCGTGTTTCAGGGATCGGGCCGCACAAGGCTCAGCGCTACGGCGCGCGCTTCCTCGAAGTGCTGCGCGATGCTTAGGCGGCGAGCAGCGCGGGGGCAGCGCGGCCGTCGATCTCGGCCCGCACCATCTCTTTGCACGTTGGGCAGATGCCGTGCGTGGCGCTCATGATCTTGCGTACGGGCGCAACGCCATAGCGGCCGGTGGTGTCGACGACGCGACTGCACCACGCGCACTGGCGGACGGGTTGCAGCAGCGGGTTCATCGTTTCGATCAGCCTTCAGTGACGTTCCGCCGACGCATCGGCGTGTACGACGGATCCCAGTTGATGACGTGGTGCACCGACTTGGGCGGCGTTTCTTCGTAAACCCACATCTTCGTCTTCTCGGGGTTGGCCCACTTGTCGAACAGGCGCACGTGCCCCCCGCCATCGGCGTCATGCGCGGTAGTCAGGTTCAGCGCGTCGCCTGGCTGCAGCTCGTCCTTCGTGATGCGCCGCGACACGTTCGCCAGGTTGTCGGTCGTGTGGCGCGAGACGCCCCAGACCTTGCTGACGAACGCCGAACAATCAAGGCCCGTCGACGAGTTGCCGCCCCAGACGTACGGGATGTTCATCAATTCCTGGGCTTTTTGCAGCATGTCGGAGCGCGACATCGCGGCCGGACCCGTCGCCGACATCGGATTCACGATCGGCCGTGTTGGCGCCCGCGGCGCCGCCGAGCTGGATCGTGGTTGCGTGGCCGTCTGCAGCATGGACGCGAATGGCGTCGCTAATTTGGCCGTCAGCGGCATAGCCACCCGACGAGTAGGCAGATTCGATCGGACCAGGGCGAGATCGGCAGACGTGGGACGCGGCACTTCGACGCAGTATGCGGTCGAGCCCAGGGAGCGCTAAAGAGGCCGACGGTCCCGGTTTGGCTAGCCGATCGTAGGCGGTAGGATCACGCGCAGCGCATTCGGCGCCAGCTCGAACACCGCGCGCAGACTGCCTACCAGCTCACCGTCGAGCTGGATCTCCGAGCGCGCCGCGCGCACTCGACGCGCCACAACATCGCCAGCGCAGCGTAGCAGCCCCGCAAGCGCCTTCCCCTCACCCCGCGGTCCGTCCCGACTCCATGGCCCCCGCGCACGGGGAGAGGGTGGGGTGAGGGGCTCTAGACTGGGCAGAGCAATGATCTTCGACGTATCGCTGGGCAACGGCGGGCCGCATGCCACACCGGAACTGTTGGTGGACACGGCCAAGGCGGCCGACGAGCTTGGGTTCCGGGCGTTGTGGACTTCGGATCACCTGCTCGCGCCGAGTACCTTGCCCCAGTTCAGCCGCGTCTTCGAGCCGCTCATCGTCCTGGCCCATATCGCTGCCGTCACCAGCCGTATTCGGCTGGGTACGTCGGTCATCGTGCTGCCGATGCGCAGCCCCTTCGTCGTCGCCAAGCAAGCGGCCACGCTCGATCTGATGTCGGGTGGACGGCTGATCCTGGGCGTCGGCGTTGGCTCGTACGGCGACGAGTACACCAACGTCCACGCCGACTTCGGTACGCGCGGCGCCCGCCTCGACGAATCGATCCGACTGTTCCGCCACTTGTGGTCAGGCATACGCGAGCCCTTTGCCGGCCGCTACTACGGTTTCGAGGACGGCGTGTTCGAGCCGCTGCCGCCCCAGGGCGGCCAACTCCCCCTGCTGATCGGCGGGCGTTCGGACGCAGCGCTGCGCCGCGCGGGCCGCTACGCCGACATCTGGCAGACGACCACGGTCGGGCCGGATGCCTTTCCGACAGCCATTGGCAAGATCCGCGCGGAGCCACGTGGCGCGCGCGTCGAAGTCGGCAGCGTCCTTGCATTCAACGAGGGGCTTGGCGCCGCCAGAGAGGCAGTCGGCGCCTGGGAGAATGCGGGCGCGCAGCATCTGTCCGTGAACTTCGGCCCTGCCGACGGGCGGCTGGAGCGCGTGCGCGAGTTCGCGCGCGAATTCGGAGTGGGCAGGTGATCGCGCCGTGGGTCAGGCGACGGCGCTCTTGACGCGGCGGCGGGACAGCAGCGGCTGAAGGTGCTGACCGGTGTAGCTGGCCTGGTTGGCGGCGACCTCTTCGGGCGTGCCCACGGCGATGACTTCACCGCCGGCGTCGCCACCTTCCGGACCGAGGTCGATAATCCAATCGGCCGTCTTGATGACGTCCAGGTTGTGCTCGATGACGACCACGGTGTTGCCGGTGTCGACCAGGCGTCCGAGGACGCCGAGCAGGTGCTCCACATCGGCGAAATGCAGGCCGGTGGTCGGCTCGTCGAGGATGTACAGGGTACGGCCTGTTGCGCGGCGGGACAATTCACTCGATAACTTGACGCGCTGAGCTTCGCCGCCAGATAGCGTCGTGGCGGGTTGGCCGAGGCGGATGTAGCCCAGGCCGACTTCACACAGCATGCGCAGTTTGACGGCGATGTTCGGGATGTTCTCGAACACGCCGAGCGCCTCGTCGGCAGTCATCGCCAGTATGTCGGCGACCGAGTGGCCTTTGTATTTGATCTCCAGCGTTTCGCGGTTGTAGCGCTTGCCGTGGCACACCTCGCACGGGACGTACACGTCCGGGAGGAACTGCATCTCGATTTTCAAGATGCCGTCACCCTCGCACGCCTCGCAGCGGCCACCTTTGACGTTGAACGAGAAGCGGCCGGGCTGATAGCCGCGCACGCGCGCCTCGGGTACCTGTGCGAACAGATCGCGAATCGGCGTCCATAATCCGACATAGGTGGCTGGATTGGAGCGTGGCGTGCGGCCAATCGGCGATTGATCGATTTCGATCACTTTGTCGAGGTGCTCCAAGCCTTCGATGCGATCGTGTCCACCGGCGGCCTCGCGCGATCTGTTCAGCCGTTGGGACAACGCGGGGAACAATGTGTTACTGACCAGCGAGGACTTGCCGGAGCCGGAGACCCCAGTCACACACACCAGTCGGCCAAGGGGAATCTCGACATCAATGTTCTTCAGGTTGTTCTCGCACGCACCGACGATGCGCACCCATTTGCCATTGCCCTGGCGGCGTTGACGCGGGACCGGCACGGCTCGGGCGCCGACCAGGAACTGGCCGGTCGCAGACTCCGGAGTGGCCATAATGCGCTCGATGGAGCCCTGGGCGACGATCTTGCCGCCGTGCTCGCCCGCGCCCGGGCCCATGTCGATGATGTAGTCGGCCGAACGCATCGTGTCCTCGTCGTGCTCGACGACGATCAAGGTGTTGCCCAGATCACGCAGTCGTTTGAGGGTGCGGATCAGGCGTTCATTGTCGCGCTGGTGCAAGCCGATGCTTGGCTCGTCGAGTATGTACAGCACGCCCGTCAGTCCGGAGCCAATCTGTGTTGCCAATCGAATACGCTGCGCCTCGCCGCCGGACAAGGTTGCGGCGGTGCGGCTTAGCGTCAAATAGTCCAGCCCGACGTCCACCAGGAACCGCAGTCGCTCGCCGATCTCTTTGAGGACCTGGCGACCAATAGCGAACTCACGATCCGTCAGGGTCAGGTTCCGCTCGGCGGCGTACGGATGGTTCTTCAATTGCCCGTTGCGCCGGTCTTCAAACGGGACTCGTTCCTCGAGCGCCGTGAAGAACTCACGGGCATGCAGTACGGAGTACGCGACCACTTCTTGAATGTTGCGGCCAGCGATGGTCACGGCCAGTGCTTCGGGCTTCAAGCGGGCGCCCTTACACGTCGGGCACGGGCGCGGCGCCATGTAGCGCTGCAGGTCTTCGCGAATGAAGTCGCTGTCGGTTTCTTGAAAACGTCGCTCGATGTTCGGGATCACGCCCTCGTAGTGGGCGCGATACTCACGCGCGCGACCGCTCTTGCTCTCGTAGCGCAGCGTGATGCGCTCCGTACCGGAGCCGTACAAGATCTTCTGGATGTGCTCGTCGCTGAGCTCGCGCACCGGCACTGTCATCGAAAAGCCGTAGTAGCGCGCGACCGATTCGAGCAGCGACTTGTAATAGGAGTTGCCGTTCCAGCCCGCTTTGCCCCAGGCGCTGATCGCGCCCTGGTTCAGGCTCAGATCCTTGTTCGCCAGCACTAGATCCGGATCGACTTCCAGCCGTGTGCCCAGGCCGGTGCACGTTGGACAGGCGCCATGCGGCGTATTGAAGGAAAAGCTGCGTGGCTCGAGTGCGGCCAGCGACGTGCCGTCGAAAGGACACGCGAAAAGTTCTGAGTAGAGGGTGTCGGTCTGCAGGTCGTTGATGATGACCTGGCCGGAGCCGAGCTTGAGCGCCTGCTCGATCGAGTCGGCGATGCGCGATTTGTCCTCGGCCGCATGTGCGACGACCAATCGGTCGACGACGACGGCGATCGAGTGTTTCTTGTTCTTCTCGAGCTCGATTTTGTCGCCGAGATCGCGCACCTCGCCGTCGACGCGCACCCGGACAAACCCGGCCTTGCGAATGTCGTCGAAGGCTTGCTGGAACTCTCCCTTGCGGCCTTCGACGAGCGGCGCCAGGACCATGATGCGCGAACCTTCGGGCATGTCCAGGACGGCGTCGATGATCTGCTCAGACGTTTGCTGTTGGATCGGCCGATGGCACTTCGGGCAGTGCGGCCGGCCCACGCGTGCATAGAGCAGGCGCAGGTAGTCGTAAATCTCGGTGACGGTGCCGACCGTCGAGCGCGGGTTGTGGCTGGCGCCCTTCTGATCGATCGAGATAGCCGGCGACAGGCCCGAGATGTACTCGACGTCCGGCTTGTCCATCTGGCCGAGGAACTGTCGGGCATAGCTCGACAGGCTCTCGACGTAGCGCCGCTGGCCCTCGGCGTAGATGGTGTCGAAGGCCAGGCTCGACTTCCCGCTGCCCGACAGGCCGGTGATGACCACCAGGCGGTCGCGCGGGATATTGAGATCGATGTTTTTGAGGTTGTGCTGGCGGGCGCCGCGGATCTCGATCGTGTCCAGAGGCATTGAGGAAGGAAGAGGCTACATGCTGCGCAAACAGGGCGCCGGCATGCAAGCCTCGGACATGCGTTCTATTCTACGACGATCTCGCCCTGCGGCGGGCCGGTTTTCAAACTGTGCCGGGTGGCAGCCAGTTCTTGGCCGGTACCGTTGGAACCACCTGGGCCGTCCGGTGCGCAACTGAGGTGGGAGGCGGTTGCCAGTTCGGTCGGGGATGGACGATGACGACACTGGGCCGGCTGCTAGCCTGGCCGGGTATGGCCCTGACTGTCGGTCCGCGCTTGCACGCCTTCTTCGACGAGCCGCTGCTGGCGATTGTGACCACGCTCAACTCGCGCGGCTCGCCTGAGATGACGCCGATCTGGTACGAGTTCGCCAACCGCTCGATCTACTTCAACGGCACGCGCACTCGTCAGTGGCTGCAGCGCATGGAAAGCACCGGCCGGGCCACGTTTTTCCTGATCGATCGGCAGAATGCCTGGCGCTGGGCGCAGATCTATGGTCGCGTTGTCGAGGCTTCGGACGATCCGGCGGTCGTCCAGTTCGCTCGACTCGGCCAGCGCTACGGCCGACCGATCAAGCCGCCGATTCCAGATCGACGCTATCTGCGCATCGAGATCACCAGCGTCAAAGGCCGCGCCGGCACGCCGTCTGAGCAGTGGGACGTGGGCCAGGCCGGCCAAAAGTAGGCGTCGCGCGCTGACGCACCGGCCGTGGCGACCGCCTTGTGCGCCGAGTAGTCGACCCTAGCGGTACCGCCGAAGGCGGAAGCGCTAGCGGCTGCGGACGAACTCGCGCGGAACGATGCGCTCGGGTTCTTCCGCGGCCGCCGTGCGGCGCAGCTCGATCACCTGATCGCGCAGCAGCGCCGCGCGCTCGTACTCCAGTGCGCGGGCAGCCTCCTTCATCTGCGCTTAGAGATCGCGAATCAGGCGATACAACTCGTCCTTGGGCAGATCGGCGGCCGCGCGCGCGGTGCTGAGCTCTTCACGCGTGTCGGCGATGGCCTTGACCCGTTCGGTGATGTCCCGAATGGCCTTGCGGATGCCGACCGGGGTCAGTCCGTGGGCCTCGTTGTACGCCTGCTGCTTGTCGCGTCGACGGTACGTCTCGTCGATCGCGCGGCGCATCGACTCGGTGACCTTGTCGGCGTACATAATCACCCGGCCATCGATGTGCCGCGCGGCGCGCCCGATCGTCTGAATGAGCGAGCTGTTGGAGCGCAGATAGCCCTCTTTGTCGGCGTCGAGGATCGCCACCAGCGACACCTCAGGTAAATCGAGTCCTTCTCTCAGCAAATTGATCCCGACTACGACGTCGTAGACGCCCAGGCGCAGGTCCCTCAGGATCTCGACTCGCTCGAGCGTATCGACCTCGGAGTGCAGATAGTGGACCTTGACGCTGGCCTCGCGCAGAAAGTCGGCCAGGTCTTCGGCCATACGCTTGGTCAGCGTGGTGACGAGCACACGCTCGCCGCGGCTGGTCCGCAAGCGGATCTGATCCATCAAATCGTCAATCTGGCCGCGGGTCGGCTTGACCTCGATCTCGGGATCGAGCAGGCCCGTTGGGCGGATCAACTGCTCGGCGCCGTAGACCTCGACGCCTGGCGCGCTGTCTTCGCCGTCTGAAGGCAGACCGTCGGGCGAGGCCAGGCGGCGATCCCAATCCTTGATCAGGAACGTCGGCCGCATCGAGCCATCGGGGCTGGTCCGCGAGACCGTGAGCTCGTAGGGGCCCGGTGTGGCCGACACGTAAATCGTCTGGCCCAGCCGCTCCTCGTACTCGGGAAACATCAGTGGCCGGTTGTCGAGTGCGCTAGGCAGTCGGAAGCCAAATTCGACCAGGACTTCTTTTCGCGCGCGATCGCCGTTGTACATGCCGCGCACCTGCGGAACCGTCATGTGCGACTCGTCGACGAAACACACGAAATCGTCCGGGAAGTAGTCGAGCAGCGTCCACGGCGTGCTGCCCGCCTCACGCCGGGACAGATGGCGCGAGTAATTCTCGACGCCGGCGCACGAGCCAGTCTGCTCCAACATCTCCAGGTCGTACTGCGTGCGCTGGCGGAGCCGCTGCGCCTCGAGCAGTTTGTCCTGCTCTTCGAACAGTTTGACCTGCTCTTCCATCTCCGTTTCGATGTCGCGCAGCGCGGCTTCGAGCTTCTGGCGACTCGTCACGAAGTAACGCGCTGGGTAGATCTCGACGCTCTGGCGATCGGCCAGAACTTCGCCCGTCAGTGGATCGACTTCGGTGATGCGCTCGAGCTCATCGCCCCAGAAGGAGATGCGCATGACGATCTCCTGCGAGGAGGGATGGACTTCGAGCGTGTCGCCACGCACGCGGAACTTGCCCGCGGACAGGTCGAAGTCGTTGCGCTCGTAGTAGATATCGGTCAGGCGGCGCAGGATCTTGTCGCGCTTGTAAACCTCGCCGACGCGCAGGCTGACGCTGTTCTGGCCGTACTCCTCGGGATCGCCCAAACCGTAGATACAGCTCACGCTGGCCACGACGAGAACGTCGCGGCGCGTCAGCAGCGACTGCATGGCCGAGTGGCGCAGGCGCTCGATGTCCTCGTTGACCAGGGTGTCTTTTTCGATGTACGTATCGGTGCGCGGGATGTACGCCTCCGGCTGGTAGTAGTCGTAGTACGAGACGAAGTACTCGACTGCGTTGCCGGGGAAGAACTCCTTGAACTCCGATGCCAGTTGCGCCGCCAGGGTCTTGTTGTGGGCCATGACCAGGGTCGGGCGCTGGATCTGCTGAATGACATTGGCCATGGTGAATGTCTTCCCAGAGCCCGTCACGCCGAGCAGCGTCTGATGCTTCAGCCCCTGGCCAATGCCGCTGCTGAGCTGGTCAATAGCCACCGGCTGATCGCCCGTGGGTTTGAAGTCAGAAACGAGCTGGAAATCAGACATAGCACGGCCCCGACCCGTAGAACGCGCGTTCGGACCCGGAGTATAGCAGCCCGGTGGTGGCCAGGAGCCATTAGCTGAACTGGTCGTCCAATTGGCCGCCGGCGCTGGTCGCTGCGCTGTGCACGGCCGCGAGGGCGGCCGCGTCGCGATTCGTGATCGGATACGCGGGCGCGATCACGACAGTGCCGTCGCGCACCCAGTGGCCGATGAGCGCTCGGTAGTCATCAGGCGTCCCCCGCGGGCCATTGCTGAACACGATCACCGGCAGCGGCCCCGTCTCCCTTGGGCTGGGTAGTAGACGCGCGTGTTGAACGTTTGGCCACGAGCCGCGTCGTTCAGCGCCAGCGTGCGGTCGGCGACACCCGCGGCCCCCTCTTGACCCCGCGTCGGCAGCCCGGCACGTGGCGGATCCACGCGCCCGCCGCGGCAGCCGGCTGCCAGCAGTGCCACGCAGCACAGTGCCGGCCACGGGGCAACCGTCTTGCTCACGCCAGACACACGCATGACAAGCCGCGGGCGTTGCAAGGCCCGCACCTATAATTCGGGTCTTCACACACGATGGGTGCTTTTCATATCTGGACGATCGGCTGCCAGATGAACGTCGCGGACTCGCGACGGCTGGCAGAAAGCCTGGAGCGGTATGGGCTGCAACCGGCTGGCTCGGCTGGCGAGGCCGACGTGGTCGTGCTGTACTCGTGCGTCGTCCGCCAGGCGGCAGAAGACCGCGTGCATGGCCAATTGCATGCCTTGCGGCAGATGAAGGCGGACCGACCTGGCCTCAAGGTGGTCGTCGCGGGCTGCGTCAGCGACATTCCCGACTGGCGCAAGCGCTACCCGTTCGTCGACCTGATCGCCGAACCGGGCCAGGACTTGACGGTCCGCGACCGCCTGATCGACTTGCTCGATCTCTCGGAGCGCTATCGGTTCGAGCCAGAGCAAGCAGTGCGCATCCCAGGCATCTCCGAGGGCGTGACGATTCACCAGGGCTGCAATCGCCACTGCACCTACTGCATCGTGCCCGCGACGCGCGGCGGCGAGCGCAGTCGAGCACCACAGGTCATCGTCGACGAGGTCAGCACATTGGTTGAGCGGGGCACGCGCGAAGTGGTGCTGCTGAGCCAGATCGTCGAGCGCTACGGGCGCGACCTCCAGCCACGGACGCGCTTGAGCGACCTGCTGCGCATGCTCGACCGGGACGTGCCCGAGCTTCAGCGCATGCGCTTCCTGACCAGCTACCCCGGCGACTTCGGGCGCGACTTGATCGACGCAATCGCCGAGTTGCCGAGCGTGTGCGAAGACGTCAACCTGCCGATCCAGGCCGGCGACGACGACACGCTCGCGCGCATGCGCCGTGGCTATGTGGTCAATCACTACCGCCAGTTGATCGGCCGGCTGCGCGAACGGATGCCCGAGATTGGGCTCTCGACCGATGTGATCGTGGGCTTCCCGGGCGAGACCGATACGCAGTTCGAGCACACGCTCGACATGCTCGACGAGTTCCGCTTCGACGTGGTGCACGTGGCGATGTATTCGCCACGCCCAGGGACCGTCGCGGCCACGGAAATGACCGACGACGTACCGCGTGAAGAAAAGCGGCGTCGGTTGCACGCCGTCGAGGATCTGCAGAAGCGCATCGCCACCGAGATCAATGCGCGGTATCTCGGCCGCACGGTCGACGTGCTGGTCGAAGGCACAGCCAGGGACCGCTGGTATGGCCGCACGCGGACCAACAAACTCGTCCACTTCGAGGACGCGCGACCCCTGGCCGGCGAGGTCGTCGACGTCGAGATTACGTCGACGGAGCCGTGGTACCTCGAAGGCCGCGTAGCAGCGCCCGTCCTGGCGTAGCCACCCGCCAGGCGACGATCACCAACGCGAGCGCCAGGCTGGCCCAGGCCACGACCGTTGGGATGC
>WNGA01010291.1_pt1 | contig 15034 bp, 14 predicted proteins | sample 5400061 | NCBI WGS metagenome assembly WNGA01 (sample SAMN13153366, study PRJNA577476) | soil metagenome | isolation source: 100 cm soil or saprolite under grassland replicate 2 | place: USA:California | collected 2016-06-15
GGGTCACCATTGTCCGTTTGTTGGACGCGCACCTGCGCGGTGTATAAAACGCTACTATCGCCATATGATGAGTAAGCCCAAAACTCAAGTGGAACGCCTTCTGCCCTTGTCACTGGTATTGGAAGTTTACATGTATCGGTCCCATCACAGGCAAATGGAACGCCGTCATATGTGCCTTCAACACGAATAATGGTCTCATTCGGAAGGGGCTCCTCGCCTCGAATGACTAAGGTTGGAACCGTCTCGCAAATGTTTGTAGATGTACTGATTACGGGTCGGCAATTTTCTAAAGAAATCCACGCCGTTGCAGGAGCCAGTTGCATGGCGACTTCTTTTTGCGCTGGTTTGCTACCTACCAGGTAAACATAAAAGCCCTCACACGGATGTTCTCTATCATTGCGTATACAGGGTCCTTGAGAAATCCATGTGTCATAAATCGTTTCCCCGCAATCACGAAACACTTCGCTCGGAGTAGGCATGCCTTCATGGTCAACAACAACTGAGCAGACAATATTATTTCCCTTCCAGGTGATCATCCACCATTCATAGGCTGTGTAATCAACGGTGACAACGGTATATCTATCAGGACCAGGAGGCGGATTTTGAAGGGTTGCAGATTGAAAGTCACGCGTGAACGCGGAACCCGAGAGGGTTGACAACATAAAAAGGAAGATCAACCACCACTTATTCATAGCCCCGAATCTCAAAGTCCGCCATATTATAGCGGACTCTGTTCGTATTGGCTATCTTTTGTCTACCGAGATATCTTACAGAACTATAAGTTTTTTTTCGCGGCTGACTTGATGCTTCCACTTGGCTCAATGTGCGCATTTGATTTACCCTCATTTTCTAAGCTTTCGAGCGTCGAGAGATCCTGTTTCAAATTGCGATTCCGGATGTATATGCTAGCAATGTAAATTCCCATTGCGATAAATGCAATGATGTAGCCTGCAACCATGTAGCCGGAAGTATCGGGGGTGGTTTGAAAAAGCATTTTATTCTCCCATTACATTGAGACATTAAGTTTAAGTTGCTCGACTTTATCCTGTAAATTACCAAGGCGGATGCGGTGCCAGAACAAGTCAACGAAGATGACAGTAAAGGCAAAGAGCGCGAAAAAGAATGCAACTTTCATATCGGCGGTCATGTCAAAGCCGCCCTGTGCCGCCGCGGACGAATTGCCGATAATAACAGGATGAATTGAGCGAAACAGGCGAATGGCCATGAAAGTGATCGGTGCACTGATGCCACCTAGGAGAGTATAGACTGCACCAAAGCGGGCGCGACGCTCTGGATCCTCAATGCCCTGGCGGAGCATAAAGTAAGCAATATATATCAGTTCGGTGACGGCGGCGGTCGTAAGACGCGGATCCCATGTCCACCAGGTGTTCCAGACAGGGCGTGCCCAGATCGAACCAAGCACGATAGTAATGAAAAAGAAGACAGTGCTAACTTCCACCGCGGCGACTTCCGCTCTATCCCATTTCAGATTTTTGGTGACGAGATACATAATCCCCGTAATCGCCGCAAACAGAAATCCGAGTAAACCAACCCATGCTGTACCTATATGAAAATAAAAAACGCGTTGGACATCTCCCATTACAGCTTCAGTCGGTGCGAAAATGAGCGCAAGATAGGCAGCGATGGCAAGCACGATAAGGGAAGCGATGTCGAGGATGGTGAGGGTAACAGGTTTTGATTGCATATTTACTCCTATAAAAAATAAGTTTCGCTAAATATTGCTCAGGCTGCCGTCCTTTGCGGAGCATCCCTGTGGGACGGCGCATAGAGCGAGGCTATTCTTCAACCACGTAATCAAACACCATGAATGCCACTGCGATAAATATGACATCATAGACAATCAATAGATTGAGGGGGGTGAGGATTTCGGAAAACTCTGCGCCAGCTAGGATACCACCGCTGGCCTTGACGGATGCAAGCAAAACCGGAATAGCAACTGGAAAGAGCAGGATCGGCAGCAATACATCTCGCGTGCGCGTTTGCACGGACATGGCTGAGAGCAGAGTTCCAACGGCAGTATAACCAATCGATCCTAGCAGGATAACACCGAGCAGACTAAGCTGGAACAGATTTACACTATATAGGACGCTATACAATGGCAGGACTATCGCCTCCACGATCAACATGAAGGCCAGATTACTGATAACCTTGCCAAAGTAAATCGCGGCACGATCCACTGGCGCGAGCAGGAGGCCATCTATACAGCCACGGTCTTTCTCTACAGCCATAGAGCGGTTGAGCCCAAGCGTGCCTGCAAAGGCGAAAGTAGTCCACAGTACACCAGCAGTCACAGACTGACGGGTTTTGATATCGAGTTCGAGTGCAAAGTTAAAAATGAGGATAACTAACATCGAGAAGACTAGCATTGCAGAGAGCAATTCACGTGAGCGAAACTCAGCAGCAAGGTCTTTCCATACCACGGCAAACATCGCTCTTAGAAAATTGGATTTTATTGATTTGCCGCGAATAGTGGCTGATGCCTTCTGGTCCGTGATTAGTTGCCTGGTACTCATATCAACCGGCCAATGCCTGCTTGTAAAATGCCAGCAGGTTTGTCTCTTGTAAGTCTTTTGGTGTGGCAGAATTTGATATTAGCCCACGGGAGAGTATATCAAAGCGTGTAGCCAAATCTTCCGCGCGTGCTAAATCTCATCGAGCATGGATGAGGCATCCTGGTCGAGGCCTGTATACGGCTCGTCGAACAGCATCACATCAGGGTCATGTAGCACGGCACGCCCGATCGCAAGTCGTTGTTGCATACCGCGGGAAAATTCGCGAACCAGGTCTTTGCGGCGATTTTCAAGACCGACCATCTCGAGAACCTCTGTGATACGTAAATCGTAATTGGAGATGTTGTACATGCGGGCATAAAAGCGCAGGTTTTCTTCAGCAGTCAGGTCGCCATACAATAAAGGCAAGTGTGAGACCACACCAAGTCTGGCACGTACTTGCGCGGCATGATGAGGGAGCTGGTAACCTGCGATGTTCACTTCACCCATCGAAGGTCGCGAAAGCGAGGCAAGGATGCGCAGAAACGTGGTCTTGCCCGCGCCATTCGGACCAAGCAGCGCGACAAACTCGCCGGGCTGGACTTCGAAATCCACGCCGCGTAGAACGGTTTTCAAGCCATAGCGTTTAACAAGCTTTTTGACGATAATCATAATGTTTTATGTCATTGCCCCGCCTGATTTCGGGCGGGGTTGCAAGAAGCCCATAGGGCGACGAAGCAATGACGGGTTGAATTATTCCTTCAACTTCGCCTTCAATTCATCGCGGCGTCTGTGATAAGCCTCATCGTTTAATTTTCCTGCACGATGTAAATCGTCGAGGGCGATGATAGCATCTATGATGGAATCTTTGTCTTCGAATTCATCATCCTCTTCTTTCGCTTTTTCTTCGACCCGATTGCGGTCACGTAAATACAACCATACACCGGCTACAATCAGCACAAGACCAAACGCGCCTACACCAATTAACAAAGTTCGATTCTGGGTCACGTCAGTAGTGGTGCTTGCAGCTTCCGGTTTGCCTGAGAGCGTGAAGGTAAGTGTATCATTTGCCTTCCAACTTCCAGCCGAGTAGTTCTGGAAATTTACGGTTTGTCCATTTGGATCTTGCATGGGAGTTAGACCTGCATTATTTAGCGCATCTCCTGACGCGCTTACCCCTTCAGGCATCAAAATTTGCACCGAATCAACATTCAGGACGAACTTCTGGCTGAATTCCATTTTGTCACTTCGAGGCAAGTCAGTAAAGGCAACTAAGCCATAGGCCTGCTCGCTAGGTGGCATCGCAAAACCATTCCCATCTTTCGTACCAAGGAAAGGGGCACTATTTTGTGTAGCCTGAAAGCCGAGCCCTTGCGAGTTTGCAGGAGCTTTAATAAAGGGAATGTCGTTATTGTTGTTCTCCAATTTAACAATTAGAGTTTTATCGCTGGTATTACGCATAGAATAAACAATAAATACTTGAACGGTGTTGGCGTCTGTGAAATTAAAATGTATATTGACATTATCGATGGAAAGGGTTGTGTAATCGTCAGTAGTACCACGTAATATGATATTGGGTAATGTTAATTCCGTAGTGTCTTCGTCAACAGCGACAAAGTCTGATTGATAAGCGATTCCATCTTGAATGACTTCCGCGATAAAAATCCTGTTTTTAGGCATCTCCACATTTTCAAATTTATAGACGCCATCTGCATCTACAGTGCCTTCGAGTGTGAGCACTTCCTGCGGTCCGGCATTTGCGTCGGCACCATGGTCGAAGCCGCGAAGTGTGACTTTCAAATCGGATGGCAGTGCCGCGCCGGTTTGATTATCAATAGTGCCACTGACAGTTCCGATTCCGGCAATCGTAGTCGCTTCAGTCGCGACTTCAACTTGGGCTGTCGCTTCGGCTGATGGAGTCCCCGTCTCGGCGCTGATAGGAGTCTCAGAAGTGGCCTCCAAGCTGGGTGCAACGGGAACAGTTGTCGGCGTAGTTTGAATCGTCTCCGCAACGGCAGGCGTAGTGAAGGTCAAAGTCCGTATATAAGCCGCGACCGCGTATGCATCGTCATCTGATAAATTGCTTCCAAAAGCCGGGATATCGCTATCACCCTTTTTGATCATGTTAACAAGGTCAGTTTCAGATAGCGAAGCCATCTTTTCCTGGTCCTTGAATTTATCGGTGCAATCCGCGCAATTGGCTTCGAAAAGATTTTTGCCCTTTTCAATCTCTGTGGCTGTCGTGTGCAGTGTAAGCGCGTACGAGATGACGTCCCAACGCGCCTGTTCGCTAAGGCTGACGAAGGGTGGCATGAAGCGGTCAATGTTGCCTTGCGTGACGGTTGTGAACCATTGCGCGGGTGTTGCTTTCCGTCCAGTTTCAGGAAGTGCAAAGGCTGCCACAGTGACAGGCAGTTGCTTGCCCTGTTCACCGTCTCCTAGACCTGTAACACCATGACAAGGCGCGCATTTCTCCGCATAAATGGCCGCGCCGTTTTGAATATCGGGTGCACTCGGCGGAGATAACGGGCCAAGTGTAGGCATGGGTGTAGGCGGGACATAACCTGGTGGTGGTGTGACATCTGCCGCAAGAGTAAAGTTACAAGCCGCGAGCAAGATCGTTGTAATTGCTAAAATGATGGCGTGGCGTAAATTCATGAAATCCTCAAGGGGCATTTAATGCTTAGTCCATAAATCATGACTTAGGAATTCAGCATTACGTTATGTTAATGACTTTCCGCATGATGGGCAGAATCGGTCAGATGCCAACACGGGCTTACCGCACTTGGGACAAAAACCTGCTGACCTGTTCTTATGTCCTTTGCGGCGCGCGGCAATCAGAGACTCAATGTCATCGTCCGTAAGCTGTGCAGCCTGAGCTGAGGCGTCTGCGCGGCGTGCAGCCACTGCTTTTTCAATGCGGTCTTCCACTCCTTCAGCTCTAGCCCCTTCGCGAAGCACCCCTGTAGGGCTTCCAAGAGTGGGTGAGGGGGAAGGAGCAAGCTCATCTAATCTTTTTAAAATCTCCGCGCCTTTTTGTAGCAGCGATGCGCGTTGAGAAGGATAATCTTCTGCAGGGATTTTTCCCAGCTTGAAATCGAAATCAAGCTCCTGTAAAGCATTGATGACACGGTCGCGTTCGGCCATCAGTGAAGAAACCTCGTGCGTTTCAATTGTTGCGACGCTGCGCTCGCGCGACATAAAAGGAGCGTATAGATACATACCAATGAGTATCAGTACTGCCAGAATGAGAAAGATGGCGCCTAATTCCATTGCTTCCCCTATTCGAGTAAACCATCTATAACAGTTTTGATTTCATCCACAGAGGCGAATGGTCCGACTTTCACATATTGAAGCACACCATTCTGGTCAATGAAATATGTCTCAGGCACACCTTTGATGCGGAACATCTGTGAAATCTTTGTTCCCATATCTGGGCCATTGGAATAGGTAATGCCAAATTTTTTCAGATAGGCCCGCGCTTCGGGTTCAGTATCCACATAGTCCGCGCCGAAGAAGATTACCTTTCCATCTTGTTCATATAACTTCCAGGCTTCTTCCAATTCGGCGGCTTCTTGTTCGCAGGGCTTGCACCATGAAGCCCAGAAATTCAGGACAACGACTTTCCCGCGTAATTCGGAAAGTTTTACCGTAGCCTTACCGGCATATGTGTAACCGCTAAAAAGCGGAAGTGAGAAATCTGGGATTTCATCGCCGGGTTGCACGGTTCCTTGTTGGGCGCGGCGTAGGCCAATCCCCACAAGAACAAGCAAAGCTACAAGCAAAGTCCATACAATCATTTGCGCCCAGATGGGCACGCCACGTTTCGGCGCTGTGACGGTCGTTTCGGTCATGCAATTCTCCAATGCATCGACTGCTCAAGCCGCCGTCCGCGGCGATTCCTATGCTGCGGACGGTGCACGGAGCAATCAAATAATTATTTTCGTTTCTTCAATTCTTCTTCTAGACGCGCGATGTAATCATTATCCACGGCAGTCGGCTTCGTTTCAGACTCGCCCGGAGCTGCTGAGGCCGCCGTGGGTTTTGTCCATGCCCGGAGAGCGCGGAAGAGGACGAATGCCCCTACGAGGATGATCGCGGGTGGCAGAATGTACACAATCCAGTTCAATCCTGTTCGTGGAGGTTCGGCTAGTACGCGCGCGCCATAGTTATCTACAAAATATTGTTTAATTTGTGCTTCTGTCCAGCCATCAGTCAATTGCTGCCGAATCAAGTCGCGCCACTGGCGGCACGCTTCGGTTGGGCAGACATCCAATGGCGTGTTCTCGCAGACGGGACAATACAACTGCTTGGCAATTGCATTGACTTCATCATCGGTAGGAGTAGGACCTTGAGCAAAAGCAGGCTGGTATAACAAGCCGGTCAAAACGAGTACGAATGAAAACACAAGGAATATGTAATTCGTAATTCGTAATGAACTATCGAAAGGCGCTTTCATCTTTTGTCTACCTATTTACTTGTCTACTTCCTCAATCTGCTGCGCTCATTTGCTCCGCGCTCTTCCGCACGCGTACTGTTTCCAGTGCTGGGTCTTTCTCCGGCCAAGCAGCAATGATAACGCCAAAGAAAAAGACCATTGCCCCGATCCACAGCCAGTTGACCAATGGGTTGACAAATACTTTGAATGTGGCGCCATTGGATGAAATCGGTTGCCAGTCCACAAGCAAAACATAAAGGTCGTCTCGTAATGTCGCGCGCTGCCCCGGAATGGTCATATTTTGCTGGGAGTCGTAGAAATAATCCTTGCGCGGGTGTAGCTCTCCAAGATATACCCCGTTTCGATAAATATCAACCACTGCGCGTGTGTAATTGACTCCTGCCCCCTTATCGTCCCAGTTTGCCAATTCCCTATACTTGACCGTGTAGCCGGAAATATCGAGAGATTGTCCTACTGCCTCTGTTCCTTGTGTTTCGGTCTGGAACATTTCAATTCCAAGAATGCCAATTGCCATCAACATCATGCTGATGTGGATAATGTAACCGCCATAGCGTCTGCGGTTACGTTCTATGAGATGTACTAGCGCGGTGATGAAGTTCTCGTCCTGTGCTTTTTGACGGGCACGCGTCGCACGCCAGAATTCATACAGGGTTACGAAAAGCACTAGTGCAACCAGGGAGAAACCTGTCAGGGCGATGAGATTTTTTGTATAAAAGGCAAACAGGAGCACGGTCACGAGCAGAGCTGCAAGTGCGGATTTCCAGATTGCGCGACCGAGAGTCTTGATCGTCGAATTTCCCCATGCAGAGAGAGGGGCAACACCCATTACAAGCATCAACGTGGCGAAGAGCGGCGCGGTTGCGCGCTCATAAAATGGCGGGCCAACAGTTACTTTTTGTCCGGTAGCAAGTTCAGAGATGAGCGGGAAGATGACACCCCAGAAGCACACAACAAGCACACTCATAAAGAGCAAATTGTTGAGCAGGAACAAAGCCTCGCGCGAGAGCATGGACTTCATCTCGGTTTCGCCGCGTAGTTCAGGCCAACGCCGGATAACCAGCGCAATGGATGTGATAAAGGTTGCGCCAATGTAGGCAAAGAATAATGGGCCAATCGCACTTTGCGCAAAGGCATGCACGGAAGAAAGCACACCCGAGCGCGTGAGGAACGTTCCAAATATGACCAACGAATAGGTCAGGATCACCAGGATCATATTCCAGTGCTTTAGTAGGCCGCGCTTTTCCTGGATCATCACGGAATGTAAAAATGCTGTGCCTGTGAGCCAGGGCATAAAGGCCGCGATCTCAACCGGATCCCAGCCCCAAAAACCACCCCATCCAAGTACATCATAAGCCCAACGACTGCCAAGTACGAGACCACATGAAAGGAAGAGCCAGGCCCACAGAGTCCAGCGGCGTGTCAGGCGGATCCAGCGGTCGTCTGTGCGGCCAGTGACAAGTGCTGCGATTGCAAAGGCATAAGGAATAACAAATGAAACGAAGCCCAAATACAGCATGGGTGGGTGTATGACCATGCCTGGATGTCGTAAAAGTGGATTCAAACCTCTTCCATCTGGAGGAGTGAAGAGAACTGCATTCGCGGGTGGGAACATAAAAGGTTGGACGCCATTGGTCGTCTGCCAGTAGCGCGTGAACGGATTCTCGAAAAAGACCACAAGTCCAAGGAAAAAGGCCAGCGTAACCGCAGCTACAACAATGACCCACGGTAGGAACTCGCGATCGCGCTGCCATTTGCGAAGGGTGACCGCGCTGGCAAAAGATGATAGCAGCCACGACCAGAACACAAGCGAACCAGCCTGTCCACCCCACCAGGCGGTGATCTTAAGATAGGTGGGCATGCTACGGCTGGTCACTTCATAAACGAAGGCGACTTCATAATGATTTTTGACCAGTAAATAGATCAACGTCGCAGCTGAGATTGAGATCAGCGGAAAGGTGAGTAACATGGCGCGCCGACTGCTTTCGACCATTGCCTCAGACTTCTGTGTCGCGCCGTAAATCGCCGCGCCTACACTGTACAACGCGACAAAGAAAGTAATTAGTAAAACGCCGTATCCAAATTCTGCAAACATGAGGATTTCCTTGTTGATTAGACCCTAATGGCCTATCCGAAAATTCACCACAAAGTCACAAATTTTTAGCTTAGTGTCTTAGAGACTTTGCCGTCTCGCACCGACGGCACGAACGGTGTACCTTTGTGATTAGACAGTGCTTTAGGAGCTTTGATAAACAAAACCTGACAAGGTATAAAACCCTATCAGGTTGAAATTAGTTGCTTGCCGATTGCTCTGGAACGGCCTCTTCATAGCGGGTTGGGCATTTGAGCAGAAGTTCATCAGCATGGAAGCTACCATCGGCTTCCATGCGGCCCGTCATAATAGCTTGTGCCTCGTTGCGGAGCAGATCTGGTTTCACACCGGTGTAGATAACTTTAATCCGCGAGCGTGAGGTATCAACCACAGCCGCATGCAAGACTTCGGCCAATCCACCTTGTGCTTCGATCTCGCTGTTGTCGCCGGGTACATGAGCCACTTCAAAGGTTAAAGTTAGCGTCTGCGGGTCATACTGGATGGTGTCACCAATGACCGCGCCGGATAAACGCAGGCTTTTACCAACCACTCCGCTACCCTTCGCTTTGAGTTCGTTGATGGTCATGAAATATTCGGCGCTCGCCTGCGTCGAGGATGCAATTAAATACACCACCGCCGCAAGGATGAGCAGACCACCGAGGATAAATTTGGTTCTTTGCATGGATGCCTCCGAAATAAGACTAATAAAACCAGTTTCATTTTACATGGTGACATTAATTACGGCTGAGAAAGGGGTTAGATGGATGTAACGAAGATTTCCCGAATTTATCCTATTTGAGTCAGAATTTGGAAGTCTTTTTTCAATTCTCTGTGGCAGGATCTCATTAAGTTAGACTTCCGAAGTCTTTTTCGTGATATAGTTCGCGCCGTCTCAAGGAGGCTTTCATCGTGAAAATCACAATCGCCTTAAGATTTTTGTTAAGTCTGTTCTTGTTTTTTCAGGCTGGGGAAGTCTCTGCCGCTCCTAGGGTCGATATTTCAAATAACCAGGTGAATTTCAATTTCCCTGAATCCGCTACCTTTTCAGCGACTCTGAGTGCAAACGCGGATATCACATCGGTAACACTGGAATATGGCAATGAACAACTCACTTGTGGCGAAGTTATCGCCAAAGCCTTCCCCGAATTCACTTCATCAAAATCTGTCAATGTGGAATGGACATGGGATATGCGCCAAAGCGGCTCGCTTCCTCCCGGCGCGTCTTTGTGGTGGCGCTGGCATTTTAAAGACCAAACAGGTAATGAGTATGTAAGCGATACCCAGACTATAACATGGCTGGACAACCTCCACAATTGGCAGACCGTTACAAGTGGATATATTCGCTTGCATTGGTATTCAGGAGATCAAACCTTTGCCCATGATTTACTGGATGCCGCAGTGGGTGGACTCGAATTTAATAAAAATCAATCTGGTCTTGTATCCGATAGTCTGATTGATGTGTATATCTATGCAAATAGCAATGATATGAAAGATGCCATCCTTTACGAACCTTCCTGGACAGGTGGTATGGCATACGCTGTACAAGACATTGTGATCATTGGTATCTCCGAATCCGAGCTTGAGTGGGGACGCAAGGCGATGGTACATGAATTGACTCATGTGCTGGTTGGGCATCTCACATTTACCTGTCTTGGTGGTGTGCCCACCTGGCTTAATGAAGGTCTAGCTGTATATTCTGAAGGCGAGCTCGAACCTCAGTGGAAGTCCCAACTTGATCAGGCGATTAAGGATGATACCTTGCTCTCCATTCGCTCCATCAGTGGCGAGTTTTCTGAAGTGCCCGATAGGGCTTTGCTCTCCTACAGCCAATCCTATAGCATTGTCAAATTTCTGATTGAGACCTACGGTCAGGAAAAAATGACCTCGCTATTAGTTGCATTGCGTGATGGGAAGACGATTGATCAAGCACTGCTTGAAGTATATAGATTTGATATCGATGGTCTTGATGATACATGGAGACAAGCGATCGGAGCCGCCCCGCGAACCGCTTCGGTTCAACCGATTGTCCAGCTATCTCCAACTTTTGTTCCAACGATCGTGCCTGTCGCAGGAGTGCTTTTGGCTATCTCACCAACGCCTCATGTGATTCCTACTCCGTCATTTGACCAGCCATCCCAACCAAGAGGCCGCCCTCCTCTTGCACTGACGCTTGTACTACTCAGCTTTTGTTGTGTGTTCATGATCATCGTTGGTGTCCTTGTGTTAGGGATCTTTGTCCGTAGACAAGACAGTAGGGGAGGCAAGAGTGATTAAGAACAAGGTTTTGATAATCATCATCGCGATATTGCTCTCAATCTTGAGCTCTGCTAGCTCAGGGCCGGGCTTCCAATTTAGTGTTCCATTGGATCAGGCTCTTGTCCTTGAAGGAGGCGAAACTACAAATCTGCGTGAATACGATCCTGCCACGACACATGGTTGGGGAGATAAGCTTGTCTTCAGTGGCCTTGTCTCTTTTGATCCGAGTTTAAATCTCATACCAGATATAGCTGAAACCTGGGAAGTCAGTAGTGACAGTACGATCTACACATTCCATTTGCGCGCGAATGCCAAGTTCCATAATGGACGTGCAGTCACTGCGCAAGATTTCATTTATTCATGGGAACGCGCTGCAAACCCCGAACTGGCATCGGATACAGCCTTGACATACCTTGGGGATATTGTCGGCGTAACTGAGATGACCGCAGGACAAACAGATCACATCAGTGGTTTACAAGCAATAGATGACCGCACCTTGCAAGTTACCATTGATGCACCCAAGCCTTATTTCCTTTTAAAGCTCACTTATCCAACTGCGTTTGTCGTGGATAAAGAGAATGTTGAACGTGGTGAAGAATGGTTCCGACATCCAAATGGCACCGGTCCGTATCGCCTCACTGAATGGAAATCATTCGAATCGAAAATCTACGAAGCTAACCCAGATTTCTATCTTGGTGTGCCATCCCTTCGATATGTCGTAGTTCAGTTATATGCTGGCGATAGTGAGCGTCTATATGAGACTGGCGATGTAGATATCACAGGCGTCAGCCTGTATAACATTGAACGTTATCTTGACCCAGCAGAACCGCTTCACAAAGAGTTGGTCCAGGGCGTGGACTTATGCACGGGTTATGTTGTCTTTGATGTTACGCAGCCACCTTTTGATGATGTCAATGTGCGTAAAGCTTTTAGCATGGCTTTCGACCGCCAGAAATATATTGACGTGGTTACGCACGGCCAGACACTTCCTGCCGTTGGCCCATACCCACCCGGTTTACCCGGGTTCAATTACGATTTAGAGGGCTTGCCTTATGATCCTGAACAAGCAAGCGAGTTGCTTAGACAATCCAAATATGGCGGGGCAGAAGGTTTGCCTCACATCGTATATACTGACGCGGGGATTGGTAGTTCTGTTAGCCCGGATGTAGCGGCGATGGCTGAGATGTGGGAACAGAATCTCGGTGTGACCATTACTGTCGAAAACCTGGAATACAACTTCTTCCTCGACCAGATTTTTTCTGGTAATCACGGGCAGTTATTCGGTGGCGGTTGGTGCGCAGATTATCCCGATCCCGAAAACTTTGCAGATGTGCTCTTTCACACGGGTTCGCAGCAAAATAATGGCGGTTATTCCAACGCTGAGCTTGATGCCTTGCTCGAAGAAGCCCGCGTGGAACAGGATGTACACAAAAGGATTGCTTTATATCAACAGGCTGAGCAGATGATCGTCAACGATGCACCCGTCTTATTTACAACACATTCGCTTTCGTACCAACTTGTCAAACCATATGTGAAAGGCTACATCTTCACGCCGATTGATATTCCGATTGAAAGATATATGTGGTTGGAAGGGAAGTGACCGACCCCCACCCGGCCTCCCCCAAATGCGACATGAGAAATTTTTATGCCAACTAAAATTTTATGGTCGAATTTGGGGGAGATGCCGAAGGCGGAGGGGGTCAATATCTCGCTTCTACAACAAGTTCAATCTTATCAATCTTCGGCCCCACACTTGCTACCGCGAAATTAAATGGGAAATTTCCTCCGGACTCAATCGCTCCACCTTCCCAACGTTTGACCCCGACGACCCGACCATTTTCATCATACGCCACCGCCGCGATCCACACTTGTGTCGCGGCACTTGATTCTGAGGGAATGGATACTTGTCCGCTAATTTGCGCGCTATGCCCGGTTCTGTCTATTTGTATGGAGGTGTTATTGATTGTTGCAGGCAAGTAGCGCGAGTCGTTGGATGCAATTTGGATCGCAGTTAATAGCTGTACCTGTGCTTTTACATCTGAAGAGATTTCTGGCTCAAAGAAGATATATAACGGCAAAGAAGTATTCGGTGGCAAGATATTCAATGGCAGTAACGCGGTTTGACTGGCAACGACCGTGCCGTTTGAATCCACTAATATCACTTGGGCGCTGACGTTTTCCAAAATATCAGGAAAATCATTATGAACAAGCGCGAAGCACCACAGGCCGCGGTCAACCGTCGGGTAACATTGAATCTGTTTAACGGATGCAGGCACAGGGGTCGGGGTGGAAGCGTTGTCTGGGTTAGATGGGTTGCTCGGGATCAGCAGAGTCTGTCCCACCGACATGCTGTTCGGAGAGACATTCGAATTTGCAGCAATTAAGTCGTCGAGCGAAACATGATATTTTTCCGCGATCTCGCTCATCGTGTCGCCTGCTTGAATTGTGTAAGTAAACGGTGTGGGGGTTGAGATTGCAGATTCAACCGGAATGACAAAGTCTCCTTGTTGCTCAAGAGTCGCACTTGGTGTGATTGTTGAATAAGGGAAAAGAGTTACTGGGGAGGTGTGTGTTACAGTTTGAGGCGTGCAAGCAGTGAGGAAAATAATGATAGAAACTATAGATCGTTTCATATTTAAGATTGTACCGCTGGTACCGCAACCAAAGAAGATGTGGCGCCAAATTGCTTGTTGTTTCTAGCAATGTAACAAATAACCGTAGAACTAAAAGAAGTTGCGGCACTGGTTTGATAAATTACTACAATGGCTAGAACAAAGTGCGAGCAACGTTTTGAATTCTAGTTTGGTTCCTTGTGCGGCACTCTGTAACATGCGCGCGTTATAATACTTTTTATATCATTCCAAGGAGATAATATGAATTATCGTCATCTGGGACGCTCAGGGATTCAAGTGAGCGAACTCTCGTTTGGCTCGTGGGTCACATTCGGTAACCAAGCGGACGTACAATTGGCAAAAGATATGATGTCTGCGGCTTATGAGGCAGGTGTGAATTTCTTTGATAACGCCGAAGCATATGGGAGAGGTAAATCTGAAGAAGTAATGGGCACGGCTTTAAAAGAGCTTGACTGGCGTCGAGGTAGCTATCTGGTTTCGACCAAAATTTACTGGGGGCTGCATGATGGTGTGAACGAGAAAAACACGCTCAACCGTAAGCGTCTCCTCGAGGGTATAAACGGTTCACTTAAACGACTACAGTTGGATTATCTGGATTTGATCTTTTGCCATCGCCCCGACCCAACAACTCCAATTGAAGAAACCCTATGGGCTATGCACAATATCATTGAACAAGGAAAGGCTTTCTATTGGGGCACATCTGAGTGGTCTGCAGCTGAGATCGTGCAAGCGATTGAACTCGCGGAACGGCATCACCTTCACAAGCCTGTGATGGAACAGCCACAGTACAACATATTCAGGCGCGATCGTTTTTCAGGTGAATATATCCGGTTTTACAAAGAATACGGGTATGGTTCAACCACATGGAGTCCCTTGGCTTCGGGGTTGCTCACGGGAAAGTACAAAGGCGGCATCCCCAAAGATAGCCGCGCAGCCCTTAAAGGTTTTGACTGGCTTCATGATCGGATGACTGACAAAGAACGACTTGCAAAAGTTAAGGCACTTGAGCCGATCGCAAATGAACTTGGCTGCACTCTTTCACAACTTGCCATCGCATGGTGTCTCAAGAATCCTTTTGTAAGCACGG
>WNGA01016158.1_pt1 | contig 15032 bp, 17 predicted proteins | sample 5400061 | NCBI WGS metagenome assembly WNGA01 (sample SAMN13153366, study PRJNA577476) | soil metagenome | isolation source: 100 cm soil or saprolite under grassland replicate 2 | place: USA:California | collected 2016-06-15
GGAGGACGTCTCGGCCCAAGCCCGCGACGTCCTCCTCCAGCCGTCGAACCGCCAACCCAGGCAGGCCGGCCACCCGAGCTGACCGACCACCCGCCAAGTGGGGGGCCAAATCAGGTTCGAGAAGTGCGGAACGTCAGTTCTATGGATCGTTACCGGACTGATGGCCGCTGTCCTCCTGGTCAGCAGCGCCAAGATATTCGTGCCCAGGGAGAAGATGGCTGGCATGGGCGCCGCAACGAGATGGGTCCTAGACTTCAGCCCCGGCGCCCTCAGGGCCATCGGAGCCCTCGAAATCCTGGCTGCGGCGGGCCTGATCCTGCCAGCCGTACTCGACATCGCGCCGGTTCTGGTGCCGGTGACGGCTACCTGTGTGGCGTTGCTGTTTGTTGGCGCGGTGATCATGCGCCTCCGCCGTGGCGAGAAGGTAACGATCGTGGGCGACCTGGTCTATCTCGCCATGGCCGTCTTCGTGGCCTGGGGCCGCTTCGGCCCCGAGTCCTTCACCGGCTGACCCAGCGCGGGGTCTGGCTGCCCCTGCCCGGGGGCGGCCTGGCCAACAGCAGGTCCATGCAGCCGTGACGTGTTTGATATGACAGGGAGGAAACCGATTTGTAACTCTCAGACCATCGCGGATCGCGTCGAGATCGAGGCGCTGCGCGGGGAGTTCACCGACGCGGCGATGATGCGCGATTGCGACCGCCTTGCGTCGCTGTCCACCCCGGACGGCGCGCTGCGGATGCCCAACATCCGGGTGGACTCGTCGGCCAGGAGCAGATCCGCGCCTGGGGGAGCGGGTACCGGATCTTGTGGACTTCTTGCTGCAAAACACGCACCCGGGCACGATCGCGCTTGACGGCGACACCGCGTCCGGCCGCGCGTACATCTCAGAGCTGGGGCGCACCCGCGACAGCCGCCAGAGGCTGAACTACGCCATCTACCACGACCGCTACCAACGCACCGGCGACGGCTGGAAGTTCACCGAGCGCGTCTATGAGTCCGATACGCCGGACAGGTGGGACGGCTCGGCAATGGGCCGCCAGGTGAATGGGTCACCGGCCAGCCACTGGCTGTGCGAACCGGTCTCGATCTCGATGACGTCGCCGACGGACACTTCCCCAGACAGTTCGAGCGTGTTGCTTGGCATCGCACCTAGCGCCACGACGAGAGCCAGCTTCAGCAGGAGTTCGTCGGGGCGAGATCCACGCTTGGACGGCCACGCAATACGGGGAAGCTCAAGATTTCCGGTGTCCACCTGTCGATTTCGTGGCTCGCCGTTCGTCTTATTGCGCGACCATCTGGTAGTGACGAGGAGGAAGCGATGAAGTACGTCATGCTGATATATCAGGGCACCGCGCTTGAGCGACAGGCCGCGCTCCCCGAGGAGGAGCAGAAGCAGGTCTACGCCGACTACCAAGGGATCAACCAGACGCCGGGCGTCACCCCCGGGCTGCCGATGGGCCTCCCCCAGAACGCGACCACCGTGCGGGTCGAAGGCGGAAAGACCCTGACAACGGACGGCCCGTTCGTCGGGATGAAGGAGGCCGTCGGCGGTTGGTTCATCCTCGAGGCCGACGACCTCGACGCGGCCATCGAGCTGGCCGTCCGCGTCCCTGCAGCACGCTATGGTGGCGCCGTCGAGATTCGACCCGCGGAGACCTATTGGTAGCGACGCTCGATCAGGTCTTCCGTGAGGAATGGGGCCGCGTCCTGGCCACCCTGATCGGCTTCCTCGGCGACTTTGACCTCGCCGAGGAAGCCGCGCAGGAGGCGTTCGCCATCGCCGCCGAGCGATGGCCACGCGAGGGCGTCCCCCGCAACCCGCGCGCCTGGTTGATGACGACGGCTCGGAACCAAGCGACGGATCGCATCCGCCGCGACCGGGCCCTGGCCGCCAAGTCTGGGCTGCTCGTCGCAGGCAATCGTGCTGAGGTGCCCATGAACGATACGACGTTTCCGGACGAGCGCCTGGAGCTCATCTTCACTTGCTGTCACCCGGCGCTTGCAATCGAGGCGCAGGTTGCGCTCACCCTGCGCACTCTCGGCGGACTCAGCACCGACGAGATCGCCCGCGCCTTCCTGGTACCGGAGCGCACGATGGCGCAGCGGCTGGTGCGGGCCAAACGCAAGATCAAAGCTGCGGGGATCCCGTTTCGAGTGCCACCGGTTCACCTGCTCCGCGAGCGTCTCGACGCCGTTCTTGCCGTCGTCTACCTGATCTTCAACGAGGGCTACGGCGGCCGCGACGAGCTCGCGGCAGAGGCAATTTGGTGGGGACGCGCGCTCGCCGAACTGCTTCCGGACGATCCCGAGGTTCGCGGGCTGCTGGCGATGATGCTCTTGCACGACTCCCGTCGTGAGGCGCGGTTCAGCGACGGCGAACTCGTGCTGCTCGGCGATCAGGACCGGTCATGTTGGAACACCGAGCAGATCGCCGACGGACGCGCCGAGCTCGACCGGGCGCTCGCCCTGGGCGGCCGCGGGCCCTATGTCCTGCAGGCCGCCATCGCCTCGTTGCACGCCGCGGTGCCGTGCGACTGGGCGCAGATCGCGGCGCTGTACGGCGAGCTCACCCGCCTGACCCGCTCACCCGTCGTGGAGCTGAACCGCGCCATCGCCATCGCCGAGACCGAAGGCCCCGAGGCCGGCCTGCGCATCGTCGACGGACTTGGTCTGGACGACTTCCGCTACCTGCACTCGACCAGGGCGGAGTTCTTGAAGCGCCTCGGGCGGACCGACGAGGCGCGTGACGCCTATCGACGTGCGAGGGAACTCACCGACGACGGTGCCGAACGGCGGTTCCTCGAACGCCGGCTAACGGAGCTGGCAGCCGCCACAGGCTCGGGTTAGTCGTCGTTCTGTCCCGGCAGAACGACGAGCGAAGCACACATCTCCGTCTGATCTGTTGGCGCCTTCTCGGGACCCGCGGTGTCATGTGTCAACCGGCCCGCCGATCCTCGTCGGCAGGTGGCGTCGGAAGCGGGGTGACGGATCGCGTGGGCGAGCACGCAGGCGAGGAGCCCGGCGGCGCCCCGCCGGAATGGGGCAAGTTCCTCGACGTTGCCGCCGTCCTCATGTGACGGCGGTCAGAGGTGCGGGCGCAGTCGGCGGCAGTTGAGTGCGCGGCGAACCGCGCGCACCGTCGCGTGTCCGTGTGCGGCTGGCGGATAAGCGTCGCCTGGCGCTGACGTGGCAGCATGTTCCCGTGGCAGGCGAGCTCGACCTGGTGGACGCTCTGGCGTCCGCGCTTGAGGATCAGCACCGGGCGTGGGAGTTCATCCGGCGTTTTGTCGCCGCGTGGCACAAGCCACTGGTGGCCATGGACGGCTGGAGCCGGTCGGAGTTGCGGGCCGCGGCGCGTGACCTCAGCGCACGGTTCCCTACCGTCCCGGGGCTGCCGGCTGCGTTGGCTGAGATGTACGCACTGTTGGGTCGCCGCGCAGACCTGACCAGCAACCAGGACCGGCTTTTGGACCCGACCGAGCTGTGTTTGGACACCACCGGCGAGGTGCTGGTGGTGCGGCGGGAGAACCAGGGCTGCGCGCAGTGGGGTATCCGCGTCGACGACCTGCGCCACGATGAACGGTCGAGGCGGCGTGGCGAACGGCGTGGTCTTGTCACGGGCGCGCCTGGTACGCAACCGTGATCGGCTCCGCGGCCCGCCCGGGCGCGTGGCGAAACGTCGGGGTTCATTGGACGATGACGGTGGCCATCATGGCCATGTCCTCGTGTTCGAGGTTGTGGCAGTGCATGACGTACCGACCGGGGTACCCGGTGAAGCGCGAGCGCCGAGGCGACGACCACGACGACGGCGATGGCAGCCACCACGAATCGCGTTGGTTCGGTGTACCAGCAGCTGTGGATAGTCGCCGGACAGGAACCGGCCGGCGAAGACCGACTGGAGGAAGATATCGACCGCCAGCGCGGTAACGACTGTTCTCAGCGGATACCACGGCCAGCGCGCCCCGGTCGCGCCGCGGGTGCGGCTGCCTGGTCACCGGCTCGGTCTGTGCCGCGGTCATGGCGGCGCCGCCTCGCCGCTGTTCACCGCAAGCGCCCAGACCGCCGCCGCGAACGTGAGGCGATCCCGGACCCCGCCCATGGTCAATGTCGGCGGGCGACGCGACAAACCGGTACCCGCCTCGCCCCATTTCTTGGCCGGTGCCTGCTGATCACGCTGACCCCGGGCCAGGACACCGCCGTCGTGGCGCGCAACGTGCCGCGCGGACGGCGGAGCGCGGGCCCGTACAGCCAGACCAGCCGCACCCCTGAGCCGGCGCGAGGCCGTCGGGAGGCTGAGAACAAACGCGCTGTCATCGGCAGATCAGTGCGTCGATCAGTGAGCCGCCCCCGCCGATCCGCGCTGCGCAGCCGGAGCCCGGGCAGGAGGTGCCTACTCCAGGGCGGCGATGGCGGTGTTCTCTTCGGCGTCCTGCGCGGCGATGTCCGCAGCGGTACCCGGGGTGGGCGCCTGCGTGTCCCGGCCGCGCAGCGGGATCTCCTTGATGAACACCGCCAGCAGCGGTACCGCGACGGCGAACAGGATGGCCCACCCGAACACATGGGCGATGGCCGAGGCCAGTGACTCCAGGACGCCGGTGCGGATCGGGGCGGGCAGCTGCTTGAGGGTGGCCGGGTCGACGCGGCCGCTGCCGCCGGTGAGCCGGCCACCGGCGGCGCCGAGCCGGTGGCTGATCTCGGCGGTGAACCGGTGGTTGAAAAGCGCGCCGAACAGGGACACGCCGAACGAGCCGCCGATCGAGCGCACGAACGTGGCGGCGCTGCTGGACACGCCCAGATCCTTCTGGTCCACGCTGTTCTGGGCGATGAGCATGGTGGTCTGCATGAGGAAACCCATGCCGACGCCGAGCACGGCGATGAACAGCCCGGTCTGGGCGCGGGTGGTGTGGGCGTCCTGCCGGGACAGCAGGTACATGGCGAGAGCCATCACGACGCCGCCGACCAGCGGGAAGACCTTGTACCGGCCGGTGCGGGTGATGGGTCTGCCCCACGAACAGGGAGACCACCATCGCGGCGGCCATCATGGGCAGCAGGAGCAGGCCGGAGTTGGTCGCCGAGGAGCCCTGCACGGTCTGCTGGTACAGCGGCAGGAAGGTGATCGCCCCGAACATGGCGAAGCCGAGCAGGAAACCGATGCCGGAGATGAGGCTGAAGTTGCGGTTGGCGAACAGCCCCAGCGGGATGATCGGCTCCCGGGCGCGCCGCTCGACCAGAACGAACAGCGCCAGACCCAGCGCGGCGAGCGCGGCCAGGCCGAGGATCTGCGTCGACCGCCAGGCGTACTGGTTGCCGCCCCAGGTGGTGATCAGTACCAGCGCGGTGATCGCGACGGTGAGCAGCGCGGCGCCGAGCCAGTCGATGCGGTGGCTGCTCCGCCGCCGGGGCAGGTGCAGCGTGGCGACCAGTACCAGCAGGGCCACGCCGCCCAGCGGCAGGTTGACGTAGAACGCCCACCGCCAGCTGAGGTGGTCGGTGATGAACCCGCCGACGAGCGGGCCGGCGATCATGGCCAGCGACATGACCGCCGCCATGATCCCCTGGTAGCGGCCCCGTTCACGGGGCGGCACCAGGTCGCCGATGATCGCCATTACGTTGACGATCAGGCCGCCCGCGCCCAGGCCCTGCAGCACGCGGAAGACGATCAGCTCCGTCATGCCGTCGTGGACGCCGCCGAACAGGGAGGAGCCGGCGGCGCCGCAGAGCGCGGAGCCGACCAGGAAGATCACGATCGAGATGAGGAAGATCGCCTTGCGGCCGAAGAGGTCACCGATCTTCCCCCAGATCGGTGTGGATACCGTCGTACCCAGGACGTACGCCGTGACCACCCACGACAGGTGCGCCAGGCCGCCCAGTTCACCGACGATGCGGGGCATCGCGGTACCGACGATGAAGTTGTCCAACATCGCCAGCATCATCGCCATCAGCAGTCCGGGCAGGACGACAAGCACCTCACGCCGCATCCCGGCCGGCGCCTCGTCGGCGGATGCTCCCACGGTGTCCTTCGACACGGCGGCTCCCTTCCCTCCTTACGGGACGGTCGCTGTCGCCAACGCGCTGGCCGACGCGATCCGCTGAGAGCGCCCGGCCAGCTTACCCGTCGACGTTCTCTCCCGCCGCCGACGTGGCCAGCTCGGTACGGTTGGCGACGCCGAGCTTGGCGTACACATGGGCCAGATGCGTCTTGACCGTGCTGCGACTCATGAAGAGCCGCTTGCCGATCTCGGGATTGGTCAGCCCGGCGACGGCCAGCCGGACGACCTCCTGCTCGGTGGAGGTGAGGCTGGCCCATCCCTGCACCGGACGGCGTCGAGAGGCCCTGGCCCGGCGCGCGAAGGCGACCGCCTCGTCGAGGCTCATCCGGCGGCCCTCCGCCATGGCGTCCTCGCCAGCGGCCGTGCCCAGGAACTCGGCGAGCTCGGCGCGCAACGCGAGGTCCGGCTGGGCGCGCGGATACCCTGTCTCCTCGCGTGCGCGGTCGCCGGCGCCGAGCAGCCGAGCCGCTGTCAGGGGCGATCCCCGACGTGCGCCGGACGCCGCCAGGACGTCCAGGCTGTCCACGCAGGCCAGCCGCAACCCGTGCGCGATCCGCAACCCGAGGGCTTCGTGGTGCAGCGCGGTCGCGCGGTCGGCGTCCGCGCCGTTGGTCAGGAAGGCCTTCTGTTCCAGGGCATCGGCGATCAGCCGGGGCATCCGCAACGCGCGAGCCGTGGCGAGCGCGGCCGTACAGACGCGGTCGGCCGCGGCCACGTCGCCGGTCGCCCGGAGGGCGGCCGCCAGGGCGATGCGGGTCTCAGGGGCGAGGCGGTCGTCCGACCCCGCTTCGCCCCTCCAGGACGCCTCGCTGCGGTACCACCGGATGGCGAGATCGGGTCGCCCTTCCCGCATGTGGAGCTGTCCGACCGTGCGGGCGAGGCCCGGGATGAAGGGCAGTGACCCGGCCTGGTCGACCAGCCGGACGACCGGGTCGAGGGCGTCCCGCGCCTGCTCCACCTCGCCCTGCAGCGCGCAGACGACCGCGAGGACGCTGCGGGCCGACCCGACCCGGTGGTAGTCGGCGAGAGGTACCGCCATACTGACCGCTTCCTCGGCCAGCTCGCGGGCCCGCCGCAGATCCCCGCCGTACGCGGTGCTGAGCGCCATCAACCACAGCGCCATGGAGGCGATCCCGCGGTCACCCCGCCGGGTGAGCCCGACGGTTGCCGGGGCCAGCAACGAAAGCGCCTTCCGGTGCTCGTCGCGGAGGTGGCACACCAGCCCCATGAGGACGTGCGCCCCGTCGGCGACGAGGCCGTCCCCCCGCCTCGGTCGCCTCCTCGTGCGACCGGGCCGATTCCGTGTACACCGCGTCCAGGTCGCGGCCGAGCAGCCCGATCGTGACCAGCTGCCCCGCCAGGCGAGCGGTCCGGCGGTCGCCGTGTGCGAGGGCCATGTCCCGGGCCGCTTCGGCCGCGTCGAACTCGTACCCGGTGGGGTGTGTCGTGTCCGCGACCAGTGCGAGACCGGTGAGTACGCAGGCCTGGAGCGCGCTATGCTCGCCGTTGCCCTGCTCGGCGGCGAGGCCCAACAGGCCCAGCCCCTCCGCCCGCCGCCCCTCCAGGTGCCACAGCCAGGCCAGCGAGGCCGCCAGCCGCCGTCCCGCGTCCGTGTCATCGAGCGAGAGGCCGCACTCGATCGCCGCGCGGATGTTGGCGTAGTCCACGTGGATCGTTGCCCGCCAGGCGTCCTTGTCGGTGTCCAGCAGCGGCGCGGCCGCTTCCGCAAGGGCGAGGTACGTGGTCAGGTGCCGGCGCTGGACGGCCGCGTGCTCGCCCGCGTCGGCCAGCCGCTCGGCGGCGTAGTGGCGGACCGTCTCCAGCATCCGGTAGCGCGCCACGCCCTCGCGGGTCTCGGCGATCAGCATCGACTTGTCGATGAGCCGGCGCAGGCCGGCCAGGATCGCGGCGTTGTCGAGGCCGGCGAAGGCGCACACGCTCTGGGCGGCCTGGCGGGTGAACCCGGCCTGGAAGACGCTCAGCCGGCGGAACAGGATCCGGTCGGGCTCCAGCAGGAGACCGTGGCTCCAGGCCATCGAGGCCTCCAGCGTCCGGTGCCGCGGCGGGACACTCCGCGGGCCGGTGACCAGCATGCCGAACCGGTCGTCCAGCTCGGCGACGATCTCCTGTGGGGACAGCGTCCCGGTCCACGCCGCGGCGAGCTCCAGGGCGAGCGGCATCCGGTCCAGCCGCTCGCAGATCCGGCGTACCGCGGCCGCGGCCTCGTCGGTGGCCGGCAGGCTCTCACCGCGGTCGGTGAAGAGCGTCACCGCGTCGTGGCTGTCCAACGGCGGCACGCGCCAGACCACCTCGCCGGGCATGCCGAGCGGCTCCCGGCTGGTCGCCAGCACGGTCGCGTGCGGGCAGCCGCGCAGCAGTGCGCCCACCAGGTCGCCGGCCGCCGGTAGCAGGTGCTCGCAGTTGTCCAGGACCACCAGGAGGTGACGGTCGGCGAGCTGGCGGACCAGCGACGGGGTCGCGTCGACCTCGGAGACCAGCAGCGCCCCGACCACCGCGGCGAGGCGGCCGGGCAGGCCGGCCGGGTCCGTCTCGTACGACAGGTCGACCCACCAGGCCCCGTCACGCCACTGGCCGCCCTGCTGCCGCGCCGCCCGTCCGGCCAGCCGTGACTTCCCGCAGCCTCCCGGGCCGGTGAGCGTAACCAGCCTCGCGGCGCTCAGTGTCGTGCGGATCGAGTGGAGCTCGGCGCGGCGACCGACGAACGAGGTCAACTCGGCCGGCAGGCTGCCGGTCCAGGGCTCCGCGGAGACGTCACGCTCCACGGGGACATGACCAGAACTGGCCACCCCCACAGCTGCCGGGTCGCCCACCTGGCCGATGTTACCGGCCCCCACCGGCCGGAGGATTTCCCCTATCAACCACAGCTCGGTACGAACAAGGAGGAAACACTCATGGCACCGCAGCGCACCGACCGTACGGTCATCGGCAGCCTCGCGCTGTCCCTCGACGGACGCGTGTCCGGCCTGGGCGGCGAGTACGACATGGGGTGGATCGTGCCGCACGCGATCAGCGACGCCGCCCGGGACCACCTGACCCGGCTCTACCAGCCGGCCACCACGGTCCTACTCGGACGCAAGAACTACCAGGGGTTCGGCGGCTACTGGCCGCCGGTCGCCAAGGACGAGACGGCCGACCCGCGGGACCGCGCCTTCGCCCGAGCCGGAGTGGGCCAACACCCGCATCGTCAACGCGAACCCCGCTGACGTGGTCAAGAACCTGCGCCAGGAGGAGGGCGGCGACATCGTGGTGCTCTCCAGCATCAGCGTCATCCAGAACCTGCTGCAGGCGGACGAGCTCGACCGGCTCAGCATCACCCTCTGCCCCGAGCTGGTCGGCGGCGGCCGCCGCCTGTTCGAGGACGGCCTGCCGTCGTCGTCCTGGCGGGCCGCCGGAGACATCCTGACCAGCGAGACCGGTGCCATGTGCCTGTTCTTCGACCGGGTCCGCGAATAGACGGGACTTCGGGGTGACAGGACGACGTGCTCCGACCCAAACAGCCTCGAAAGGAAGGCCGTCATGAGCGACCCCCAGGCCGCCAAGGCCCCACCCACCCAGACTGAGATCCCGACCAACCCGGCTGACATCGTCGCCGGTGCGGCACCGCCCGTGCGTCCCGGCATGTTCCTGCTCGAACTGGTGCCGGTGCCGGTTGGTGACATCGATCGGGCCAAGACCTTCTACGCCGACCAGCTCGGCTTCCACGTGGACGTCGACGTGCGCCCCGCCGAAGGTGTCCGGGTCGTCCAGCTCACCCCGCCGGGCTCAGCCTGCTCGATCACCCTGACCACGGGCATCCCGTGGCTCGACATGCCGCCCGGTACCCTGCGGGGTCTGCACCTGGTGGTCAGCGACATCGAGCAGGCCCGCGCGGCACTCATTGAACGCGGTACGGCCGTAGGCCCGGTCGAGGACTCCGGCGGCGTCCTCTACGCCCCGTTCGCCGACCCCGACGGCAACACCTGGACCCTTCAATACATGCCCTGGCGCACATAGCGACAAGGCCGTCGGTACCGCCTTGCACAGGATCCCCGACGGAACACCGGCCCGTACTCCTCCGACGGCCCTGCGACCCAAGGTCCGTTCGAGTCTGCCGATGTCCTCGCTGTTCACTCGCACGGCGGACAGAGGATCGGAGGGTCGCGATGACCGTCGTGCAGGGCGGATACGGCAAAACCCGGGAACACCTGCGCCACTTCGACACACTGCCGAACGTCGTCGTACAGGACCCGGCCCGGGCCGGGCCCACGACATCCGACCGACGACCTGATCGGGTTCGAGGGCGACGGTCGAGACGTGGGCGACGCCATCAGGACCCTGCAGTGACTCGCGAGGTGGACGACGAAGCCGTTGAAGCCGTCCGCGATCGCCGAGCAGGCCGGACAGCCCGCCGTGTAGTCGGGGCCGAACATGAAGTGACAGATGAGGAGCTGCGAGCGCCCGCGGAAGAGATCTGCCAACGAAGCGCTTCCCTACGCAGGCCACTCTTCGCGGGTTCCGGTCTTGTGGGCGGTCATTGGTTCACTCCTTCGTGTCGTCCCAACACCTTGGCCTGGCCCGCGCCACCGGTCACTCGTCGCGTACGACCGTGGGCTGGCGATCCTCCATGGGACGCGACGTTGAGTCGGCCAGCGACTACCTCGACGCCACCACCGGCCTCGTCGCCATCGCCGGAAAGCCGCCCGCCGGGGCCCCGCGCGGGCCGGGGCGGCCGCTACGCTACCGGGGCGAGTCAGCAGTCCAGCACACCCACGGGGAGGGTGTCCGCCGTGGCGGGCACCGGTCGGCCTGGAGCGTTCGATGGCGAACACGCGCGACCCACAGCCGATTTCGTACCCGCACCGCCGGCGGGGCCGGGCCGCGGCGTTGGTGTTGACCGCGGTCGCGGTGCTGGTAGGGATGGCCGCCTGCCGGCCCCACGGTTCGCCGGCGCGGCAACCGGCGGCGGCCCCGCCGTCGTCGAATGGGTCGCCGTCAGCGACGGCGAGCGAGGCGGCACCGAACCGGCCCACGCCGCCGCCGACGGCGAGGGACTGCCCGACGCCGCCTCCGCGGCCCACCGGACCGGCGCGCAAGCGCGGACCCGAGCCGACCGAGCCGTGCGCGGCTGCCGCGGCGCGGTTCGACGCGGCGGTGTCGGCGCTGCTGGCCGCGGCGGTGCCGGGAGCAGACCTGAGCAACGGAGCCGACGCGGCCAAGGGGTCGCGGTGGTTCGTGCGGGCTGTCGACGACGAGTTCGAGGCACTCGTCAACGTCGCGCGTGCCGGCCGGCCGGTCCGGGCATTGGCGATCAGGATCTCCAGCTGGTCGGCGGTGCCGGAGGCGCAGTGCCCGCAGCGGCTGGCGCCGGGGCAGACCTGCTCGGTGGCGCACCTGCCAGACGGGACGGTCCTCTTCGAGCAGTCCTTCTCGCACGAGGTGGGGGACCAGCAGCGGCAGGCGGTCGCGTGGCGCAAGGACCACACCGCTGTCCTACTGATGACCTGCAACTGCCCGATAACCCCGACGATGCCGGCGCACCCGACCGTCTACGGTCCGCAGCCCCCGCTGACGGCCCAGCAGCTCAAGACGATCGCGCTGGATTCGCGGTTCACCCTCTTCCCCGCGTAGATCGTCGCGAACGTCTTTGTGATGTTGGTTTAGGCCGCGGCGCCGGGTGCGGCCCTCGCGGCCGCGGGGCTTGTTGGTGCCTGTCGTGCTCGGCGGACGGTGCCGACCAGCGTCGATTACGCGGTTGATCTGCCGTTTCAAGATCTGCAGGCTGATAACAAGACGCAGGTCACCGCACAGACCGAATACGAGCCCACACGATCCACCAGGAGGTCGTCTGCTATCCAGTCACGACACGCGGTCCAAGATCAGGCTCAGGATCAGGCTCTGAGCGGCACGAAGAACCCGCCTCGGCGCGTTCCGGGCGGCCACGTCGGCAGGCCGATGAGTTTCGTGGTCCCGGTCAGTCAACACGACGAGACCTCGTGAACACCTCTGGAAGGGGCATCCATGACCCAGCCGACGACTCACACCCTGGACGTCCCGGGCGCCGTGCTGTACTACGACGTGCGGACCAATGATTCCAGTACCGAGCCGGTCCTGCTGTTGATCGGGTCGCCGATGGGCGCCACCGGGTTCGGCACCCTGGCCGGGTATTTCGCCGATCGTACGGTCGTGACCTACGACCCTCGGGGTGCCGATCGCAGCGCACGTACCGACGCCGCCGCCGAGTCCACACCCGACGAACACGCGGACGACCTGCGCCGGCTGATCTCCGCGCTGGATGCCGGGCCGGTGGACGTCTTCGCTACCAGTGGTGGCGCTGTCAACGCGCTGGCCCTGGTGGCCCGGCACCCGGAGCAGGTCCGGATCCTCGTTGCGCATGAGCCGCCAGCCGCCCAGGGACTGCCGGACCGCGAGCCGATGCTGGCCGCGTGCGTGGACATTCACCAGACGTATCAGCGCGCGGGCGTCGGTCCGGCGATGGCGAAATTCATCGCGCTCGCCGGCCACGAGGGCCCGATCCCGACCGACTATGCGGACCGGCCGGCGCCGAATCCGGCTGATTTCGGGTTGCCGACCGATGACGACGGCTCCCGAAATGACCCGCTGGTCGGGCAGAACATCATCTCGTGTACCCACTACCGGCACGACTTCGACGCCCTGCGCGCGGCACCGACCCGCGTCGTCGTCGCCGTCGGAGCCGAGTCCAGCAGGCAGATGGCCGGTCGCGCGGCGGTGGCCGTGGCCGAACGGCTCGGGACGGCGCCCGTAACGTTCCCCGGCGGCCACGCTGGTTTCCTCGGCGGCGAATACGGCATGACCGGCGACCCGGACGCCTTCGCCACCACCCTGGCGAAGGTCCTCACCGACTGATGGTCTGCCCCTAGAGCGCTCGCGTCCGACGTCTACTCGATCCAGGCTGCTGTTGGCGGAACTGCCTGGACGGCGAGGGCCGGTCGGCGGCCGAGCTCTCGGTGGGGCTGAACGTCAGAGTTTTGGTCAACGCCGAGCCGCGTCAGGCGGCGTGAGTCGTATCGCGGGGCGTTGCACGAGTCGGCTTTCCTGGCAAAGCGGCGGGGTGCCGCAACGTCCCCCGTATAGGGGAGATGAGGGGGAGTGCCCCGCCCCTTCAGGAATGACACGGAAGCCCTCAAGCGAGCAAGAACGTCAGATCAGTGGCGAGTTAGCCACCCGACGGCCAGCGCTGCCAGCACCACCACCAGCCCGACGAAGGCCATGCAGCCCGCTACCTGGAGCCGCATACGCCAGTAGATGCGCTCGAAGTCGTCATCACCCCTGGCCATGATCAGTCCTCCAGCGGAATCGTACCCATACGAGGCTGCCGGGTTCGCCACAACACTGCCGCTTCCTCGCCGGACGGGCAGGCTCCGGGATGGCAAGATCGGGACCGTTCGGGTGGCGTGTGGTCGTGGCGCCATCCCGTCGCCTACGCCCGATGAGGGAGTCGGCGATGCGCCTCGCGTACCGTACCTGCGCACGAGTCGAGATCAGGTCGAAGCGGACGGAGACCGGCCGGACGTTCGCCAACCCGGACGGCACGTTGAAGGGCTTGTACGCGTTGGGGTTCAAGGCGTGTGAGCGCACGGTGTCGCGGTTGTTGAAGGCGGCGGGATACCGGTTGCAGGCGGTGTTCAAGACCAAAGAGGGCGCGCAGCATCCTGATCGGGACGCGGCCTGAAACCGCCCGAGAGCCAGACTGTCCGCGACACGCCGAACGCCCGAACATCACAAGGCGAACCAGGACGCGACGCGATTCCCGCGCCGCCCGCCACCGCCTGGTCCCCGGCGATCAACGCCGACGTCGTCGGAGATGCCGGCGGCGTAGTCGGGCCGCAGCTGGATGGTTCCCTTGCTCGTCTTGCGGGTCGCAGCTGGCAAGTGTGCGGCGTGCCGCCCGCGGGCCGGGGCTTGTCGCGGCGGCGGGCGTGGGCGAGCAGGTCCTGGTTGCCAAGGGGAGCGCTGTTCCTCGGCGGTCAGGTGGTGGCCGACAGGCGGGTCGCGGGCCGGACGAGTCACCGGCCGGCTTCGGTGCTGACGCCGGCGTAGCGGTGGCCGTGGGCGGTCAGGAACGCGTCGAGGTCGTCCAGGGTGAGCGGTTCGGGGATCGGGTAGCGGTCGGCGATGGCGCGCAGGGCGCGTTGGTAGGTGAAGAACGTGGCCAGGTCGCCCGGGTACCGTCCGGGCGACACTCCGGCGAACGATCCGGCCTGCTGCGCTCGTCGCAGCAGCGCCCGCCACTGATCGACGGTGGCCAGCCCGACCGACTCGACGCCGTGGCAGAACAGGGTCAGGTGGATGTGGTCGTAGGGGTCGGTGGTGTCGAGGTAGCCGGCGAGGGCGTCGGCGGAGGGCTGTACCGGAAAGGTGGTCCAGTACGGGACGCAACCGGTGCGCAGCGCCCACCACGGTTCGAGGAGGATGAACGACTCGATGAGCAGCCGGCCGGTAGGTAGGCCACGCCTGCGGTACCACCAGCGGTACAGGTCGGCGACGAGGGGGCTGAGGTCCTGCGGGTCGTCGAAGACCAGCTGGCGCACGCGGTACCCGTGCTTGCGGGCGAACGCGAGCACGTCGTCGTGGAGGGCTGGCGAGAAGCCCCATTCCGCCTCGGGACTGTCCCCGTCGGGGACCGGTGCGTCCCACCGGGTCCGGGCGACGCGGTAGCGGCGCAGGTAGTCGGTAACGCGCGCGCTGCCCGTGTGGTACTCGTCCGGCGGCATCCCGCCGACGGCGCCGAACTGGAACACGTGCCGCTCGTCGATGCGGGTGGTGGGCCAGCGACGGGTGCATTCGGCGAGGAACAGCACCGCGCCCGGGGCCAGCGTGCCGGTGAGGAACCGTTCGTAGGCCGGTCCGAGGCGGGTCCGTTTGACCCGGAAGTAGGCCACCCGCCGCAGGGTGAGCCGGTCCTGGTTGGGGTCGTGCATGTGGTGCAGCACCAGGTCGGGG
>WNGA01018468.1_pt1 | contig 15029 bp, 12 predicted proteins | sample 5400061 | NCBI WGS metagenome assembly WNGA01 (sample SAMN13153366, study PRJNA577476) | soil metagenome | isolation source: 100 cm soil or saprolite under grassland replicate 2 | place: USA:California | collected 2016-06-15
GTCCCCGTCTACGAGTACAAAGTCGATCGTCGTCTCCGCCTCGGCGAGCCTGTCGAGCAGCGCTGGAAGGAGCTCGTGACCGTCGCCGAAATGGAATGTGACGTTCCCGAACCGTTCTGCAGTCACCTCAAGGTGCTGGGCCAGGTCAAATGAATGCACGGCCGTGCTGTGGCGGCTTATCCGCGCGAGGCTTCCTCCGCCCGCAGTCCCGATCTCGATCGCGACGGAAGGTTTCATCGAGACCAGAATTGCTTCAAGCGCTGCGCGCTCGTCCAGCGTCATCATCCACCGAGCGTGCGGGATAGTGAAGAGCTCTCTCAGGGACGCGCGGAGCACGTAACTGAGTCTAGGACTCCACGAGATCCAGTCGGGCCTACTCCCGCCTGCCGGCCTCGGCCTCCTCGTCTTCGCATCGAAGGTCCGACACGGCGGCTTCTAGTGCGCGGGTCAAGGCGTGATGTTACAGCCGTCAGTCACCCTCGGAGGGCGGGCAGACCGCTGACGCGGTTTCGCTCGCGAACACGAATCTGCGAAGGCGGGCGCCGATCGGCCGCGTCCCGAACGCTTCCGCTCGCCTACGCGCGGCTTCGCCGAGGCTACGACGGAGAGCGTCGTCTTCGAAGAGCCGGGCGATCATCTGGGCCATTCGCTCAGGGCTCGCAGAGGGGACGATGACGCCGCCGGAAGCTTCGCCGTCCGCAAGGACATCCCGAATCCCGCTCACGTCGCTGGCGACAAGCGGGAGCCCGCACGCCATGGCCTCAACCGGCGCCAATGGAAATCCCTCATGTCGAGACGTGAAGACGTAGAGATCGGCAGAAGCCAGCGCTCGTGCCATCTCCTCGCGGTCGTGGAAGTAGCGGTCGATCCACATGACGTTCTCAAGCCCGAGCTGACCGATCTGGCGGCGAACATCCGCGGCGTCCTTGCCGGTCCCGATCATCAGGAGCAAGGCATCCGGGTGCCTCTCTGAGACGTGTGCCCACACGTCGATGAGCGTGTCGAGACCCTTCTTCCAGAGCTCGACGCGCCCGTGCCAGGCCGCGACCCGTGCCGACTCGGGAATGCCGAGCGCGCGTCGAGCGGCCGCCCTGTCGTACGGCCTCCAGGTGTCGAGGTCGACCGGATTCGGGATCCGGGCGATCGCCCGCGGTCGGTAGCGGGCGCGGACGCGTTCTACCTCGGCCGCGGACGGGATGATCAACCCTGCGGCCCGGCGAACTGTGAGCGGCCGGACGATCCGCTCGAGCCGCCAGCGCTGGTAGTCCCCTCCCTGGAACGTTGCAAAGACGGCCAGGCCTCTCAGCCGGCCGAGCGTGACGCAGACGTCGAAGCGCGGAAACTCGTACTCCTGGCAGAGGATCACGCGGCAACCGTCCCGCTGCAACTCCGCGGCAAGAGTCCGCACAGGCATGGAGACGAACGGCGCCAGTTCCTTCGCGGCAAACAGCAGCGGCAGCAGGGGTAGCTGCATAGGCCTTGAGCCACGGAAGGTGGTCGCTGCGGTGCGGCCATACGGAAAGCGCATGCACCGGCGAAGGAGCCGGTAGAACCTCGGGACGGGGAGCAGGCAGATGTCGGCGCCTGTGGGGCGGTGTACGCGCCGCGTGACGACGTCGACATCGCTGGAGACGCAGACGATCATCGTTCTGATGCCTGCCGCGTGAAGCGCCTCGATGTAACCGAACATCCAGCTTCCCGTGAATTCGTCACAGAAGTCGCCGAGGGTAAGCTGGTTGGGGACAAGGAAGTCCTCGAGGATCAGGCCCCAGGGCACGATCGCCAGTACCGGCGTCCGAATCCCGTCGGGCGGTCGTGGTGTACTCGAGCCAAGCAGAGCGTTATGCACGCGTCGGAGCTGAGCGGTTCACCTAGATCCTTGGACCACTGCGTGAGGGGGGCAGACTCTAGGCAATCCTGCGGCTGATAGGGAGTCAGCTTTGTCATCCATGAAGGCGTGAGCCTCGTCAAGGTCACGGACTATGGCGGCAAGCGCGCGGGTCGGGGAGACGGCGACGTCGGTAGCGGAAGCGGTCCAGTCATCCATTACGTCGGCCGCACATAGATCGAGTCTGTGGCTTTCTCTCAGCCTAGATCTGGCCCCGCACGGAATGTTCGGAGTGCCGGGCCGCAGGACACGCGCGTCCGAATCCGCTCGTGGCGGCCGGTCGGAACGTCGAGGAAGAAGAGCCTGCCGTAGCTCAGGCTCAGCTTGGCGAAGCCGCCCATGTTGACAGCAACATGATTCTCACGGCAAAGAACCTCGACACCCCGATAGACCGGATAAGCGGCAAGAGTGTCGTCTTTCGCCTCAAGCTGTACAGCGCCTAGGAGATCCCAGCTGCGTGCGAAGATCAGCACTCCCGGCGCGACCTCCGCCGGGTAGCCAAACGTGAGGACGGTGCTCTGGCGCGGGAGATGCGGAAGCTCGCTATCAAACGTCGCGAGCAACCCGTGCTGTAGGCGTGACGCGCGCGTCCACAAGGACTCGTCGTCTCTGACGCGGACCCCGTAGGTGATGCCCACGGCTAGAACCCCTGCGAGAGCAAGGGCCGCCGTGATCCGCCGGTCCCCAGCCAGGAGCTTCGCGCCGATGACGAGGAGCCCGTACACGAGGGCGCAGTACGGGAGCGACGCGAAGACGTTCGCGCGGTTTCCGATGCCAGAGCCAAGCGGCGGCCCCTCCCGGAGCTGCATCACGTAGGCGGCCCCGATCCCGACGACGGCGACGGCGATCACTCTCAGCCAGTACGCGAGTCGGTGGTTGGTTGAGCGGTGAACTCGAATCACCGCGAGCACGACGACAGTCCCGACGAGGAGCAAAGCGAGCTCCTTAACAAGCCGACTCGGCGTTCCCAGCGGAACCAGTGCAGAGGCGAGGAGTGAGAGCGCCTGCCGCAAGAACTCAGGAACGTCGCGCACTCGCTCGCTGAACGAGGCGACGTGGCGCACCGGGGCCGTCGCCACGAGGGAATAGATGAGCGCGCCAAGGACGCCAGCGGCGTCGGCGAGCCAGCGGGCTATGACTCGCCGCGGCGGAATCCGTCCGAGGTAGAAGACTCCTGCCAGGAGGGCGGCCGCAGCCGCGACCTGATACGTCAGCACGCTCAGGATGTAGAGGGCTACCGCGGCAGAGTGCATCGCCAACGACATCCAGCCGCGCCGTTCCAAGCCGCGGAGCGCCAGGATCAGGCCGACGAGGAAAAAGCAGACCGCAACACTGTTCAGGCTTGCGGTAGACCAGAGGCGGATGGAGTCGGACCACGGGAACAAGAGCGCGAGTGCGGCGATAACGCCGGCGTGCAGCGGGGCCATCGCCAGCGTGCGCAGAAGTAGGTAGAAGCACAGTGAGTGGTGATACCGAGCGCAAGCGCCAAGCCGAGATGAAGGCCTGTGTTTAGCCCGAACAGCGCATGAGGAAGCGGCAATAGGAGCGCGAGGACTGGACGGCCGCCGAGGAGTTTTTGGTAGTAGCTCACGCTCGTGAAGTAGTGCGGGGAGTGCGCGAACCGGTAGTGCGAGGCGTTGCCCCAGTCGTCCGAGTAAAAGCCGCCGTGGACTACGTACGAGCCGTACGCCAGCACTCCGACGATGGCGAGAAACAGACCCGCGACGAGAGTCTCCGCGAACGAGAGCGGCTCTGACCTCCTCAGGAGCGCATCAATCGAACAACCAACCAATCGTCTAGCTCGCAGCACCAGCGGGGCGAGCGCTCGATCGCTAACTAGACCGTCGGCGGTCCGCATACGAGAGGGGTCAGCAGTCCCACGGCGGCGGCCGTCACAGGCGCCGCGAAGCCGCACCGCACAGGACCCGGACTTCGAACAAACGGACGATCGCCTCGAGCCTCCCTCTCGGATGAGCCGTCCAGAGCCACTGTTTCATATCAAGCTTTACTCGGATTTTGTTAGCCCTGAGGGACCCAAGGGGAGAAGCATTCGCTCTGGAAACGCCTGAGCGGCGCCGCCCTGAGTTATCGCGGGAGATCGTCGCGCGTTGCCGAGAACGCGCAGGCGGAAGAACGGATTAGGTAGCTATCGCTAGGCGTCACATCTAAAGGTTATGGACGCGGCTGATTGGACGCCGCGACCCTGTCGAAGCAAATCGGCGGGGACACTAGTCCTTGAATTACTTAGTGATGAAGAGGAGACTCCGAGTGATTCTGCGGCTGAGGAGATTACTGTTGAAAGATCGAGCCAGCCTCGCGAGGGGCTGATGATCGCCAACCCGCCGCCTCGGGGCGGGTGGCTTGAACCCGCTAACACGCGTGGCGTCTAGCGTCAGCCTGGAAGGAATGGGCCCGGCGGACGCCTCGGCCGCGGGCGAACCCACGGTAGACAGGGGCCGGCCCGGGACCTTCAACCTCCTCATGGACTTTCGCGGCTTGAGCATGCTCCTCTCGAACCAGCTCTCCGAACAGAACGTGAGGCTTGAGGAGGAGGAGGGACTCAACGCCTTCTTCGTCGCCGCCGGCCTGCACCAGATCGTCGAGGACTACCTGCATCGAGAGGCGTTTGTACTACAGCGTGCCGTGCGCCTCGCATCCGGTGGCCATCTCGTCACATCTTCCGCAGCTCGGACCGCGACCGCCCTGGCGGTCATCAGCGCGACATCCAGGAGGTTGACACCGAGCGAGCGAGCGCTCGCAGGCTGGGCAGAGGAGCTGGCGCGGCTCGTCGAGACGCTTGCGGGCGCCGCGGTAAACGATCAACGAGATCCGGACGCATTCGCGGACGCGCGCGGCCGCTGGGCGAGACTCCGTGAGCACATCGATCATCTCCCCCGGCGCCTGCTCGAACAGGTCATGCGCCTACCGAATTTCCCGTACAGCTTCGATCAGACGCTCGACGATTGCCGCGAGCTCGCGGAAAGATTCGCCGGCCGCTGGCCCGACCGCGATCGCCCCCTCCTCGTCGTCGGAGTCCGTACTTCAGGGACCTACCTGGCGCCTCTCTACCAAGCCCTCTTGCGGTGCAACGGGTATCGCGACGTGGATGTATTGACGGTTCGACAACACCAGCGGTGGAGCAGCCGCGAGGTTGCACGCGTACGGAGCGTCGTCGCAGCCGGGGGGTTGACCCTGCTCACAGACGATCCACCCACCCACGGAAACGTCGCAGCGCGGGTCGCACAGGACCTGCAACGGCTGGGCGCGCGGCCGAAGTCGATCGTCTTGGTTCTTGCGCTCTTCGGCCCGCCAGGGTCGCTGCCGGCTCCGCTTCGCCCTTATCAGTCCATCGTTCTGCCCTGGCGCGAGTGGTCGATCCAGGAGCGCCTGAAGGCGGCATCCGTGCAGCGCGCGCTAGCAGCGATGGTGGTCCGCACCGAGGTCCACGTCGAAGAGGAACGGAGGATCCTAGTCGCGGCGGTCGGCGACGTCGAGCGAATTGATCCTGGAGCTGACCGCGATTTCGCAAGCGGCCGCGGTCATGCATTTGGTGTCTATCGCGTGCGCTTCATCGACGAACTTGGTGCCGCCGTGGACGAAAACGTCAAGGTGGAGGGCGTAGGCCTCGGCTACTTTGCGGACTCGGTCTGCTTCATTGCCTCCAGGCTTGCGGGATACGTACCGCAGGTTTACGCCGTCGACAAAGGCCTGCTCTACCACCGTTGCCTACCGAACGAATGGCGTGTTGATCTATCGGAGACAGCCGGCCTCGAGTCACGTGTCGTCTCGTACGTGATGGAGCGAAGGCAGGCCCTCGCCGTCGACGCCGACCCGACCCCGCGGGTGGAGGGCTACTCGGTTTGGCGCTTGGTGGCGGACATGCTTGGTCAGGCGCTCCTTGGTCCTCTGAGGAGCCTCGCGTATCCCCTCACGCACGCGGCGAGCCGGCGTCTTCTCGCCGTTGCTCAGCCTGCATTGATCGACGGCAGGATGGCAATCTCGAATTGGTCCGCCCCACCCTCCGCGGGCCCCCAACACGCTCTCAAGAATGCCTGGTTTGGCGGAGTCATCTGTTACGACGCCGCGTTCGATCTTGCCTCCGCGGCCGCCAGTTTCGAGGTCGAACAACTCCTCCACGCCCCGAACCGCAGCGAAAACGGGTTCGACGACAGGCTCTTGCAGTCGTACACCAGCCGGAGTGGGGAAAGAATCGACGGCGAGCGGTGGCTCCTCTACCAGCTGCTCTCCAACCGGATCCAACTTAGCGAGCTCTCGACCCGGTTGGCCTCGGCTGAGCGGGAACGACGCTCGGGACACACGACTCGCGACGCGTCGGCCGATCTCGAGGAGCAGGCACAGCGATGGCTGACAACCGAACGCGTGCTTTCGACGGCGCATCAGAAGTACATCGGCGAGGTCCTTTTCGCGGACGTGGCCTTGTCCGGTAATGGCCCACTCTGCGCGTTCGACGTAGATTGGGTCCTCGAGACCCGGTGGTCCGACTTTCCGGCGATAACGCCGGCCGCTGCGTTCGGCCTGCGGGCGCTGATGCGCCACGGTTTTCGACCAGTCATCGCGACCGGCCGCTCGCTACGCGAAGTACAGACACGGTGTCGCGCCTTTGGCCTGGCGGGCGGCGTAGCCGAGTTCGGAGCGGTCGTCTACGACCACTGCTCGGGACGAGTTCTCTCGCAGGTCGGGCCGGCCGAGCAAGGTGAGCTTGCGCGGCTGCGGAGCGTATTGCGGCATCTGCCGGGCGTCTATCTCGATCAGGCCCGTCAGCACGGGATACGCGCCGTCGGTGTCAGCGAGAGCGGTGAACGCCGTGGCCTGCGCCACGAGACGATCCAGGAGGCACTGGCCGCAGCTGACGTCGAGCAGTCGGTACGAGTGTTCAACGGCGGGGGCCAGACCGACTTCGGACCAATCTCGATCGACAAGGGCACAGGTCTACGGTCGCTCGCGCGCGAGCTCGGGGCTGACGCCGATGCCGATCGTCCGCTCGCGTTTGCGATAGGTGACGACTGGCCGGACTTCCCGATGCTGGAACTCGCACGGTCGCGCTTCGTCCTTCCCAACATGAGCAAAACGCTGCAGGATGAGCTTGCGACGTGGCCGAATGTGCGCGTCACGCGCGATCCGCATGGGGCGGGTGTGCTGCAAGCCGTCAGCTCCTTTCTTGGGCACAACCCACGCCGCTGCCGGACATGCGACTTTCCAGACCTCTCATGGCGCCAGCGGGTGGTCCTGTCAGCGTTCGCCGGCTCCGACGGCCCAAGGCGTACGCGGGTCCGGCAGGCAGCGGCGCTGGCCATTCTGCTCCTTCGGCGCGCGCCGACGGACGCCTCATCCGATGAGGAGCGGCCGATCGCGTCGCGCGTGCCGGGCGATCAGCAGTGGGAAGAAGGGATCAGTCTCCCCGAGCTCATGCTCAGGCGCCTCCGCCACCGAGACGCCCCTGAGGAAGGCCATTCGGAGTCAGAACATAGCCGTCCCACTCCCCGGTGACAGTTCGCCGCCAATTCATCGCTTGCCCGTCGTCTCTGATCTATAACGGGTGCGATGGCCGCGCGTCAACGCATCAAGCGGATGCTCCATAGGCATGCGATCGAAGGCAGCCTCCGTCCGCTCGCCGCGAAGGTCTACGACGCGGTGGTTGCGCAGGAAGTAATGTTTGAGCGCGTCCTCGACGCGTTCGCGCCGCTGCCCACGATCGACGATCCGCTCCTGCAGGAGCTGACGGCAGTGATCAAGACGTTTGAACGTCCGAAGGTCGTGCGCCGGCTCGTCGAAAGCATCACGAGGCGCTATCCGAGTCTGCGGATTATCGTCGTCGACGACAGCCGCAAGCCCGTCCGGCTCGACGGGGCGGACACTCTGACGATGCCGTACGACAGCGGGATCGCGGCGGGTCGAAACGCGGGGCTGCAGCACGTCGTGACCAGATACGCCCTCATCCTCGACGACGATTACGTGTTCTCCCGCCACACACTTCTCGGGCCAGCGTTGGCCCTGATGGAAGAGTACGCGGAAATCGACATCATGGGGGGCCAGCTTGTCGAGTTGCCTTACTATGGCGTTCGCCCGCTTTCGGAGGCGGCCGGGCGAATTTTCGCGACGGTAGCGACACCACGAATCCCTCTTGGCAGCTCGATCGGCGGCCTCAGTGTGTGCGAGAAGGTGCCGACGTTCTTCATTGGACGACGCGACCGACTCGCGCTCGTTGGATGGGATCCAAGCCTCAAGCGGATCGACCACGGCGACTTCTTCACGCGCGCCCAGGGCGTCCTCACAACGGTCTTCAATCCCGCGCTGAGATGCTTCCACGCCCGCACGCCCTTCGACGACCACTACATGGCCAAGCGCATGGACCTGGCGGATTCCCGCCGGATTCTCGAAGAGCGGTACGGCGGTCGGGGCGAATCTTGATCAACGCTTCGAGTCACGCGCCCAGCTTGACCATCCGGCCCGGGGTGAAGCGCGCCCTCGACAGGTTCGGGTTCACGGCTCATGCCTACGACGTACGCGCGCTGACGGGCTCCCACTGCCGCCGCCCCAACTTGTCTACTCCGTCGCGGGCCACTTCAACGTGCAGGCGTACTACGAGAGCGGCACCTGGCACGCAGACCTGCTCCGCGACGTCCTGAAAGGGCATGACCGCGACATCCGCGACTTCCGCTCATTGCTTGACTTTGGATGCGGCTGTGGCCGCGTCACCCGCCAGTGGCATAACCTGTCCTCGACGACGGTCTACGGGACCGACTACAACCCGCTGCTCGTCGAGTGGTGCCGAGGCGCGCTGTCATTCGCGGACTTCAGCACGAACGGCCTCGCGCCCCCACTCGCCTATCCCAGCGCACACTTCGATTTCATCTATGCGATCTCGGTCTTCACCCATTTCACCGGCGATCTTCAAATTCCGTGGATGCGCGAACTGGAGCGCGTGCTCGCACCCGATGGCCTCCTCGTGGTGACGACGAAAGGCCGGTCTCGGCTTGAGGCGCTGAATGATGAAGAACGGCGCCGATTCGAACGAGGGGAACTCGTCGTGCAGGAGGGACGCTACGCAGGGGGGAACCTCTGCGCGGCGTTTCATCCGGAGGAGTACCTGCGGACAGCGTTCGCGACAAACTTCCAGATCTTGGACTTCATTCCGGCGCCTCGAGAAGGTGCCGTTTCACAGGACGTCCTGCTTCTCCAACGGCGTGGGTAGAAGATCGTGGTCAAGTCCGAAGCAACCTGGAAGGTTCGATTCCTTCACGCTCTATCGATTTGAGCAAATGTCGCACCTCGCGCCGCCTCTTCAGGACGAGCACCCTTTTGCTAGCGGGTTGATCGGCGAGCAACGCCAGAAAGTAAGGGCGATGATCCTCGGGAAAGGTCCAGATCCAGCGGAAGAGCCGAAGGTTGAACATCGGCCGACAACCGGCGGCGACGCCGGGAGGTAGTCGCCAGACTTGCTCGATTCGACGGCGCGTGACCGCCGTCATCGAAACCCAACGCGGAAGATCGAGGAAGAGGATCGTGTCGGCCGCGTCCAGCCGGTCTCGTATGCTCGCCGAAAAGTTCCCATCGACGATCCAGCGGTCGGCCCGGAGAATCCGCCGCAGCAACTCCTGCCACTCATCTTCCGGCGTTGGAGTCCATCCCGGGTGCCAGTAGAGCGCGTCGAGATGGTAGACGGGTAGGCCGAGCAAGGAGCCCAGCCGCCGGGCGAGAGTCGACTTGCCCGTGGCTGCCGGGCCAATGATCGCGATCCGGCGCATGGCGCCCATGGCATCAGAGTAGGAGCTTTCCGCGCTCGATACACACCTTCTTGTAGGAAAGCCGTCGCCTCTGTCTCGTCGCCGCGGAAAAGCGGATCTATAGTCAGATCAGGCTCTCGCGGCCGAGGATCACACCTATGAGGAGCCATCAGTGATATCGATTGCCGTAGTCACACACAATCGCGAAGAACTCCTGCGGCTGTGCGTCGAGAACGTCCTCGCCCGAACGTCCCCACTGACCACCCAGATCATCATCTGGGACAACGCCTCCACGGACGGGACTTGCGATTACCTCAAAACCCTCGAAGATCCGCGCATTTGCGTAGTGCAGCATCCGGAGAACATCGCGATGAACGCTCGCGCGCGCGCGCTCCGGCTCGCGACGTCGGGCTACCTCATCGAGCTCGATGACGACATCGTTGGTGCGCCGCCCCGATGGGATGAAACGCTTCTCAACGCGTACATCCGCCTTCCGGAGATCGGACGTTTGGGCGCATATCTCGAATATGACCCAAACGATCCGGCGAGTCGGTACCTCAGGTACATGCGCGAAGAGCGCGGCGCATACCCGCTAAGCGTCGTGAACGGGATTCGGCTTTTCGAGGGCACGCCTGGAGGAGCGTGCACGATGACCTCGCAAGAACTCTACGAGTCCATCGGTGGCTATCGCGAACACAAACGTTTTCCCTACTGGCGTCCGGAGATCCCGTACGAGAAGAAGATGCGAAAGCTAGGCCTTCGCTCCGCATACCTCGCCGATCTGGAGGTACGGCATGTGGGAGGACATCGCCCGGGGAAGGCTCCGAAGCCAAAGGTGGATTACTTCTTTCACGAGACGCGACGCCGCCTGCGAAAGGACCGGATCAAGAAGATCCTGCTCGCGTTGCCGTTCGCCGCTCGACTTAATGATCGTTTCCACTGGTTTGAGCCCCCGGCGCCTCCGTACGATCTGGCGTCGTACAACCACGATCCTCGAGAAGAGCCTTCGCGTACCCCGACGACAACCACCTAGCCGCGTTGGCATACGCAAGCCGCTCGTCTCCGTGGGCGATGAGAGCGCGGACGCGAAGAATCCTGGCAAGGTAGCGACGAGCACCCTCTGCCGTATCGAGGCCTTGGTGCTTGGCGAGGAACAGCAAGTGCCCGCGCACCTGCTCGCGGTAGAGCGTGGGCCAGTTTCGACGCGTAGCGGACCCACCGACGTGCACGAATGTTGCTTCGGGACACAGTTCGACCGACCACGCGGCCGCCCACATCCGCCAGGCGAGGTCCACCTCCTCGTTGAAGAGGAAAAAGCGCGGATCGAATACTCCCACTTCGTCGATAGCGGCTCTCCGCAGGAAGAGAGCAGCGCCGACAACGAAGCCACGAAACGGCTGCTTCGCCCTACCGATCGCGTGCCGTCTCGCACGTTCCGGCCACGAACTCACGGCCGACAAGCCAGTCCACCAACGCGTGGGAAAGCCAGAGGAGGAGGGTTGCGGTGTGCCGCCTGTGTCAACGAGCCGAGGACCGAGTATTCCGGCACGCGGTCTCGTTCGCGCGCAGCGCATGAGCCGGTCGAGCCCGTCGGGGGCTGGCCAGGCATCGGCGTTGAGAAGCACAACATCGTTTGCGCTTGCGCGCTCGATGCCCACGTTTGCCGCACCGCCGTATCCGCGGTTCTCAGCAAGACGAATGACGCTCATTTGAGAGAACCGGCCTGCTACCCGCGCACGCTTGTCGGTCGAGGCGTTGTCCACGACCACCACTGGACGACCCGTTTCCGAGAGCTCCTGCAGGCATCGCTCGATCACGTCCGGTGCCTCGAGGGAAACGACGACGACGAACGTGATGTCACTCATGCAATACGTGTGTAATCGCCGACGCTGATAAACCAACGCTTGAGAGTGCTCTTCCTTCTGCCGTTCGCGCCGCGGCTCGATACCCGACACGGTGGACGCGCGACAGCGTCCCTAATTGCGGAGCTCGCGGCACACCACGACGTCGCACTCCTCTATCTTCGCCCCCCGGAGGAGGAGGGTGCTTGCGAACGCGTCCTTGGCAAATGCGCATTCGCCGAGGAGGTGAAGCTCCCCGAGACGCGTCCGATCCGCCGTCGTGTAGGGCTCGCAATGTCACTTGCCCGTGCCAGGCCGATGGAAGCATTCATCTCGTCGAGCCGCTCATTCGCGGAAACCGTGCGACGCGTGACGCTGGAGTGGAAACCGCAACTTGTGCAGGCCGAGTTCCAGCGAATGGCGCAGTATCTCCCGCCGCTGCGTGATCTCGTCCCGGCCACCGTGATCGTTGCGCATGAGGCGGACTCGGCGTCAGCCTCTGACGCGCTCGCAGCGGCAAGGGGCGCCGAGCGCATTTTCCGCGCGCTTGACCTCCGTGCGTGGCGGTTCTATGAGGCCGCCGCGCTTCGCAGCGCCGATGCGATCGTCACGTTCACCGACCGCGATCGCTCGATTCTCGCCAAACGCGTTCCAGGTTTACGGATCGTCACGATTCCGCTTCGCATCGGCATCCCGCCCCGTGCCCTCGACCCCGTCGGTGACTGGCCGCCGACCATCCTATTCGTCGGCGGCTTCGGGCACGTGCCGAATGTGGACGCAGCGATCCGCCTCGCCTCCTCGATCTTTCCGATCGTCCGGTCGCGGCAGCCGGAGGCCCGACTGGAGATTGTGGGAGACAAGCCGCCGCGGTCCGTCCGGGTGCTGGAAGGCGACGGCATTGTCGTTACAGGAAGGGTGCTGGACGTCGAGCCTTACATCGCCCGCGCCGCCGTGGTGGCCGCGCCACTGCGACTCGGCGGCGGGATGCGGCTCAAAGTCCTAGAGGCCCTTGGGGCTGGGAAGCCACTCGTCGCGACGACACGGGCGGTGGAAGGGGTACCCGTCTCGGACGGTGTGGAGGCGCTGATCGCCGATTCGGACTTCGCCTTCGCCGAGGCGATCCTGCGGCTCCTGGATGATCCGGAGGCGCGGCGCTCGCTGGGTCTGCGGGCGCGAAGATGGGCGGAGACGAACCTGAACGTCGCGCAGTCGGTCGCAGACTACGACCGTCTTTACCACGAGCTCACAGGCACGGCCGCAGCATGACGACTACCCTCGTACATCCTCGCAGCCAACGCTCTTTCCAGACGCGTTAGGTGAGGAGCAGAACATCGTTAGCGGCGCTTGCGGCGATCGGAGTTCTCTCGCTCGTCGTGCACGTCGTCTGGCTCGTTCGTTTTCGTCATAGCTCGCTGACCGAGTGGGACGAGGCCGGCTATATCCAGATTGGCGTCCTGGACAGGGTCGGGCTCGCGCATGGTGGGTTGGTCGGCCTCGTGCGCACGGTGGTGCACCAGCCTGGGGAGGCGCCGCTCGTTCCGCTTCTGGCGGTTCCGATCTACCTCGTTGCCGGGACCGGCGTCTTTCAGAGCTTGTTCGTTCTGCCAGTTTTCTTCGCGATTCTTGTGGCGGCTACGTATGCGCTGGCCCGCACACTCGTCGCTCCTGCCTGGTCGCTCCTGGCTGCGCTCGCAGTCGCAGGCATGCCGGCGGTGATCGACTACACGCGCCTCTTCCACTTCGCTGTGCCGGCGACGGCGTGCGCGACGGTCGCACTGTGGGCGTTGCTCGCATCGGACGGGCTGCGGCGGCGCGCATATGCGCTTGCCGCCGGCGCATTCATCGGGTTGATGGTGCTGTCCCGGACGATGACGCTTGCATACCTGCCCGGGTTTGCGCTCGCGGCCGCGCTGCAACTCCTCTTCAGGCGGGAGACACTTCGCATGCGCGTAACCAACGTCGTGCTCGCGTCGGTCGTCGCTACGGCTGTGGCCGCGACGTGGTACGCGCCGAATGCAGGCAGCGTGCGCTCCTATCTCGTCGGCGCCGGATACGGCGCGAACGCGGCCTCGTTCGGGACACAACACCCCGTCCTGTCCGTCGGTTTTTGGTCCAAGGAGCTTCGACTCGTCGTCCAGCAGCTTTACGGACCATTGGCGCTCGCACTTACCGCCTGCCTTCTCGCCGGCATGGTGTCCGTGATCGCAACACGTAGCGACCGGTGGCTTCGCAGCACCCAAGCACTCGCGGCGCTCGGCTTGCTGGCGTTCGTGCTCGCGGGCTACCTCGTCCTCACCACGTCGAGGAACGAGGGAACGGCGTTCGCGCTTCCCTGGCTGCCCGCTCTCGTTGTCCTGGCAGTTGCCGCCGCCGCGCGCACCCGTCCGACTGCCGCCAGGTCCGCTCTGGCGATCGCCGTCGTCGCCGCCGCTGGGCTCGGCGTCGTGATGAAGAGCGGCCTCGTGAGAACGCTGGCCACCCCCCACTCACTCAGCGTGCCGCTCCTCGACGATGTCCCCCTGCTCGACGGCCGCGGAATCATCCAGCGCGAGGTCGCCGCGGCGGGTTATCCGATTGGGGACCCGACGGAGCCGCTGCCGGCGATGCACCGCCGGTGGCTTCCGCTCGCGCGCAGAGTGACCGCGCTCGTGCTCGCGCGCGCGGCACGCGAGCACGTCAGGCCGACGCTCATGGTGGCGATGGACGACGAGCTGTTCAACAACACCCGGCTCCGGCTTGCCGCCGCCCTCTGGTTCGACCGTTATCTGCCAGTTGGGCGGCTGACGGCCGCCGCGGGGGAGGATCGCCCGTCGGTGTACGACCAGAAGCTTCGCGCCTCACGGGCGACAGCCTTGGTCATGGCGCCTCGTGCCCCAGGCGCGCCTTCGACGTTGACCGAAGCGAACGTGGCGGCCGGAGCGCGACAGGCACACTTTCGGCGGTTGCAGACGTTCGTGTTGCCGGACGGGCGGCCGCTCCAGTTCTGGTGGCGAAGCGATGGAGAAGGACGCCGGTAATCGCGACAATAGAACAGTGACGGACGAGCCGAGGCGGCGTCGGTTGCGTGTGCTCGCCTACACCGACTCGACGCAGCTCGGAGGGGCGGAGCGGGCGCTGTCGCACCTTCTGGCGACGCTGGATGACTCATTCGACGTTACCGTGCTCGGCGTCTCGGAAGGGATCGTCGCCGCCGTCGCGGGGGGCCGGAAAGCATCCGTCGTCGCGGCTCCGCGCCCCATCCTCGCGGACGTACACGCATTCCGCGCGCACGTTCTCGCTCTCCGCGCGACCGGCGCCGACATCCTGCACGCCAACCTCATCAGCCCGTTCTCCTGCCAGTACGCCATCTCGGCGGCGATCGCCCTTCGCATTCCCTCCGTCGCGGTGTACCAGCTTCCGAACACGCCGGTGAACCGGCGTCAACGCTTCCTCAAGCGCCTCACGGCACGACGTACGACCGTCCACGTCGGCGTCGGAAAACGGACTGCGCGTCAGATTGAGGAAATCGTCGGGCTTCCTCCCGGTGGGGCCCGCACGATCCACAACGGCGTCCCT
>WNGA01014671.1_pt1 | contig 15025 bp, 17 predicted proteins | sample 5400061 | NCBI WGS metagenome assembly WNGA01 (sample SAMN13153366, study PRJNA577476) | soil metagenome | isolation source: 100 cm soil or saprolite under grassland replicate 2 | place: USA:California | collected 2016-06-15
GCCGTCTGCGCCGGCTGGAAGTGGGACCGCCTCCCGCCGTTTTAGGAAACAGGAACGCCCGGCTCGCGCTGGGCGTTCACCCGTTCGAGGGATGTCAGTGGGCTCCGGCGACTGCATACTGGCAGCGAAATCGTCATTTTGCGGGTGACACCGGTGCGGCCCCGGAGTTAGCCTCAGGGGGAACCATGAAACGATCGCAGATCATTGTCCTGTTGGGTCTCGTCTGTCTCTTCGTGCTTGCGCTGCCCGCGCTCGCGCGTGCCGATGATGGGGCTACGGATGGCTGGACCTGGGATGAATCTGCCGCCACGGCGGAACCGGCTCCTGATGGTTGGACGTGGGATGAATCTGCAGCGCCGGCCGACCCGGCTGCGGACGGCGGGACCTCGGCTGAATCTGCCGCCACGGCGGATCCGGCTCCTGATGGTTGGACGTGGGACGAATCTGCAGCGCCGGCTGACCCGGCTGCGGACGGCGGGACCTCGGCTGAATCTGCCGCCACGGCGGATCCGGCTCCTGATGGTTGGACGTGGGACGAATCCTAGCGTCGGCCGATCCGGCTGCCGACGGCGGGGCCGGCCGGAATGAATCCTCTCCCGGCGGTGAGCTAACTCCGTAACGCCTCGACCGCGGCTTGCTGTATCAGCCGCTCGAGGCGCTCGACTTCGACATTCGCTAGGGCGTGCGGTACGTCGGGACGACCGAGACCAGAGCCGAAGCAACCCGACTCATCGAGATCGGCCTCAGACCGTTCTCGATCTTGAAGAAGACGCGCGCGGCCGGCGGAAGTGACGCCGCCCCGTAGCCGGAACCGCCGCCGATGACGTTGCCCGCGCCGTCGAGTATGACCCCGGAGAGTTCGGCGCCCTGCAGCGTTCGCCTGGGGCTGTCGTTCTGAATCTCGCCCTCGATCGAACCCGCCCATGCAGGCTCGAAGAGGCTTGGCATTACCCGGATCGCGGAGAGCCCTGGCTTCCCGTGGGTCGCGGGCCCGCGCTTGCCGATCGTGACGACGATCTCGAGCCGGTTGATCGGAGCGCCACCCGGGAATTGGAGCTCGCCGCCCATCGCGTGCTGCGTCCCTGCTGCGATATCCGAGACGTGAACCGATGCTGAGCCGATCAGGCGATTGTCGGCCATGACGAAGTTGACCAGCACCGTGACGTCGAGCGCGTCCTGCTCCGGCGACGTGTTCGCCAGGATGACGCCGTAGCTGACACCGGTGCCACCGAACGGATAGGGCCGCTCGGACCAGCCGGACTTCACGACCTGGATCCGTGCCGGAATCACCCCTCCGATCACCGTGAGGGTGCGAGAAGCGCGTCCGGCACCGGGGCACCAAACGCTCATTCGGGCGGGGCCGGGCTCGACGGTGCGGGGGACGCGCCACTTCCACGTTGCGCGCCCGCCGGCCGGAGTCACGATCGGAAGGCCGGACTGCGTCTCCCCGCCTTTGTAACGCACCGTGAGCGCGCACTGCGTATTGGCGGGGCTGACGCGGATAGTGAGCATCGCCTGGTTGCCCTGCACGATGCGCTTCTGGCCGGCGACGAAGCGGATGCCTTCGGCTCGCCCGCTCGCCGAGCCGGCAAAGGCGCAGACGGCGAAGCTCGCGGCAAAGGCGAAAAGGAGAAAGCGCTTGGCTGGATTGGTGGCGGTCATATGGCGGCGTGCCGCGGGCGCAATTCCCTTTTCGCTCTTGAAAACCGGATGCCGCACCCTCGTCCGAGGGATTCGCGGCTAGGCGAGCCGCCGCAGGGCCGCCTTGGCTGCAAGGTGACCGCACATACCGTGGACGCCGCCGCCGGGCGGGGTGGAGGCCGAGCAGAGGTAGAGCCAGGGAAGTGGTGTGGAGTAGGGGGCTCGTCTCAGTGCCGGACGGGCCACCAACTGGCCGAGGAGGTTCGCACCGCCGGCGATGTCGCCGCCGACGAGGTTGGCGTTTTCGTGCTCGAGCTCTGCGGGGCCGCGTGCCGACCGTGCGAGGACTCGCTCCCGGAATCCGGGGGCGAACCGCTCGATCTGCGACTCGATCCGGTCGGTCATGTCCGCCGAGGAGCCGTTGGGGATGTGACAGTAGGCCCACGCGGTGTGCTTTCCCGGCGGGGCGCGAGTCTCGTCGAACAGGCTCTGTTGCGCGACGAGGACGAAAGGTCGGTCGGTGGGCCGGCTTCCCCATGCCCCCTCTTCCGACTGCGCGATCTCGGCCAGCGATCCTCCCAGATGGACCGTCGCGGCCTCTGCGGCCTCCGCAGCGCGCCAGGGGATCGGAGCGTCCATGGCGTAGTCGAGCTTGAACACACCAGGGCCATACCGCCAACGCTCGAGCCGGCGGCGATACTTTGGGGGCAGGAGATCGCCCCCAAGCGCGATCAACTGACGCGGCGTGACGTCACAAAAGACGATCCGGCTCTTCGGCAGCTCTCGCAGCGAGGTCACCTGCCGTCCCGTTTCGATCTCGCCGCCTGCGGAGCGAAGGCGCCCGGCGAGTGCCTCTGGGATCGCCTGCGACCCGCCGCGAGGGAAGGGCCAGCCGACGGCGTGGGCCAGCAAGAGCAGGATCAGGCCAAACGAGGCCGTGCCGCGCTGCTCGAGCGGCAGGGCCGAATGCGCTGCTGCTCCCGCAAAGAGTGCGCGGCCCGGCTCCGTGACGAATCGCAACCCGCCGACATCGACCGCTGACAGGATTCCGGTCTTCGCAAAGCGCGCAAGGATGACCGGATGGCGTGGAACGTGCGGGATCGGTCTGAAGAGTTCAGCGACGAGCCGTCGCCAATCCGCAACGAGCGGCTCGACCAAGCGGCGATATGCGTCAGCATCCTTGCCAAGGCGTCGCGCTGTTTCGTCCAGTGACCTGCGCACGAGGATCGCCGAACCGTCGTCGAGCGGATGGGCGAGAGCGGCAGGCGACTCGATCAGATCGAGCTCGAGCGCCAGCGAGCGGAAGAACGGTGATGCGGCGACGAGCGGATGAATCGCGGAGCAGACGTCGTGGCGAAAACCCGGGAGCGTGAGCTCAGAGGTTCGCGTACCGCCGCCGATGGTGCCGCGCGCCTCGACCACGAGGACGGAGTGCCCCGCTTGCGCGAGTGTGAGGGCGGCGGCTAGACCGTTAGGCCCGGCGCCGACGACGACGGCGTCGTATCGGCCCGCCGTGGCCGTGGTCTTAGTTCCCTACGACCTGCACCAACCAGCGACGGTCGCGTTCGCGGTCGAGCTCGATGAACATCACGCGCTGCCAGGTACCGAGGAAGAGCTCGCCGTCGCGGACCGGCACGGACTCGCCGGCGGTCCCAAGCAGCATCGCCATGCAGTGGGAGTGTCCGTTACCGAAGTCCATGTCCTCGGGGCAGATGTTCTCTGTGCGCTTGTCCCAGTCGTCATGCGCGTAGTAAGTCTCGCTGGGGACGAGGCGGCGGAGCAGCTCGGCGAAGTCCTCGATGAACCCGGTCTCGAACTCGTTCACGCGGACGCAGCACGTCGTGTGCGGGGAGTAGATGCACGCGATGCCCTCGCTGATCCCACTCTCGCGAACGGCCTCGTTGACTTCTTCGGTGATGTCCCGGACGGCGAGCCCGCCCGCCGTTCGCAGTTCCGTCTCCCGCTGGAACACCTTCACGGCTCCCTCAACCCTCCTCGGTCGGACGTGCCACGGCCAGCCCCCTATTGTGAGGCTTCGGCCGCCCTACGTCACGGGGGAACCGTCAATAGCCCGGGCCGCTGGAGGTAGTCGTCTGGCCCGTGGTCATCTCGTTCTCGGTTTCGGTCTCGCCGGTGGTGGTCGAGCCGGCACCCCCGGTGGCGCTTCCGACGGTGATCGTGCCCTCCATCCCCTGATCCTTGTGCCCGTCGATCGGGCAGTACATCTCGTAGGAGCCGTCCTTGGAGAAGGTGAATCGGACGGTCTTGGTCTGGCCGGGCTCGATGTCCCCGCTCTCGGTCTCGGCGCCCTCGCCGCTCTCTTCGATGTTCAGCGCGTGCTTGATCTGGCCGTCATTGGTGACCTCGAACTCGTACGTCCCGGTCTTCGACACGCTCACGGTGCTCGGGTTGAGGGAGAACTCCTTCTCGGAGATCTGGATCGTCTGGACGACCGAGCCCGTGTCCTCGGACGCATTCGAACCGCCGCCGCCGCAGCCGGCGAGCAGGACGGTTATGGGGATGAGGACGAGAAGGCGGCTCATCTTGAGGTCTCTACGGGAACGAGCCAGGGTCGGATTCCCGCTTGGCTGGTTCACCAATCGTTCTCAGCCTGGTCCGTTCGGCGGATGGCTGACCCTCAGACCTCCTGCCGTGGGGCTACGCTGCGGGACGCCGGGCCCGTAGCTCAGCTGGTTAGAGCAGCGGACTCATAATCCGTTGGTCCCTGGTTCGAATCCAGGCGGGCCCACTTAGAACGTGCTGGAAATGGCACAACTTCGCCACCGGCTCCATCGCCCGCTTCGGCGTTTGTGTCCCGAACGTGTCCCGAAACCGGATTCTCCGCTGCCGTGACGAGCTCACTGAGCTTGTCAGCCGCGTCGATCTGCGGCACGTGATGCACGTAGATCATCGTCGTCGCGATGTCGGCGTGGCCCATGTACGCCTTCACATCGGAGAGCGGGAACACCTGCACCGCGAGCGTCCCGAACGTATGTCGAAGATCGTGGAGACGCAGTTTGGGAAGGCCGGCCCGCTCGAGCGCAGCATGGAAGCGGCGCCGCAGCCGCCATTCGTCGACGTAGCCGCCGACGTCGTCAACGAAAACGAGGTCGTCGGCGTCAGTGAAGTGTGGTCGACGGCTTAGACCGTCGAGCGCCTTCGCTGCGTGGTCGATCAGCGGCACGCTACGCACGCGCCCTGACTTCGGGCTCCCCTCGGCGCCATGCGTGAAGTTGCGGCGCACATGGACGAGTCGCTTCGCAAAGTCGATGTCCTGCCACCGTAGGGCACGGAGCTCGCCGAGCCTGAGTCCGGTGAACGCGGCGACGCGGAAGATCGCGGCGTCCTGGTCGCTCTCGGCCGCGCGGGCCAGAGCCTCGACCTCGGTGGGGGAGAGGACCTCGAAGTCGCCGGAGCGCCGGAGCGGCTGCCGATCGACGAGCGCTGCCGGGTTCGACCGCAACCCGTAGACCCGCATCGCCCGCCGGAGGACGCCGTGCAGGATGACCAGCTGTTTGTTGATTGTCCGCGCCGACAACCGGCCCTCATCGACCAGCCGCGCACGGTAGGCGTCGATCCGCTCCGTCGTCACCGCCTCGAGCGGCAACGTCCCGAACTCCGGGTTGAGCGCGTGCTCGAGGACGCCGTTGTAGTCGGCGATCGTGGAGGGCTTGCGCTTGCGGTCCTGGTCTACGTACCGGAGCCACTCGGCCGCGGCGTCCGCGAACTTGACGCCGGTCTTGACGGCGCCCGCGAGCGTGCCGCGGCGGGCGTCGGCGAGGATCTCCTGCAACTTCGCCTCCGCCGTCTTCCGCGTGAACTGTCCTGCAGGCGGGCGGCCCTTGCCTGTCCACGCGGGTCCGAGCCGCTTCCGCACCTCGTGCGGCAACCGTGCTCGGTAGTACCAGGACGCGCCGCGTTTGCCGTGCTTCAGGTAGACGTGGCCGCTGATCGGGCCGGTTAGGTGAGAATCACTGCGCATGGGAGCTCAACCTCCTGTGCCGCGCCCCCGACCGTCGCAAGCGGTGCGGGGGCAATTGACGTTGACGTAACTCTACGGCGTTGCGTTGTCACTTCGGGCCACGCTTCACCGAGACGACCCACCGCTCGAGGTCGGACGGGTCGAACCTGACGTACTTCCCTAGCCTGACGTGCGGGACCTTGTCGCGCCTTGCCTGCGCAAGCAGCCAGGTTCCCGGAACGCCAAGCAACGCGCCAGCCTGTTTCGCATCAAGAAGCCGATCGCTCACGAGCCGGCTCCTCCGCGGCGAGCATCTCGAGTACGAGATCGGCGAGCCGCTCGATCTCCAACTCGTCGGCTCCGTTCGTGCTCGGCGTCAGTTCCGTTTCAATGGCACCCGCGCTCGGCGTCGCTTTCTTTTCAATGGCCGGAGGCGGGTCGAGCAGCCAGCGCAGCGGCCTCGAGAGGGTCAGGGTGGCGGGCTCGGGCGGGCCCGGATTCCCGAAGGCACCGATCCCAAGCTTGTCGAGCGTCTCCAGGATCGCGCGAGCGGTCGGCGCGGAGCAGCGAAGGGTGGTCTGAACGTCGCTGGTCGACACTATGCCGGCGTTTACGAGGAGCAGCCTCATGACCGCGCGCCGGTCGTTCGGTGTCGATTCGAGCGCGGCACGGGCGACGATCGGCAGGTCCTCCTCCGTCAGCTGGACGCGGCCGTGGACGAGAGCGTGCCCCCGCGCGAGCGCATACAGCAGGCTCATCGCCCGGTGCGGAGCCTCGACCACCGGCGACGTGAAGTTGTAGGTCTCGTCGTCGCCTGAGCCTTCCCGCCAGACCGAGATCGTGCCGCGGAGACGCGCGAGTACCTTCGCGTAGGCGGCGATCCTCAGCATCACCGGCGTCGGGTCATTTGAGCGGTCCCACTTGACGCCGCGGACGCCACCCGTGTCCATCCAGAGGTTCTCGAGGAAGCAGGCGACGACATCCCAGCAAACATCGACACGGTCGCGGTACGACTCCCCGCCGGCGACGTCGTAAACGAGCTCGGCGTCGCTGTGCTCACCGTTCGGCATCTCGAAAAACAGAAAGCGGCTGCCGAGCTTTCCCATCGTCTTCCAGACGCGGTGCTCGATCGGCGTGGTGCAACCGATCCAGGCGAACAAGTAATCGCCTGTATGCCCGCGCTGGCCGTGGACGCCGGAATCGGTAGTCAGACCCTGGCCATCGAGAACGCGGGTAAGGATCGAGAAGTTCTCCAGCAGGTCCTCGTTGCGCAGTCCGAACAGCGGCGCCAACTCAGGGACGAGCAGCACACGGTGCCGGATGCGGGGGAGCAGGTCGACCTGCTCCAACTTCTCGCGAGAGACGCTCGCCGAGTGGGAGACGAAGCTCTTGGGCGTGAACTTGTCGCTCTTGTACACCTTGTCCGCGCCGGCGGCGTCGAGGAAGTCGAGCAACGTCGTCTTCGCCGAACTCGGCGGACCCTCGAGGTTGACCGCGACGGGGTTCTGCTGGTCCTCGAGGAGCAGTGTCGCGGTGACCGCGAGGCAGGCGATCGTCTCGTCGAGGATCTGCGGGAAGTTCTCGCCAACGACACGGCGAACCCGCTCCAGAGCTATTGAAATGGAATCGACGCCGTGAGCTGCATCCATTGAAAAGGAACTGACGCCGTGAGCGCTCACGCGGCCTTCCTCGCTGAGATCCGGGCCGGATCCGTCTCGCGCATCAGCCGGACGAGGCGATCCACCCGCGTCAGATGCTCCTCCGCGATCACGCGCAGCAGGTCGAGTTCGAGATCCCGCAGAACCGCGCGGGTGTCGGTGCCATTGAAGATCGCGTCGACGGCCAACCAGATCAGGGCTTCGCGCCGGTCGCGGATCACGACGCTCAACTCCGCGTTCGGACCTTCGCTGGGGAGGCCGGGACGGCCTTCTGCTTCGCCGGCATCTTCAACGACAGGACAATCTGGTAGCCCTCAGTCCTCGGCCACGGCATCGGATCGGCGATCGAGAACTGCGGACGGACCAATAGCGCGTCGTCGCCGATCGGAACCGCGATTGATGCAGCCCCGTCCACGATCGTGAGGAAGACGTACGCCTTCCGGTTTACGACTGCCGCGTGCGCGCCGATGTCAGGGACTTCTTTGCCGTCGACGAGGGCGGTTGCCTGGGGCCTCCCGTCCCGGCCCGGGGAGACATCGACGACCACGTTGTCGGCGTCCGGATGTCGTTCACGAATGACCTCGAGCATCGCGTTCGCATCCGCTGCTGCTACCACGAGCGAGTCGTGGAGGAGTTCGACGGCGCTGCGGAGCAGGTCGGTCTTCGATACCGAGCGGGCGCGGGCCAGCCCGTCAATCAGGTCGAGCGTGGCTGGGTCGAATCTGAAGGTCGTGGTCTGGGTTGGATTCGCCACTTGTTCTCCCTTTGTGGTGAGCTATGATCGTAGCACAGAATCGTGACACGGAAGGAGGGAAGCGATGCTCGCCGACGTTCTCCGCAACGCCGTCGACGAAATCGACGAACTGCTCGCCGAGAGTCCTGACTTCGTCGGATTCGCCGACATCGTGTTCGTCCGCGATCAGATGGACAGGCTCCGCGCCAAGCTCGAGGGTGGCGCGCCCCTGAACCCGCATCCGAGCCAAGCTGACGAACCGTTCTCGGAGGTGCTCGACGCCGCCGTCCAGGCATTCCTGGCCCTCGGCCGGCTCAACACTGAACTGACGCTCCCCCGAGACACCGGATTGACGGGAGCGGAAGTGAAGGAGCTCGAGGGAGTCGTCGCGGCCTGGGATCAGGTCGACGGAAAGATCGAGCGCGCGCTTGAGGGAACACCATGAGCACCCCTGGAAACCTCAGTCCCGACCAACGTGAGCTGATCGACGTGCTGGAGAAGATCGCGCAGCTGCCGATGCCGATCGACGAAGACGGCTTCGTCGAGCTCGCCGACGAGGCGCTCGACCTTCTCGAGGCGCGGGGCGGTGCGTTGCGAGGAATCGATCAGCTAACGATCGACGATCTGGAGAGGTACATGACTGGCTTCCACCACAGCGGTCTTGACTTGGCCGCGGAAGGGACGCGCCGGCTGATCGAGCGTTGGACCCTCGAGGTCGCCGACATCGCCAGTAACAACTAGGAAACAGGGCTAAAAGAAGACAAGCCGGACTATCCAGACGACAACGCCAAGCCCGAGCCCCAGCACACCGAACACACCGATCATCATCCCGGTCATGTACGCCGCATCCTGAGCCTGTTCAATACCGCCGCGCATTGACAGAGCGCGACCTATCAAGCCTAGGACCGTTCCTATCAGAGCGCCGACGACCAGGCCGACGACGAGAGCGTCAACAACGGCGACATCAAGCGCAAACCCCCACACGACGCCAACGACGCCGCCGACGACCGTTGTGTAGGAAATCGAGAACCGAAGGATGTTGGTGCGCATGCTCTGGCTGGCGATGATTTCACCGCGCAGCTGCGCGTGCCTGGTTGAGCGACAGCAGCCGGCGAAACAGGCGCCAGCGGCGTTTTTGCGCGAAGCGGTAGCGGGGTCAGGGCGCAGCCCCATCTAAAAACTTCGAACGCTTGCTACGGGGTCAATGCCGCGCAGACCCCCTGGATGTCGCCATGGAGTTGTGGATGAGGGCCTGCCTCGAACACTAGGGTGTCGTTGACGACGTCGAACACCAGTCGCCCACGGTCGAGATAGATGGTGCCTCCCGTTGGGAGAGAGGTGTGGATGGGGACGCCGGTTACAGTCACCGTGCCGTTTACCAGATCACGGACAGTGACGAGGTGACCGGCCGTGGTGACCGTGAGACCATTGGCGGTGAAGGTTCCGGTCTCCTCCTCCTCGCCCATCTCGCGAACGAGAGCGCCAGTGTCGTCGAAGAACCGCTCGATGTGGACTGTCCCCGTAATCGTCTCAGTGACCGGGAAGCCGCAGATGGCGCTCTGGTCCCAAATGAACGTCTCGTTGATAGGGAGCGTGACGATGACGGGTGTTGTTGCCCTGGTCTGGCCTGCCACCACGAGTGCCAGGCCGACGCTGAGAGCAAAGGCTGCAGCGAACCTCCACATGTTTCCTCCCCTCTCACAGAGCCGCTATCGGCTCGATGAGTCAGCTTTGGAGACAGCATAGAGTGCTTGTGTCACTTGTGCCAATGTCCGATCTGCCGTCCGCAATGCCGTTACTCAGCGTCTGAGGGAGTAGAACACGAGTTTCACGGCGAGCCTCTAGCGTCGGCAGTCAAGTCTGAACTTGTGTCGCAGATCGCGCACCGGGGGCTTTCGGCGATCGCGAGTCGTGCGCGTCGCTGGTGTTGGTGGCCGTAGCCGCGGACGGTTGTCTTGCTGCACTGCTCGCAGTAGCTGCCAGCCTTGGTGAGTCGTCGGCAGCGGAGGCAACGCTTAGTCATAACCAGCCGAGTAGCTGGACTTCGGTCGGCTGGTTCTCGACGGCTTCGAGTGCCATGCACAACGCGACGATGCCGTCGACGTTGTCGGATCGGTGGGCTTTGTCGATGCGTCCGCCTCGCCGCCCGACGCGTGTAATCGCAGCGGCGGCGTGCTGGCGTAGCTCATCGTTGTCGGGGAGGACGAGCCGGCGTTCGACGATCGCGCGGTACAAGCGATCGGAGGCCGGGACCATCCTCACGTCGGTTTGCGGGAACGCCGTAACGCTGATCCCCTCACGCTCGATCTCCAACGAGGCTTGACCAAATCGCCAAGGATCGGCCGCGAGTTCGCGCAGGTTGTACTCACCGGCCAACTCGCGCACCTTGTCGATGCAGTCGAGCACACCCTCGTCGCCGTGATAGATCCAAGCGTCGACGTGCAGCTGCGCGTTGACCGCGACAACGGCGGATGCGCTGCGCGCGGCACCGACATCAACACCGACCCAAACGTCCTCGCCGGGTATGAACTCGGATTCGCCGACGCATTCGTTCCACGCGCCCGGTGACAACCATGACCCCTCGCCGACGCCCCACCGACAGCAATGGAACTGCAGGTACTCAGCGTCGGTGACACGGCGACGCTGAGCTGCGAGGTCGGCGGTGCTGATCCAGGGTGCTGGGTTGCACCGTTTGACCGCGCGCGCGTCGTCGGGGTCGTCGTTGTCGGGCAATGACCATTCGAGCCAGCGCAGTCCGTCGCCGCGCGCGTCAATGTGGGCGCCGCGCCGCTTCACCGTCGGCAAGCCGAGCGCGCGTGCGCGCAACGCCCCGAGCGGCGTCGCAAGGCTCGCGGCAGCGGTGCTGATCAACAACAACTTCGATTCGGGGTTCTTGATCAGCGCGGTGCGCATGGCGCCGAGCAGCGTCGGCTCGCGCTCCGACCAACTCCACACTTCGTCGCCGATCATCAAGGTTGGACGTTCCCAGCCGTGTGCCTGCCCGCCGTCGGAGGCGACGATCAGCAGTGCGGTCTCGGCGCCGACGCGGAGCTCGTCGTGGCGGACGATCACTTGGTCGGCGATCGCCGGGTGCCGTGCGAAGCGGTCGACGATCCGACCGATCACACGCGCCTGCAGCCGCGAGCCGGCACCGATGAAGACGGACGGCTGCTCATGGGTGATGACGTGGTGAAGCGCGAGCAGCGCGGCCGTCGTGGATTTCGCCGAGCCGCGCGGCAAGACCGCACAGATCTCACGCTCCGCGGCAAAGGTTGCGGCCGCGAGCGTCCGTTGGAATGGCGCGAGTGTCACCCCGAGCCGTGCGCAGAAGTCGGTGAAATTCTCGATAAGGCGAAGGATAGCCGCAGCTATCGCTAGAATAAGCGTCGCTTATGAGAGTTTTCCGTCGAAAGGGCGAGCAGCGGACGATCGCGGACGGTGGGCCGGTGTGGCCGACCAACGGTTGGGCACCACAATTCAAGCCGTCACCCAGCGACGGCTTGGCGATCGCAGACGTGTGGGCCTGCGTCCGTGTGCTGGCCGGTGCGGCCGCCTCGCTCCCGTTGATCCCCTACAGGCGCCAAGGTGACGGACGTGTCCGACTGACATCAGGGCGGCTGCACGACCTGCTGCAGACACCATCGCCGGCAACAACGCAGGCGAACCTGGTCAGCCAGACGATGGGACACCTGCTTCTGCACGGCAACAGCTTCCTCGGGAAATTCAGGGGTGAAGACGGGCGGCTCGAGCAGCTCTCCCTGCTCCACCCGGCGAACGTGCAGGTCGAACTCGTCGCAGGCTCCCCCCGCTACACGGTCACCGACCCGAAGACGGGCCGGGAGAGCCACCACGGCACCGACGACATCCTGCACATCCGGGGCTTTGAGCACCGACGGCCTTGTTGGCCTCTCCCCGTTGAAAAGCTGTCGGGCCGCGGTTGACGTCGCGCGCGGCATGAGCGAGTCGGCCTCCGCACTGGTCGAGAACGGTTTCCTGCCAGCCGGTGTCCTGACGATCCCGGGTGGGCTCAGCGAGCAGAACCTGCAGGCGTTCTCCGATCGTCTCTCGAGCCGCCACGGCGGCGCCAGGAACATGCACAAGGTCGCGATCATCAGCGGCCAGGCCACCTTCACCGGTCTGTCGCTGCCTGCCGACGACATGCAATTCGTGCAGCAGCGGGAACTGTCGACGAGGGAGATCGCGCGCATCTTCGGTGTGCCGGCGCACATGATCGACGGCGCAACCGGCGACAGCCTCACCTACGCGAACGTCGAGCAGCAGAGCCTCCAGTTCGTCACGTACTCGCTGCGGCCGTGGCTGTGCCTGATCGAGCAGGCAGTCAGCGCCGACCCGGACTTGTGCTCGCAGAACGTCTATTGCGAGTTTCTGGTCGACGCGTTGTTGCGTGCCGACTCGAAGAGCAGGGCGGAGACGTACTCGCTCGCCCTCGACCCGGTGAAGGGCTGGATGACCAGAGACGAGGTGCGGCAACGCGAGAACCTTCAGGCCGAAACCAACACGGCGCCGCCGGCTGTCCCGCAACCTCAATTCAATGGAGCTGTCGCATGAGCGAAACCCTTACCGCACCCGAACAACGAACCATTGACGTCGATGTCGGGTCGCTCGATACCCGCGGCAAAACCGTCCACGGCTACGCCGCCGTCTACAACGTCTTGAGCGAAGACTTGGGCGGCTACAAGGAACGGATTGCGCCCGGTGCGTTCAACGGTGTCCTCGACGCTGACGTCCGTGCTTTGTTGAACCACAACCCCGACGAGGTGTTGGGTCGAACCAGGTCCGGAACGTTGCGTCTCTTCGACGAGCCCAAGGGTCTGCGCTTCGAACTGGATCTTCCCGACTCGCCGTTGGGCGAGAACATGCGGAGCGCGATCAGCCGCGGCGACATCGACGGCGCCAGCTTCCGGTTCGACGTCGGCCAGGAAGCCTGGGACGGCGACATCCGCACCGTCAAAACGGTGAAAGCGCTGCACGACGTGACGGTCGCGACGTTCCCCGCCTACCCGGCCGCAAGTGTTGAGCTCAGAACGAAACCAACAGCCAAGGAGGAACCGACGATGGACGAAGCAACCACGTCGTCCGAGGGCGGCGCGGAAGCCGCCATCGACGACAAACCAGAAGCAGAACAGCGGACGAGTACAGGCACGCTGCGGGTGACCGAGCGTGACCAGGCAGGCACTGAGGCGAGAACCCTCTTTGACCGGTTCAAGGCGGCAGGCTGGTCGCCAAAGGTTGGGACGGCGACGATCCCCTGGCGGGAGTACGAAACCTCGGCGGAGAACAGGTCGCCGACCTGGTCCGGCTCGGTCGACAACGTCAGCCAGCTGCTCGGCGTGGCGGCACCGCTCGGCTATGACCAGCGCTACAGCTGGCCAGCGTTCCCCCGGGTTGGTGTCGATGCTGGCGTCACGTCCGTGAATGTTCTCAACCAGACCGTCCGGACGCTGGTAGCGGGTGGCACCGCTGTGCGTGCGATCGACGCGACCTCGACGAAGCCGGCGATCGGCGGGACGGTGACGATGACTGCCGCTTCGTTGAAGCAGGTCGCCGCGATGTCGTCCGGCATCCCGAACGTGTATCTCGAGAACGGCGACATCGAGAACATCATCAGCCAGGACTTGCGGTTGGCGTACAGCGACGGTTTGGACTTCCATGTGAGCGCCCAGATCGTCGCGAGCTCCGGCACCCAAACGCTGAGCACCGACCCGTTGCTGAACGTGATCCGACGTTCGGTGTCGCTGCTCTGGTCGAACGGCTACAACCCCGACACGTTGATTCTGACCCCGGCGAACAGCGAAACCATCGACCTGCTGATGTCGGGTGGAACAGCCGGCTGGCCTGGTGGGTACGTGTTCGGGGCAGGCCAGTTCGGACCGCCGAGGATCTTCGGGATGGAGGTCAGGGTCAGCAAGAACATCGCGAATCCGACCCTCGTCGACTCCTCAGCCTACGGCCGCCTGTACGCAGGCCCCGTCTCGCTGCAGCGGTTCGAGGAGAACGCCGGTGCGAGCAACTCGAGCCTGCTCCGCTTCGAAGGCAACGCCCTCTTCAACGTGGAGCGCAGCACTGCTGCGGTGAGGATCACCTAAGAGCCTGGGGGTCGTCGTCGAGCGGGTCCCCCAGGAAGGCGTTATCTCGTCCGCCTTCTTCTGCCCGCTCGACAACACTCCCGCTGAGGCGATGTGGTGTTGTGAACAGGCGTACCCTCACCGGATGGGCATCCTCGAGTGGCTCGGCGCGCATCTCCTCGCGCCACTCGTCAACCTCTACAGAGCCATACAAGCGCGGCCGCGACCCGACGTTCGCATCCTCGACCTTACGGCCACAGGTGGCGGCACGAACGTTGATTTCTCGGCGCACATCCAGAACTACGGAACGCAGCCGGCACGCGCGACCGTAACGGCTCGCATTGGGGATGCGGACGTGCAGGTCGTTCCGCAGATCCTCGACCTTCTAGTGAATGCCCCGCCTACTCGCGTTGCGGTCTACGTGGCGCGGCCGCAGCTCGGCGAGCTCGTGCCTGAGTTCAACAACGAGACAACTCTGTATGACCAAACGTTGAGTATCGAGGTGACAGCCGGGAAGGATCGCGCCTCCGCACAGTGGCACGAGTTGGTGTACGAGCCCGAAACGAACCGCGTGCGCTACCAGATTCAACAACGCGTGTGGCGCCGCGGTCGCGGCGAGGAAACCACCGATGACCTACGCGAAGAGTTCATCAGCGAGCACGTCCGGAAACGCAACGAAGAGCTTTGAACTGCGCACCCATAGCGTGTCCCGAACCGCGTCCCAAGACACGGAAATCCGAGGAGTCTCAGCGCACCTAAGAGAACCTACGAACCGCGTAGATGCGCCACGAGTGGTCGGCGGTCAGAACTCATAATCCGTTGGCCGTAGGTTCGAGTCCTACCGGGCCCACTAGAAAATCCCCGGACACCGTGATTCTGCTGCGCGTCGGGACGGGGTGCGACCAAGAATGCAAGCGGATCTGCAACAGAAGCCGGTTAGCAGCGA